>Ga0137415_10006801_pt1 | contig 11340 bp, 8 predicted proteins | sample CZODoug3_1_1_16f_FD_183082 | JGI IMG/M metagenome (GOLD analysis project Ga0137415, IMG submission 183082) | Vadose zone soil fungal communities from Angelo Coast Range Reserve, California, USA - CZODoug3_1_1_16fungal (Hybrid Assembly) | ecosystem: Environmental > Terrestrial > Soil > Vadose...
TCCAGAATGCTGCCGTTCGTCCGCAGTTCAGCGCGGCGGTCTGCGGGCGTGCCCCCATCGCCGAACAGGCGTTCGAAAACCACGCGCGGGTCAGCCTCGGTAGGAAGCGGAGTCGTCGGCGAGGACCATGCCAGGCTGTTCATGTAAACGCAGGCAAGTCCGTTATCGCAGCTACCCACGACGGAGAGCAACTCCGTACCGAGCTCGAGTGACGGCAGTGCCGTATCCTTGCCGATCTGCTTCGCGGCGATCTGGTCGACCGTCGTTGCCAGTTCGTAATCGGAGCCCTCGGTCTGCTTTGCCATGGCGGCACTCAGGAAGGTGCTATTCGAGGTCGCATGGCTGCCATTGAGGTAGGCTTTCCTGAGCTCGAAATTACTGAGAACGGTCACTTGATCCAGAAATGGCGTGAGCGTGCTCAATGTCGGCGAAAGTTCGGTGATGCTTCCTTCGTTTCGCGGCGTCCAGTGCGCAATATTCGAACCCATCGGGATATAGATAAATCCCAAACGCCGTACGGCACTCGCTGCGGGGGTCATGGCCGACAGAGCGGGCACCATCGACTCCAGGAAAGGCAGCGCCACTGTAGCTCCCATGCCGCGCAGGAACGTTCGTCGGGGCAGAGCTTTCTTTGTGATGATCATTGCGACCTCCTCATTTGAAAGGGTGTGCTGTTGACGATGCCAAGGATGAGCGACGAGAAGCGATCGTCTTTGCTGTCGGCATCCCGGACAATCTTGCGCACCGCAGCAGCATCGTAGTACTCGAGTCCACGGCCCAGGCCGTAGGTGAGAAGCTTTTCAGTCATCGTGGTAACAAACAGCTCCGGACGGCTCATCAATGCCCGCCGGAGTCCTGACGCGCCCTCAAACTTGACGCCATCGGGAAGATTGCCTGAAGCATCGATGGGCGCGCCTGTCTCATCGGTCCGCCAGCGGCCGACGGCATCGTAATTCTCGAGCGAGAAACCGACCGGATCCATGATCTGATGGCAGCTCGCACAGACGGGGTTGGCACGGTGTGCCGCCATGCGCTCCCGCATCGTCAGAATTTTTCCATCCGGGTTGTCGGTCTTTAAGGGTGGCACGTTCGGCGGTGGCGGTGGTGGTGGCGCGCCGAGAATATTATCGAGGATCCATTTGCCTCGAAGTACCGGCGAGGTCCGGGTGGCGTAGGAAGTCACCGCGAGAATGCTTCCCTGGCCGAGCAGCCCGCCGCGTGGGCTGTCACTGCCGAACGTGATGCGTCTGAAACGGTTGCCGTACACATTCGGAATACCGTAATGCCTGGCGAGGCGTTCGTTGACGAACGTGTAATCGGCCCTCAACAGGTCGAGCACGCTGCGATCTTCGTCCACGATGCTCTGAATAAAGAGTTCTGTCTCGCGTCGCAAGGCTTGCCGCAGGTTGTCATCGAAGTCCGGAAAGGTGCGCGGATCCGGATTGAACGATGCCAGATTGCGCAGGTGCAGCCACTGTCCGGCGAAGTTGCTCACCAACATGCTCGACCGAGTGTCTGCCAGCATCCTCCGTACCTGTTGATCGAGCACGGCCGGCTCCTTGAGCCTTCCGCGCGTGGCCAGGTCGCGCAGTTCATCGTCGGGGATGCTGCTCCAAAGGAAGAATGACAGACGAGAAGCCAATTCCAGGTCGCTGATGCGATACGCCGTATTCGGAGCGACGTTCGTGGGCTCCGCTTCAATCCGGAACAAAAACTCCGGCGCCACGAGAATCGAGCGGAGCGCCGTTTCGATACCGGCCTCGAATCCATCTTCCGCTCGACGGTCTCTATAAAAACCGAGCGGAGCTTGAAGATCCGCATCGGTGACGGGCCGGCGATAGGCGCGCCGGGCGAACGTCGAGATAATAGTCCTGGCACAGGTTGCTTCGTCCGAAGTTTTCGACGGACGACACACGAAGATGCGGCGGCGGCTGGGCGTGTCTCCCGGCCCGCTGGCATTGAATGGTCCGGTGATGGCCAGCGAATATACCGAAGGCTGAGTTCGGGGATGCCGGTCCGCATTGAAGTGGGCCTGGTATGGCTGACGCTCGGTTTCAAGCAACGTAGAGGATCTCTTGAGAAATCCGACGCCGATCGCGTGCGGACCCGCTTTCGCTGAAAGGCGGACAGTGAAAGCTCCCTGAGCCTCTTCCGGCTTGTTGTAGTCCTGTCCACCTCGCGCGGGCTCTACGCGAAACAGCTGGACGCGTTCACCGTCCAGCGTGAACTCCATCTGGTGCGGTTCGGTGAGGCCTTCAATCCGCTCGTTGCGATCTCGTGACAGACGAATCTGAACCTCGTACTCGCCATCCATCGGGAACGTCTGCTGCACTACGGTTCCACCGCGCGTGCCAACCGGCAAGCCGCTGAGGTTATCCTCTTGCGTCAGGTCTGCCGGAAGCAGGATAGTCGTGCTCCCGGGAGACCGAACGGGAGTGCCGACGGCCAGGCGGCTGATCTTCTGGGCAGCCGAGAGGTATCGCTCCATCAGCGTCGGAGATAACTCTCCTACTGTAATATTGTCGAAGCCGTGGCTCGAATCGTCGCTCGGCAAAAGTGAAGTGACGTCGACCTCGAGCGCAAGGAGATCGCGAATGGCATTCTGGTATTCGGTTCGATTGAGCCGGCGGGCCGTATCGATTCGCCCTGGATTGGGTCTGGCCGCGATCTCGCGGTCGAGCGACGTTTCCAGGTACGAGACAAACGCCTTGTAAGTCCCCTCATCAGGGCGAGGCCGTCCGCTTGGGGGCATGGCGCGGGCGCGAAGCTTCCGCACTACTTTCTCCCACACTTCGACGTTTTTGCTCACGTCCTCGACGTCCGTTGCGGTCAGCGCAAGTCCTGCCGTTTTCAGCTTGTCATTGTGACAGCCGACACAATATTGATTAAGGATGGCGCGATGATCTGATACCGATGCAGGCGCACCGGTCGATTGCTGAAGCGGGCCGACACCTGCGTAATAGCTGGTGGACACTGACATGACAGTGAGCCCAGTGACAAACCAACAAAGGCAACGGCTAAGCATCAGCCCTCCGAACCTTCTGACATCAGATGTTCTTCATTGATAAGGTTTTGACGTTGTTGCGCCATAGCCTATGGTGGTTCCTGAAAATAGACAAGTTGTTTCGCACACTATTTTCCTTGTAGCGGCGGTCTATGACCGCCGGTATTTCGTCGATTCCAGAAAAAACCGGCGGTCATAGACCGCCGCTACAGTTGTTGCCGCTAGGGACAGCTCGATGCAATTGTCTCCAGCCACGTGACGTTGAGGCGCACGTCGTTGGGAGTCCTTATCAGCAAGCCCTTGGCCTCCATCTTGTGGCCTTTATAGGAATCAATTCGGAAACCGGAAGTGAAGGATTCAGGAGACAACAACCGGAGCGTTTGCATGCCGAGAGGCGTGGCCGCGACCACCTTTAACTCGTCTGCGGTCGGCTTGTCTGGATTTCGAGATCTGATCGGATCCTGCGCATTGGTCAATATCCACGTATTATCGGCCGCCTGCGCCAGGCATCCGACGACTTGTACGAGCGCAAAGTTCGGCACCCCAGACCCGTCTTTCGCTGTGATGCGAATACCGTCGAGCATATTCGCTTTCAGTTCCTCAGTTCCGGCGGGAAATGCGTTTGCATCGAGTATGTGCGCCAGGATAGTCAGGTAAACCTCTTCAGTGAGCTTTTCACTGCCAGGGGGCATCGTCTTCATGCGGGTGAACAGGGCATTCAGACTCTCGCCTCCCCAATGACTCATGAACGAGTCGCCTTTGAGCGCCGGACCTTCTATGCCGGTCAGCTCATCGCCATGGCACTCACTGCAATTGGCCGCGAAGTTATTTTTGCCCTGCAGTGCCTGACTCTCCGCGTACACGCCATCCCACACGGTCTTGTCGGCGCTTCTTCCGGCCTGTGCTCGCGCTGCCTTCAGGGTCTCTGAAGGTAATCCGCCGCTCGATATCAGAATGAGTGTCGTCGCGAAAAACAGAACTCCGGCGAGTGGTTTATGCATGGGTTCTCCGAGGGATTCTGATCTATGCGGGAGGCATTTTAGCCGAAACTGGATTCCAGCATGAAACCAATATGAACGGCCATCCGACCGATTTTTCTTGTTACGCAGTGACCTGCCGCGCTTAAATACTCGCCAAACAAAGCCCAACGTTCAAGACAACCGAAGGGAGACCGCATGCGGCTTTTCAAGCTGGTCGTTCTCGTCATGGTGTTTGCATGCGTTGCGCTCACCGTCCTTCCGCAGGAGAACTCAAGAAAATGGAGTAGTTGCTGTAGCGGCGGTCTATGACCGCCGGGGATTTTCCAACTGAAACTTCCACCAAGGGGATGAGATGCCTTTGAACATTCAGAAGTTGCTGCTTATGACCCTGACTTTCCTGGCGATGGCCGCTATGAGTTTTGGCCAGCGAACAGATGCGACTTTCTCCGGAGCCGTCACAGATGCTTCCGGCGCCGTCCTACCTGGAGCGGAAATACAATTGATCAACGAAGGCACTGCTGCCGTGTTGCAGCAATTGACCGGCGAGACCGGAGAATTCCGGTTCGACTTCGTTCCCGTCGGTATGTATACGCTCAAGATCGGCCTGGCCGGGTTCAGGAGTTACGAAAGCCGCGCAATTCCACTGGGCGCCGCACAGAATGTGAGGCGAACATACGCCCTGGAGGTCGGATCCATCACCGACAACGTGACCGTAACCGGTGAAGCGCCGATGGTCAATACGCTCTCCCCCGAGCAGCGGATCAGCCTCGAGACGCTCGAGGTGAGAAATCTGCCCATGATCAACCGCAATATCACGAACATTCTCGACGTCGGGTCAGGGCTGACCCGGGGCGAGGCCTCGAACAACGGCATGTCCGGAACTCGTTTCCGGCTGAATGGCCTGGGCGGCAGTTCGATGAGCGTCACGGCCAATGGAACAGATGCGAACGGCAACGCCGGCCCGGTCGAGATATCCGGCTACGGAGGCTACAACAAGATCGAAATCATGAGCTCCGAATCGGTGGCCGAAGTGCAGTTCGTCAAGGGTGTGATGTCTGCGGAATACGGTGGCGCGATGGCCGGCAATTTGAGCCTGATCACGAAATCAGGCACGAACCAATTACACGGCAGCCTGTTCCATCGTTATGAGGGCTCCGTGCTCTCGGCCCGTCAACCGTTCCTTACTCGCGAACAGAACTCAGTATGGAATCAGTTCGGCGGTTCACTGGGAGGAGCAATCAAGAAAGATAAAATCTTCTTCTTTGCCGCGTACGAGGGTTATCGCCAGCGCACTGCGATAGCTATGAATCCCCCGCCAACCGTTCCGACCCAGCGTTTTCGCGACATCCTCCTCACGTCGCTGCCCTTCCCGGAGACGAAGCTGTTTTTGGACCATGTACCCCTTCCCAATCAGCCGACCGCTCCGGACGCTCTCCTGGGTGTTTGGTTCGGCGCTGCACCTAAAGTGGCGAATGACGATCATGTGGACGCGAAAGTGGACTATTTGATAGCCGGCGGCAACCTGTCGGCGACGTTCTACGGAGGACATCCTTACGCTGAGCAAACCTCGCAGCAGCCATTGAACCCCCAATACACCACCAGCTTTACGCGGCGTCTGAGCCTGAACTATGTCATCGGCCGGGCCGCGTGGACCTCGTCCACACGCTTTGGATACAACCAGAACTTTTTCGAGAGAATCGACAAGATCTGGAAGACTACCGATCCCAACAAGCCCGAATCATTTCCGGGCCAGCGCCGGCTTCCGGTCATCGCGTTTTCCGGTATGTCGACCTTTAATCGAGAGAATCGTTTGCAGGGACCAATACCAAGCTTCTCGTTTGAGCAGCAGTTCTCGATGTTCCGCGGAAGGCACGGCTTCAAGTTCGGCGGCATCTACAGTATGCCGAGGGGAGGAAGACCGGATACGACAGCCACGCTGGTAACGTTCCAGACCATTCAGGATGTCCAGCGGAACGAGCCGGCCGCCGTCAGCGCCGAGTCCAAGGAATATCCGTTCACATGGCGCATGATCAACTTCGGGTTCTTCGCGCAGGACGACTGGCGCGTGCACCCGAAACTGGTCCTGAACCTGGGAGTCCGCTATGACAGCTATGGTCCCTACGTCGCCACGGGTTGGAAAGGAGATTTCGGCCGGGCTCTGAAGTCGTACAACATGAAGCCGGAGATACTGAAAAATCTCGTTGGGAAACTTCCCATGGCCGTTTACAACCTGGATGGACTGCTCGACTCCAACAATTTCCTGTGGGGTTCCCAGCGCGATCCGAACAGTCCTTACAACAGGGACAATCTGAGCATCGCACCGCGTTTTGGGTTCGCGTACACGGCTGACAGCCGGGGCAACTTCGTCATACGCGGCGGCTTCGGTGTAAATTTCCAGTCATACGATGCCCTGGGTGGCGCCGCACCGCCTCCGTACCAGAGCAGAGGCGCGTTCACCAGAGCGGAAGCGGTTGCCGCCGGCTTGAAGTATCCTGCCTATGGGGAGGACGTAACTGCGGTCATTATTGCCCAGAACCCCAACAAGAAGCCGCAGATTACAGCTCGTCTCAATCCCAATCTGAGGCCTCCTTATGCGATGAATTACACGCTGGGGATCCAGCGCGCTTTGACGAGTACAATGGTCCTGGAAACCGGATTTGTTGGAACGCGCGGCGTCAAGTTCGACCTGGTCCGGCCGTTCAATAACATCGACCGTATTACAGGACTTCGTCCCAACCCCAATGACATCACTGGCACCTACAGGGACAATTCCCAACAAACGAATTACAACTCCTGGCAATCCACTTTGAGGCAACGCCTGAGCCGTCGACTTTTGTTCAACCTCCACCACACCTGGGGCAAGGCCCTGTCGTACACCGGCGGCGATATCTCTACGGGATCCATCGGTGACACACGTACCAGCGTCGAAGACTTCGATCAGGTAAAGATCGAGCGCGGCCTGTCGACAGGCGACGTTGCACATTACTTTGCCTTTGACTGGGTGTATTCAACGCCTACACCGTTCGCCAACTCAACGGTGGGACGGTACGTGCTTGGTGGGTGGCAAATTTCGGGAATCTGGAGAGCATCGACCGGTCCGGCCATCGGTGATCGATTCGGGATCACTCAGACGGGCGGGCGGCCGGACCTTTTAGACATCAACGGAGCCGTAAACAAGAACTGCTGCAGCTTCGGCAATCTGCAGTTTTTGAATCAGTCCGCTTTCCAATTGGTGGAGGTCAGTCGCGCTTCCAACCGAACCGTCCGGCGCGGCACCAGCAATTTGTCCCCGGTACGGGGCCCCGGCTATTGGAACGTAGACCTCTCTCTTGGAAAGAGCTTCGCCCTGGCCGAAAAGAAAGATCTCGAATTGAAAGCGGACATGCAGAACGCCCTCAATCACACACAGTACTCGACTGTTTCAACCAACATGAGCGGGGTCGACTTTGGTCGCGTCGTCGCGACGCGCTCTGCTCGCGTAGTCCAACTGCAGTTGCGGCTGACCTTCTGAAGCGGGGGTCACGCATCCGGCAAGAACGAAGAGGGCCGCTTCAAGGATTGTTGATTGCGCTCCTCTTCGTGTCTTTGTGACTGGTTAATCACACCCTGGAGTGGAATACACAGGGGCTCCGGGGATCGCCGCGAAGGTGCAATTGCCTTCGCTGGAGACGACGGCGCCGCTGCCGTCGCGCCAGTGGTATTCGCCTCCGGCACCGTATCGTTGGCTGCGCTGCATGGCGGCGACGACATTCGCGATGGGTACGGGAGAACCTTCGAAGCCGAGGTTGCCGGTAAATCCATCGAGCCAGAAGTGACCCTGATACACAACGCCAAAGAGCCGCTTGAAGAAAAGGGCTTCAGTGATATTAATTTCGCGCCCATTCAAGTAGATGCCGGTGTTCCCCCGTGATGCGCGAGGGGATACCGGACCGAAGTTGTGGCCCGGGCGGATGTAGCCGGCAGCCTCGTAGCCCCAATATCCATAAAGACCGCTGCGCGAGTCATACCAATACTGGCCCGGCGGCGGGGCCATGCCATATACCACCCTCAACGCACCTACTTGTTGCATGTTGATCTCACGCTGATTGATGAAAACTCCGGTACCTGATTGCGCCAGGCTTGTGCTCGTGAAGCCGATGCTTACCGCCAGGAACAACCCCACAATCGTCATTACCGAACTCGTTGCTCGTCTGCTTACCATGACTTCGTTATCCTCCAAAAGGGACTGGCAGGACGGGGCGAAACATTTCAGGGAAGAAGGTGGGTAACGCGCCGAAAAATTCCGTTTTCAGCGGTGAGACAGGAAGGCGGGACGTCGCGAAAGACGAGTATACTTTCTTTCTCTTCCACGGGCTGACGCCCGTGGCTATCGCCGCTGTTCGGTTCGAGAAAGGGTAGGGAAACACGCCCGCATGTCGGAAGATTTTGCAACCGTTAATGCCGAGCGAGCGCCTGAGGTTTGGCGCACCTCCGGACTGATTCAGCTGACGGGCCCTCAAACCATCGGGACCCTGGGCGGTTTGATGTTGTCGATGCTGCTCGCAGCGCTCGACCAGACGATCGTCGGCACGGCCGAACCAAGAATTATCGCATCGCTTTCGGGATTCGACCGTTACCCGTGGGTCTCGACCGCATATTTGCTATGTTCCACCATCTCGGTGCCGATATTCGCGAAGCTATCCGACATTTACGGAAGAAAATGGTTTCTGCTTGCCGGCTCCGCAGGTTTCGTTGTGACTTCCGCACTGTGCGGAGCGGCCGGCAAATTCAGCTGGCTCGGGATCGATGGCATGAACCAGCTCATTGTGTTTCGCGCGATGCAAGGCATCTGCGGCGGAATGATGATGGGCTTGACGTTCACCATCATCGGCGACATCTTCTCGCCGGCCGAACGCGGAAAGTATCAGGGCGTGTTTTCGGGAACGTGGGGATTGGCTTCTGTCTTCGGACCGACGCTCGGCGGATGGCTCACCGATCAGATCTCATGGCGAGCCACGTTCTACGTCAATTTGCCCGTCGGAGTGATTGCCATCATCGCGCTGTATCTTTACTTCCCATTCTGGCGTCCGAAAGACGTAAAACGGCACATCGACTATGCCGGCGTGGCGACATTGGTTCTCTGTGTTGTGCCTTTACTGCTGGCGCTGACCTGGGTGACCGATTATGGCTGGTCTTCCGCCCGCGTCGAATTTCTGCTCGCGTTCGCGGCGGCGATGTTGGGCGCATTCCTGTATGCGGAAACAAGGGCTGTTGAGCCGATGATTCCGTTATCCCTGTTCAGTGAACCCACCATCACCTTGTGTTCGATCGGCGTATTCATAGTCGGCATCGCGATGTTTGGAATGATTATCTACCTGCCGCTCTTCATGCAGGGCGTGCTTGGCGTGAGCGCGACGAAGTCCGGGAATCTGCTGACCCCGATGATGCTCGGTATCGTCGTCGGAACTTTTGTTTGCGGGCAGGCGACGCTGCGGTTGCGAAGCTACAAGACTCCGCTGATTATGGGATCGGTGATCATGACGATCGGGACTATTCTGTTCGCGCGAATGAACGCCGCGACACAGGCTTCCGAGGTTCTGCTGGCGATGGTCACCGCCGGATTCGGAATGGGCCTCATGCTGCCGGGCTATACTGTCGCGGTCCAGAACGCGGCGCCGCACCGGCACATGGGAGTAGCGACGGCTTCCTCGACATTCTTCCGGTCGATCGGAAGCACGGTCGGTGTGGCGGTCTTCGGCAGCCTGCTGCTCACGCATTACCATCACGATTTCGCGAATGTCGTTCCGCGTGGCATTCCGCAGGAGGCGGTGATGGCGTTTTCCAATCCCCTTCTGCTCGCCCAGATGCGGCCCCAGCTCGAAGCCACATTCCGACGTTTCGACGACGGACCTCACGTGCTCAACTCGCTTTACGCGAGCGTGGGCCCCGCTCTGCTGGGGGGAATCCAATCGATCTTCCTCATCAGCGCCGCCCTCATGGTCGGTTTGTTGATATTGAATCTTTTGATCAAGGACGTCCCTTTGCGCCACGGACCGGTTACCGGTCCGAACCCGCCGGGCATTGACGAAATTTAGCCGCGGATTGCGCGGATTGAATTGAATCCGTGAAATCTGCGTAATCCGCGGCGGAGTTTCTTTGATCTTCTCGACAAAGGGCGCGCGTCCATCTTCGAACAAATGCGACCTTCAACGATCCGGAATCACCAGATCGATCGCAGGAAGTTCACAGTACCCGCCAGAGGGCCCGCAAGCACCTGGACCCCCACGCCGGTCCAACTCAGATCGGTCCCCACCGTAGACTCCACGTTTCTCACCGCGAAATCCTTGAAGCCACCCACCGGGTCGTCCGTGTTCGCTAACCATCCTACGGCCGCCCCAGTTGGTCTGGTAGACCTCAATCCACGACAGCTGCCAATCTGCGCTCTCGCCGATTGTCCAGCCGACAGAGTATGTGCTCACTTGATAGCGTCATAAAGACCTAGCTTTTTAAATCCCTCTACGACTTGGGGAGACAATTCGTCGGCACTCCGAAGCTCTTCATCAGGCGAGCAGGTTACTTCTGGTTCACACACCTGAGTGCCATAGTAGCGACTGATGAGCTTATCGAGACGATCGTTTATATAGTCAAGCTGTTTCTGTATCCTCCTTTCTTGTTCTGGGGTCATGGAGAAGGATGACTTCTTCACACCCCAATAAACGACGTCACATACAAATGATCCAGCCGCGCCTAGTCTACCCCAGGCCAAGGTTGCCGCTGTTTTACCAACTCCCCTGATCAAGTCAAAGACGTTCTCGCCTGACGGCTCACTAACAAGCTTTCGGACGTCGACGTACAATCCAGCTAAGTGCCCGTAAAGCCCTAAACCATGGGGATCGACCACAGCCGCCGTGTCTACAAAGAAGTCGAAACCCATTTCCCACGCCGTCTCGTTCTCATCGGGGCTATCGCCGAGCGGATCCACCAAGTTCACCGGATCATTGTCTGCGTAGGCGTACAGGTTGGGGCCGCCGGAGAATCCGCCCGGATCTTTTTCCGTCCATCGTCCGGTCTCGGGGTCATAATCGCGGAGTCCGTACCGAATGAGCTTCGTGTCGGGATCATACAGGCCGCCTGCGAACCCGAAGGGCTGGAAGCCGGGATTGGAGTCGTTCGTCACGTTGCCGAGTGTGTCGTAGTCCATTCGTTGTGCGATGTTGCCGCTCGCGACATCGATCACCAGCCGCGGGCTGCCGAGGTGATCGGTGACGATCCTGTATGTCGCTCCCCCTTTGATCATGTAGGCGGGGACAGTGAGGGCATCGGCGTAGACGAAGCGGCTGACCACGTTGCTGCTGCCGTCGAGTTCGGCGATGGGCC
>Ga0137415_10006803_pt1 | contig 11338 bp, 5 predicted proteins | sample CZODoug3_1_1_16f_FD_183082 | JGI IMG/M metagenome (GOLD analysis project Ga0137415, IMG submission 183082) | Vadose zone soil fungal communities from Angelo Coast Range Reserve, California, USA - CZODoug3_1_1_16fungal (Hybrid Assembly) | ecosystem: Environmental > Terrestrial > Soil > Vadose...
CGCCGATTTCGCCCGCTACAACCTTTTCATCGCCGCCAACCCGAGCTGGCCCAACATGGTCATGTTCCGCCGCCGCGCCGAGGCGATGCTGTGGCAGGAGCGCGCCCCATCCGCGACCGTGCGGGCCTATTTTGCGCACACCAAGCCGCTGAGCGCGAAAGGAAGGTTTGCGCTCGCGCGCGCGCTGATGTCGGACGGCGATCGCGCCGGCGCCCAGATCCACGCGCGCGAAGCCTGGCGGGTCGATTCCTTCCCGGCCGACATCGAAGCGCAGGCGCTCGAGCTGTTCGGCGAATTCATCACGCGTGCCGACGAGAAGGCCCGCATGGACCGGCGGCTCTACACGACCGACGACGCCGACGCCGGGCTGCGCGCCGCCAAGCGCCTCGGCGGGCCCGAGCCCGCGATCGCCAAGGCACGCATTTCCGTCTCCGCCAAGGCGTCCAACGCCAAGGCTCAGCTCGACGCGGTGCCGGCCGAGGTCCGTCACGATGCCGGCTATATTTTCAGCCGGACGCAATCGCTGCGTCGCGGCGACAAGATCGCCGAAGCGGGCGCGCTGATGCTCGCGGCGCCGCGCGATCCGGTCAAGTTGCAAGACCTCGACGAATGGTGGGTCGAGCGCCGGCTGCTCGCCCGCAAGCTGCTCGACATCGGCGACGCCAGGCTCGCCTATGCGGTCGTGCGCGACACGGTGCCGCCGACCAAGGACAACTACCGCGCCGAGCATCAATTCACGGCCGGCTGGATCGCGCTGCGTTTCCTCAAAGATCCGGCGACCGCCGCCCAGCACTTCGGTCGCGTCGCGCAGGGCAACGCCAACCCTATCACCTTGGCGCGCGCCGGCTATTGGCTCGGGCGCACCGCGGAAGCCGCCAACAAGCCGCAGGAGGCGCGCGCCCATTACGAGGCGGCGGCGCGCTATACCACCGCCTATTACGGTCAATTGGCGCGCGCCCGGCTGGGTCACGGCGATATCACCTTCTCGGCTCCGCCCGCCCTTCCGCCCGACAAGCGCCTGTCCCTGGCGCGGCTGGAAGTGGTCCGTGCCGCGGAGATCCTTTATGCCCTCGGCGAGCGCGACCTCATCGTCCCCATGGTCGCCGACCTCGCCGACAAGACGCACGACCAGGGCGCGCTCGCGATGCTCGCCGAGCTTGCCGAGAAGAATGCCGACGCCCGTTCGGTTCTGCTCATCGGCAAGATCGCGTTGGGGCGCGGACTTCCCTTCGACCAGTATGCGTTTCCGGTCGGCGCCCTGCCCCGCTACAACGCGATCGGGCCGGAAGTCGAGCCGGCCGTGGTCTATTCGATCGCCCGCCAGGAAAGCGCTTTCAATCCCAAGACGGTTTCGAGCGCGAACGCGCTCGGCCTGATGCAGGTGACGCCCGACGCCGGCCGCTACATCGCCAAGAAATTCGGCGTCGCATTCGATCAGAACCGCCTGCTGCACGACACCGTCTACAACATGCAGATGGGAGCGGCCGAGCTCGGCGACGTGATCGCGCGCTATCGCGGCTCCTACATCCTGGCCTTCGCCGGCTATAACGCCGGACCGGGCCGGGTGAAGGAATGGGTCGAGCGCTATGGCGATCCGCGCGACCCCGGTGTCGATCCGGTCGACTGGGTCGAGCGCATTCCATTTTCCGAAACCCGCAACTACGTGCAGCGTATCCTCGAAAATCTCCAGGTCTACCGCGTCCGTTTCGGTGGCGGGGCCAAGCTCATGATCGAGGCCGACATCCGCCGCGGCGCGCAGACGAATTAGCGCAATTTTCGGCCCAAGTGGCCCCGGTTCGCCGCAGCGCGAGCGCGACGTCAGGATCGACAGTGCCGGGACGTCTCGATAGAATATTGGCGACTGCATGGCGGGGGATCCGCTGGGGCAATTTAGATTATGTCAGCCATAGGGGTACGATGGTCGATTGTCAGTCTCGGCATGTCGTGCCAGACGGCGCTGCAGATCAATCATAATATTCCATTCCTGAGAACGCTGCTGAACGACGATACGATGTCGCTTCGCGCCTGCCCGTTCGACTGGCTCGTGGCACCGGTCGAGAGCGTCACGCAGCTGCTGCAACGCTGGGAGTTTTATCCCTCCTCGCCGGCGGATTTCTCGATCAACCAGCGGCCCTATTGGGGCGCCGCCAATGTCTATTATTGGCATGACTTCAAGACCGGAAATCCGATCGATGAATTCGACGATATCAAGGAAAAATTCGCCCACACCGCGGAGAACCTGCGCTGGGTTACCAAGTCCCAGCGAACACTGTTCCTCGTCTCCAACACGCAGAACAACCTCGTCACCGACATGGCGAGCGTGGGGACATTCGACCCGGTCATTCGCAGCTCCAGCCTGGCGGCATTGAACGGCCAGCTCCGCGCCCGTTTTCATCGCGACTTCCATCTGGCATTGATTACCCATCCCGACCGCTACATCCGCGACACCGAACATGAATTCTTCTCGGTGGAGCACATCGAAAAAGACTCCTCGGAATGGGAGGGAAGCCCGTATAATTGGCAGCAGGCGCTGACGCGGCTGGCCGGAAGACTGTTGAGCAAAAAAAAGAGCCGTTTGCGGCCGGCGCAGCCTCACCTCAATCCATGACCGCAAGCCGTTTCTTGCGGACATCCGGACTTGCCCGCGAGCGCGGGCCGAATATTGTGGCCCTGTCGATATCGTCCCGGCGCCGGCTGGCAGCCCTCTTTTGCATATTGGACCGTCCCTGAATGACCGCCTCTCAACGACACAGCCTTGCCGACGCCATCGCGCTCTTTCAAAGCGGGCGGCCGGAGGCGGCCGGCAAGATATGCAGACTGATCCTGAGCGGCGAACCGCACAATTTCGACGCCAACTACCTGCTCGGAACGATCGAGCTGAATTTTCGCAATTTCGCCGCCGCCGAACAGTGCCTGACGCGGGCCGCACATGCCGATCCCCAAATGGCCGATGTCTGGGCGCTCCGCGGCAACACCTTGATTTCGCTCGAACGCCTGGACGACGCCCTCGCGAGCTTCGATCACGCACTTAAGGCCAAACCGGGTTTTCTCGGAGTTCTCTACAACCGGGCGAAGCTCTTGCGAGACATGGGGCGGAACGACGAGGCCCTGGCAGGGTACGACCAGGTGCTGGCGATCGATCCCAATTTTCGCGAAGCGCTCAACAATCGCGGCAATATCCTGATGACGCTCGGCCGCCATGCCGAGGCCGCCGAAAGCTTCGCGCGGCTCGCGCGTGCCGATCCGAATTTCGAGCACGCGCTCGGAAACCGGGTTCACGCCATGCAGCAGATTTGCGCCTGGGACGGACTGGCCGAATTACTCGGCGAGCTGGGCACGCGCGTGAGGGCTGGAAAGCCGGTTGCGACACCTTGGGTCATGGCGGCGGCCTCGGATTCCGCGGCCGACCAGCTGCGGTGCGCCCAGATGTTCACACGCGATCTTTACCCGCCGGCGGCCAATCCGTTATGGCGCGGCGAGCGCTACGCCCACGACCGCATTCGCGTCTGCTATGTCTCGGCGGACTTTCATGACCATGCCACCGCATCGCTCATCGCGGGACTTTTCGAGGCCCATGACCGCACGCGCTTCGAGCCGATTGCGATCTCGCTCGGGCCCGATCGCCAGGGCGGATTGCGAAGCCGGATCGAAAGCGCCTTCGAGCGCTTCGCCGACATGCGGACGAACAGCGATGCCGAAGTGGCGGCGCATATCCGCCAGTTGGAGGTCGATATCGCCATCGACCTCAAGGGATTCACCCGCAACTGCCGCCCCGGCATTTTCGCGCGGCGTCCGGCTCCCGTCCAGGTCAGCTACCTGGGCTATCCCGGGACGATGGGCGCGCCTTATATGGATTACATCATCGCCGACAGGCATGTCATTCCCGCCAATCAGCAGGCCTTCTACGCCGAGCGCGTCGTCTACCTGCCCGACAGCTATCAGGTCAACGACGACAAGCGCGAGATTTCGGGCGGCGCCCCGACCCGCGCCGAAGCGGGGCTGCCCGAGAGCGGATTCGTGTTTTGCTGCTTCAATAGAAGCTACAAGATCACGCCGGATGCGTTCGACGTCTGGATGCGCCTTCTCACCGAGGTTCCCGGAAGCGTGCTGTGGCTGTTCGCAGGGTTTCCGGCTGCGGCGGCCAATCTGCGCACCGAAGCAGAAAAGCGCGGCGTGGCGCCGCAGCGCCTGGTATTCGCGCCGCCGCAACCCCTGGCCGACCACCTCGGGCGCCATCGCCTGGCGGATCTCTTCCTCGATACCGTGCCGTGCAACGCGCACACCACCGCAAGCGACGCGCTGTGGGCCGGCTTGCCGGTCGTGACCTGCCTGGGATCGACCTTCGCGGGCCGGGTTGCGGCCAGCCTCTTGCACGCGGTCGGCCTTCCGGAGCTCGCCGCCGGGTCACTGGACCAATACGAAGCGCTGGCATCGAAGCTCGCCGGCGATCCGGCACTGCTGGCCGAGCTCAAGGCGAGGCTTGCGGCAAACCTTGCCACGGCGCCGTTGTTCGATACCGCCCGCACGTGCCGGAATATCGAGGCGGCCTATAGCGCGATGTGGCAGCGGCAGCAGCGCGGGGACGCACCCGCCGGATTTTCCATCGATTGAACCACGATCGGGGCATGGATCTCTCGAGCGATCATTACGTGACCGCGCAGGACGGCCTGCGGCTCCATGTGCGGGAGCATGGCGACCGCACGGCCGCCGGCCTGCCGGTCGTCTGCCTGCCGGGTCTCGCCCGCACCACCGCCGACTTCGATCGGCTCGCCGCTGCGCTTGCGGGCGACCCCGACCGGCCGCGGCGGGTGCTGGCGCTCGATTATCGCGGCCGCGGATTGTCGGACCATGACCGCGATCCCGGCAACTATTCGCTGCCGGTCGAGCTCGCCGACGTGATGACGGTCCTGACCGCCCGGGCGGTGGGGGCCGCGGTGTTTGTCGGCACCTCGCGCGGCGGTCTCATCACCATGGCGCTGGCGGCTGTTCGTCCGGCCGCCATCGCGGGGGCGGTGCTCAACGACATCGGACCGGTGATCGAGCCGCAGGGACTGATGCGGATCAAGAGCTATGTCGGCAGGCTGCCGCAGCCCCGCGGTTTCGAGGAAGGCGCCGACATCCTGCGTCGGTTGTTCGGCGCCCAGTTCACACGGCTCGGCGACGCCGACTGGCTCGCCTCCGCGCACCGAAACTGGCGCCAGCAGGACGGCCGGCTCGTGCTCGCCTACGATCCGCGGCTCTCGCGCGCGCTCGCCTCGGTCGACGCCGCGCACCCGCTGCCGCCGCTCTGGCCGCAATTCGACGCCCTCGGCAACGTTCCCCTGATGGTCATCCGGGGCGCCAACTCCGACATCCTGTCGGCCGCCACGGTGACGGCCATGCAGGCGCGCCGGCGCGACACCGTGGTGGTCGAAATTCCCGACCAGGGCCATGCGCCGTTGCTGGCCGAAGCCGACACGATCGCGCGCATCGGCATATTCGTCGCCAAATGCGAGATGCTCGGCGGCGCTTGAGCGCCCTTCAGGCTTTCTGGATCGCGAACTGGTACATGCTGGCGAAAATACCGGGGTTTTTGCATTCGAACCGGTGCCAGCGATCGAGATCGATCATGGCGGGATCCTCGGGATTTTCCGCCGCGTAAGCACGGAGCACCCGCGCATCGAGCTGAAAGCCGAGGAATTGCAGCTTCTCGGCCGCCAGGAAGGCCGCGATCTCCGGAATCGTGTGCTGATATTCCTGAACGTGGAACAGCAAGTCGCGGCAATCGCTGGTCGAGTAGAAATCGCCCGCCGAGATGACGGTCTTGCCGGGCGCGCCGTCGGGAAGCGCAAAAATCTCCTGCCGGCAGCGCCGGATGTCGTCCGCGCCGGCGCCACAGCCTTGTGCCGCGATGGCGGCGCGCGCCGCATTGATGTCCTGGCGCGCGGTGCGGCTGTAGAGGCCGAGCATCATGACGCCATCGGGCTTGAGCCGTGACAGCAACACGCGCCAGCCCGCCGCCGGATTCTTCAGGCACTGGAGCGACCCGTTCGCCTCGATCACGTCGAATGTTCTTTCGAGATCGCCCAGCCGCAGAATATCGGCCTGCGCGTAGTCGATCGGCAGACCGAGCTCCCGCGTCTTGCGCACCGCATAGGCGAGGCTGGTGCGGCTGAGATCGACCGCGAGCACGTGCGCCGCGGAAAATCTTCGGTAGGCCTCGATGGCGTGCGAGCCGCTGCCGCAACCCGCGATGAGGATTTCCGGGCCCTCCGGCGTCGCCAACGGCCGAAGCGGCGCGAGGGGAAATTTTGCCCGCAGATAGTCGCCGACCGTCAGCGCTTTGACCGCGGGTGGGGGAATGATCCAGCGTGGATAGGGATTTTCCTCGTATTGCGCCTGGACGGCGACCGAATCCGCGTCGATGGCGGTGAGCGCCGCCAAGGAGACACGGATGGCCCGCTCTTCCAGCGGCTCGCGGATCTGCTGCACCATGATCCGCGCGACCGGATCGGGCCAGCGCCGGTCCATCAGCTGCGAGGCCCGCCACAGGGCGTGCAGCGGCATATAGGCGGCGACCGCCATCGGCCATGCCATCGGGACATCGCCCCCCGTGCCGAGGCGCGCATCCAGGGCGGCGCTCAGCCGGCTCACCTCGGCGCGCTCCGCATCGGTCTGCGCGAAGACATATTCGTTGATGAAGCACTGGCGCGCCAGGGCCGAGCAGAAATCGGGAACGGCCAGCTCTTCGTCGCGCGCGGCGGCATCGAGCAAGCTTCGGCGGGCGGCGGTCAGCACCCGCTCGAGCTCGCCGTCGCTCACCCGGCCCGAAATCATCACCTGACGCAACAACGGGTCGGCGTCCAGCGCCTTCAGGTCGGCCGCATCGACAAGCTGCGTGTCGTTCCCCGACTGTCCGGCTGAGCCGATGCGCGCGATGCATCTCGTCATCGCGTCGCCGCGCTTGATCAGCGAAATGGCGGCGTGCTCGAGCTCGCCGCCGCGCGCCCAACCCTCCGACAAGGCACGCAACACGTAGGGACGCAGGGTTTCCAGCTCGCTGCCGCTGAGCATCTGGATGCAGAGCGCGAGCAGACTCCTGGTTTCCGCGGTGCCGTCGCGGTCGATGACCTGCGTCAATACAGATGCGGCGTCGACCGCGCGGCCGAGCCCCAAAAGCTCGCGCGTCAAATGATGGACGGTATCGAGGTCATCGGGCTTCAACCGCAATGCGATCCGGAACTGCCGCAGCGCCGCATCCGACCGGCCGAGGCGGGAGAGCACAAGACCCAGGTTCTTGTGCGCGTCGAGGAAGTCTGGCTTGAGGCGCACGGCCTGCGCGTAATGCGCGCGTGCCTCGGCGGGGTTCCCACGCAGCGCCGTGACAATGCCGAGATTGTTGTGCGCCTCGGCATAGTCGGATCTCAGCGCGAGCGCACGCAGATAGGCGTCCTCGGCCTCGTTCAGCCGCCCCTGATCCTTGAGCACGTTGCCGAGATTGTTGTGGGCCTCGGCGAACCGCTCGTTGCACGCGATCGCCGACCGATAGTGCCGCTCCGCGTCGCCGAAACGGCCCTGCCGCGCCAGCACATTCGCAATATTGTAGTGCGCGACCGCGGAGCGCGGATCGAGCGCCAGCACGCGCTCGTAGCACGCCATCGCGTCGGCATCCCGCTGCTGGCGCGTGAGAATGTTGCCGAGATTGAGATGCGCGGCGGCGTAATCGGGCTTGAGCGCAATCGCCTTTCGATAGTGAAAGGCCGATTCGTCGAGACGGCCTTCGCCTTCCAGCGCCAGTGCGAGATGGTAGCGGGGTTCCGCGGCGTCGCCATTCAAAGCAACCGCGCGATCGAGGGAATCGAGCGCGGCGCGGCCGCGCCCCGTCTGCAACGCCAGGACGCCGAGATAATGCAGGCTGTCCGCGTGTTCGGGGTCGACGGCCAGTACGCGGCGATAGAGATGCTCCGCCGGCGCCAGCTGTCCCGCCCGGTGGGCCCTGACCGCGTCGCCAAATAGGCAGGCCACTTCATCGCGGTCATGGCCGTCGGCTGACCCGCGCGCCCCGCGGTCGGCCTCTTGGCATTCCATCGGCAAAACCGCCTTCCAAACCACGAGATTGAAGGCAGTACATGACCCGACGCCGAACCTGATGCCATCGGAGATCGGGAATTTAACGTCGCAATGAAAATATTTTACGGGATTTTTATTTCGCGTGCGCGCCTTCGCTGCGACTCGGCGTTGATCAATGCGACTCCTTTTCGCGGCGACGACTTGTCGCGCCAGGGCACGCGCTTATCTCTTCTGAACGGCGAACTGATACATCGCCGCGAACAACCTCGGATTCTCGCACTCGAACCGGTGCCAGACCGCGAGGTCGATCATGGCGGGATCGTCCGGATTTTTTTCCGCGTATAGCTTGAGCACGCGCGCATCGATTTCGAAACCGAGGAATTGGAGATCCTGCTCGGCCAGGAAGGCCGCGATTTCCGGCAACGTGTGTTGGTGCTCCTGGACGTGGAAAAGCAGGTCCCGGCACTCGCTCATCGAATAGAAATCGCCGGAATGCGCCACCGTCTGACCGGGCGCGCCTTCCGCAAACGACAGGATGTCCTGCCGGCAGCGCCGGATATCCTCGTGCGTCGGTCGGTAACCGCGCTCCGCGATGAAGGCGCGGGCCGCATTGATCTCGCTGCGCGCGAGACGGCTGTACAAGCCGACCGACATGATTCCGCCCGGCTTGAGCAGCGACAGCAAAATGCGCCAGCCCGCCATCGGATCCGCGAGGTGATGCAGAACGCCGCTCGCCTCGATGAGGTCGAAGGTGCGGCAGATCCCGCCGAGCCGCAGGATGTCGGCTTGCGCGTAGTCGACCGGAAGCCCGAGCTCGCGCGTCTTGCGGACCGCATAGGCGAGACTGGTGGCGCTGAGATCGATGGCGAGCACGCGTGCGCCGGCGATCTTTCTCGAGGTCTCGATCGCATGCGCGCCGGTGCCGCAGCCGGCGATCAGGACGTCGATGCCGGCAGGCCTGCGCAGCGGACGCAGGGGCGCGTGCGGAAATTTCATGCGGAAATATTCGTCGGCCGGGAATGCCTTGAGGGCCGGCGGCGGCGCCATCCAGCGCGGATAGGGATTTGCCTCGTACTGATCACGCACCAGGCGCGAGACCGCGTCGTCGATCGGCGTCAACGCCGGCAAGGAGGCGCGGATCGCCTGCTCCTCGCCCGGCTCGCGGATCTGCTGGGTGAGAATCTCGGCCACGCAACCCGGCCATGCCTTGTCCAGGAGCCGACTCGATTCGGGCGCGGCATGCAGCGGACCGTAAGCCGCCACGACGGCCGGCCACAGCGCCGGAATGTCGCCCTGCGCCCGTAGCCGTTCGGCGATCACGTCCGCTCTTTGTCGCGCCGCCTGCGACTCGTGGTCGGTTTGGGCCCAGACATATTCGTTGATGAAACACTGCCGTGCAAGCGCGCAGGCAAGATCGAGAATGACGGGTGCCGCACCAGCGCTTTTGTCGGCGGCGGCCAGCAGGCTCCGGCGCGCGGCGGTCAGGAGGAGCTCCAGGTCGCGGTCGCTGACCCGCGCCGAAACCATCAAGTCATGCAACAACCCCTCGCCGGCGATCGCCGCGAGCTCGTCCGGACCGAATACGTCGTGCGGCGCCATCGCGGCGGCGCGCGCCAGCGCATCCGATACGGCGGCGTTGCGCTTGATCAGCCGGATGGTCACCTGCTCGAGCTCGCCCGCGCGCGTCCAGCCTTCCCTCAGCGCCGCGCCGATACGATCGCGATGCGGCGCGGCGTGGTCGCCGTCCTGCAGCGCCGCGACATAGCGCGCAAACAGGTTCTTGGTGTCCGGCGTCGCCCGCACCGCAAGCGCGCGCACCGCCACGCCGACCGCCTGCTCGACGTCGCCGGCCGCATAGACCTGGCGGGCCAGATTGAGATAGGCCTCGACGTAGTCCGGCTTGAGAGCGATCGCCTTTTCGAGATGGGCGATGGCCTCCTCGGGCCGCCCCAGGCTGAACAGCGCGAGCCCGAGATTGTTGTGGACCTCGACGAAGCCGGGCCTTGCCTGCAAGGCGCGCCGGTAGCAGGCAGCGGCCGCCTCCGTGGCGCCCCGCCCGGTCATCACGATGCCGAGATTGTTATGCGCGTCGGCATAGTCCGGCTTGAGTTCCAGTGCGCGCAGATATTCCGTCTCTGCCTCGTCGAGCAATCCGCGGTCCTTGAGCGTGTTGCCGAGATTGTTGCAGGCTTCGGCGAAATCCGGCTTGAGCTCGATGGCCTTGCGGTAGTGCGCCGCCGCATCTTCCAGCTTTCCGCGCGACGCCAGCACATTGGCGACGTTGTAATGCGCCACGGCCGAGCGCGGCCACAATGCCAGCACGCGTTCATAGCAAGCCAGGGCGTCATCCGGCCGGCCGCGCCGGCTCAGGACGTTGCCGAGATTCATGTGCGCCTCGGCATAGTCCGTCTTGAGCTTCACCGCTTCGCCATAATGGACGATGGCTTCATCCAGGCGGCCGAGCGCTTCCAGCGCGACGGCGAGGTTGTAATGCGCGTCCGGCACGCGACGATTGAGCGCGACCGCCTTGCCGATCAGGTCGGCCGCCATGTCGTTTCGGCCGGTCTGGATCGCCAGGATACCGAGATTGTGCAGGGTGCCGAGGTGATTCGGATCCGCCGTCAGGACATCCCGGTAATGGGCCTCCGCCTCGGCCAGGGCGCCGGCCTGATGGCAGCGTATGGCTGCAGCGAAGGGCTCCGCTGCCTGACCACCACCATGTTTGCGCGCCGCGCGGCGTTCGGATCGATTCATCGGCCAGGACTTATGGGCGAGACTTACGGGGCAAGATTGAGCGCTCGACGTTCCTCACGGCACGAATGATATCGAGAATGTGTCATCGCGGCGACGCCTGTCGCAAGCGGGGCGCAGTTTGCGGGCTTTGGAAGTCTCGTTGTCGCGTCGCCGGCGACGCATCCCGATGACGCGCGTCCGATCGCACGGCGTCAAATCGGCGGGGCGGGCGCCACCGCCAAAAAGAAACCCCCGGCAGCAAGCTGCCGGGGGCTCTCCCAAGTCAACCAGCCTTGATCAGACGATCAGGGCAGGAAGTTTCTCTGGATGCGGAACAGGACGCTCAGCACGTTCTGGTCCTCGATGGCGTAGACGCCGCCGGTACGCGCGCCGTTGGCAGCAAGAGTGGCAAAACCGCCAAACGCCGTGTTCAGCTTGTTGTAGAGAATGTCCACACCGATATCGAGGTCCGGATGCGGGTTCCACTGGGTCCGCGTACCGACCTGCCACCAGCTGAAGTCCGGGCTGCAGTTCGTCCCCGAGACAAAATTCCCCG
>Ga0137415_10006804_pt1 | contig 11335 bp, 8 predicted proteins | sample CZODoug3_1_1_16f_FD_183082 | JGI IMG/M metagenome (GOLD analysis project Ga0137415, IMG submission 183082) | Vadose zone soil fungal communities from Angelo Coast Range Reserve, California, USA - CZODoug3_1_1_16fungal (Hybrid Assembly) | ecosystem: Environmental > Terrestrial > Soil > Vadose...
CCGGCGAACACGGGGCCGCTTCCGTCGATGAAGCGCGTCAAGGGTGGCATGAGCACGTGCGGGCGCACAAATAAAATACCCGCGGCGAGCGCGAAAACCGCTCCTGCCTTTATGAATGCGCTGAGATAATCGCGCGGAGCAAGCAGCAACCAAACCGGTAAAGCGGACGCAGCGAACGCGTACATAATGATCGCAAACGCCAGCGGAACGCCGCCCAGCGTGAACACCCGCGCCCATGACGGAGAATCAGCCACCCACTGCCCGGCAAAAACCACGAACAAAATCAGCGCAACTCCCATCAGCGACGCTTCCAGCACGCGCCCCGGTCGCACAAATCGCAAATACACGCCCACCAGCAGCGCAATTGGAATCGTCATTGCCAATGTGAACGTCGCCCACGGCGACGACTTCAGCGCGTTCACCACCACCAGTGCGACCACTCCCAGCAGAATCACCATGATCGCGAGGACCGCGAGTTGCGCGATGAATCCGCCGCGCTTGCTCACTTCCTCCCGCGCCATTTGCCCGATCGACTTGCCGTCGCGCCGTATCGAGCAGAACAAAATAATGAAATCTTGCACGCACCCGGCGAACGCCGCGCCCGCAATCAGCCACAGGGTCCCCGGCAAATACCCAAATTGCGCCGCCAGCGTGGGGCCTACAAGCGGTCCCGGCCCCGCAATCGCCGCAAAATGGTGTCCAAACAACACCCACTTGTTCGTCGGGACAAAGTCGCGGCCGTCGTCGTGCCGCTCCGAAGGCGCTGCGCGAGTATCATCCAGCGCAAGAAGCCGCGCGGCAAGAAACGCGGCATACAACCGGTAAGCCACCAGGTAACAGCACACCGCGGCGATCACAAACCAAATCGCGTTGAGCGACTCGCCGCGGTCCAGCGCGATCTTGGCGAGCGCGCCAGCACCCAATAGACCCACCATCACCCAAAACAAAATTCGTCCGAGTCGTTTCACCCTGCAAACCCCAAAGCCAACAAGATAAAATGCGCCGCGCGCATCGTATGCGAGCCCACGCTCAAGCGTCAATTCCGTTTAGACGCTTCATTCGATGCAGCATTAGCATTGGCCGTCAAAGAATTTTCCCGCTAGAATCTGCCCACCTGAGATTGCGATCTCCAACGAAAGGTGCTCCATGCGCCGACCCTGTGCGGGCATTCTCGTTTCCCTCTTCGCTTTGCTCACCGTCCTGCCGCTGGTCACGCTCTACGCGCAGGAAAACCCGGAACCGGCGCCGCCCAAGTCTCTGGAAGAATTGCAGAAAGCCATAAAAACTGAGTTGGACAAGCATCATCTGCCAGGCGCGGGCGTAGCGCTGGTCTCGCGCGGCGAACTTCTCTGGTGTGGCGGATTTGGAAACGCGGAGATCGCTTCCAAGAAGCCCATCACTTGCGACACCGAATTTCGTGTCGGCTCCATCAGCAAAAGTTTCGTAGCCCTGGCCCTGCTGAAACTCCAAGAGGAGGGCAAGATCAACCTTGAAGCGCGCTTGCATGACGTCGCGCCGGAAATCTCCGTGCAGAATTCCTGGGAGTCCACCCATCCGGTGCGCATCGTGAACTTGCTCGAACACACCGCCGGCTTCGACGACACGGAAGCCGCGGAGGTGTACAACGTACGCGACCCATACGATTACCCGCTGCTCGAAGTCTTCAAACGATTTCAGGAGCCGCAAATCGCGCGCTGGCCGCCGGACACGCGCATGTCCTATTCGAATCCCGGTTATGGCGTCGCGGGCCATCTCATCGAAAAAATCACCGGCGAGCCCTTTGACAAATATATTCGCGACACATTTCTGCAGCCCTTGGGCATGACCAACACCGATTATCGTTTCACCGACGCGAACAAGGCGCTTCTCGCCGCCGGGTACGATGGCAAGGCACCCATTCCCGTCGGATATCCCTACATCTATCTGCGGCCCGCCGGAGATTTGAAGGCTTCGCCTGGCGAACTCGTCAAGTTAGTGCAATTCCTCCTTCGTCGCGGCATGGCCGGACAAACGCGGCTGCTCGCGCCGGAATCGATCCTGCGGATGGAAACTCCGCGAACGACCTCAGCGTCGCGCCACGGATTGCGCCTGGGCTACGGCCTGGCTAATTACACGGAAGTTTCCGGCGGCGTTGTGACCCACGGCCATGATGGGGGCATTGATGGTTTCATTTCCTCGTATCGCTACATGCCAGAACAAGATTGGGGCTACGTCGTACTTCTGAATAGCACGGACTCAGGCGAAGCGTTGGAAAATATCAATCGCCTCGCCATTGAATTCCTTTCCAAGGATTATCCCAAGCCTTACAAACCTGTGACAGCGTTAGCGCCTGCTGAACTCCAATCTCTTGCCGGATTCTATGCCCAACGCGCGCCCCGCTCGCAGATGCTCGCGTTTCTCGACGATCTCGCTGGCGGTATTCGCATTCGCGCCATCGGCGGCCAACTCACCCATTCATCGATGTTCGGCAAGCCCGAACCGATGCTCCCCGCCGGCAAGAATCTCTTCCGAGCAGACAAAGAGCCCGAAGGAACCACCTTGTTTTTTGCGGATGACGCAGGGCACATGGCGTTTTCGTCCACGGGGGATTACGGGGTCTCCTACGCCGTAAGGATCAGTCCCCTATGGCCGTATACGCGTGTCGCTGTCCTGGTGCTTTGCGCCGTGTTGATGCTCAGCACCGTGCCTCTCGCGCTGATCTGGCTCGCGCGCAAATTCATCGGAAAAATGAAAGACGTGCAACACTTGTCCGTGCGCGTCGTGCCTCTACTCGCTGTTCTCTCCCTGGCGGCAATTCCGTTTTGCTTCAACGCCCTGCACGGGAGCGCCATCGGCACGCTCAATTTCTTTACGGTTGGAATTTACGCCGCCACAATTCTATTCGCGCTGCTCTCGCTGCTCGGTCTGGTGCTCGCCCTGCGCGTCCCCAAAGCCGAAATTCACCGCGCCGTCCGCATCCACTCCCTGCTGGTTTCCCTGGCCTGCTGCGTCGTAGCCCTATTCTTCGCATCCTGGGGCCTAATCGGCCTGCGCCTCTGGGCCGCGCAATAGCCCCCGGAAGCGCCAGGATCTTGCTGGCGCGCCGCAATGAAATACCTTTCATTTCTGCGACAGTCCGCTATGGCGCGGTTTTCTTTACTGCAGCGATCACTCTCTCGAGCTCGTCGTGTCTAGCCTCCTCCGCTGACGGCAGGATGTCCCAGCCGGTCAACACCATGATGAGGTTGTATTCCGGCACGACTCGTAGCTCCTGCCCGCCAAAGCCCCGCGCAGCCCATGCAAACTTTTCCGGCGACTTGCCGTAAGGCTGCAGCCACCACTGAAAGCCATATCCCCAGTGCCGTCCTTCGTCTTCCACGCTCATCGCGGAAGTGATGGAGGCCTTCACCCACTCCGCAGGAACAATCTGCTTTCTTTCCCACATGCCGCTTTTTAGAAATAGAAAGCCGATCTTGGCCAGGCTCGCTGACGAAATGTAAAGACCGCCCTCCGTGTCCGGCAATCCCGTCGGCGAATGCTTCCAGTGGTACCGAATGCCCAACGGCTGGAAGAGATATTGCGCGGCGTACTCGTCGACATTCTTGCCCGTGGCCTTCTTGAAGATATGCGAAAGAAGCTGCGTCACGCCGCTGCTGTACACAAAAACTTTGCCGGGCTCCGCGGCCATCGGCTGGTTGATCACGTACTGCACCCAATCGTGCGTCGCTTCCATCACGTCCGCGGAATTTTTGGGATCGTTGTAAGGCAAATCCTCGTTCCACTCCAGCCCGGCCGTCATGGTCAGCAGATTACGCAGTGTGATGCGGCGCTTGCGTTCATCCAGGTTCGCGATCTTGTAGTCGTCGAAATATTTCAGGATCGGTGCGTCCAGATCAGCGGGAAACTCCTTCCGGCTCATGGCAATTCCGATGGTGATGGAAGTGACCGTCTTCGACACGGACTGCATGGTGTGCAAATCGCTGTGCTGGTAGTAAGGATGAAATTCCGCGCTGAAATAATTGTATGGGCCGTTCACATCATGGTTCAGAGGCCCTTTGTGCTTGGCAAGCTCGCCGTAAATGTTTCCGTAATCATGCGAGTAAGACCGCGCCAACGCCTGTTTGCCGTCGCGAATGATCAACATGCTGTCCACGAGTCCATACTTGCCGGCCGCGATGTCCGCATCGAGCGCGGCCAATGCGCTGGGATCCAAGCCGACGGCACGTGGCGTCGTTCTAGGCCAATCCTTTGTCAGAGTCTTTTGTTGAGCCTGTGCGAGCGGAAACAAGCAAGACACAACGAGCGCCACTAGGCCGATTCTTGCCTTCATTCCGTTCTCCTCTTCCTCTCTGCGCTCTCTGTGACCTCTGTAGTGAAACTCTCGACTTCCTTAATCCTGCAAAGACGTGAACCGCAGCAGCGGATGCAAGTCGCGGAAAATTCCCGCCAGATCTTTGCAGAATGACCCGCGCGTTGCGGCCGCCACTCCGAGTTCCCGCCGCACGATCCAGCCTTGCAGCTTCTTCCAGTTCTCCGCGGCGGGCCAGCCCGCATGCTTCGTCCACTCGCCTTTTTCCACTGAGTACCAATAGCTTTCGTAGCGCCGGCCCAGGCGCTTTTTCTGCTGCGCCAGCCATCGCGGCTTGGCCTGCAGTCGCGGTTCCGCAATCTGCGGCAGCGCCGATTCCTTGCGCTTCGAACCCGAATAGATGCGGAAACCTGCCGTAACCGTCTTCGTGGAAATACCCACATAAAGCTGGCCAGCTTCGCCCTCGCCACCGAACGGCGCGCTGAATTTCACATACATCTGCGTGCGATACGGCGTCTTGTCCTTGGCAAAGCGAATGTCGCGATTGATGCGCGACAGATTCGCGCCCGTGCGGCCGCTTGTCTCGAACCCTGGATCGAGCCGCAAAACCGCGGGCGCAAGCTCTTCGCAAAGCAACCGCAGCGGTTGCACCACGCAATCCTGGTACCGTTCGCGATTCGCCTGCATCCACGCGGTGCGATTGTTGCGCGCAAGGTCGCGAAAAAAGCGGAACGTATCGCGCGTGATGATTGGTTCCGATTTGGCCATGTGACGGACCGCCGTGGTGACGGCACACCAGCGTACACGATTCCTTTCACCCGTCAATTCGTCTATCCTGTGCGGCGCGCCAAATTCCGCGCGGATTGCAGTGACCGGCCTTTACGCCGGCGAACGCAAACGTTCACAAGGAAGAAGAATGATGCTACGAAAATTGGTGGTTGCCGGATTCGTTCTGGCCGCTGTCGCCGCGTGCGCTAACTTCCTAAATCTTGCGCCCGCCGTTCTGGCGGACGAAAAAACAGCGCCAGCGAAAAAAGAGCCGTGGAAGCCGGAGGATTTTATTTACGGAGAAACCGCGGGACAGTTCCGCATCTCGCCGGACGCGAAGTGGGTGGTGTGGGCAAAAACCAGCGGAGATAAAGACAAAGACGCGCGCGTTTCGAATCTGGTCCTCTCCAGCCTGACGGAAGGCCGGGAAATTCCGCTGACGCGCGGCAGCGACAACAACGCGCAGCCGTGCTGGTCCCCGGACGGCGAGTGGATCGCGTTTGCCAGCACGCGCGCGCGGCCGAAACCGAAACCCGACACCGCTCCGATGCAAATTTGGCTGATCAACGCGCACGGCGGCGAGCCTTGGGCGCTCACTGAACTTGCGCACGCGCCGAAGCGCCTCGAATGGCTGGACAAAGACACGCTGATTTACAGCGCGGAAGAAGATCCCGCGCTGTACGAGCAGGAACTAAAAAAGAAAAAAGACGATTCCGAAGTCGTCGACGATGCGGAGCACGAGCCGCCCGTGCGCCTCTACAAGATGAACGTGAAAGACAAAAAAATCACGCGGCTCACCACCAATACAGACTGGATCGAAGATTTTGGTGTTTCGCCGGACGGGAAATTTGTCGTGGCTTCGCATGCAAAGAGTTTGCATTACACGTTCGATCAAAAAGTGCGGCCGATCGTGATTTTGCACGATTTGAGGGGAGGGCAGGAGAAGCAGCTTTTTGCGAATCTGCGTGTGCACGCGGAGGGATTTGAATGGGCGAAAGACAATTCGGGTTTCTACATGGCGACGCCGTTTTCGACCGACGCGCGATTTATGACCGCGGGCATCACGATTGTTTATTTTTATGACCTGGCGAGCGGCGCAAGCACGCAAGTGAATCTCGACAGTCCGAACGGGCTTGGTTTCGATTTGCAGACGGTGCCGGGCGGATTCGTGGCGCTGCTGGCGGCGGGCAGCCATGACGAGTTGGCGTTTTATTCCGCGGCGAAGGGCGCGGCCGGCTGGAGCTGGAAGCGGGAGGCGATTGCGGGGGAGCACGCGAAGAATCTGGAGAGCTTTCGCGTAAGCGAGGACGGCAAGACGATTGTGTATTCGAGTTCGACGGCGAGCAGATTATCGCAGCCGTATCGCGCGCAGCTCGAGGGAGGAAAAATCGTTTCGCCGGTGCAGTTGGCGAAATTGAATGAGGGGTTGGTGAACGGGCGCGCTTACGCGAAAAGCGAAGTGATTCGCTGGAAGGGCGCGAACAACGAAGAGGTGGAAAGCATTCTTTATTACCCGGCGAATTATGAAGAGGGGAAGAAGTATCCGCTGATCACCGCGATTCACGGCGGGCCGATGGGCTCGGACAAGGATTTGTGGAACGAGAGCTGGGCGTATCCGATTCAATTGTTTACCGAGCGCGGCGCGTTTGTGCTACGGCCGAACTATCACGGCAGCAACAACTACGGATTGAAGTGGGCGGAGTCGATCTGCTGCGGAAAATATTATGACCTGGAGACGCCGGACATCAATGCGGGCGTTGATTATTTGATTGCGCAGGGAAAAGCAGATGCGGACCGCATCGCGACGATGGGCTGGTCGAACGGATCGATCCTGTCGACGAGTTTAATCACCGCGTACCCGGCGCGGTACAAAGTGGCGAGCGTCGGCGCGGGCGATATCGAATGGCTCAGCGACTGGGGCAACGTCGATTTTGGGCAATCATTTGACGCGTACTATTTCGGCAAGTCGCCGTTTGAGGATCCGCAGCTTTACATCAACAAATCACCATTCTTCAAAATGGACAAAGTACAAGCGCCGGTGCTGATTTTCCACGGCACGGCGGACCGCAATGTGCCGCCGGCGCAGAGCTGGTCGTATTTCCGCGCGCTGCAGCATTTTGATAAGACGGTGAAATATGTGGTGTTCCCCGGTGAGCCGCACGGTCCGCGCAAGCTAACGCACCAGATGCGCAAGGTCGAGGAAGAAGTGGCGTGGTTCGACAAATATTTCTTCAAGACGGCGAAGCCAGAGAACGAAGCAGTGAAGGAAGGCTCTCCGCTTGCAGGGGCGCTGCGCATAAAGAATTTGGCGCGATCTGGAAGCAATTACGGCACGGCGTTCCCTGTGAAGGGCAAGGCGGTGCTGATTCCGGAAGTGGTGAAGCGCGGCGATCTGGAAATTGGACGCTTTGAAGTCACGCGCGCGCAGTTCGCGGAATTCGACAGGAACTACAAGGTTGATGCGGGGACGGAAAATTATCCGGCGAATGGCGTAACATTTGACCAAGCGAGAGGGTATTCCACGTGGCTCTCGAAGCTGACCGGGCAGACGTTTCGCATTCCTAACGAGAGCGAAGTCTCCAGCATGTACGAGAAGAAGGATGGAGAAAACACACTCGATTACTGGGCGGGGTATGCACCGAATTCCGACGACGCCGCCAGACTAAAGAAAAAGATGGCTGAGCTCCCCGGTGCAGCGCCGCTACTGAAGCCAGCCGGAAGTTTTGCTGGTCAAGGCAAAGAGGACGAAGAGCTAATTTTTGATCTGGGCGGCAACGTGGCGGAATGGGTGCTGACGCGCGACGGCAAGGGCAAAGTGATGGGCGGCAGCGCGGATTGCCCAGCGGATGCGAAGGCGAATTGCACAGCCGCGGCGGAGTATGTTGGCTTCCGGGTGATGCGCGGGGCGGCGAAGCCTGCGGCGCAGGCACAATAAGGGCCAAGGCAAGATTTCACCACAGAGGGTACAGAGTTCGCGGAGAGGAACGGCGAGACCCCCCTCCCCCCTTTTTTCATAAGTGTTCATTCTAAAGATAGTTAAGGTCCTTTGTTTGGATACACTTTTGCAAGTGTTGATTCTAAAGGTGGTTAGACTTGGCCCGATGTATCGAGGTGTAAGGGGATTCCTCCCTGCGGAATGCCAAGGTTTGGAGATGCGTAACCCGCTCCGCGGGGCTCATTGAGCGCTAACTTTTCGGTCGGAGCCTTCCTCGTTTTACACCTGGACGATGTTCCGGGGCGTGAAGCCCCTGGCCTACACGGAAAATAAAAAAGCGGCACTGTGAGTGCCGCAGGACGCAGTAGTAACCAAGAAACGCTCGACACGAACCGTTAGTTGTTGTCAAGCGAAAAATCGGGCGGCCAGATTGGCGCTTGCGGGCGGGTGCAGACGGGGGCTAGGCTGCGGGGATGAGCGAATTTACTCCTACGGAAAGAACGAAGGTGCGGCGGAAGGCGGACCGGGCGCGTTATGACCGGGAAACCATCTACCGGATTCTGGATGAGGCTTTTGTTTGCCAGGTGGGATTTATCGTGGACGGGATGCCGTTTGTGGTGCCGACGAATTACGTGCGGGTGGGGGACAAGCTGTTTCTGCATGGGTCGCCGGCGAGCCGGTTAATGAAGACGCTGGCGAGCGGGGCGCCGTTCTGCCTCAGCGTGACGCTGCTGGACGGGATTGTGTTCGCGCCTTCGGCGATCGGGCATTCGCTGAATTACCGGTCGGTGGTGGTGATGGGAAAAGCGGAGGTGGTGGAGGAGCCGGCGGCGAAACTGGCGGCTATGCGCGACTTTGTGGAGTACGTGATCCGCGGGCGGTGGGCACAGGTGCGGCCTCCGAACGAGAATGAGTTGAAGGCGACGATGGTGCTGCGGGTGCCGCTGGTGGAGGCCTCGGCGAAGATGCGAACGGGATTTGCGGTGGATGATGAGAACCAGGATTACGACACGGCGGCGTGGACGGGAGTGCTGCCGCTGAAGTGGTCGCCGCAGGCCCCGATAGATGATCCGCGGAGCAAGAGGAAGATTGCGGTGCCAGCCAATATCGTGAACTACGTGAGACCGCAGAAGGGCTGAAAAAGCGCCCTGGGGTCGCGCAACCGAAGCCGTGCTCGCAGCTACTCCCCAGCCTTGGCGGCCAATGTTTCGACGACTGCAATGTTTTGGAGCAGTGCCGGCGGCAATCCGTGCCGCTCTTGCAGATATGCCGGGCTGTTGTAAGAAACCCACACCTTTCCCTGGGCATCTTCCCAGATCAAAATCTTAAGAGGAAGATCGATGGCGATACTGGGCGCCGCCAGCATCAGCGGAGTACCGGCTTTGGGGTTGCCGAAGATCAGCAGCTTGGTGGGGCGCATTTTCATTCCCACCTTTTCCGCTTCTCCGCTGTGGTCGACCAGCGCAAAGAGAGCGACGCCCTTGGCTTGCAGAATATTCTTGAGCGTGTCCACGGTCTGGTCAACCGAGTGATTGCTTGGCTTGTCGATGATTCCTTTATTTGTTGCCGGTGCCATGGGTACCTCCTCCTTGTTTTGGGGATCGAGATTCGCGGAGCCGCGTACGGAAGGCCGGTAGATCGCCATAGCGAATCCAACGCCCTAATGTGAAGCCGCGGCCTCGTGGGGACCTTCCACCAGAAACACGTGGAAGTCCGTGGCTAGAGGCGCGGCGCCAAGCTGCCGCATCATCAGTGCGACTTGACCTCGATGGTACGTGGAATGGTTGGCCAGATGTTGCATCAGATACGCCAATCTGACTTGTGTCGTGCGAAAAGGAACCATTTTTTCCAAGGATTCGTTGGTCAGGCGATTCACGAACTCGGTCTGTTCTTTCTCGATTTCCGCCCACTTTAATTGCACCGCAGCGACGTTGGGAAATGCGGCCGGATTGAATATCGCGTCTCGTCGTGCTCTCAAATCTGCCAAGAAGGCAGAGCTATGGGACGGCTCCTTCCAATACGCAAGCCAACCCGACTCGCCGGCGATGATGTGCACGAGCGTGTCTCGCACGGAGCGAAAGCTGCCGCCCAGATCGCGGGTGAACTGCTCAACGCTAAGCGCGGAGACCGCTTGGAAAACCCTGTTGTTGGCCCAACGGTCGTAGGCGTAGAGCAGCTGAATGTCATCTTTAGTCATGGTGACTCGCGGCTGGCCCTTCGTCTGGGGAATCTTACCTCGCATCGGGTCTTCGGCAGAACTCAAGAAGTAGCACTTCTGGCATCTGAGCGGGAGTTTCGGCGCATTTCGGAAACTGGCGCACGGCCGAAAGAGGCTGGTTGCAGTAGCTCGTGCGTGCTAGGATTCGCCAAGGAGGAGAGATGAAGCGAATTACGAAAATCGTGGCGGGAGCGATCGGGGCGGCGATTTTATCTGGCGCGCCGGTGGTTCTTTTGCATGGGCAGCAGAAGAGCATCTCCGTGGAGGGCTACGTGTTGGATTCGGCTTGTGCGTTCACGAAGAACCTGGAGAAGCCGATCAGCCGCGAGTGCGCGCTGCAGTGCGCGAAGGCGGGCTCGCAACTGGTGATTTTGGGCGACGATGGAGCGATTTACTGGCCGATCGCGGATACCACGCCGGCCACCGGCCAGAACGCGCGGCTGCTGGAATATGCGGGCGGGCGCGTGACAGTGAAGGGCAAGTTGTATGACCGCGGGGGATCGCATGCGCTGGTGATCGAGCAGATTGCCGCGGCGCCGGCGAAGAAATAGGGCAGCGTTGCCTACTTTGCGCGGACCCAAGCAACTTGAGCCAATTCCGGAAATTTTGATTTTCGATGTGGATGGGGTGTTGGTGGACGTGCGGGAGAGTTTCTGGCGTTCGGCGCTGGAGACGATGCGATTTTTGACGGGGAAGCGCGTGACGTGGGCGGAGCTTTATAAATGGAAGAACAAGCCGGGGAACAATGACGATTGGAGCATGGTTTCGAACTGGGCCACGGCGCTGGGACGGCCGACGAGTTATGAGGAGGCGCGCGACGCGTTTCAGCAGTTTTATTGGGGTCGCGATGGACGGCCGGGAAGGGTGCGCCGAGAGAGAATGCTGGTGACGCCGAAGCAGGTGGAGCGTTGGGCGAAGCGATTTGAGCTAGACCTTTTTACGGGGCGGACGAGGAAAGAGTTTGCGTATACGTTCGATCGATGGCCGGGTGCGCAGCACCTTCGCATGGTGGTGACGATGGATGATGTCGCGCGGAGGAAGCCTTATCCGGATGGGCTGCTGAAGATTTTGGGAGGACGCGATCCGGGAACGGCGTTGTACGTTGGCGATAACGTTGATGATGCTT
>Ga0137415_10006806_pt1 | contig 11335 bp, 5 predicted proteins | sample CZODoug3_1_1_16f_FD_183082 | JGI IMG/M metagenome (GOLD analysis project Ga0137415, IMG submission 183082) | Vadose zone soil fungal communities from Angelo Coast Range Reserve, California, USA - CZODoug3_1_1_16fungal (Hybrid Assembly) | ecosystem: Environmental > Terrestrial > Soil > Vadose...
CGTCCGAGCGGCAGTGCCCGGTTATCTGGGAACAATTTTCCTGATGTCTGCAATTATCCTTCTCCGGCCGCTGCTGCGTGCGCACGATCTGGGAATCAGCAACTGGCATCTGGTTTTGATGGGACTTTTGGCCGCCATTCCCGCGTCCGACCTGGCTATCGCGCTCATTAATCGTGCGGTGACGGATCTTCTAGGGCCGCGCACGTTGCCTCGACTGGAATTGCGCGACGGCATACCGCAGCATTTGCGAACGTTGGTTGTGATCCCCACGCTGCTTACTCGCACGGACGCAATCATAGAGCAGGTGGAGCGGCTGGAGATCCACTATCTGGCGAATCCCGACGGGGATCTCCGGTTCGCATTACTTTCCGATTGGACCGACGCCCCTCGCGAGAGCATGCCGGGTGATGATGATTTGCTGGCGGTGGCCATCGATGGAATTTCGCATTTGAATAAACGCCACGGCCCGGCGCCGGGAGGCGGCGACCGCTTTTTTTTATTCCATCGAAAGCGTGTCCGGAATGAATGTCAGCTGGGGTGGATGGGCTGGGAGCGCAAGCGCGGAAAGTTGCATGAACTGAACCAGCTCTTGCGTGGTTCTTCGAACACCACATTCATACCTATCGCCGGCCGGATGCCCGAAGCAATCCCCGGTATTCGCTACGTCATCACGCTCGATGCAGACACTCGTTTACCCCGTGGCGCCGCTGGGCGCCTGGTGGGCACCATGGCGCATCCTCTCAATCGCCCGGCATTCAGCGCGCGCGACGGCCGCGTCGTGGACGGCTACTCCCTGGTTCAGCCGCGAATTACGCCTACGCTTCCAGCCGATCGTGAGGGTTCACTCTTCCAGAAAATTTTTTCCGGGCCGAGCGGCATGGATCCTTACGCTTCCGCCGTCTCAGACGTCTACCAGGATTTATTCAGGGAAGGTTCTTACACGGGAAAAGGAATTTACGATCTTGACGCGTTCGAACACTCCCTGGCAGGCAAAGTTCAGGAAAATACTCTGCTGAGCCACGATTTGTTTGAAGGCCTGTTTGCGCGCACGGCACTGGCAACGGACATCGAGCTGTTCGAAGAATATCCCTCGCACTATGAGGCCGCTGCGGCCAGGGCTCACCGATGGGCGCGTGGCGACTGGCAGCTTCTGCCCTGGATTTTCGGAAATGGCGGGCTACCGCCGGAGCAGCGCCGCCAGTACACGATTCCCGCGATCAGCCGATGGAAAATGATCGACAATCTGCGACGTACGCTTTCAGCGCCGGCGATGTTTCTGACATTGGTCGTTGGATGGCTGATGTCACCGCTATCGCCCTGGATGTTTACGCGTTTCATTTTGCTGATGATTTCAATTCCTCCGCTCATTCCTTTTTTGCTTGGCCTGGTCCCGCGACACGGAGGAATTTCCAGGCGAAGCCACTTCCGCGCCGTCTTGTCGGATTTGTCGCTCGCGCTGTCACACATCGGATTGACCATCACGTTTCTGGCTTACCAGGCGTGGCTCATGTCCGATGCAATTCTGCGCACGGTTGTCCGCCTGTGCATCACGCGCAAGAATTTGCTGGAGTGGGTCACGGCGGCCCAGGCCAAGTTTGCCGTGGACCTGAAACTTCTGGCGATCTACCGAAGAATGGTCGGCGGAGTGTTGTTCGCCGTGGCGGCTCTGGTGGCTGTGAATATTGGACGTCACCAGGCGATGCCTGCGGCCCTGCCGTTTATTTTCTTGTGGGCCGCGGCGCCTGCGATAGGGCGATGGATCAGCGAGCCGCCCAGGGCGGCGGAGGCTGAGCCACTCTCACCTAGCGTCACGCAAACTTTGCGTTTGATATCGCGGCGAACGTGGCGATTCTTTGAGACCTTTGTTACCGCGGAAGATCATTTTCTTCCGCCCGACAATTTCCAGGAAGATCCCAAGCCGGTTGTGGCGCATCGGACTTCCCCAACGAATGTGGGGGTGTATCTTCTCTCCGCGATTGCCGCGCGCGATTTCGGATGGCTGGGCACGCTCGAGGGAGCAGAGCGTATCGAAGGAACTCTGGGAACGCTGAAACAATTGCAGTCTTTTCGCGGCCATTTATACAATTGGTACGACACCCAAACTTTGAATCCTCTGGAACCCCGATACGTTTCGTCCGTGGATAGCGGAAATCTGGCCGGACATTTACTGGTTCTCGGAAACGCCTGCCGCGAGCTGGTTCAGAAGACCTCCATCGACGCCCGCATGCTCACTGGATTGAAGGATTCAATTTTGCTCTTGCGGGAAGCCGTGGTCGAAAGCGAGGACCAGCGGCGCATCCATACGGTCACGCGAAAGCACATCACGAACGCAGTCGAAGCGCTTTCAGACCTGCTCGAATCGGTGCCCACGAATGTGTTGGACTGGGCGTCACGCTTCGCTGAGTTGCGCGACCGCGCGCGAACGCTCGATGACATTTCGCAAGCCATCGAGCAAGAAGAGGGGAGCGCTCAGGTATCGGAGTTGCGCTTTTGGGCAGCGGCAGCAAGCGCCTGCGTCGAAAGCCATGCTCGGGACGTGGAAATTTTGATTCCCTGGGCCCGCTTGAGTTCGAAGGAAATAATGGCCATGGCTGACAGGCCTTCTGAATGGTCAGCCATCGAGCCGTATTTTCGTTCGTTGCCGACCTTGGCGGAAGCCCCCGAGCGATTTGAAGCCGCGCTACGCGAACTTGTGTCCTTCCGCGTACGCCTGGCCGCCGATTCTCAAACGAATCCGGACAGGCTGGCGCGCGTCGATGCGCTTTGTGGGGTGATATCACAATCCGCAGCGGACGCCGCGGAACTGACGCGCCGCCTCCTGGATATATCCCACATAGCGGAAAAGATGTTCTCCGCGATGGACTTCACGTTCCTGTTCGATCATACGCAAAAGCTCTTTTCCATTGGCTACCGCGCCACGGACGGGAGTCTCGACGCTAATTGTTACGACCTGCTGGCATCAGAGGCCAGACTGACGAGTTTTATCGCTATCGCCAAGGGAGACGTTCCTTCCTCACATTGGTTTCGCCTGGGTCGCGCGCTGACGCCGGTGGGCCGCGGCTCCGCGCTCATCTCCTGGTCGGGATCGATGTTCGAATACCTGATGCCGGCGCTGGTGATGCGCTCGCCCAGCGGCAGCATGCTGAGCCAGACCTATCAGAACGTGGTGCGCCGGCAGATTGAATACGGAATCGAGCGCCACACACCGTGGGGAATATCGGAGTCCGCATTCAACGCGCGCGATCTTACTCTGACCTATCAGTATTCCAGTTTTGGCGTGCCCGGCCTGGGTCTCAAACGCGGCCTCAGCGAGGACATGGTTGTCGCGCCATACGCAACGGCGCTGGCGGCCATGATTGATCCAATTGCGGCCACCCAGAATTTTGCGCGCCTTGCGGAAGCCGGCGGCAGAGGAACGTACGGCTTTTATGAAGCCCTCGATTACACCAGCACCCGCGTGCCTGAAGGCAAGAATGTTGCCGTCGTTCGTGCTTACATGGCGCACCATCAGGGAATGTCGCTGGCGGCTCTGGCGAATGTATTGCTCGACGGCGAAATGATGAATCGTTTTCACGCGGAGCCGATCGTCCAAGCCACCGAACTAATTTTGCAGGAACGCACACCTCGCGACGTCCTGGTGGCGCGGCCTCGCGCGGAAGAAGTTTCCGCGGCGGCGCAGGTTCGCGACATCCTCCCTCCGGTTGTGCGCCGCTTTACGAGTCCGTACGACGTGACTCCGCGGACGCAGCTGCTTTCCAACGGCCGGTACGCCGTAATGCTGACGGCGGCAGGCTCCGGTTACAGCCGCTGGCGAAATATTGCGGTTTCGCGGTGGCGCGAAGACCTCACTCGCGATTGCTGGGGTACCTACACATTTCTTCGTGACGAATTGACGGGAAATGTGTGGTCTGCCGGTCATCAGCCCACCGGCGTTGAACCTGATTCCTACGAAGCCGCATTTTTTGAAGATCATGCCGAATTTACGAGGCGCGACCGTTCATTGACCACCCTGTTGGAGGTCGTCGTCTCGTCAGAAGACGATGCCGAAGTCAGGCGTGTCTCTATCACGAATCTGGGCGCACGAGCGCGTGACATTCAGGTGACTTCCTACGCGGAAATTTCGCTTACTTCACAACCAGCGGATGTGGCGCATCCTGCTTTCACCAATTTGTTTGTGGAAACGGAATTTGTACCGGACGTTGGCGCGATTTTGGCGACGCGCCGAAAGAGATCCGAAGACGAGCCGTCGGTGTGGGTCGCGCATTTGCTGTCCGCGGATGGCGAAACGGTCGGTGAACTGCAATATGAAACAGATCGCGCTCGATTCCTGGGGCGCGGGCATGACCTCCGCAACCCGGTGTCCATTGTCGACGGTCGGCCTCTTTCGAGCACGGTGGGCTCCGTGCTTGACCCGGTGATGAGTTTGCGGCGCACCGTGCACATTCCTCCGGGAACCACTGCGCGCATTGCGTTCACGACCATTGCGGCTTCGACCCGTCAGGAAGTGCTCGATATCGCGGACAAGTATCGGGACGCGCGGGCGTTTGAGCGCACGTTGACGCTGGCCTGGACGCAGGCCCAAGTCGAACTTCACCACTTAGGTATCGGCACTGAAGAGGCGCACTTATTCCAGCGATTGGCCAACGCCGTGATTTATTCCGATGCATCGTTGCGGCCCTCGTCTGAAGTCCTCGGAAGAAGCAATGTGGATCTTCCCACGCTCTGGGCGCAGGGAATTTCCGGTGATCTGCCCATCATTCTGGCGCGTATCGATAATGAGCAGGACGTCGATATGATCAGGCAGCTGTTGCGGGCGCATGAATACTGGCGAATGAAGCATTTATCCGCGGATGTGGTCATCATCAATGAGAAGCCTCCGTCGTATCTGCAGGATCTCCAGGGTTCCCTCGAAGCGCTCGTTCACGGAAGCCAGTTGCGGCTCGCTCCGGATAGCAGCAGCGCGAGCGGGCGCATCTTTTTGTTGCGTGGCGATCTGATTTCTCCGCAAACTCGCACGCAACTCCAAAACGTCGCGCGGGTGGTGTTGCTGAGCCGGCGCGGAACGCTTGCGGAGCAAATCACGCGGTCGCAGCACGCAGAGGTGTCAACCCCTGAAACGGCGACAATCCGTCCAGGTAAATATCCTGAAGTACGTCTGCCCGAAGTGCCTCTGGAATTTTTCAACGGGCTCGGCGGTTTTGCCGAAAACGGCCGGGAATATGTGATCGTTCAGGAAGAAGGATTGCGCACGCCCGAGCCCTGGGCCAATGTGATCGCCAATCCGGAATTTGGATTCCTGGTTTCAGAGTCAGGCTCCGGATTTACGTGGTCTCTCAACAGTCATGAAAATCAGCTCACTCCGTGGTCCAACGACCATGTTATGGATACGCCCGGCGAGGCGATTTATGTTCGCGACGAAGCCACCGGCGAAGTTTGGAGTCCCACCGCGCTGCCGATCCGCGATGAAACCGGCTCTTACCTGACCCGGCACGGGCAAGGGTACAGCCGTTTCCTGCATGGCTCGCACGGCATCCTGCTCGACCTCGTTCAATTCGTGGCGCCTGACGATCCCATCAAGATTTCCAGGCTCACTCTCCAAAATAACTCAACGCGATCGCGCCGGCTTTCCGTGACCGCCTATGTCGAATGGGTGCTTGGCAGCTCGCGCAGTTCTTCCGCGCCCTACATCATTACGGAAATCGATCCGCAATCGGGAGCACTTTTTGCGCGGAATGCCTGGAGCGGTGAATTCGGTGAACGAATTGCGTTTGCAGATCTCGCAGGGAAGCAAACCTCTTTTACGGGTGACCGCACGGAATTCATTGGCCGCAATGGCACGCCGGGACGGCCAAAAGGTTTGGAGCCGAGCCACTCGCTTTCCGGAACGGTAGGCGCGGGACTTGATCCCTGCGCGGCTTTGCAAACCTCCATTGAATTGCGAGCCGGCGCGCGCGCTGAAATTGTTTTCTTCCTTGGCCAAACGGAAAATCGCGAGCATTCGCGCGAACTGCTGCGCCGTTATCGGGCCGCAAACCTGGATGAGGTTTTGAGCAACGTCACACGGCGCTGGGACGACATCCTCGGAGCCGTGCAAATTACGACTCCCGATCGTGGCATGGACGTTCTGCTGAATCGTTGGCTGCTCTATCAGACGCTCTCATGCCGCATCTGGGCTCGAGCTGGATTTTATCAGTTAAGCGGAGCATATGGCTTTCGCGACCAGTTGCAGGACGTGATGGCGCTCACGGTTGCCAAGCGTGAAATCACGCGCGAACATCTGCTGCGGGCTGCCGCTCACCAGTTCGCCGCGGGAGACGTGCAACATTGGTGGCATCCGCCTTCGGGGCGCGGAGTGCGCATGCGCATCTCCGACGACCGGCTCTGGCTGCCCTACGCCGTCATTCATTATCTCGAGGCGACCGGCGATACAACTGTGCTCGACGAAACCATCCCTTTCCTGGAAGGCGATACATTAGCCGAAGGGCAGAACGAATCCTATTTCCAGCCGGCCATTGCGAGGGAACGCGCGACATTATTTGAACACTGCGCGCGTGCGCTGGACTACAGCCTCGAAGTTGGCAGCCACGGTCTACCGCTCATGGGAACAGGCGACTGGAACGATGGCATGAATCGCGTCGGCCAAAATGGAAAAGGCGAAAGCATTTGGCTGGGTTGGTTTCTGCACTCGATTCTTTGGGAATTTGCGAAAGTGGCGGATGCGCGACGCGAACACGAACGCGCAGAGATGTGGCGGCTGCACGTGAGCGCGCTGAAAGCTGCGCTCGAGCGTGACGGTTGGGACGGAGGCTGGTACCGCCGCGCTTATTTTGATGACGGCACGCCGCTGGGTTCAGCCATGAACACCGAGTGCCGCATTGACTCTATCGCGCAAACCTGGGGAGTGATTACCGGCGCTGCAGACTTGGGCCGGGGTGCGCGAGCGATGTCCGCGGTTGAACAGCTGCTCGTGCGACGGCCGGAAGGATTAATTCTGCTTCTTACGCCGCCCTTCGATCAGATGCCGCTCGATCCCGGCTACATCAAAGGCTACGTTCCAGGCATTCGCGAAAACGGCGGACAATACACACATGCGGCCGCGTGGACGGTATTAGCTTTCGCTGCCCTCGGCGATGGCGATAAGGCCGGTGAATTATTCCGCATGCTTAATCCAATCAACCGCGCGGTTTCCAGAGCCAGCGTGCAGCGCTACAAGGTTGAGCCGTACGTCGTGGCGGGCGATGTTTACGCGGAGGCTCCGCACGCCGGACGAGGTGGATGGACGTGGTACACCGGATCCGCCGGCTGGATTTATCGCGCAGGGATGGAGTGGATTCTCGGGTTCCGCGTGCGCGGAACGATCCTTAGCATCGATCCATGCATCCCTCAAGCCTGGCCCGGCTATTCAATTCTTTTCCGGTATCACTCGACCATTTACAAAATCAAAATAGAAAATCCCCAACACGTTTCGCGAGGGATTGCCCGGGCCGAACTGGATGGAAAGCGGCTCAACTCAGCGAACATTCCCTTGGTTGACGACGGCTACGAACATCACGTTCTGATCATTCTTGGATAAGTAGGACAGGCACTCCTGCCTGTCCTCTGTACTCGCTAAACTCAGACTGAGCGTTCGTCGGATCGTTGCCACGATGCCGGCGCATACAAACCGGACAGGCAAGAGTGCCTGTCTCCTACCAGAACCGGCCCCGACATAAGTGATTGCACAAATTAGCGATTAGTTTGCCCAGTCACAATTAAATGGTTGTCCACCGAGAAAACATTCGGGACACTTTTCGCATAGAGTGTGGCGGCATCCTTATCTTGCTGGCTGTCCACAAAGCCTTCCAGTGTCACATGTCCGTTTTTAACGATAATGTGGATCGATTGCAGATTCCCCACGCCGTAGCGCGACAGTAAGTCCTGGCCATAAATCGCGCGGTATTCAGCGCGTCGAATCTGGTCATCCATGGGAGAGGTTGGCAGCACCTCAATCTGGTTGTTCACTTTTTCGACGCCTTCAATGTGCTTGACGGCATTCTCCGCGTCGGATTTCAATGTCGGGTTAACGACTTGTCCGAATAAGTTCACTTCACCGTTGTTAACGCTGTAAGCCAGGTTATCGAAAACGGAATACCACGGTAGCGTAAGCAATTCGTGGCGCACTTCCTTTTTAAGCCATTCGTCACTGTTTCGTGCGCCTCTTTGATTGTTCATTCCTTGCTGAGCGCCAAGGGGCCCGGGTGCGAGAACGGGTCGAATGAGCATGATCAAGAGCACGATTCTCATGAGCTTCATGATCGTTTCCTCCCCTGTGTTGCAATGCATCTGGTGCGCATCGCTGCCATTCAGGCTATTGAGTTCCGTCAGGTAACCCAATCCAGCAAGGCGTGTATTTGAGGCATGGAAAAGCCCTTACACAAATTCCCCATTGTTTTTCCGTTCTTGGGCCGTTCCTGACAAGAAAATCCAAATCAGAATTCTTTGCTAACCCGTACAAGTATTTTGTGCCTCCGGTACAGCGTTCGATTGATTGTCCGAAAAAGCGTCATGTCCTAGTGTCATGTTGTTGAGAATACGGCCCAACTGAGGGAGAAAAATTTATGATGCTTATTTTGACGATTATTCTTGTGTTGGCTCTTCTCGGCAGCCTTCCAACATGGCCCTATAGCAGGGGCTGGGGATATTATCCGAGTGGTGGGTTAAGCCTGGTCCTCGTGATCCTGCTGATTTTATTTTTGCTTGGAAGGTTGTGAAGCCCGGGCAAACGGACCCGTTCTCTCTGCCGTTGCGAGTGGGGCTCTGCCCATTTGAATGAAGCGCATCGTCGGGAAATTTAATGAAGTAAAAAAGAGGAAGGCTCTCTGCCTTCCTCTTTTTTATTTTGAACTAAGCGCCGCGGCATTTCGTTGCGTAATCGAATTGCATTGACTCCCAGATTTAGGGAGCAGCGTTGATGGTCTGAATGTGAATGGTTTTGGTGGGGCCATCATACGTGCCAACGACGGCGACCTTCTTGCCGGCATAATCCCGAGCCTTATCCTGATCGTCGAGGTTGATAAAAGTTTTTGCCTCAGAGTTGTATAAGACCAACTTACTTCCATCTTTAGCGTGCGAGGTGCCGCAATCTCTCGATGCCTTTGCGTCCTCCCTGGGCACCTCCTGATTGTGAGATCCCTGTCCAGCGTAAGTGCCGTCCATGATTTCGCCCGTATAAGACAGCGGCGTATTATTGCGCTGCTGCGCGGATTTGAATCCTGCCTGCCAGAATGCGGTGACCAGGAGCGCGATCGTTCCCAGGTTCAAGATAAGCCGCTTCATGATTTTTCCTCCGACTTTGATCGCGAATAATCGAGCCTCAAGCAACTGGCAATGACGGCCGGGAACTCGGACCGACGTCAACCGCCGCTGCCGTTTCCGAACGTGAAATTTGTTGAGGGACCGGGTTTAGAATGCGCGCCAGCAATTGCCTGCCGACGCGAATCAAGATCGCGGCTATCGCCAGACCCAGTACGGCAAGTCCCGCCAAAATACTGAGGGCAATTAAAATGTACCAAAAATGGCTCAAGGCGCTGAGCACCGTCAGAACGATCACAGCCATGATTTCGCAGCTATAGTCGCGTCCCGTTTTCATCGACCGCTCCTTCATATGATGGCCGATGCCGGCAGCAGTCGAGGTGAGATTTCCGGCAGTTCTCCCGCGACGTTATTTGCACGGTTTTGCATATTGGCCGCACAAAGAATAAGGGTTGATGGATCGAATGGACAATCGGGCGTTCTGTGTAAAATAGGCGGGTTCAATACCCGGGATAGCGAAATTATTGAGCCAGGGCTCTCGATTCTCGGACTTGACTCTTGGGCCGCTTCCGTATATTGGGTATAGGTAGATATCAGAGATATCGCTTATATCGAGAAACCCTGCCGGCCTTTCGTGCGGTACAATGGAGATTATCGTGAAGCCCCTGCGTATCCTGATTGCCGATGATCATGACCTGATGCGACGCGGAGTGAAGACTCTGATCGAGTCGCATACGGGTTGGGAAGTCTGTGGAGAAGCCACGACCGGCCGTGAGGCGGTGGCTAAAGTCGAAGAACTAGAACCGGATGTCCTGATTCTGGATATCAGCATGCCGGACCTGAACGGAGTGGAAGCGGCGAGGAGAGTCCGAAAAGCATCGGCCAACACGGAGATCCTTATTTTGTCGATGCATTACTCCGATCAACTCATACGCGAAATTGTGGATGCCGGGGTAAGAGGATACATCGTAAAATCGGATTCAGATCGTGATCTGATCACCGCCGTCGAAGCTCTTGCGAAGCACAAACCGTTTTTTACGTCCCAAGCCACGGAAGTGATTCTGGGTAGTTTCAACGCAGGGGGGACGGTCAAGGAAGTGCCGGAATTGGTGAGCAACCGGCTGACGTCGCGCGAACGGGAAATCGTTCAGCTGTTGGCCGAGGGGAAAAGCAGCAAGGAAGTAGCCGTGTCCCTGGGGATCAGCGTTAAGACCGCCGAGACGCACCGCGCCAATGTCATGCGCAAGTTGGAATTGCACAGCGTGAGCGAGCTGGTACGCTATGCGGTGCGCAATCAGATCGTGGAAGCGTAAAAGAGTCACCACACCAACGCAAAAAGTTCAATCTACAGTGAATTCATCAGTCTTTCTACTGTGTTGACCGTATTGTCGAGAAGCTAATTCTTTAGGACTATAGTTTCGCCCGCCCAGCACGCTGGAAGCCTCAGAATCCGGCGAATCCGGGACACCCAGACCCGGTCAAGTTCCCGTTTTTCAATTAAATAAGGGAAGAGCCCACTATGAATAGCGCCGTGGCATTGAAAGCCAAATCCGAAATAACGCCTAAAAAAGTGTCTGCTATTGTCGATCAGGGATCGCGAAAGCCCACGATTCTTATCGCCACGGTCGCGCCTGAGATCTGCAACGATTTGAAGGAGCTCCTTCAGACATTTTCATTCAACACGATGTGGGTGAAAGGCGTCGAGGCTGCAAAGAGCATGCTCCGAAAAGAGCGAGTCGTTGCCTGCCTTTGCGGATTCTGGCTTCAGGATGGAACTTATCGGGAGCTGGTGCGCTACATCCGGCGCGAAAAAATGGAACTGCCCGTGATTCTGGTTTCGGAACCTGATTGTCCGCGCGAATATCGCGACTATCTTGCTGCTATCAATATCGGGGCGCTCGATTTCCTTTGCCACCCTTACAGAAAAAGCGATCTGGAGCGAATGCTGGGATTGGCAATGGGTCAGCAAAGTTTGGCAGTGGGTGAGCCAACACGCCCGGCCCGCCGGTCATCTGCTCTGGTCGGTCCCGATTTGCATCCCCGG
>Ga0137415_10006807_pt1 | contig 11334 bp, 11 predicted proteins | sample CZODoug3_1_1_16f_FD_183082 | JGI IMG/M metagenome (GOLD analysis project Ga0137415, IMG submission 183082) | Vadose zone soil fungal communities from Angelo Coast Range Reserve, California, USA - CZODoug3_1_1_16fungal (Hybrid Assembly) | ecosystem: Environmental > Terrestrial > Soil > Vadose...
GCTGCGTGCGCCGAGATGTTCTGTACGAACTTGGTTTGTGTATGGCTCATGTTCAACACGCTAAAAGTAACGCAGCCTGAAAAGCAAATCTATCCGCAATCGTGCGGCAAAGTGAAGAAGGTAAAGTCCGGCGAAAAGGCGAAGCGCTTAAACTTCGCCAGGGGCAGGAACCGGATCTGTGACTGGCGCCGGGTGCGGCGCGGTGATCACCAGAATGACCGCCGTGAGGATGACCGCGGCGGCAATGACGGTGCGCAGCGTGATCGCCTCGCCGACGATCAGCCAGCCCAGGAACAGCGCCACGACGGGGTTCACAAACGCATACGTTGCCACGCGCGCTGCTGTGCTCTTGTGAAGAATGTAGATGTACGCGCTAAAACCGATGCCCGAGCCGAATACGATGAGGTAGGCCAGCGCTAGCCAGGATCGCAGCGAAATCGCGCCAAGATGTAGAGCGTGGAATTCGCCGACGAACAGCCCGGCGACCAATAGAATTGCTCCACCGGCGAAGCTTTGCATCGCCACTCCCAGCATCGGCGAACTGGGCATACCACCGTGTTTCGAATAGAGCGAACCACACGCCCAGGCCAGGGAGGCGACCCCCAGTACGGCGGCGCCCCGTGGGTCAACGCGCTCCGAGCCTCCCAAACGGGCAGGCCCGACCAGCAGCGCGAGGCCCGCAAATCCCATCAGAAGCCCCATAGCCACCCTGGGAGCGGGCCTTACGCCGCCCGGGCGGAGCCAGTCCACGATCACCAACCAGAGCGACACCGTGGCCACCAGCAGCGCCGCGATACCGGAGGGCACCGTCTGCTCCGCCCAACTCACGCCGCCATTACCAACGAATAGCAGCAGGGCGCCGGCGACGGCGGCGGTACGCCAGTTGGCGGCGGTGGGCCTGATCCCCGTCTTCCTTCGAAGAATAGGGTACAGGAGCAGGCCTACGGTTATGTGGCGGAGTCCCGCCAGGATCAGCGGTGGAAACGATTCGATCCCAATCCGGATCGCCAAATAGGTAGAGCCCCAGACGACGTACACAGCCGCGAAAGCCATCAGAACGAGTGTTGTCGTGCCACCGGGGGTGTGTGGCAGGGGCGCGGAAGTTCCCACGGCGTGCTGCGTCCCTAGTGCTGTCGTAGACATGTTTCCTTACGCGGCCTTCGATTCTATAAATAGCGGCGAAAGGCAGGAGTGTCGAGCACCATATTGGTAGAGCATTGTCTAAAGTAATCCACAGAATGTAGTGGGTGGGTTCCGGTACCATTACTAAGTGTTTGAGGTTAGGACACTTCCGGCGTTTTCAACAGGTTGACGCGGGACATTACTAGTGCCATCTTAGCGCTCCGCACAGCACTGGTGCGGACGGGCAAATTCCAGAAAGTCAGTTTGGCAGTTCATTTTGTTGGGCCGTAGCCAGCGACAGTGAAGTAGCGTCTCTGAGGGCTAGATGAGCGCGGCGAAGCGTATAACCCCATTTGAATCGTGGCCTGCCAAACCAACCGCCGAAGCTCGCGAAGCTGCGATGAGACCACAACCGCTCGCGGAGGCCCCGCGCGTCCCTGTTCTTCGCCTGGCGCCTTTTCTAGTCCCTTCGCAGCCTCGGCGTTTCGCTCGCGTGCCAACTCACGCCGTGGGCGTCCATCCAGAACATCGGGAATACCCCCGCGCCACTCTGAACCTCCCGCTGCGTCTTCGCGCTACTGGCGGAGTGCCCGAGGAATCTCCGATAACCCTCGTCACTCGCGACATCAGCTCAACCGGCGTCTATTTTCTTTGCCCCAGGCAACTCGTGGCGGGCGCCTCGATCGAGCTTGAGATCGTGCTGGTAAGCAAGCCCCTGGGCCTGGGCAACGTGGTCGTTGCTACGATGGCGCATGTGCGCCGTGCAGAGACCGCTGCCGTGCCCGGCTGGTTTGGCATCGCCGCGGCCTTCGATGATGTCCAGTTTGACCGCGACGATCGCATACCTTCCCGTTTTCTCAAACCGTAAGTCCCGCGCATCCATTCGATTCCGGACAACTCCCGAGCTGCTCCCGCGAACCGTCTCGGACGTACAGGGTCGGCGTCCATAAAGTTTCTGCTACTCTGAGGAACGATGGCCGCGAAACGAAAACGCAGCATTGAAGGAGTTCTCTTCGACTGGGATGGCACGCTGATCGATTCCTACTACGCCGATGCGTCCGCGTACTTGGCGATGTTCAAGGAGATGGGCATCTCTTGGGGGATCGAAGAGCTTGAGAAAAATTATTCGCCGGACTGGTATCAGGTTTATCGCTCTGCGGGGCTGCCGCGGAGGCGTTGGCCAGATGCGGACCGCGCCTGGCGCGCGCAGTATGCAAAGCATCGGCCGAAGCTGATCGCGGGTGCGCGCCGGGTGCTGGCGAGATTGGGCCGCGCTCATCCTCTTGGCCTTGTCACCAGCGGCGATCGCGACCGTGTCTCCCGTCAATTACGTGAGTTTCGTTTGACAACGCTATTCGCGGCGCGCGTTTGCAGCGGAGATACCCCGCGCAAGAAACCGCATCCGGAACCTCTGCGCCTGGCCATGCGGCAGATGAGGTTGGCTCCCTCTGCGTGCGTGTATGTAGGCGACGCGCCACAGGACGTAGAGATGGCCCAGCGTGCCGGGGTGCGTGCGATTGGCGTGCTCGGCCCCTTCCCCACGGAAAAGCGTCTGCGCGCGGCCCGGCCGGATTTTCTTATTCGCTCGATCGAGGAATTGCCGGACGTACTGAAGAGATTGCTCCGCTGATAGAGCAGGTTTCTTAGCGATCGCGCTTATGGTTTCGGAGAAGTTGCAGGAGTTGACGGCGATGGCGCTTGCAGTGCGCTGGGAACGGGTTTGAAGTCCGTCCACTTGATGACGATGCGAACGGGAATCTCCAAACCCTTCAGATTCAGCGTCTCATCCGAGCGCGAGTAGCTCGGGAACCAGTATTTTCCGTCGACATTTTCGCGATAGGTTTCGAAAAGGCTGAACGGTAGATCCGTGAGCGTGTGCACGTCGCCCTGATCGGTAACCCATTTTCCGTATGTTTTCACGACCTCCAGATATTTCGCGTCCACCCACACAACGCCGTCGAAATAAGCCTTGACGCGTTCGACCACTTTTGGCTTGGCCTGAAAGATATAGCAATCGATTTCATCCACCTGCTCCTTACCCAAGTATTTCAGGTCGTATTTCGCAAGCTGGCTGGAAGTGAGCGGAAACGCGGGGATGCGCTGAAGCCCTTCGAGATCTTCCGACCGCAGATAGAAATGCTGGAGGGTGGAACGAGGCTTTTCGACGACCTTTTCGAATAGCTTCCCATCCACATCGCGGCCCGGTTGAGTCACCAGCACGAATTCCCCGGAAAGCTGCCCGTCCGCACCGAATTCCTGGATTCGAATCGTCTTCTGGTAGGTGTAGTGTATGCGCGAAAGGATGTACTCGTCTTCTTTTTGGGAAAAGCGTTTGACGATTTCGGCCTCGGGGAGCGATGGCGGAGCCTCCGGCTCTGATTCATTTCCGATACGCGTGACGTGATGCTCCGGGGGCGGAGCGATCGGCCCCTGCTGGGCATCTTGCGCGCGCAGCGGCGATCCCTGAATAGCGGCCAGCGTACATAGGACACAGGCGGGCAAAACGAATGAGATGTGTTTGTAGGACTGCAATTGTCTGGCCTGGCTCATAAGAAATTGGATGCGCCCAATTCCTCTTTGGGCAGCCTCGCAGGCGCTCCCGAAGCAAGAGTTTAACGCACCCCAGGCATGCTGCCCTAGCAAGACGGCCCGCATCCGCCCTCCGAGGTAGAATCGGGGGCTCTCTGCTACAATTCTGGCGATTCGTGAGCGAAACCAAACAAGCCAAGCGTTACCTCGTCTCGGGAATGGTCCAAGGTGTGGGCTTCCGCTACTTCACGCAAGACACCGCGGAAAAGTTGCAAGTGAGTGGCTTCGTGAGAAATCTGCGGGACGGCCGCGTTGAAGTGTTCGCCATGGCCACGCCGCAGCAGCATGCCGAATTGCGGACCATGCTCGAGCGCGGACCACGCTTCTCCAGCGTCAATGCGGTGCAGGAAGAGCCCGCCAATCCGGATCCGCAGTACGAAGGCGGATTCGTTATCAATCCCAGCTTTTGAACGATACGAATATGAGGGAATGGCAAGAAGGGGAGACGTTCGAATGAACGATTTAAAGAAGCTGATCCGCGAAGTGCCGGACTACCCGAAGCCGGGGATTCTTTTTTACGATCTGACCACGCTGCTGAAGGACAAGCTTGGCTTTCACATGTTGATTGACCGGCTCTGCGAGCATTACGTCGGCCGCACCATTGACGTAGTGGCTGGTATCGAAGCGCGCGGCTTCATTTTTGCTCCCGCTCTGGCGTACCGACTCAACGCAGGTTTCGTTCCCGTTCGAAAACCGAAGAAACTCCCCGCCAAGACCGTCAGCGTCTCTTATGCCCTGGAATACGGCACGGACTCGCTCGAAATCCACGAAGACGCCGTGAAACCCGGCCAGAGCGTGATCATTTGCGATGACCTGCTCGCCACCGGTGGCACCGCCGCCGCGACCGCCAAGCTCATCCAGCAATTGGGCGGCACAGTCGAAGGCGCCGCCTTCGCCGTCGAGCTCACTTTCCTCAACGGCCGCAGCAAACTGAAGGGCCTCGACGTCTTCTCACTGATCCAGTACGACAAATAGGAATCAGGATCCGCGATTTGTGGCCCCAACGGAAAGAACTCACTTCCCTCGTGCGCGCGCGTTCCGCTGGCGAAGGGCTTCGAACAGCACAACGCCGGCGGCCACGGAAACGTTGAGGGATTTCACCGGGCCGGTCGTCGGCAGCGAAACAACGAAATCGCACCTCTTGCGCGTCAGCTGATGCAGGCCCTGGCCCTCGCTGCCAAGCACGATGCCCGTCAGAGAAGTGTAGTCCACTTCGGTGTAATTCTTGTCCCCTTGCTCATCGAGGCCCACGAGCCAATAGCCCGCTTCCTTCAATTCCTCCATGGTGCGCACCAGGTTGGTCACCTTCGCGACCGGCAGATGCGCCAGCGCTCCGGCGGAAGCCCGCGCGACGGTATCGGTGAGTCCTGCCGCGCGCCGTTCGGGAATCACCACGCCGTGCGCGCCCGCAGCCAGCGCCGTTCGAACGATCGCGCCCAGATTGTGCGGATCTTCCACTCCGTCGAGTAATACGATCAATCCCTTTTGCCCGGGGCTTGCGTTGGCAATCGCCAGAATGTCTTCCAAAGTCGCTGCCGCGCGCGCCGCCGCCAACGCCACCACTCCCTGGTGGTCTTTCGAATTGGCCAGCCGGTCGATCTGCCCGCGATCCTCGAACCGCACCGGAACTCCCTGCTTGCGCGCCAGTTGCACGATTTCTTCGACCCGCGTGTCCTGCCTCCCCTTCGCGATGGCGATGCGATCGATGGGGCGCCGTGCCTCCAGCGCTTCCTTAACGGCATGAATGCCAGTCAGCTTGTCCATGAAGTAGAGAGTTTACAGTTGCCAGTCCACAGTTGAAAGCCAGGCAATCATCCTCCGTTGGCTGCCGCTCTCTGCATTAGGCCGTCGCCGTACGGGCGCAGCATGCTGCGCCCTTTCCGATGGCACAATTAGTCCAGCGCCGAGCAAAACTCAAGAACTCTCTCGCGAGCGGATTTCACAGGCATTGCGAAGGAACGCGCAGCAGCCTCGTCGAGCAGCAGAATCACCCGGTCAAGTTCGCCCTCCCCGGCGCGCCCAGCCAGCGCCAGCCGGATGGGGTGAAAAAGCTCGCGTCCGCGCAATTCCATGCCGTCCTTCAATGTCGTGACAATCTCCTTGAATCTTTCAGACGTCAGCGGAGCTTCATCCAGGAGCAACAGTGCCACTTGCCGGAGCACGTCCCGCGCCGCATACCGCGAAAGCACCACGTGGCTTTCTACCCTGGAGATGATTTCGCGCGCATCGTATTGAAAAACCAGGTCCAGCAGATCGGCCAGGGCAGCGCGATCAGAGGCGTGGCCCCCGAGCATCGAAGCCGCGCGTTCGCACCAGGCATGTTGCTCCGGCGAAGGCTCCGCAGCCAGCCAGCCGCGCTCGCGCAGGATGGCGAGAACGTCGGCGGCAATGAATGGATTCGCGGCAGCAACGAGCGCGTCAGAATGCTCGGGCGGAAGCATCAAGGAGATTGTAGCGTAGGGCGCAGCATGTTGCGCCCCTGCCAGCACACTTCGGCAATTCAGCGGGAAGTGAGCGTAGCAATCACATGCGCCGCGATGGCTTCCCCACGGCCGATCGCGTCGACGCCTTCGTTTGTCTTTGCTTTCAAATGAATCTTATCGGCGCCGACGCCCAGCGCTTTTGCCAGCGCCTCACGCATCTTCGGGAAATGCGGGCCGAGCTTGGGCTTTTCCGCAATCACCACCGCATCGACATGCTCGATCGCGAAATGTTTCTCATCCAGCAGCTTCTTTGCATGTTCTAAAAAAATCAGACTGTTCGCGCCCTTCCATTTCGGATCCGTGTCCGGAAAATGCGTTCCGATGTCACCAAGCCCCGCCGCCCCCAGCAGCGCATCGCAAAGAGCATGCGCCAGCACATCTCCATCCGAATGTCCCACAGGCCCCTTGTCGAACGGCAGCTCGACCCCGCCAACAATAAGTTTCCGGCCCCCTTCAAGCCGGTGCAGGTCGTAACCGATTCCCGTCTTGGATGTCGCTCTCCCAGCAGCCTGGACTCTCCTGGCGCTGCTCTGGACCCTCCTTGCAAGGAAAAGACAGAACCCGATGAGAAGAATTAGTGGCGCTGCCATGAGAACAATCAGTGTCCAATTGCCACTCCTCACTTCGCTGACATTTATGCTCGTTCCACCGTCTCTCAGCCGCCTCGTGAGATCCGGCAGTTCGGCGGAAGGAATGGTTGTCTCCACATACTTTTGCGTACCTCGCAAGAGGGCATAAACCTTCGCAGAAGTTGGTTCCAGGTAGATGTTCACGGAAAGGATGTCGTTATTGTCGACCAGCTTTTGGAACTCGGAATATGCGAGACCAGCGGCAGGATTCTTATTCGTTAAGACTAGCTTCAAAAAAATGAAACTGATAAATCCGATGCCGATCCAAAAGAAAAAGGTCTTCGTGAGGGAACGAGACGGCATGTTCAGGCTTTCTGCCGCTCGCGTTCCAGGTAGAAGCGCGCCAATTCCATGTCCGCCGGCTTGGTGATTTTCATATTCCGCTCCGAGCCCAGCACCACGTGCACATCGTGCCCCATGCGCTCGACGAGCCCCGCCTCATCCGAGGCATTTACCCCGTCCGCCTCGGCGCGCGCAAAAGCCTCTTTCAGAAGTCTTGTTGAAAACGCCTGCGGCGTCTGCGCCAGCACCACGCGCTCGCGCGGCATCGTCCCCGTAATCAACGCCACGTCCTCCGGCAAGCTGGCGCGCTTTACTTCCTTGACCGTGTCCATCGCCGGGATACCCAGAATCGCCGCCTCGCACCGCCGCGCCTCTTCGATCACCCGCGCGATCTGCTCCGGCGTCACGAAGGGCCGCACGGCGTCGTGCACCAGCACGATTTCCGTGTCGTTCGCCACCTCGCGCAGCGCCGCTGCCACCGAATCCTGACGCGAATCGCCGCCCTTCACGACGCGCACCTGCTGCTTGAATTTTTCCCGCGCGATCCGCTCTTTGAGGCGCGCCACTTCATCCGCCCGCGTCGCCACAATAATGTCCGTAACCTGCGGGCAGGCCGCGATGCGCCGCAGGCTCAGGATTACGATCGGCGTTCCATCCAGCTCCAGAAACTGCTTGGGCGTTTCCGCGCCCATGCGCGTTCCCATACCGGCCGCGGGAAGAATGGCAGCGATTCGGCTCATGTTTGGAGCGATTCCGCCCAGACGCTTCAAGGTGCGGACTCGCAAACTTCAGAGTGTACCTCAAGCGGGGCGCGGCGTGAAATCGATAGCCGTGGCGCGCCAACCCAGGCGGCCTGCTTCCACTTCAACAGTTAATTTTATGAAATGAGCAGGGGTGCTCCGATGCGCACTCTCAAACTAACCCGCATCGGGCTCAGGAAAGATGGGACGAGCTTGGCGGTCCGGCGTGCCCAGCTCCGGAAGCCGCGCGGATGTTTCTACGCGGCTCGTTACATCAGAACGCACGCCGCCATTGCCATCACCACGGCCTGCCGCGGCAGCTTGTCGCAACGCTGGAGCCGGTTGTTCCGCCCGTTCCTCCAGGCGACCAAAGATCATCTTGCCTGCCGTGGTCTGATGCACGGAGGTCACGATGACGTCCACACTCTTATTGATCATCCGGCGCGCACCATCCACCACCACCATCGTGCCGTCATCCAGATAGGCCACGCCCTGGTTCGGTTCCTTGCCTTCACGAAGAATCAAGACCCGCATGGGCTCGCCCGGAAGCACGGCAGGCTTCAGCGCCTGCGCCAGCTGGTTGACGTTCAGCACCGAGAACCCTTGCACCGTGGCCACTTTGTTCAAATTAAAATCGTTGGTGACAATTTTCGCGCCCATGCCCCGCGCCAACTCGACCAGTTTGTGGTCCACGTCCCCGGCCTGCGGAAAATCCTCCTCCAGAATCCGCACTTCCACCTGTGGCATCTTCTGAATCCTTTGCAGCACCTCAAGCCCGCGTCGCCCGCGCTGCCGCTTCAACGAGTCCGAGGAATCGGCCACCATCTGCAGCTCGCGCAGCACGAATTGCGGCACTCCGAGAACGCCTTCCAGGAACTGCGCCTCGCATATATCGGCAATTCGGCCGTCGATCAATACGCTGGTGTCCAGCAGCTTCACGGATCCCGGGGGAGCAGATTTCTTCCCGAAGAACTCCTCCATGGCGTCAACACGCAATTCCCCGCCCCGGCCCGAGCCAAGGACGAGTCCCAGATAGCCAAATGCGAACAGTGCGGCAAATTCGAGGAAGGACTTGGTGGGTTCGGGCTCATCCGTGCGGGAGACTACCAGGGTCACGAGCAAGGCGGCAAATACACCGAGGACGGCGCCAAACGCCCCGCCTAGCAGCCCGCTCAACGCCGCCCGGCGCAGGCGCAACTCCGCCAACAAGACTACCAGCGCAATCAGAAACCCCATACCGGCGGCCGGCAATCCACGGAGGCCGAGCGGCCCCAACGTATAACTCACGGCCCCCGTGCACGCGACTAGAAACGCGCGCACCACCCAGAAATCCCAGCCTCCACGCCACAACCAGGCAGGACGCGCACCAATCGCAGGATCTTCACGCTCGCGTGAAACTCTGGATTCCTGGGAATGCCCACGCCACTGCGCTTCAGGACTGATCCGGCTCATACGACCTCACAGTTTCTAGCTTTCACTGCAAAATCAGTACAGCCAGCCCGCAGGAGCGGAGGAGAAAGGGCCGATGCGGGATGTGGAACGCCGGTATGCGTTGCCGGGGTCTATATACTCTCTTAACAGTATGGCGTCAAGCAGGTATCAAATCAGCAGCGGAGGAATTACTGAATGCAGCGCATAGAAACTTCCTATTATCTGACGTAGAGCCGCGGCACGCGCTGGCTCACGGCGCACAGCAGATCCGAGGTGACCGTCCCGACGCCGCGCGCCACGCGATTCGCCGGCAGTATTTCCTTGCCCTCCGGGCCATAAATGGTGGCCACATCGCCGACCTCTGCGTCCTCCACGTCCGTGACATCGATCATGGTCACGTCCATGGAGACGATGCCCACGATGGGTACGAGCTTCCCGCGTAGCAGCACGCGGCCGCGATTTCCCAGCGATCGGTGGATTCCGTCTCCGTATCCCGCCGCCAGCACGCCGATACGCGACGGCCGCTTGGTCACAAACGTCGCGTCGTATCCGACTCCCGCGCCCGCAGGGACGCTGCGAAGGCTGATGATCCTCGAGCGAAGGCTCATCACCGGCTTCAACGGCAACCGCGCTTCGGCTTCCTCGCGCTTTTCCATGGGATCGTAGCCCGGATGGTAGCCATAAAGAATCACGCCAGGCCGCACCATGTCCGCCCAGGTTTCCGGCCGCGATACGATCGCCGCGCTGTTCGCAAGGTGTACCAGACCTGGATCGATCCCCAGGGCGCGCAGCCGCTCTAGCGCCGCGTAAAAACGCTCTTCTTGTTCACGTGTCTGCTGGCCAACGGCGGTGTCCGTGAAAACTTCCGATGAGGCGAAGTGCGAAAAGATGCCGGTAAGCTCCAGGTGCTTGCACTTCCCCAATTGCCGCGCAAAGCACTCCACGTCGCCGGAAGCGATGCCCAGCCGGTTCATCCCCGTATCGATCTTCAAATGGAAGGGCACGGGCTTCTTGCTGCCGCGGCGCGCCCCCGCGCGATTGAGTAACGCCAATTGTTCGCAGCGATGGATCACCGCCGTGAGGTCATGCTCTACCAGCCGGGATTCTTCTCCCGGCACGAAACTCGTGAGCACCAGGATCGGCTTTTGGACGCCAGCCTTGCGAACGGCAATCCCCTCGTCCGTGCAGGTCACGCCAAACCAGTCCGAGCCGGCCTTCTCCAGCGCCTTTGACACTTCCGGGCCGCCGTGGCCGTAGCCATTGCCTTTTACGATGGAGAGAATCTTGCGTGGCGATTTGCGCTTTTCTTGTGGCGGATTTACGTACTTGCGGATCGCTTCGAGATTGTATGCCAGCGCGCCGAGCGAAACTTCCGCCCACACCGGACGTCGCACCTCTTTGCGGGGACTCTTCTGTGTGCCTGCCATGGGCCTTCCGAATAAAATAGTTTACGCCATTCGCGCGGCCTCCGCCCGCCGCCAGTTGCGCTGCCGCGTGAATGACAACACCCCTTGCTCAGCAAACTGGTGGCCTTTTGCACTCGCATCTCACGGGCCAGGCTCAGACGTTTTCTATGGGAAATATTTTTTCTATTGACCTTTCCTTAAAATATGATATACTTAACGTTGTAGAAAACTACGTATGGAGTGCGGGAGCTTGCTCCCGCTTTTCTTTCTTAGACAGCCATTCCCGCTCTTCCTAGCCCAAAACAACCAATAATGCGTCCTTTTAGAATCAATCACTTATGAAACGCAAATTTTTTAAGCCCTTTGTTTTTATACTTATACAAAATGGGGGGGGGTAGCGGTGCCCTTTCGCCAACGCACTGCGTCACTGGCAGAATTCCGAGCTCTCTTGCATAAGGTGTGGGGGAACTGCCGCACTGTGGCAGCAATTACCTGTATTGATTCATGGATTTCGCGGCTTAGCTAAATCGGCGATCTTGGCGGTGCATTCAAACAATGATTTCTCGGTCGAGTCGCCGTCTATCTGCATGGCCGATCCGTACGTAATCCAGACCTGTTGTTCTTTTCCCTGAAGTGTGAATTGCGCAACCTC
>Ga0137415_10006808_pt1 | contig 11334 bp, 9 predicted proteins | sample CZODoug3_1_1_16f_FD_183082 | JGI IMG/M metagenome (GOLD analysis project Ga0137415, IMG submission 183082) | Vadose zone soil fungal communities from Angelo Coast Range Reserve, California, USA - CZODoug3_1_1_16fungal (Hybrid Assembly) | ecosystem: Environmental > Terrestrial > Soil > Vadose...
CGATTGGTGGAAGGCTCCAAGGCATTGGCACGGGGCGAGTTTCAGCATCAAGTGTCTGTCACTGGAAAAGATGAACTCGCACACCTCGGGCGGGTCTTCAACGACGCCGCCCGGCGCTTGCGAGATCTCTACGCGACCCTACAGCAGAGCGAAGATCGCCTCCGGCTCGTCATCGATACTATTCCGGCGCATGTCTGGAGCGCTCGGCCTGACGGCTCCGTTGATTTCGTCAATCGACGTTGGCTGGAAACTACGGGCCTGACCATGGAGGACGCACTGGGCTGGGATTGGGGCTCCGTAGTACATCCTGATGATCTCGCCAGGTACGTCGACGAGTGGCGCGCTGCCCTCGCCGCTGGGAAACCGACGGAGAGTGAAGTGCGGCTGCGGCGGGCCGACGGTAAATATCGCTGGTGGCTGACCCGCAACGTGCCCCTGCGCGATGAGTTGGGAAACATTGTTAATTGGTATGGAACCGCTATCGACATCGAGGAACGCCACCGAGCCGAAGATGCCTTACGGCGGAGTGAGGCCTACTTAGCCGAAGCGCAGCGATTGAGCAAGACCGGCAGCTTCGGCTGGAGCGTTTCGACCGGTGAGATCCGCTGGTCCGAGGAAACCTTTCGGATCTTCCAATATGACCGAACGACGAAACCGACCGTGGAACTTATTCTCCAACGCGTTCATCCGGAAGATGCAGTCCACGTGAAGCAAATGATCGAAAGTGCGTCGATGAATGGGAAAGACTTTGAACATGAATATCGCTTGGTGATGCCGGATAATTCAGTCAAATATGTCCATGTTGTGGCTCATGCGTTGAGCGATAAATCGGAGAGAATCGAGTTTATTGGAGCGGTGAAGGACGAGACCGAACGCAAGCGTGCCGAGGAAGCGTTGCGCGAAGCGCAGGCGAATCTAGCACGCGTCAGCCGGGTGACCACCATGGGAGAGCTGACCGCCTCCCTGGCGCACGAGATCAAGCAACCGATTGCCGCGGCGGTCACCAACGCCCAGACCTGCTTGCGGTGGCTAGGACGCGATCAGCCCGATGTGGCAGAGGCACGCGAAGCAGCCGCGAGAAACATTAAAGACGTAACCCGTGCATCTGACATCATTAGCAGCATCAGCTTGCTGTTCAAGAAGGGAGCTCTGCAGCGGGAACTGGTTGATGTAAATGAGCTCGTTCGAGAAATGGTTGTCCTGCTGCGCAGCGAGGCGAACCGCTACTCGATCTCCATCCGCACCGAGCTTGCCGATGACCTTCCCAAGGTGATGGCAGACCGTGTGCAACTGCAGCAGGTTTTCATGAACCTCATGCTCAACGGCATCGATGCTATGAAGGAAACGACTGGTGGAGGTGAGCTTACCATCAAGTCGGAAGTCGGCGATGCTCAACTGCTGATCTCGGTCAGTGATACCGGTGTGGGATTGCCCCAGGAGCAGGCGGACCAGATCTTCAGGGCATTCTTTACGACCAAGGATAATGGGACGGGCATGGGGCTGCCCATCAGTCGGTCAATCATTGAGTCGCATGGTGGTCACTTGTGGGTCGCTGGCGCCTCCGGGTGCGGCGCAACTTTTCAGTTCACCCTGCCCGCCACGGTCGCGGCCCACGCCTAACCTCCTCAGTCTGCTCCAACATGGTAGCCAACCTCCGTTTTCCATATGGCTATCCCACACTGTCAGCACGCTCTAGTCCGCGCCGCCCGGGTCTAGGCCGTGCTCGTCTGACGAACGAAGTCCTGCCGGCACCTTGTTCCCACACTTTGCGAAGACGAGGATTACGAGGCCCTATAAAACTCGTTCTGAGAAGCATCCGAAACTGCCGCCCCATTGCGGAAATAGCAATTCTGTACTGCTACCGCTGATCTTGGGCGGATCACGGGCAAACCGGAATTTCCGAGGCGGAGCAACTGCCGCCCCCGATTCGCTCCCCGATTTATGAGACAAGGACAGGTTCTAGTCTGCCGCGTATCTCCCATACAACGAGGACCTGCCTCGCACATCCAACTGGGCATTGAAACCGAGTGTAGGCTGGGCTACATTCTCAGTTCACTGAGGACCTCTAGAAACGCAAAGGAGAACGATCCATGTCGCAAACGCAAACGATGACCACCGATCAGGCAACTTTCTTGCTGAATGACATGTATATGGGGACCCTGAAAGCGGAGAGCCGCACGACCACGAAAATTCTCCAAGCTGTTCCGGCGGGCAAAGCGGACTATAAGCCAGATTCAGCTTCCAGAAGCGCGATTGAACTGGCGCGCCACATTGCCGCGGCGGACAACCGCTTTGTCGAGACGGTGATCAACGGAGTGTTCGACACCAACCCCTCCATGATTCCGGAAAACGTCAAAACACCCGCTGAAGTCGCATCGTGGTACGAAGAGCGCTACGCGAAAAACTTCGAAGCGCTCGGAAAAGTACCCGGCGAGCAATTGGTGAAGATCGTGGATTTTCGCGGAATGTTCCAGTGGCCCGCAGTGAAGTTTTTGATGTTCGGCCTGCACCACACCATTCACCATCGCGGCCAGCTTGCTTCGTACTTGCGATGCATGGGTGCAAAAGTGCCTTCCATTTACGGCGAAAGTTACGACGACGCGGAGGCCCGCAAAGCTGCGCAGGCGTAGAGACAATCCTGTCGTTCTTCGATAATCGTGAAGCACGCCAGGCCGAACCACTCGCCGAGGTCACGAGGATTGTGTGACGCCGGGACGATCCGGGCGACGATGCTTTTCGTCGTACAGAGCTCGGTCGGCGGCGCTTAGAATGTGCTCGATGGTGAGGCCGTCGCGAGGATACTCCGCGATGCCGATGCTCGCGGAGAGGCGCGGAACTTCGACGTCTTCACTGAGACGCTGGGAAATGCGTCGCGCCACTCTGCCGGCGGCTTCGGCAGAAGTCCCGGGCAGAACGAGAGCAAACTCATCCCCGCCGTATCGAGCCGGCGTATCGATCTCCCGGCAACTCAAATGCAAAACTTCCGCCATGCGGCACAGCGCGAGACTGCCAACGACGTGGCCATGCGCATCGTTGATCTTCTTTAATCCATCAAGATCGAGCAACAGAATCGAAAAGGGGTGGCCGTCGCGCCCGTATCGCTTGATTTCAGAACCGAGACGATCGATCAAGAGGCGGTAATTGGCAAGGCCAGTAAGAGGGTCGCGAACGGCCAGAACGCGCGCTTGTTCCTCCTGGCGTCGGCGCTCGGAAATTTCCGCAGCGAAGATGAGGATCATCAGCGCTTTGACGCTGATGAACGATTGCAGCAGAAGCAAAGAGTCGTTGGTCGAGGCGCGTACAAACGGACCGTAACCGTGTTCCGTACCCACCACCTCCACCGTGCACAGAAGGCAGATGATGGCTGAGGCTTCGCGGGGGCCAAAGCGAAAGGCCGCCCAAACCAGAAATGGCATCAACAAAAACGTCCACGGATCGTTCCTGATCTGCGCGTGAAAGATTGGTCCGAAAATAATGCCTGCCGTTAGGAGCGTGGAGAAAAATAAGACAGAAGCTTCTACAAATTGTCGCCCTGACCAGCTCACCCGGGGGTTCGAAGTCCAGAGAAGCAGGAATGGAGCGAAGATGAAGGCTCCTGCAGCATCGCCGAGCCACCACGTGCGCCACAAGAGGCCGTACTGATTCCAGGAAGCGAAGCCACCCAAGGTCAGGCTGGTAACGCCAAACGTCGCAGCCACGGCAGAGCTCAGGATTCCGGTATACAGAGCAAAGCGCAGAATGTCCCAGCTTTTTTCGAATACATTGGGACCGTTAGCAAAACGGATTACGAGGAAGGACCCGAGGACCGCCTCTAGGGTGTTACCAGTTGCGATGCCGAGAGAGGTGAGAACCGATCCGGCTGTGGTGATATTGACCAGGAAGGCTCCCGCGAAAATGGAGGGCCAGAAGCGCAGGCCAAGCGCCACCAAAGTGGCGACGGCGATGCCCGTCGGTGGCCAGACGGGTGAGACGCTCGGATGGACGGACGCCAGACGGAGACTAAGCTTCGCGGCCACCACATAGGCCGCGCAGACGGCCAGGCCCTTCACGAAGGCGTGCCAATCGCGGGGACGCGACATTCCGTCCTCCAACTCTCCAGCCGTACCGTGAGAACCCAGTGGCCAAAGCCTCGGCAGCCCTAACTGCCGATGCCAGAAGCTTAGTCCTAGTACTCCCTTGGCCATAATATCAGAAAAGTGGGAAACGTAAAAAGTCCATTTATAAACCCTTATTTTCCATGTGGATATCGAGGAAACACCTTAGGTGTGCCCGCAGGAAACACCGTAAGGCGATAGGAAGTTTGGGATAGGCGTCCGTGTAGAATCTACCTCACAACTCCGCTCATGGGGCTAGAGGCGGAGGCATACAGGCGCTTGGGCATGCGACCGGCAAGGTAGCATTTGCGGCCTGCGATGACCGCGTCCCGCATGGCTTCCGCCATGAGGACTGCGTTCTGGGCTTCGGCAATGGCGGTGTTCATGAGCACGCCATCGGCGCCAAGCTCCATGGCAACCGCGGCGTCGGAAGCGGTGCCGACACCAGCATCCACGATCATGGGGACTTCGGTGATGCGTTCGCGGAGAATGCGGAGGTTGGCCGGATTTTGCACCCCAAGGCCGGAGCCAATGGGAGCGGCCAGCGGCATGACGGCGGAGGCGCCAGCGTCGATCAGTTTGCGAGCGGCGATGAGATCGTCGTTGGTGTATGGGAGTACGACGAAGCCTTCTTTGACGAGGACACGCGTGGCTTCGATGAGTTGCTCCGTGTCCGGAAAGAGTGTTTGTTGATCGCCGATGACTTCTAGCTTGACCCAGTTCGAGAGGCCGACTTCGCGGGCGAGGCGCGCCGTGCGAATGGCTTCATCGGCGGTATAGCAGGCGGCGGTGTTGGGAAGGATGAAGATTTTTTCGCGGTCGATATAATCCAGCAGTGATTCCTTCGATTTGTCCGTGAGATTGACGCGACGGACCGCTACGGTAACCATGTCCGCACCGCTGGCAGCGTGGGCGCGGGCCATTTCCTGAAAGCTGCGGTACTTCCCTGTTCCGACGATGAGGCGGGAGTTAAAAGCGCGGCCCGCAATGACCAAATTATCCGGCATGGAAGACCTCATCAGGATTTTAGACCTTCAGAGGCTCGCCGACAAATCGCAGAACAACAATGATCAGTGAGCGCGCGGCCGAATGAGCCAGCTCAAGTCCACGCCGATTCCGAACGAGTAGCTGTTGAGTTGCAGCGGAACACTGCGGCTAAAATCGAATTCGAGATCCAAGTAGCCGACAGGTTTGTAGTCAATGCCAGCGTTGTAGCCGTTGTCGCGAACTAAATCTGCAGCGCCCGTGGAAACGTTGGAAGTAGTGAAGCTCTTGCGATTTTTTGTGGGGCCGGCGGAGTTGCACTTCGCCGAGCCGCAACGAAACACTCGGCTGATCACCGTCTGATTTCCCCAGGGCGCGACGTCGTAAGCCGCGACCGAAAAACTAAACTTTCCCGGATCGTATTCGACACCGCCGTTAAATTGCGCGTTGTAGCCATACGTAGCAAAGGGCCGATGAAAAAACTTTGTATCCATGATGGTGTTGCCGACTCCGGCGTCGAGAAACGGTGAGAAATCTCCGAAGGCATGATCGAAATGGTTCGTCTGGTTCCAAGTCGCGTGGCCGATGCTAAACCCTTTTTTCTTATCACCGGTTGGAGCTGTCACGTGCACGGCGGAGCTGTAATTCAAGGATTTGTTGGGATAATTCCACCTTAAATCCGTGAAGAAACTGCCGACGCCAATTCCAGAGACGGCGCCGGGATTATTATTCTTGACGGAAGTGGGCGTGCTCACAAAATAGAATGGCACGCCCGCATCGACGCCGAAGTGGCGCGAAAAGTTGTATCCCAGAGCGGAGCCGAAATTGTACACGCCGCCGTCGCCGCTGTAGCTTCCTTCGAACTTGGCTCCCAGCGTGATTCCAGGAGTGAAACCTCCCGGATTATCTTTCGCAGGCCCGGTCGCCGCTGGCGTTGGAGACTGAGCCGGTGTAACTGAAGGCCAGATGACACAAAATCCAAGCACGATTCCCAACCAACATGAGCTGAATTTCAATTCTCGCCTCCACGTTTTCGTGGCACGTCCTAATCGCGCAACAAGACGCCACGTGGTCGAAACGTTCCCGTGCGAATCCATACGTGAATCCAGGAATTGAAGTGGGCGATACAGGATTCGATTCCAGTTTACGAAGACGGGATGCCTGGACCATCAGGAACGAATGGAGTGGTTTCGCCGGATGAACCTGTACGAAAGAGCAGCGAGCCGCGGGCGCGGGAACAAATCCAACGAAAGCATTCCTGGAACGATAAACTTTGTCGACCTTTCTTTTTCTTCTTCCTGTCCTCCTGTTCTCTGCAAGCTTCTCCTCGCAAGCGCAAAAACAGAATTCATTCCTGCAAAATCGGGCGGGGCTCGGCGACGTCGGCGTAGAGGGATTCGATGACGGCGGCGTATTGCTCCTCGACGACGCGGCGCTTGAGCTTGAGGGTGAAGGTGAGGCTGCCGTTGTCAAACGTGAAATCTTCGGGGAGAAGAGCGAAGCGCTTGATGGTTTCGTACTGCGCGAGATGGACGCTGAGGCGCTTGACCTCCGAGTCGACTAGCGCATGCACCCAGGGATGGGCGGCCAGTTCGGCATTGGAGGAGAATTTGATTCCCTGGTCGGCGGCTCTGGCTGAGATGGTGGTGGGATTGGGAACGATGAGCGCGACAATGAATTTGCGTTTGTCACCCAAGACCATGGCGTTGAGGATGTGGGGGCTTGTCTTGAGCGCGTTTTCGATGGGCTGCGGGGCGACGAATTTGCCCGCCGCCGTCTTGATCAAGTCTTTCTTGCGATCGGTGATGAAGAGATAGTTGTCCTTGTCCAGGTAGCCGATGTCGCCCGTGCGGAACCAGCCGTCCTGGCTGAGAACTTCGCGGGTAGCTTCGGGATTTCTGTAATAGCCCTGCATGACGCAGGGCCCCTTGACGAGAATTTCTCCGTCTTCGGCGGCGCGGACTTGGACGTCGGGAATCGGTTTGCCGGAACTGCCCATGCGGTTGTCGGGATAATTGCTGGAGACAATGGGAGAAGTTTCCGTCAGACCGTAACCTTGGTAGATGGGGATGCCGACGGCCCAGAAAAATTCGGCGAGCTCTTTGGAAAGCGGAGCGCCGCCGGAACTGATAATGCGGAGACGGCCACCCATGCCCGCGCGGATTTTCCGGTAGACGAGAGCGTCAGCAAGCTTCCACTGGAGAGTAACGGCAAATTTCGGATGCGTCCGGTCGCCGCGCCACTGCGCAGACATCTCGGCCACCCTCATGGCCCAATCGAAAATCATTCTCTTCACGCCGGCGGTCTTCGAGCCTTGCTCGACGAGGCGGGTGTAGATTTTTTCGAAAAAGCGCGGGACCGCGGCAATGATGGTGGGACGGACTTCGAGGAGAGCCTGGGCGACGGCATCGACCGACTCGACGTAGGCCAGAGTAGCGCCTTCAAAGATGTAGATGTAATCCAGCGTGCGGCCGTAGACGTGGGCGAGAGGAAGAAACGAAAGGGCGACGTCATTAGCAGGATCGAGACTGAAATCGTGGCCAACGCCGTGGACGTTGGAGCAAAAATTGTTGTGCGTGAGCATCACGCCCTTGGGTTCGCCAGTGGTACCGGAGGTGTAGATGAGCGAGGCGAGCTGGCCGGGAAGAACCTGCGAAGCGCGCAAACGGTACGACGCAATGTCCGCTGCGCTCGCGGCGGCGATCAGGGTTTCGTAACGGAGGCATTCTGGGGGGACGTCCGGCTCGACGTCTGCGACGATGATCTGTTCCAGCTCGGGGAGGTCCTTGCGCACGTTGAGGAGCTTCCGTAGTTGAGCCGCGCCGACCACGAAGACGACCTTGGCGCCGCAGTGTTTGAGGATGTACGTCATGCGGTCGGGCGATTCGTTGAAGTAGACGGGAACAGTGACGGCGCCAGCGCCGTTGATGGCGAAGTCGGCGGTATGCCACTCGGGGCGGTTGGCGGAAAAAAGGCCAACGCGGTCGCCGGGCTTCACGCCGAGTTCGACGAACGCGGTCGAAAGGCCGGCGACGTGGCAGAGAAATTCCTGAGACGCGATGGCCTCCCAGCGACCGTCCCGGCGAACCATTTGCGCGCGGGGGTTCGGGAGATTGTCGACGACGTTCAGGAAGCGTGAGGGAAGGGTGCCGTAGTTCATGGTCTGGCGTCACTTTACCCTACCGAATCATGCGGCGCAATGCGGCGCCCGCTTGTCGTTTTTGCAACGCGTGCCGCATTGGTCGCATCTGCAGCCGCAGCTCTGAAGGGCACGGGTCTAAAGACCCGCCACTACAGGGGCTCCTTTGGGATGGCGCAATGAGCCGACTGGCGGCCCGGTTACGCCTGACCTCCTGCACTGTCTTTACTTGGGCCGGCAGCCGTTTGCCCGTCAGTGCGAACGACGACGGCGCTATTGGTGGATGTTGAAGGCGACGTGCAGCACGTTCGCGGGCTTGTTGGCGAATGAGAGCGTCGATGCGAGCGGTTTCCTTTTCTTCCGCGGCTTTTTTCTCGGCCGCGGCCGCTCTTTCCAAAGCGGGGAAGCTATTGAGGAGCAACTGGGAAATGTAAGCCAGGGCAATGGCGTCGCGACGGGCGATGCGTTTGCAGGCGAGCTGTTTAACGAGATTGCCGAGGAAGAGATTCACGGAAGCAGGAGTGGAGAAATCCTGGATGTCGCCAAGAAGGTCGGCGGCAAGGACTTCGGGCTCCACGATGGGAATGGTGACGCGGAGCCGGTCAGCGTGGTAGGCGCAGAGCTTCGGGCGGCTGGTTCCTTGCGGCGGGCGATGATTCTCGTCAATCAGCATGTGGCAGCGGTTGCCTTTGGGGCTAATGTGCCGACATTGATGATCGATGGTAATGCTGGGTTTGGGGGACATAGTTATGCCTTTCTGATTTGAAGTTGGAGAGACATAGGGTGAGGAGAAACGGGCCCCTCCCCACTGTTTTTACAAAAGATAGACAGCACAGGGTTTAAGGGGTGGGGGTCGGACAAAAGATTGTGAGGAAAGGAGTTATTGGTATGAGAAGGTTGAAAATCAAAAGTTGAAAGTTGAAAGTTTAAGAAAACAGAGGGGAAAGAACAGGTGAACGCCCTTCGACTACGCTCAGGGTAAACTCTGACGCTGCGTACACAGAGAGCTCGCGGAGGCGGCGGAACGAATCGGCAAGAGTGGAGCCTAACTATCAAAATTTATGTTACCACGCTTTGTGGGTATCTGTAAAGGTAAATCATTAAGTAGTTAAGGAGAAAAGAGTTGTGAGGAGAGAAAGGTTGAAGGTTAGAAGTTAAGAGTTTAAAGGATGAAGAAAACAAAGGAAAAAGCGAGATTAGCTAAAGGGCAGCCCTCCGACCGGGTCGGAGCGTGGGAAGTAGTGCCACCCCTCTCTGCTTTGGAGAGGCAGTCAGAACGTCAAAGGTTGAGGGTCGATCAGCGTTGCAGTTCAGGGATTGGCAGGAGGCTAAGTTGTTGACGGTGAATAATAAGTTGTATATGATGATAGTTGAGGTGCTTGATGCGTAACCCAAAGAAATTGACACGAGCGGAGATCGTTCGCGCCGCTGATAACTTTCGCTGGACGAGAAAAGGGGCGAAGTGGACGGTAATTGTGGGTGAACGAGAGCTTCCGGCGCGGCCGCTTGTTCTTGAGGCCGCGGGTGTTCCTCCGAATGACCCGACAAACTCGCACCAGGCGGTGGAGATATTGCGGAGGCTGGGATTTGAGACGCGTTACACCAGGGAGCAGGCGGAAATAAGGACAAACGAGAAAGAGGAGTCGCTGGAGACAGGGGAAGGGTTGGACTCGATTCTGGAGATCGTTTCGGCTGCGACGAAGGAAGTGCCAGAAGAGGAGTGGGGTCGCGTCCCAGACGATTTGTCAATCAATGTTGATCACTACCTTTATGGCAGCAGGAAGACCGGAAAATGAAGCAAATCTTCGCCGACACCGGCTACTGGATCGGCTTGGTGAATCCAAGGGACCAGATTCATCAGAAGGTCATGAAGATAACTCAGGAGCTTTCTTCGGTGAGGCTCCTAACCACCGAAATGGTGCTGGTGGAGCTGCTGAACAGTTTCAGCGATAGTCCATTCCGCCGGGCGGTGGCCGGCATGGTACTGAAACTCCGTAACGACCGGAACCTAAGGATCGTTCCGCAGACATCGGAACAATTTGAGGGCGCGCTGCGGCGCTACAAGCAAGCGGCGGATAAGAGCTGGAGCCTGACGGATTGCGCGAGCTTTGAGGTGATGGAAGCGGAGCAGATTCAAGCGGCGTTGACGCATGACCAGCACTTTGCGCAAGCGGGATTTGAGACATTGCTGCGCTGAGCGGAGTTATGAGTCGATTTCGGTCAGGGCTGGCGGTCCTTTAAGAGGGCAAGGAGGCTTTGGTGGACGCGCTCGATGGCTCGGAAGAATTCATCAATCCCCACGGTTTCGCGAGCTACTTCGTGAACGGCCAGGCCCGTGTTGATGGCGTCGCAGAGCTGAGTGGCGCGGCGGATACCTTCGGCGGTCAGCAAAGGGAGCACTGTGAGCGGATCTTGTTGCCGCGACTGGCGCTCTTGCCACTCTTGAACGGCCCAGGCCGTCTTGCGCACATTATCCACGGCATCGCGGAATTCCTTGAGGATGCGGGGATCGAATGGGCCCGAGCGCATCTCATACTCCAGCCTGACCAGGTCGGCACAGGTTTTCTTTAGCTGGAGATTCTTGCCCCAGAAGGTCTCACTGGGGACGAAAAGCTCGATGGCCACCCCCAACAAGCGGCCGTCGCTACTGCGACGAACGCCGACAACGCGAGCTTGCGAAGTTTCATGCGAAACGAGATTCGTCAACTCAATCTGAGTACCAGCGGCAGGATAAGTCTTCATCTCTAACAAACCACCCTGAGCGTTCACTTCAGTGGCCTGCCCCGCTTCACGGAAGATTTTACCGTTAGCCTCCTGCCAGGTCGCTTCCACCGGGGAGATGAAGGGAAAACGTCGGCTGCGCCGCTTTCCAGCTGTTGAAGAAGGTTGATTCGCGATCGGCTGTGCCATTGGAACCGCCTCCATGGAGGTGATTGAGGGGATTTATAGCACCATATGGTTGGCTTTGCCGAGGTAATCGGAACGCAAACCGGGGGAAAGCCCGGGGCTACGAAAGAGTGGACTGGGAGTACCAGAGGGCGTTGGTGCAAAAGGGAGAGGCGTGAGTTAGTATGAGCGGCGGAGAGGGAAATTCATGAGTTCGACACTGTCACGGAA
>Ga0137415_10006809_pt1 | contig 11334 bp, 4 predicted proteins | sample CZODoug3_1_1_16f_FD_183082 | JGI IMG/M metagenome (GOLD analysis project Ga0137415, IMG submission 183082) | Vadose zone soil fungal communities from Angelo Coast Range Reserve, California, USA - CZODoug3_1_1_16fungal (Hybrid Assembly) | ecosystem: Environmental > Terrestrial > Soil > Vadose...
CGTCATTTTGACCGAGGGCCAGCCAATTCCGGTCTACCCCGATACGCGGACATCTTCAGAGCCGGTTGGCATGTCGCAAACGTGCCAATATCGGTCATGTCACATGAACTTCAGGCTCGGTCACCCGACGGTCCGAGGGTCACGTCGCGCAATCTAACGATACACCGACCTGTCTTGCCGGGCATCGTCTGCGGGACCGATAGCTTTACAGCTTCTTACACTATTACTGCTAGATTTTCCCGCAATCGCGGTATTCCCGCCATTGCGGAACTGTAACATGTTCAAGATCTACAATTGCATCGCCTACGCCCACGATTTGAGGCTTGTCGGCCTTGCGGCCGTGATCTGCATCCTGGCGTCATTCGCAGCGATTAATCTGCTTCATCATGCGAACAAATCGAGCGGCCACATGCGACGCGTGTGGCTCGCCGTATCGGCCATCTCCACCGGCTTCGGTATCTGGGCAACGCACTTCGTCGCGATGCTTGCGTTCACGCCGGGAATCCCGAACGGCTATAATATTGCATTAACCATCCTGTCGTTAATCGCGGCCATCCTGCTGACCGGCGCAGGGCTTACTATTTCCCTCATTCCGAACCGGCGTCACGGGCCATGGGTTGGCGGCGCCATCGTCGCCGGTGGCATCGCCGCGATGCACTATACCGGGATGGCTGCATTTGAAATCGCGGGCATCATCCTGTGGGATCCCGTTCTTGTTGCCGCATCGATCGTGCTTGGCGCGGCAATCGGCGCAGTCGCGCTTCCCGTTGGTCTTCACGGCAACAATGAAAAATGGAAGATCGGCGGTGCCGTACTGTTGACGCTCGCCATCTGCAGCCATCACTTCACCGCGATGGGCGCGGTGTCGATCATTCCCGACCCCACCGTCGAGATTTCGCAATTAGCGCTGCCGGCCGCATGGCTTGCCGTGGGCGTGGCGATCGCGAGCTTCGGCATTATCGGGTTGGCGCTGGCAGGCGTGGCGCTCGATATCCGCGATCATCGCCGTTCGAAACTTGAGGTCGACCGCATGCGCGACCTCGCGAATGCCTCGGTGGAGGGGCTTCTGGTTTGCGACGGAGAAGTCGTCGTCTCCGTCAACACAAGTTTCGCCGCGCTGAGCGGATTATCGACGGCCCACCTCGTTGGCATGAAGCTGGAGCGTTGTTTTCCGGATCCGGTTGCACGCGCGAGCCTGCTGTCCGGGCCGAACCAGACGGTTGAAACGGATTTGCGTCATCTCGACGGTTCGATGACTCCTGTCGAGTTGATCCTGCGGCCAATCTTTTTTGCCGGACGCCCGCACCACGTCGTCGCCGTTCGCGATCTGAAGGCGCGCAAAGACGCCGAGCAGCACATCTATTTTCTGGCGCACCACGATGCACTCACCTCGCTTCCCAACCGCAGCCATTTCAATGCGCGGGTCGACCAGGAGATCGCGGCACTGACCCCGGGCAAGCGCCTCGCGGTACTCTGTCTTGATCTCGACAGGTTCAAGGAAGTCAACGATCTGTTCGGACACTCGGCCGGCGACGAGATGCTGCAGACGGTGGCTTCGCGCATCACCGCGGTGCTTGGAGAACGGCAGATGATGGCGCGTCTGGGCGGCGATGAGTTCGCCATTCTGATGCCTGACGTTGCCAATCCCGCCGCGGCGAGCCGGCTTGCCGAGACCATTCTGGAAGCGTTGCGCGCGTCGGGCGATACGCCGGAGACCCACATCGCGACCAGCATCGGCATCGCGCTTTGTCCCGACGACGCGACGGATCGTCAGGCCCTTCTCGCCTGCGCCGACACGGCCCTCTACCGCGCCAAGTCCGAAGGCCGCGACACCTGTCGTTTCTTCGAGGCCAGGATGGGCGCTGAGGTCCGCGAACGCCGAATGCTCGAGCACGATCTGCGTCACGCGATTGCGCGCGACGAGTTGCGACTGGTGTATCAGCCCCAGCAGGAAATCCAGAGCGCGAAAGTTGTCGGCTTCGAAGCCCTGCTGCGCTGGAAGCACCAGACGCGCGGCGAGATTTCGCCGGCGGTTTTCATCCCGATTGCCGAGGAGACCGGAGCTATCCTGCAGATCGGAGACTGGGTATTGAAGACGGCCTGCCGCGAGGCCGCATCGTGGACGCAGCCGCTGAAGATCGCCGTCAACGTCTCGGCCGTGCAACTCTACAACGCCAAATTCTTTCAGGAACTGCACCAGATCCTGCTCGAAACCGGGCTTCCGCCACGCCGTCTGGAGATCGAGATCACCGAGACGGCGCTGGTCCGCGATTTCAATCGGGCGCTCAGCATGCTGCGTCAGATCAAGGCGCTCGGTATCCGCATCGCCATGGACGATTTCGGCACCGGCTATTCGTCACTGTCCAACTTGCGCGCGTTTCCGTTCGACAGGATCAAGATCGACGGTTCCTTCATCAAGTCGGTCAACTCCAACGGCCAGGCCGCCACGATCGTCCGGGCGGTATTGGGGCTTGGTCGCGGACTTGGCCTGCCTGTGCTTGCCGAAGGCGTCGAGACCGACGCCGAATTGCAATTCCTGCAGGACGAACTGTGCGACGAGGTCCAGGGATATTTGCTCGGACGTCCGGCCGCGATCGGCAGCTTCCACAACCTCACCCATGCGGATGCTGTCGTCTTGGACGCCAGCGACGAACTTCCCCTGCGGGCGGGTCAAAGCGGCTGAAACCGGGTAAAGTGACCGCTCAGGAGCCGTAGACAGCAGCCTAGCTTTCCGCGTCGATCGCGCGTAGGGTTCGCGCGTCGCAAGACGATGGCGCTGAAACTTAGAGCGGACTGCGGGCAGACCCGGGGGCAGTACCCGGCGCCTCCACCCTAGCAGCTTGAGCTTAAAGGTCTCATCCTGGTGAGATCGATTCTGTCGGATACGCAGAATCCCCGGGCTGCTAAGGCGGGGGCGAAATAGGATCGATGGTCGCGAAGAAGCTCTGAATTGTGCTCGGCATGATACCGCCGTTATCGGGTCAAAAACCTAAATGCAAACGATAACGTTGCATTGAACGAAGTGCGCCTCGCGGCGTAACCTGTTCGGGGTTGGTCCACCTGGCAACAGAACGGCCATCGCCGCGTCAACCCTCGGGTTGGCGCGGCTTTATTTTTTGGCCCGGTTTGGCCGATGCAGTAATTCGTTGAAACCGATTTATTGGAAACTCGAATACAATAGGGGCGCGAAGAAGCCGCATAACCCTTGCCGTTACAGCTCGTCTTCATGCGCGAACAGCCGCTTGCTCAGGATGGCGTGGACGCCCCAATTGCCGTCGACCACCTGGGTGACGCCGAAATCCACCGCCGCCGAGATCAGCGCGATGGCTTCGTCTTCGCTCAGGCCTTTGGTGTTCACCAGAAAGCGGCGCACTTTGCGAAACGCATCCTTCATCGCCAGATCGAGCGATGATTTTGCGTAGACTTCGCTCTGTCCCTTGGCGCCGAATTCGGCGAGATAATTCGGATGGCTGAATCCGGTCAGCACCCAGTCGGTTTCGGTTTCGATCAGCGGATAGGTCAGGTCGGCAAACGGACGGCCGGCACAGTCGGCTTTCTTGTGCAGCACGATCTGAAAGGTCCCGGTCATCGAACATTCGATCGCCGTTCCGCTGAGTTCGCCGTCGCCCTGGGCGGCATGCGGATCGCCGATCGACAATAGCGCTTCGGGAACCGAAACCGGAAGATAGACCGCGGCGCCCTTGCCGAGCCGCCAATTATCAAGGTTGCCGCCGAAGTAAGCCGGCGGCACGGAATCGACCAGGCCGGCCTCACGCGGCGCCACGCCGATGACGCCAAAATGCGGCCGCAGCGGAATGCGGATGCCGTCGAGCACGCCGTGCCGTCGCCTGATGGTATCGGCTGCGACGGGTATTCCGGGATAATCGTAGGTCTGGTGCACGACGCCGTATGGATCTTTTTGCGGCTGCCACCGATAGGAATAGAGCGCCTGCGCATAGGGCTCGTCGCCGGGGAAAATCTCATAGATCGTGACGGCTTCGCGCGGCTTGGGTTCCGAAAGAAACTCGTCATAGTGGTATCCCCACCAGGCCGCGACGCTGCTGCCGAAAATCCGGCCCTCCAGATCCGGATTGCGGCTTGGGCGCGGCACCATGTCGAGAATGCGGACTTCCAGCACGTCGCCGGGTTCAGCGCCCTTCACCGCAATCGGCCCGGTGCAGATGTGGACGCCAAAGCCTTCGCCGGCGCCGCGACCGTAAATCGACGCGTCCATCGGGCCGGCGCCGCGGCGCTCGACAGCCTTTGTCTCGCGCGTCCAGCGAAACACGCTTTCGGCGCCGGGATCGCCCGATATCATGAGCTCAGGATCGTCGGAGGCGTGCTGTGTCAGGGTCTCGACCGTGACGGTGTCGCCCGACACAACCTCGATCAGCGGTTTCAGCGCGCGGCTGAAAAAGCCCCAGTGAACCCGCGTCGCATCGACGGGAAGAAAATGATGCGCAGGCTTGGCCCCGCGCGGGACCGCGAAGTCCACCAGTTTCAGTTCAGCCGGGGCGATCACCGGGGCCGCCCGAGTGGGGCGCAATTGCGCCAGCGCATCCTGAGGCCAGCCGCGCTGCCCGGTCCGGGCGCCCAGACCCGAAACGCGCTCGGCCTGCCGTTGCCGGAACGCCCGCGGCGACATGCCGAACCGGTCGCGAAACGAGCGGCTGAAATGGGCGGCGCCGCTGAAGCCGCAACCGAAGGCAATGTCGGACACCGAACGATGCGCCTCGGCCGGATTTGCCAGATCGGCCCAGCAGCGTTGCAGCCGGCGCTCACGCAAGTAATGCGTGAAATTGTCGCCGGCGCCTTCGAACAGCTTCTGAAGATAGCGCTCCGAGATACCTTCTATCTGCGCGACCCGCGCGGGCGTGATATCGGGATCGCCGAGCTTGCGCTCGATCGCCTCGTAAATGCGATCGAGCAACGCCGGTTGCGCGCCAATGCCCACCACTTCGGTGGCGCTGCGCGACCTCTGGCGCGCAAGGGTGAGCAACATCTCGGCAAGACTGAGCCGGATCGTGTTCCACGCTTCCGGCGACAGGGTTTCGAGGGCTTCGGACGTGGCCTCAAGCGTGCCGCGAAGAACGTCGGCCAATCCTCCCGACGGAACGATGCCGGCGTCCCTGTATTCGGGTAGACTGATCCTGCGCCCCCCAAAACTCTCGACCGTCACCGACATGACGATGGCGCGGATGTTGCGATGAAATGCGACCTGCCAGTCACCCTGGCGGGGCAGCAAGATGATGCGGCCGGCCGCAACGCCTTGCTGCGATCCGTTTGACTTGAGCACCGCACCGTCTTCGGTCGGTAGCAGCAGGATCGGCAGATCGGCGCGCCGCGGCAGCGGCGAAAATACCTGCGGGGCCGCGCCAAAACGCATCAGCCCGACGCCGTCCAAAGACGCCCGGGACAACGCCGTGGCATGCTCGCCATGCATGGCCGACATTGGCTGAGATCGTAAGCCGAACCCGCCCAACACGTCCTGCCAAGCTTCGGTCCTGTCTGCTTCGGAGTAGGATTCGCTGGTAAACGGGTGAATACTCATGGTTTGGCCAACGCTGACATGCCAAACCGAAGCAACGCTCGTGCCAACAACAGGCACAACGCGGCGATCGGCGGTTTTGCCGCCGTTATGGCAATTCAGCGTCGGGGACTGCGCTTCAGCAGCCGGAACCGCAGTTTTTCAAGTGCACATAAAAACATTCTTCCGGATGGATCCGTGAACGCCCCAGTTAGCATCGACAACCTGGGTAACGCCGAAATCCGCTGCGACCGACATCAGGGCGATCGCTTCATCCTCACTCATGTGGTGGACGGTCATGAGAAAGCGGCGGAGTTTTCGAAAGGCATCGCGCATCGCCTTGTCGAGGCTCGAATGGTTCGCCACATCGGTCTGGGCGTTTGGACCAAGCTCGGCGAGGTAGTTCGGAAACGTAAAGCCGTACATCGACCATTGCTGCTCGGTTTCCAGCATCGGATGCGTGAGCCCCTCCAGCACCGTGCCGCCAAGATCGCCCTTCTTGTGCAGGATGAATTCGAAGTCGCCGGTCAGCGAGGTTTCGATCGCGGTCCCGCCGAGTTCGCTGTCGCCCTGGGCCGCGTGCGGATCGCCGACCGAGAAAAACGCGCCTGATACCGCGACCGGATAATACATTCGCGCGCCCTTGCCGATGCGCCAGTCGTCGATATTGCCGCCGGTGTAGCCCGGCGGAATCGAACTCACGAAGTCGGATTCCGCGGGCGCTAGCCCCATGGTCCCGAAGTGGAGCCGCGCCGGTACTTTGACGTTCGGCAGGATGTTTTCGCGCTTTCGCACCAGGGTGTGATCGACGCGCACGCCGGGATAATCGATGGTCGAATGAACAATGCCGTCGGGATCCGTCTGCGGCGTCCAGACATAGTTGTAGACCGCCTTGGCGAACGGCTCACCTGACGTGTCGAGTTCGAAGATCGTGATGACTTCGCGCGGCTTCGGTTCCTCGATCAGATCGCGATAGTGAAATCCCCATGACGCGGCGGCGTTCGAACCGAAGCAGCGCCCGGCATGGCAGGCATTGCAGCTCGGACGCGGCCGGACGTCGAGGATGCGAACTTCCAGGATATCGCCGGGCTCGGCGTTCTCGATTGCAACGGGACCGGTCAGCAGATGGACGCCAACGCCTTCGCCGGAGCCGCGTACAAACGGACCTTCGGTCGGCCCCGCGCCACGGCGGACGATAGCCTTATGTTCCCTGGTCCAATGAAACACGCTTTCGGCGCCGGGATCGCCCGCGATCATCCGCTCGTAGTCGTCGTTGGCATGATGGGTCAGCGTTTCGATGGTGGCGCGGTCGCCGGACTTCAGGGTCAGGGCCGGCGCGATCTTCTTGCTGAAATAGCCCCACTGGACGTTCCTGGGAGAAACGGGAAGGAGATGATGTTTCATGCGGTGGCCTCGAAAGAACACTTGCGGACGCAAGTTGGTTTTGAGTTGAAGGATGGCACCCTGGGATGAGAAGGCAGCGCAAGGCCGCTTCATGCGGGCGCCGCGGTTGGTCTGTCGGCCTCCATGATGCTGAGAAATCGCGCCGTGACCGGATGCCGCGGGCTGGTAAGGACCTCGTGCGCAGGTCCTTCTTCGATAATCGAACCGCCGCTGAGAAAGACGACGCGGTCGGCGACTTCGTCGGCGAACCGCAGCTGGTGGGTCGAGATGATCATGGTCAGGCCATCCTCGACCGTGAGGCGCCGGATCACCTCCAGCACTTCACTGACCAGTTCCGGATCGAGCGCCGAGGTCGGCTCATCGAGCAGCAGCACGCTCGGGTTCGGGGCAATCGCGCGCGCGATCGCGACGCGCTGCTGCTGGCCGCCGGACAAATGCCTCGGCAGCGCGTCGGCACGGTGGCTGAGGCCGACGCGGTCGAGCAGTTCTCGCGCGCGCCGATCGGCGTCCGCCCGCGAAACGCCGTGGACCCAGCGCAAGGGACCCGCGACATTCTCCAGCGCCGTCAGATGGCCGAACAGATTGAATTGCTGGAACACCATGCCGACGCCGACCATGGCGCGCTCAGTGGCCAGGTCACGCGGCGAAAGCGGTTTGCCGTCTTCCCGAAAACCCATACGGCGGCCGCCGACCTTGACGGTTCCGGCATCCCAGCCCTCGAGATGGTTGATACATCGGAGCAGCGTGCTCTTGCCCGACCCGCTCGGGCCGAGCAATGCTACGACTTCGCCATCGCGCACCATCATATCGACGCCGGCGAGAACTGCCTGGCTGTCATAGGCCTTGTATAATCCGCTGACCTCGACCACCGCGTCGTTGTGGGTCAGGGTTGCTGACCGCCTGGTTCGGTCCGCCCTCGACGCCTTGGCGTCCTTGACAGGCGCCGCGTCGGGGACGGCCTCGCCGGATTCTGCGCAGGTGGGAGCAATGGGCTCCACGGTGATCGGCTCCAGCGCCAACGGCGCGCGATACCAGGGCAGCAAACGCGCGAGACGAAACTGGGCCGGGGGCCGGTCGAGATCGAGAACACGTTCCACCAGCAACTGGATCACGCTGACCCCGGTGGTGAGCGCCAGATAGATCAGCCCGGACGCAAAGAAGATCGAAAAGAAGTCGAAGGTCGAGGATGCGAGCTGCGTGCTTCGCAGCGTCAGCTCCTCCACCGAGATCACGCTGGCGAGCGACGAATTCTTCAGCGCGCTGACGGTCTCATTGCCGAACGCCGGAATCATCGTGCGAATGGCCTGCGGCGCGATAATGCGTCGCATCAGCAATCCAGGCGTCATCCCGAGCGCCTGCCCGGCCAGGATCTGTCCGCGATCGACGCCAAGCACGCCGGCGCGAAGCATCTCGGCGATGAAGGGCGCTTCGTTGGCGGCCAGCGCCAGACCGGCGGCCCCGACCGCGCTCAATTTGAGGCCGATCTGCGGCAAGGCGTCATAGGCGAACACCATCTGCAGGATCAGCGGCGTGCCGCGGAAGATCACGGTGTAGCCGCGGGCGAATGCAGCCAGCATCCAGAAGCGACTGAGCTGCATCGCCGCGAGCACCAGACCGAGGATCAGCCCGCCGGCCAGCCCGAGCGCGGTCACCGCCAGGGTGAACCAGATGCCCGCGATCAGGTACGGCAGGCTGAGATAGTGGACGAACAGCGACATTACTTGACGGAAAGGATGTCGGGCTCTTTGAAGTTGTTCGGATCGAGCTCCCACTTCTTGAGCAGTTCCTTGTGAATCCCGGCCTTCTGAATTTCGATCAGCGCGGCCATCACCGCGTCGCGGAATTCAGGCTTGTCCTTGGGAACGGCGATGCCAACCGAATAGGGAATGGTCACCGCGAGCGCCTTCTCCAGCTTGTCGGGATTGGCCTTCACCGCCTGATCCACTGTGTTGACGTCGTTGACGTAGGTGTCGGCGCGGCCCGCGAGAATGGCCTGGATGCAGTTGGCGTTGTTGTCGTAGAGCTGCATCGTCGGCTCGGGCTTGCCGGCCGTCTTGCATTGCGGCACAAGCGCCTGGACCAGCGGCACTTCGACGAAGCCGGTGTTCTCGGCCGCCGCCGAACCGCACATCGATAAATTGATGCCGTCGATCTTCTTCGGATTGCCCTTGGCTACCAGAACGCCGTCGAACACTTTCGAATAGGTGATGAAGTCGGCCGCCTTGGCCCGCTCTTCCGTGGCGTAAATGTCGGAAATCACGATGTCGGCTTGTCCGCTCGACAACGTGGTCAAAAGGGCTGCGAACGTTACCGGCTTGTAGGTCAGCGAGAAGCCAAGGCATTCGCCGATCTGTTCGCCGAGATCGATGTCGAAGCCGACATATTTGCTGGGATCTTTCGGATCGATCGCTTCATAGCCGGGCGTGTGCGGGTTGATCGCATTGACGAGCGTCTTGCCCTTCCACGCCGGGTATTTCGCCTGCAGCGCCGCGCATCCGGCCGGCGCCGCCTGCGCCTGACCCGAAATCGCAAGCACAATCAGGCACGCAATGCCCACTGCAACATTTCGGGGTCGCTTGGCCAATCTGGCTCTGTCCCGGAAATGGCGCGCGTTCCCAAAAACATTTTCGAGCATCATGAGAAAAACTCCTCTGTTGCTGACGAGCAGGTTGGCTCGGCAAAGCTGAACGGTGACTGGGAGGCTAGGATGAGCAGGGCGCGAATGCTTGTCTGCAGGCGCACAAACACTTGCAGCCGCCGCTCCAATTTTTGTGCATCGGCCGCACGCTTTATGGGCTGACCGCACAAATAGCGATCATTCGAGCGGGTGGATGACGTGATGTCTTCGGGGCGATGGCCTGACGGCATCACGCCCGGCAATCCGATCTGGGCTTGCCTTAAGAAGCCGCCTTCGCCGCCGCCCGTCCTGCATTCCTCCCGGAAAACAGACAGCCGCCGAGAAAGGTGCCTTCCAGCGAGCGATAGCCGTGCATGCCGCCACCCCCGAAGCCGGCCGCTTCGCCGGCGGCATAGAGTCCCGGCATGATCTTGCCGTCGTTGCCGAACACGCGCGAGTCGAGGTCGGTCTCGAAACCGCCCAGCGTCTTGCGGGTCAGGATGTTGAGTTTCACGGCGATCAAGGGGCCGTGGAGGGGATCGAGAATCCGGTGCGGTTTGGCGGTGCGGATCAGCCGGTCGCCGATATATTTTCGCGCGTTGTAAATGTTCATCAGCTGGGTATCCTTGACGTAAGGATTTTGGATCTCGCGATCGCGCGCCTCGATCTGGGCTTTCAGATATTCTGTTTTCAGCAGGTTATCGCCGCTGAGCGCATTCATGGCGCCGACGAGCTCGGCAAAATTGTCGCGCACGATGAAATCGACGCCGTGGGTCTTGAATGCTTCCACGGGGGCGGGCGCGCCCTTGTTGGTGGCGCGCCTGGCGGTCATCAGCCAGCTTTTTCCCGTCAGATCGGGATTCTGTTCCGAGCCTGAGAGCGCGAATTCCTTCTTGATGATGCTCTGGGTCAGCACGAACCACGAATAATCGTAACCCGTTGACATGATGTAATGCAGCTGGCCGAGCGTATCGGAGCCGGGAAACAGCGGCGAGGGCAGCCGCGTGCCTGTGGCGTCGAACCACATCGACGACGGTCCGGGCAGGATGCGGATGCCGTGGCGCGGCCAGATCGGTGACCAGTTCTTGATGCCCTCGACATAATGCCACATCCGGTCGCGGTTGATCAGCCGCGCGCCCGCGGCCTCCGTAATCCCCATCATCCTTCCGTCGACATGTTCGGGCACGCCGGAGATCATGTTTTCAGGCGCCTCCCCAAGTCGCTTCGGCCAGTTCCGCCGGACCAGATCGTGATTGCCACCGATGCCGCCGGAGGCGACGATCACAACCTGGCCGCGCAGGGTGAAGTCGCCGACGACTTTTCGCGAACTGCTTTTGCCGCGCTCGACAGGATCAGCCTCGAGGATCGCGCCGCTGACGCCGTCGACGGTGCCGTCCGTGATGCTGAGCGCATCGACACGATGGCGAAATTTGAATGTGAGCCGGCCGTTCGCCTGGGCTTGCCGCGCCCGCCGTTCGAATGGTTCGACAAGCCCGGGGCCGGTGCCCCAACTGACATGAAACCGCGGCACCGAATTGCCGTGGCTCATGGCATCGTAGCCGCCGCGCTCGGCCCAGCCGACGACGGGAAAGATTCGATGGCCCATCGCGCGGAGCCAGCCGCGCTTCTCGCCGGCCGCGAACGCCACGTAAGCTTCCGCCCAGCGTTTCGGCCAAAGGTCTTCGTCGCGGTCAAAACCGGCGGACCCGATCCAGTCTTGCAGCGCGAGGTCAAAACTGTCCTTGATGCCGAGCCGGCGCTGTTCGGGGCTATCGACCAGAAACAA
>Ga0137415_10006810_pt1 | contig 11332 bp, 21 predicted proteins | sample CZODoug3_1_1_16f_FD_183082 | JGI IMG/M metagenome (GOLD analysis project Ga0137415, IMG submission 183082) | Vadose zone soil fungal communities from Angelo Coast Range Reserve, California, USA - CZODoug3_1_1_16fungal (Hybrid Assembly) | ecosystem: Environmental > Terrestrial > Soil > Vadose...
TTGTTCTCAAAGAAGACTCAGAAGATGCTGCATACCAACGGGCATACAAGCAAACGCCGGACGGATGCACACTTGAGTTAATAGAAATAGAACCTAGTATATAGGGTTCAGGGAGAGATGGGACACGATTATGCACAACTTTATCCTACAGCGCAAGCTGCCAGCAGTCTTCTTAGGCGATATTGAAAGTGAGAACGGCATCGGAATAAAGGTGCTGTCAATCGATTTCATCACGTGCGATACGCTCACTGAGCAAGACCTTGAAGATCTTGCAACCCGCGAGGATGCTCTTTTCACTTTCCTGGTAAAGGAGCAACCAGATTTAGACGCCGCAAGCCGGAAGCTTGACCTTCTCGTTGATGAGCTGTTCGCTTGAAGTAGCACACCAGGCCGGTTCGCTGGCCCACAGAAAGAGAGCAAAATGATGCATGGAGTCAAGATTACCGTCGCTTACGATAGCGGCAGGTATACCCTCACCAACGAAAGAGGCGAAAGCCTCAGCGTCACGGCACTGGCGCTGGCAGAGATTGCCTCGTATGTCGATGTGGAGTCTGAAGGGATGGAATACGAACTGAGGAAAGAGATAGCAGAGTTGGAGGCGACACAATGAAGATGTCAGAGATGAGCGAAACCTCACGTCCTACAATTTTCACCATCCTACGTGATGGCAACTACAAAATTCGCCCCTACCACGCACTCATGCTACACGGTGCTCGCCGCGATGGTCAAACACATGCATATGGTGGTAGCGAGACAGAGGCAGGAGTGAGACAACAAGTACAAGAGTTCTACGGTAGTCAAGAACGTCCATTGCAACAACTCGAGGAACAGACATTCTACCGTATACGAGATGAGCGTAAACAGGCGGGATCTGCACGATGAGAGAGATGCAAATTATCGAGTGTGGCTGTGAATGGAATAAACCTAGCTGCGAGAAAGGGCAACAACTCTTTCGTGTCTACCGTGAGACGGTAGCTCGACAAAACACGGAAAAGATGTACGCTGGGCGCGCTTGGGACAATCATTATTGGGGAATTGATGAGGAACGAGATATTCAGATCTCGCCTCTTACAGATGGCAGTGGATATGGCATTGATAGGATCAATCCCCATACCCACGAATGGGAGCCTCTGATAGAGATCACCGATCCAGAAACCTACCTCAATCTGCATGGCTATACCACCAGAGTGACACAACTAGCAGAGAATGATAAGTTTCAAGGCTGGTGGCGTAGATGAAGATGTCAGAAACCACCCGGATATGCCCCGGTTGTCGGGGATTCACTAAAAACCTTGTAGTGACCTTTAGTACACAAGTTAAGATAACTTGCAGGCACTGCCGCCGGACCTTTACCCACCAACTTGCACAACCGCAAAAAGGTTCTCTGGGAAAGAAGGATGCGGGTAATTGACACCACTCGCTCGCTCTGCTATCATCCATTCAATCGCTCAACCTGAGCGGGAGTGCATTCTAGAACAATCTCACAACCAACACGTGCCGCAGAAGAGAAGAGGCTGATCTCAATGGTCAGCCTCTTCTCGTTGCATCCACAAACAGCGCAATCCCCGCGCGCCTCACCTCTGCCAGTCCCGCGATTCGGTTCATAACATAGAATCGTGCGAATGGCTCCCACGTAGCGCGATCTATCGTTCCATCTTCACCCTCAAACATCTCGTGCATGATCCTCGTCAGTCGCCACGCTGGATAAACACGTGCAAGAATATCGATAATGTACGCATCGAACTGCTCAGGTGACGCATCCTCCACAGAGACAACGCTGCCACCTTGCAGTCTGATGAGACGCATCATGAGAGCAGAGTAGCTATAACATGGCGTAGCGTGGGATTCAGGTTGAGGTTTCGTGGTCCAGGTCATTATTGCACCATCCTCTCACCACTCAGGATTGCACGCAGTTCACCATAGACCTGCGCATACGTCTCGTAGATATCCACAATCATCGAGAGTGGTTGTACCTCTCGAATGCTCTCTGCCCTAGCTCTGTAGTCCGTTGCAGAAGCAGCCAGCCATCCCTGCATATCAACTTGAGTGATGCGAGGATAGAGACGCAGGTGCTGCTCAGTGGCAATGTAGACGTTCTTCTTGTCATCGTCCTGCTCAGATTGCATTTGCTGTTTGACGTAGGCGGTAAATTGCTTGATGGTCATCTATGCTACCTCGCTTCCCACTATAGGCGGAAGTTGCACTTGGCACCCTGATTGCGCATCCTCATACGATTCGTTGCGCGCATCGCAGGAGGAACACAGAGGAGAGAGACCAGGGAGAAACTCTTGTCCCCGCTTCATCTCATTCCACCACGAGGGCGGCGCATCTTCCCATCCCCAGGGAAAACCCTCACGTTTCACGAGTTGCTCCAACTCTTTGATATACGCACCTGTTTCGGGATACCAGAAACATACCTCTTCAAGCTCCCCCTGATGGGCAAAGCTTCCGCAAAGGCATTCCCCACTCTTGTGGGTTGTGTCTACCACTGGATTATGCGGCATGCATCGTACTTGCATGTAATCTAAGGTGTTTTCTTTTGACCAATCAAGAAGAGGCGCTACCCAGACACGACGCCCTTCCATCTGTACTTCTTGGACATGTCCCATACGCCGAGCACTTTCCTGACGGCGTACGCCAGTTACAAACAACACACGTGCATGGCGTGCCTTCGTGAAGAGACGGGCCTCCTCTATTAATCCAGCAGAGAGAACACACATACTCGTTAGTGACATACCTCGGCTTGCTTTAATCACCTCTCGGAGCAATGCTTGGCGCTCATCATATTGTGGTGTATGATCTCTTACGAGGAGGTCGATTGCACGCTCTTTGAGGCGAATGTACATGAAGCGGTGGGAGGCTGGACCAGGGAACCCATGTTGTTTGATAATATCCTCGTACCGCTCAGGGGTCGTATATTCAGCAAACGACCAATCATAACGAGATGACATAGACCGCACAAAGTCTCGTGTTTGGGGGATTCCTATCCCTGTGTTGACGTGAATAACCTTTGGCTCTATTGCGCTAAAGCCAAAGTGTCTTGACTTCTTCAAGATCTCATAGGACAGAGCGGTAGTCACAAAACTATCATATCCGCCGGAGAAGAACAGGAATATATGGGATGGCTCATAATCCGCACAGGCTTCTCGAAGAATCATCGTCGCTTGCTCTATCTCGTCTTGACATGTGTATTTTCCCATCACTGCGCCTCCTTGCTCCCAGTTCTAGCTTTATGATAATAATCGTAGAACTTGCTCTCGTTACCATTCATCGTCGTCCTCTTCTTCGTTTGTCGTGACAACATCATCTTGCTCATCGGGTAGCAATAAGTCAATCGCCCACGCAAATGCCTCGTGGTACTTATGGTCCCCGATGAGTGACTCTGCCATACGCTTGAGTGCTTCGTAGGATATCCATCTATTCGCGCGCGGCTCTGGGTCAGATGCGATGTCTAATAGCCTGCTCAACTTAGGTTGTACCAGGAGCATCTGCTGCACTCGCTTGCTACTGTAGACCTTCTCAATAGCTTCTAACCTGCGCTGTGCTAGTGTCACCGCTGAACCTCCGATGTGCGTGGATAGAACTTTGTTAAGGAGCCAATAAAGTGGAGTGGCACGCTTCCCTTCTCACCATCTCTATTCTTCTCTAAGAGCAGATCGACATCATAATCCGCTGCCTCTTTGTCGATCTCTGGCGCTTTGTAGATAAACATTGCCACATCACAACATTGCTCTATTTCACCTGATTCTCGCAAATCTGAAAGTTGTGGAAGTCTGCTTGCCCGACTTTCACTTTCACGATTGAGCTGGGCCAGGGCAAGAATAGGGACATCCATCTCACGTGCCAGGTTCTTAAGGTTGCGTGCTACTTCTCCTACCTCAAGATTTCTATTTTCCAGTTTGCGATCCGTGACACCGGCTTTAGCTAATTGCAGATAATCCACAATAATCAAGTCGATTCCATGCTCTATCTGCATACGGAGAGCTTTTGAGCGCATTTCTATATCGGTATTAGCAGGGGTGTCATCGATGAAGAGCGTATTGGGCAGGGCACGCAGGCTTCCATCGGCTGCCATCACCCGGTCCCAATCAGACTTGCCCTCGCTGTCAGTCTCAGAGAGTTTCGCATCTCGCAATTTTGTCGTGTCCACCCTAGCATTCATCCCTATCCAGCGTTGCATCAATTCATCTTTGTCCATCTCTAAACTGAAGAAAAGCACGTTACACTTATTCTTCACAGCCATATCCGCAAAACAGAGCGCCATCGATGTTTTCCCAGCACCAGGACGAGCTGCCAAGATATAGAGTTTCTTGCGACGAAACCCGCCCAACTTCTTGTTGAGCAGTGAGAAGCCTGTAGCAATACCAGCAAGCGCTCCATTGCCATTGCGGTCATGGATCTCTACAAGATTGGTCATGTATTCATCAAGTGCTGTGGTATGAGAGATAACAGACCTGGAGGAATTCTTCTGCCTAATCTTGAAGATATGCCCTTCAGCTTTGGGTAGAGCATCTTCATCCCCTGCGTAGGCGTCTGCTGCAATTTCTCCCGATGCTTGGATGAGGCGGCGTAAAACAGCGGTGCGCTCGACGATACGGCCATAATATTCAATATTGCCAGAGGTGGGAACCTTGTCGATCAGATCAGTGATGTAACTTGATCCACCAATAGTTTCTAGTTTGTTGCGCCGATCCAGTTCATCGCAGAGTGTGATCATATCTGCTGGCGTATGCTGTTGATAGAGTTGAAGAGCGACCTCATACAGAGTCCGATGAGCATCACGATAGAAGTCCTCAGCCGGTAAGAATTCGGCAACCCGTACAATCGCTTGTGGATCAATGATGATACTGCCAAGTACGCCACACTCCGCTTCAATGTTTTGCGGTAACAGTTTCTCCATGTCTATGCTCCCTCTAACATCATTTGCTTTGGCTGCCGTAATGCTGCCTGTATTTTTGCTTCATAGGCTGGTAGTGCCACCTCGAAGCAATATTGCCTTTGTGTTAATCCACTCTGCTTCCATTTCTCGCGTCCAGTGCGAAACATGCCATTCCATGCCGCGCTATCTACACTCACTACCTGCTCAGGTAGGTGAATAGAAGCTTGCATCACAGAGAGTTTCACGCCCCACAGATGCAATGGCACCCCTGGCAACTCATGCGCCACATTCCAAACAACCTCACGTATCATCGAAGCCGAGGCCCTCGCGCAGAGCGTCCCTATCCCGACACGGAAAGCACTATGAGGGGCGTAGTGTGTCTGCATTTCTTGAATGAGTGGTTTCATGTCGCTAGCATGTCGCAGATTATCTGCGACATGCCAACCTTGTATAGTTGGTACCCAGGACCAGGACGCATCTTTGTACTCATCCCATATGCGGTGTGCCATGCCTGTTGTCAATTCTTGACGCTCACGTACCACACCAGGACGACCCGACGTAATTTCATCCTCACAACAGTAATCCATCATCGCGGCCCAACATGGGTGCAGAGCGGCAAGCCAATCAGTGTATTGCTCAAGGGTGTAGCGATAATCGCCCCATTTTCGGGTAGCGACAAAGCCGCCACAGTCAGCGGCTACATCCTTCATGATCTCAGGTAAGCGGGGAACTGGAATCCGGTTGCGTACCCGCCCATATTTGCTTACCTCATCCCGCGCCCAAGAAGATGCTGGAAGTAAAGCACGGGGGATAGTGGCGTACTTGCCCAATTCCCCGCACGAAACGGTAGGGTAGAAGGTGATACTCATTGCCCACTCGCTTTCTGTTGTTGTTGCTGACGACGCACACTTGATGGAACAAAGGCACTTGGCAGATCCGGTTCTTCTGGCACAGGGAACACACTCATATTCTGCACGATATTCTTGGCCTCCTTCCGCTTCGCCAGTTTTGCCTTAATCGGCAGTGAACGCGTAGCATACTGTTTGAGGACAGAATGGATATACATGTTCTGCTTCCAGTCAAATCCTGTCTTCGGATCAACTGGTGTATTCCACAATTGCGTGTAAACTTCTCGTAGTATCTCCTCGGTAGGGTGATTCTTCAACCAAGCAATAATCTCATCGATGTCTTTCTTGCTTGGAGTGTAGTGGTAGTCAATAACTCCCGTGATTTCCTGAGCTAGCGTGTCAAAGAATTGGCAAGTGTGGTCAATGCGCTCCTGCATCGCAGCATCAATCTTTGGCTTCGGGGGCTTCCGTGAGCGCTTGGGAGGAGGAGTCTCTCGTTTTGCCGCCTCTTCCGGTTTCGTAGAGTCCCGGTGGCTATACGATATACCCTCTGCTTGCTTATCTCCGTTGTAGTCGGGAGCATTCACCGATGCCTCTCTTTCGCGTTGAGAGTCGATTCTAGGCGATTGGGATGGTAGCGCTTCGGTGACATCGCGCTCTTGTGCAAGAGGCACTACGGGTTGTGTGGCGAGTGGCTGCGATGGGGCTGAACTAGGAGGGGTGTCTCCACCGGAAGAGACGGGGGTTACTACATCCAACCCCGTCTCTTGGCAATTTTCAATAATAGGAGTGTCCCTATCGCTCCCGATAGTCCCCCGATTATTGCGTCCATGATAAGACGCTGTATCATTGCTTGCTCCTTGCTTATCCACATCTGTGGACGCTTGCTCTGAGAATGGGGACAACTGTTCTAGTGTCCCATAACGAGACTTTGTATCAATGCCACGTTGCTCTAGGAAATTGATCAGGGAAACCTGAGTAGCATACTCGCCTACATCGAGTTCTTCTTGAAAAGAAGAAAATTGCGAGAGTGTGGTGTCTGCGTTAGCAGCAACACTTACTATCTCTTTAGTCTCTAATAGTCTATTACAGTCTATAAGTCTAGAGTTGCCTGGTCGATAGCTTGCGGCTTGCCGTGATGTGCCCTCAGAAGATTGTAGAGATTGTAAAGCTACCATTTGAGATTGTAAAACTAAGAATTTAGATTGTAACGTTACAATCTCGGATTGTAAATTTAAGAATTCAGATGGTAGTTTTAACAACTCTTCAAAACTACCATCTTCAAGGATTGTACCTTTAAGCTCTGAGATTGTAGTTTTAACATCGGTAGATTGTAATTCTAACAGGCAGTTAGAATTACAATCCTCTTGAGATTGTAGGGATTGTAATTTTGAGACATGTCTCCCGCGTGGTTTGCGCTTTTCCTGAGGTGGTGGATTTGCAATAGCCTCTGCTATCTTCCTGAAGTAGACATCGTATTTCTGCTTATATCCGTGTGAGACGACAAATCCCCACTCTTGCAGTTTATGGTGATATCCAATGAGTGTCTTCTTTGACGTGCGGCTCGGTTTGATTCCTTTCAAGATTTCATCTAGACCTCTTTCGAGGGTGATGTACTCGACTGATGCAAGGTCAGTCTTTTCTCTTTCGGCTTGAAGGCTTGCCTCAAAAGTAAAATAGTTGAGAACAACGCCAATATCTTCATTCCCTCTACATGCGGCGCAAAGGGAAGGACGTCCAAATGTCCCCCCCTCGCTATGAGAGATTGGTACAATCCATTTGACGGAGCGTTTTAGCTCTCCTGTGGGCTGCGTCATGATGCGTCCCTACAACTTTCGTGAGCTACATGGCTATCTATAGTGAGAGCACTCCATAAATCGAGTGCGGTACATATTTCTTGCTTGGGCAAACTGATCCGCCTGACAATGGTGCCAAACTGGCGGAAGACTTCAACAAAACGGGATTCATTTGGGCCGAGGTAGATAAAGCAGCCCCCAAATGCCGCATGATTATTTACTTCTTTTTCGGTATAGAAGTGTACGCGATGGCTTGGGAAGCATATAGGGTGCTTCCACAGAGGGGTAAACCAGGATGTCGCGGTATTGTTTGGGATGAGTAAGATGGCCTGTTTGGTATTTCCGCAGATGTATTGTTCTAGGAGATGGTGTGTGAAGCACTCTAGGTAAGACGCGCCGCCCTGGTCAGTTTTACCATAGGGAGGATTGAGCCATACAGACTCTGCTATCCAGGGATACATCAGTCCATTGTCTTCAGCGGTAAAGTATCGCTTTGCCTTGACAACCCTGTTTGCGAATTCGCAAGAAGCAGGATCAAGGTCGATTCCTCCCATCACGAGATGGGCCGCTTCGATATAGAGAGATGGGGTATACCAATTGTTGCTCACTTCCCACCTCCACATCCAGAGGTGTCATTCGTAGGCATGAACATACCCTTTCTACCGCCACCCGTGTCTATTTCAGTGCATGACACACCGTTCCCTTGCAACCTATAAGATTGTAGGGTACAATAGACAATAAGGTAGCAGAACTCTAGCCTACTATCTGACGGGGTCCAATCCATAGATAGCAGGTGCGCTACTGAAATTTCCAATTGCCGCCAGTAAATGGCGGCTTTTACTTGTCTTCGGTCCTCGTATTTCTTTCGAGGAATCGCGTGATGGCTGTTGCTCTCACACGCAATTGGTTCCCAATCCGAACACTCTCTATTTCTCCAGTGCTGATAAGTCTTCTGAGCGTTGAGATGGAAATGGTTAATCTTTTTGCTGCTTCGTCTAACTTGAGCAGTTGATCCTCCATCGTGAGCATTGTTTCCTCCCGTTATGGTATACCATTGGTGTATTCTACCACAATTTCGTAGATATGACAAGGGTTGGCCACGCACGTCGCTAAAGTCGCTAATACATGGTATTGTCGTAGGTAAAATAGGCTGGCGTGTGGGCGCTGTCATGATTGCTCCTCTCCGACTAGCCAGCGCCAGATGGTCTCGCACTCGCTTGCTTTGCTCAGAGTGCAGTCTGTGATGTCTTTACCCGTTACCTGGAAGATCACCACGACGTGTGCTCCAACAAGGACAGTTACTTTGTGCTGCCCCTTCCACCACTCGAAGACAACATCACCGAGTGCGCAGGCCGTCACATTTGGTGCAAGCCATTGGAGTTGCCACTGTTCTACGCATCGGTATAATTCTGTAATCCATTCTTTCGCGTGTGCCACGGCAAGAGGATTAGGTGCAAGTGCATCGTAGGTGTTCCATCCTGAAGGCCAGTTGAGCAGGTTGTCAATCTCTGCCAATGTGTGTGGTTGTTTCGTGGGCCTGTGTGTGGTCATGATTGGTGCTCCTCCATCCACTTTCGCAGAGCATCGCGCTCTCTTTCTGCGATAATCCATGCACTGATACTGGCGGTCACGCCCAGTGCAACCAAGATGTAGGTGTAGAGCGGTGTATAAGGCCAATAGATACCGCCATAGATGTTGTTTGCACCGGCAATGAGCATCAGTACGACAGAGGTAATATTCAGCCAAATAGGGCGACTGGTGACTCTAGGTCGTGTCATGGTTGATCCTCACTTTGTAGTGGCGCATAGGTCACAACTACCGTAGGCTGTAGTTGCTTCTTGCAGTCAAAGCAAGGAAGTACCGGGTCGATGGTGAGACGATATTCGCGTATTGTCGAGAGTGGTATACCGGCCTCTAACGGGTAGCTGGCAACTGATTGCAGTGCTTCCTGTTGGGTAAAGGAGTAACCACAGGAGCACAGATAGTTGTAGGTGACAGGAATCATCGCACCACCTCGATTCCGCAGGCTCGGAGTGCGGCAACACAAATGGCTTCTGCTGGACCCTCCATCGATGTCCCTTCGCCAATGTCATCTTGACCAAAGCGAATCCCGCAATAGTAGTGATGTCCCTTTGCCCACTGTATCTCGATACCAGTAGAAAGCCCTACCATCTGCCACGCATCATTCATATCGTGGAGCGGATTGAATTCTCGCGATTTTACTATTCTGCGTCTATCTTCCTTGCCTTCTTCTTCGAGAAACCAGCACGCTAGATGGTCAACCCAGATGGCTACGGGATATTTCTCGATATCTAGTGCATAGAGACTATCAGATTCAGTGCATCCCATGACGTGCGTCAGGATGAGTCGTATTTTCTCTTTGTCACTTGTCTCGGACCACTTGATAGGTTCTGTCATGATTATTGCTCACTTTCCGATGCGCGCCATCTCTGGATCTTGCGTTCTAGGCGCTGCATGAATAAGTCTGGATGTTTGCGGTACATATGGTTGGCATAGCAATAGAAGCCATAGGCTCCTGCTAGAGCGCCAATGAGGAAAGAGATAGTGCAGAGGAGGATGATCATAGAGCACCTCCAGACACAGAGGTGTAACAGTAATCCGTAGGTACTAGAGGCAATCGTAAAAGTTGCCTTTGTTGATCGTTTATATTAGAGTCAGACACGGTTTAATTTTTCTTTCACTAAGTGCTCCGCCATGAGCACAAAAATCCCTTGATAACCGTCTGCTTGGAGGTTATCATTGTGGTATCCCTTGATTGCAAAGGCTAGGTACAGCTAAGTTCAATCTCGCAAATTTCTTCTTAGCTTGCCTGGCTTTTTGCTACTCGTGATAGGCTTTCAAACGCGCCTTCTCGCAATCCTCGCAAACTTTATGGCGCTCCAGTACAGATTTGCCTCTGATAGTCACGTGGAAGTGTCTCATTCTCAATGGTCTTTGACTTGCACAAAAGTAACATTTCGACTCGTCTCTCATCGTATATATTGCCTCTTTTGAATATATTGCATATAGCCCGTGTACTACACACTCGGATCTTTCAATCAATCATCTCTGCCCTGGCTTGCTTCTCATACATCTTTATCTCCATAGCCCGATAGCACCAGGATGTGCGCAGAATACAGAGCCGCTTCCATTGTTCGCATCCAACTTGCCAGCAGGTTGGACATTCTTGAGCATGCTCAAGAGTCCGTTGTCTGAGCCATTCAATCATGCGAATAGCTTGGTCATAAGTGATGGTATCCATATGTCATCAATCCTCGAAATAATGCCAGCGTGATGCTGGCTACTCTGATGGTACGATCTCCTTGTTTATCTCGCCCTCTAGTGGCTCTCCAATTTCAAGCCATCGCGGAGATCCACCGCGTGGTAGTTGCCAGGAGGCAGAGCAGAGACTACAGAACCGTATAGCCCAGTGCTCGCTGATGACCACCCAAAGGCGATGCTGGTGTGGTGTGGCTGCTTCACTCTGGATCTCTTGATTAATCATGCTGCTGCTCCTTTGCTGACACTGGTGGCTTACTACGTGAATGGCTGTGGTTGCGGAGAATCTCATCGATCTTAGCAATCCTCAAATCAACTTCAGAACGGTGCTCATGCAGGATCTTGATGACTTCGGATTCGAGGAGTTGGTAGCGTTGCTCTTGTTCGCTGATGAGCCTGCAACAGTCCTTGCTCAAAGCCCTGATCTCTGCTCTATTGCGAGCTAGAGTGCCTCCAAAGAGGAATTGTGTCAGGAAGTTCATAGTTGCTGCCTCACCAGCTTATACTGGCTCTCTGGAGCCTCCTCGTAG
>Ga0137415_10006812_pt1 | contig 11331 bp, 10 predicted proteins | sample CZODoug3_1_1_16f_FD_183082 | JGI IMG/M metagenome (GOLD analysis project Ga0137415, IMG submission 183082) | Vadose zone soil fungal communities from Angelo Coast Range Reserve, California, USA - CZODoug3_1_1_16fungal (Hybrid Assembly) | ecosystem: Environmental > Terrestrial > Soil > Vadose...
TTTCAAATCTCAGCCGCCGGCATTCCCATGCGCAACAACGATCGCAGTTGCGTTATCGGCAGGTCGCTGGTGCGTGGCTTTAAGTAACTCCACATACTTCGTTCGCGCTGGCGCATTAGCGCGATAAACGCGACGATCATCATCACGCTGTAACCAAGCAACGACGCTATTGCCGCGCCGGCAATTCCATAGCGTGGCAACAAAGTGAGCAAAGCAACTACGGTGACGGCCGCGGAAGAAACTCGCGCGATGGTGCTGAGACCCGGGTGTCCAAAACCGTTGAGCCCACTGATTGCAATCCCGCCAGCCGTCAGCACAACCGAAGCAACCAACAGAATGCGAAACGTTCCGCCCGCGGCGCTGAAGCTTGGGCCGTAGACAATTCGCAAAATATGCGGCGCGGCCAGCCACAACGGAACCAGCACGATCAAGTGCGTGTAAACAGTCAGTCGCAGGCTTCGCGCAAGCAAATTGTCCGCGCGGTCGCCGTGTTTGGCCGCCGCGACTTCGGGCATGACTGCGTCGGCAACCGAGCCGGCCAGAATGGCGGTAATCTCCGAAAGACGAACGGCCACAAAATAGAGTCCAATGGCAGTGCTTGAGGCGAGCCCGCCAAGCAGCAGCTGGTCCATGCGCAGCGTTGCAAAATCGGCTATCGTGCCGGGATAACCGCGCATGCCGTAGTGCAGTGCATCGCGCCACTGCAACCAGCTCGGCTGCCAGCGCGGACGCAACTGGCGCCAGACCGCAAACAGCGAAAGGAACATAGCAGCGAACTGTCCTGCCATCGCTGAAAACGCAGCAGTCTCAACCGTCAAATGGTTGAACAACCAAAGCACGAGATATGACGCCGCCTGAACTGCGAAAGTGATTAATCGTGAAGCTCCCGACCAGGCAAATCGTCGCGACCCTTCAAGCAAACCGATCATCAAGAACTGGACCAGCGCAGCGGGAATGTTCAGCAGGTAAATGCGCACCAGGCGCATCACTTCCGGGCTGCGGTGTCCAACCAAATGCGGAACGATAAATTCAGCGAGCGCGAGTGCACCCACACCAACCACCAGCGAAAACAGCAACGCGTTGGAGAAAAGCATTGAAACGCATGCCGGATCTTTTGCCGCCCAATAGCGGTGCGCTTGCATCAAGCCAAAGGTCGCCAACAACGCGCAGACTGGTGGCCACAACATCACAATTAACAGATCGCCGCGGCCGGCCGGTCCCAGCGCCCACGCACTGAGCAGGCTGGTCAACACACCGCACCCAAGAATGAGTGCGTTGGTGCTGAAAACCATTTTTATGTTCTTGGTAAACATTCGGCTCAGGCCGCGCCTTCCGCCGTCAGGATGGCTGGAATTGTTCGCAGCAGAATTTTGCAATCAAGCGCGAGCGACCAGCGATCGATGTATTCGAGATCAAGCTGCATCCACTCTTCAAACGAAAGATTGCTGCGACCTGAGACTTGCCATAGACAAGTTAGTCCGGGCTTTACGCTGAAACGTCGCTTCTGCCAGGCCACTTCCAACCCCAGCACGTCGCGCATTGGCAGCGGCCGTGGGCCAACCAGGCTCATATCGCCAAACAAGACATTGATTAGCTGCGGCAACTCGTCGATGCTCAACTTGCGCAGGATGCGGCCCACGCGGGTCATGCGCGGGTCGTTGCGAATCTTGAACACTGGACCATCTTTTTCGTTGAGGTGCTCGAGTTCCTTCATGCGCGCTTCAGCATCGGTGGCCATCGTTCTGAATTTGATCATGCGAAAGCGGCGCTTGTTGTAGCCCATGCGTTCCTGAACGAAGAATATCGATCCAGCGGAATCGATTCTGATCGCCAGGGCAACGAGCAGAAACAGCGGCAGCAACAACAGCAAAAGCACGACGGAGCCGGCGAAGTCGATTACGCGCTTGGCTTCGGTGCGCCAGCTAATCGAAGGCGCGCTGTGCAGCGAAACCAGCGGCGCTCCTTCGAATTCCCAGGCCCGCGAGCGCGCCAGTTTGTGCGGAAACAAATCGGAGAATAGGTGCACCATGATTCCCTGCTCTTCCAGAAGTGTGATCGCTGACTCAATGTGCGAGTACTGCGACTTGATCGGCAGCGTGATGAAGACTTCGTCAATTACTTCGTTGGCCACGATGCGCGGCAGGTCGGCGATACGGCCCAACCAGGGCACATTGAAAACGGCTGGATCTTTCAGGCGCCGCTCTTCGTCAACGTATCCCACCAGTCGATAACCGAAATCAGTGCGTTCGGAAACCTGTTTCGCGAGCCATTCGGCGCGTGGTCCATTTCCAATCAACAACAGCTTCTTGATGTTGTGGCCGCGCAGTCGCAGCCGCCGCAGGTTTAGTCGCAACAAGACGCGCATGCCTCCAATCAAGGCGATTGCGATCGCTGCCACGCAGAGTGTGGTTTTAAAGTTAACCGTCTTCCACTGGCCGATCTGCGCCACGATGAGCAGGGAAACCGAGGCGGCGAAAACTGCGCGCCCGATCTCTTTCATTTCGTCGGCAAAGGTGGTTAAGCGGTGTGAGCGGTACAGTCCCTGTAGCTCAAAGGCGATGTACCAGACGATAAGTAACAAACCCGCAAGCAATGCATTTCCAAGCTTTATTCTGGTGGAGAGAAAATCAAACGCGTAGGCAGGTACGCTGGGCTCGTCGGACGGCGCATAGTTAATGACAATCGCGAGCGCCAGCGCCGCAAGCATCAGCACCAGATCGCTCATCTTCAAAAAGAAGTTTGCCAGTTGACCGTAACGGGCTGTCATAAGTGCAACGCAAAAACATCTCGGGAAATGGAGTTAGCGCATCAACGGATAAAGAAATGTCGTCAAGCTGGCCAGCCTGACGTAACGCTCGATTTTGCTAATGCGATTTCGCGGCACGAGGATCATGTCGCCGGGTTGTAACGTCAGATCATTTTCCAGGTCGCTGGTGCGTTTCAGGGTTTTGAAGTTCAGACTGCGCACTTCCGCGGTGTCAGCATTGAGCTTGCGAAAGACCAAAATCTGCGACGACTTCGCACTGTCTTTGAACCCGCCGGCCAACAGCACCGCCTGAATCGCGGTCAGGTTTTCTCTCAATTCAAATTTACCGGGCTGCGCTACTTCGCCGGAGACAACCACGTAAGGCTTCTGAAACTCTTTCAGCACCACGGTCAGTTCAGGTGATTCGAGCCGGGTTCGCGCCCGCGCCAGAATCAGGTTGCGAACCTGCTCAAGGTTGCGTCCGGCAACCTTGAAATCTCCACCCATCTGCAGCGAGATGTAACCGTCCGGCTGAACGCTGACAGTCTGATTAAACTCGGGTGTGTAGCGATACTCGATATCGAGCACGTCGCCGGGATGTAGCAGGTAACGATCTTCCGCACCAAAAGCAGTGAGCCTTGGACGTTGAGCGGGCGTCGGCTTTTGCGCATACGCAACCAGGCCGGTGCTGACAACCAGCAAAGCAATCACGAAAATTTTTCTGAGTGACATCATGAATTATTTTTACAGTCGCTTGTAAATCCAGTTGGGCACCGGGTACCGTCTTTGGTTGAGAACGAAGCCGAGAAACTTTCCACCAGCGTTTTCGATTACTTGCTGGCTTCGCCTGATTTGCGCGCGACGAGTTTGCGTCGCCTTAACGATGACACTAGTGCCGTCAACCAACGACGCCAGCGTCGTGGCATCGGCGGACGCTGCCAGCGACGGACAATCAATCAGCACGTAATCAAAGTTCCAGCGCAAGGCCTTGATGCAGGCGATGCGATACTCGGGATTAACGTCAAAATCACTTAAGCGTGAGCCGCGAGCCGTCACTGCAGGTGCCTTTGTTTGACCAGTCGCGATACTCAGCAGATTTCCTACTTCGGTTTCTTCACAATACCGCGCAACGTAGTTCGCGTCGGCGAGGTAAAGCTCGCGCAAAGCGCCGGCGTCGATGCGCAACACGCGCTTGTTCGTTTGCAGGGCCAATTCCTTTGCTATCAAATCTACGACGTAGCTGACGCCTTCGCCCTGGGTCGCGGACGTAAAAGCGACCACGCGATTGCGCAACTTTCCGTCGTCGCCAACCGCCTGAAACACCGTTTTGATTAACTCAAGATAGAAACCCAATTTGAATCGCCCTTCCCTTTTGAGATCTCAGATCTACTACTAATCCGCCCATTCGAGCCGCGGCTCGCGCGCAATTTTCGGTTGTGCCAGACGCGACGGTGATGGTTCGTCTCTGCGAACGGTTTCCATAACCAACCTTCCGGCATTCTTCGGTAGAGACGCGAGCACCGGTCGTCCTGTTAGCACTTCGAGCTCATGCGGCGTCAGCACGGTGTCGCGCATGAATTCCGCCACGACCACGCTTCCCAAACTCAGCAAAGCGCCAAGAAACAATCCGAGCAGCAGGTTCATAGGCCGGTTTGGGCGCACCGGTATGCTGGGCTGGATCGGCGCCTCGGCCACGGAAACATTGGTGATTTTGTTTTCGTCGAGCTCATCAGTGATGCGCGCTTCCTCTTCCTTTTTCTGATAGAGCTGATAGTTATCATCGGCCTGCTTAACTTTGCGATTGAGATCTTCGTATTCGCCGGTTATGCCCTCGAGCCGGGACAACTGGTTTTCGTATTGGGCCACCTGCGCCGCCAGCATCTCGCGCCGCCCTTCGGCGCCGGCCTGGTCCACACGGGCGCGGGCTTGTTCAGTCTCAAGTGTCTGCCGCAGGGGATTGAGATCGGTTGACTGCTCGGTGGCCGTCTCGCCGGTCGCTTTGTCCAGCGCCGCCCTGGTGGTTTTGATCTGCTGATCGATTTCCCTTACCAGGCGATCGTCGGCGCGAAACTTGGTGAGCAACTGCGTCCGCTTATTTTGCAATTCCACGATCATTGTGTTCAGGTGCTCGGCCGAATATTGGTTTGGCAGAGCGCGGCTCTGCGTCACGATGCGCGGATGAACTTTTAGCAACTGCTGATCAAGCTTGGCGATTCGCTCGTTTAGCTCGCGAAGCGTAGCCTGGGTTTCCAACAAGCGCGATTTTGCGTCGGTGAGTTTCTGCACCGTCTGCTCTTTTTGTTGAGTCAGCGAAACGACGTTCATCGACTGCTGAAAGCTCGAGAGCTGCTTCTGTGAATCGCGCAGTTGTTCTTCCGATTGCGCGGCCTGGTTTTTGAAGAAATCGTGTGTGCCGGGCGGCCGGTGAAGCTTAAGGTGCTTTTCAAGATAAAGATCCTGGACTTTCCGGAGCACAGCCGCGGCCATCTCGGGCGAACCGGACGTGTATTTGACCTCGATGATGTTGGCTTTCTTGACGGGCGTGATAACCAGATCTTTTGCCAACCGCTGGCTGGCTTCTTCTACCTGCGCGGCCTTGGTAGCGGGAGCGGCGCGGAGGCCGAGCATTACTGAAAGGGAGGCCCGCGGTTGGTACAAGCCACATTCAGTAACCACTTGCTTCAACAGATCGTCGCTCGTCAAGAGTTCAATTTCGGAGTTGATTTGGTTCTCGGAGACTTCATTTTCGAAGTATATGCCCGCAGTTCCGGTCGTGCGTTCCGGTGTGATCGGCACGTCTGAGCGTGTGTTCTTTACCAGAATCTTCATGCGCGACTCATACTCGTTCGGCATCAGGAAGGTCAGCACGGCGGTGCCGATGGCGACTGTCAAAAACGTCGTACAGATCAACGCCTTGTGACGAAATAGGACGCCGACGATATCGCGCACAGAGAGTTGAGCGTGCTCCGGTTTGCTCGGGTTGAAATTGTTCATAAACAAAGTTCTGCAAATGATTTAAACGGGGAATGAGGGCCCACTTCCGCATTTTCTGGAAGTCGCTCGCGCGAGCAGCGTTAGGTTCAAAACCCGCTGATCAGGCAATTTTTCGGCGATATTTTGACGTTATCTCGAGGCGGACTTTGATTCGAGGTATTGCGGCGAGCTGCTGAGCTTGAGTGTCAGGCCAGACTCAGCGCTGGTTTGTTCACCGTTAGCTTCACCGGTCACAGATGTAAGTCGGTAAGTTCCCTGGCTCAGCGGAACGATTACGGTTCGGCCCAACCACGAGGTGGTCCAGGCGGCAAGTTTTGTAACACCGTTACAGCGGAACGCGAGTACGTAGTCGTCGCTGCTTAACTGGGGGCCAGTGAGACGTTCGCTGAATCCGCAGTTCATCAGAAATCTGGTTAAGGTTTGTGTGGCTCGATAAGCCGGTTTCGGATCGTACGGGGGTTCGCGTTGCGGATATTGCGCGGCGAAAACGGTTCCAAAGTGGTGTTCAATCTCGCTTGGATTGCGGCCATCATCGCGCCAGTCGTACCAAACGGAAAGAGCGACGCCCTGCGATTGATTTATCAAAATCTGGCGCGCCAACAGTGACGCTTGCTTTTCTTGTCCAATGTTGAATGAGGCGGATGAATAACCCCACTCGCTCGAAATTATGGGCACGCGTTTCCCCATTGGCGCATACCTCTGGATTAGGTTTCGCAGACGCGCGTAATCGTCAACTACGCTTTCGGGATCAGTCTTGCGGTAGGGATGGACTGAAACAGCGGACCAGTAATTCAGCAGACCTGCTCGCAAACACTCCTCAACGAACGGAAGATCAAATCCCCAAACACCCGGACCGATGATTTGTTCGTCAGGCGCCACCTGATGGATCGCCTTGCTGGTTTCCAGCGCCAGCTGCACGTAGTCCGCAACGTTCGGCGCCGGAGTCCAGAAACCGGTGTTTGGTTCATTATAGATTTCCCAAACGATGCCGCGACGGCGGTAACGCTTTACAGCCGCCGCGGCCCAGTTTGCAAAAGCCTGCCTGCCTTCCTTGGTGAAGGGAGCGTGATCACCATCGTAGAGCGTATTTGTATAGTCGAGGATAAACAGCGGCCGCAACTGATGTTCGTCCAACGCGCTCAACAAATTATCGTAGGCGGAAAAGTCATAAGTGCCCTTCTCGGTTTCCGTGCTCTGCCAAATAAAATCCATGCGCACCCAGCGGAAGCCGGCCGCAGCTAACATCGCTAATTCGCCTGGCTTGGGATCGGTGAAATGAATATTGACGCCCAGCGCACCCGGGATGGCAGGAGCGGAATTGTCACTGGGCCACGGCGCAGTCGGGTGCGCACTTAGCGCGCAACTCGAAACAACCAAAGCAAGCAAACATAGACAGACAAGTAATCGCATTACAGAAAAAGAGTTTCGATAGTAGTTCTGATTAGCAAGAAAACAGCGAATGTGTAGCCTTCTCCCAAACCATCTAAGCCGCCAACTCCGTCTAATCGCAAGTAAAAACAAAATCGACAACACGAACATAGCAAACTCATCCCCCGCCGAGCCGCTTGATGCAGTCTGCGTAATCTGCGTAATCTGTGGCCGGGCATTCAATTCGATCCGACTATGTAGGACAGACACTCCTGTCTGTCCCCTTTACAAAGAATGACAGACAAGTCTTACTTTGAGACGATGCCATGACCTTCGCTTCAACGACTGACATCCGCGCAAACTTCCCTGCGCTCAAGCGCACACACAACGACTACACAGTCGCTTATTTCGACGGGCCCGGCGGCACCCAAGTTCCGCATCAGGTGGTCGAGGCAATGTCGGACTATCTCTACAACCACAACGCCAACACACACTGGGCTTACCCAACCAGCGAAGAAACTGACGCGGCGATTGAAAGTGCGCGCCAAACTTGTGCGGACTTCCTCAATGCTTCGCCGCAGGAGATCGCCTTTGGCGCCAACATGACCACGCTCACGTTTCATCTCGCGCGGGCGTTGGGAAAGGGGTTCGTTGCTGGCGATGAAATCGTGGTGACTGAATTGGACCATCATGCGAACGTCGCGCCCTGGCACTACTTGACGATAGAGCGTGGGATCAAAGTGAAAACCGTAAAGATGGTTGCGCAGACAGGTCAGCTGGATTGGGAAAGCTTTGAACAGTCGCTAACGAAACGGACGAAGCTGGTGGCAGTCGGCGCCGCTTCAAACGCGCTGGGCACAATTAACGACGTGAGGCGCGCGATTCAAATGGCGCGGTCGGCCGGCGCATTGGTTTTTGTCGATGCGGTCCATTACGTGCCCCACGCGCTGGTGGATGTTAAGGCTTTAGACTGCGACTTTCTCGGCATGTCGGCTTACAAGTTTTACGGCCCGCACATCGGCGTGCTGTTTGGCAAACTCGCTTTGCTCGAATCGATCGACTTTCCCAAACTCATACCTGCCCCTGATGCGGCGCCGGAAAATGTGGAGACAGGAACGCAGAATCAGGAAGGGATAGTAGGCGCGGGCGCAGCTATCGATTTCCTCGCTTCCCTCGCAAATGGAGACTCGCGCCGTGCTCGATTAACAAAGGCATACGACGAATTACACGGACGGAGCACGGCGTTGACCGAGAATTTATGGGATGGATTGGCGTCGATAAATGGCGTTCGGCTCTACGGCCCATCGCCCGAATTGCCGCGAACCCCGACCGTTGCGTTCACGGTGGATGGCGTAGCTTCAACTGAAGTTTCGCGTCGGCTTGCTACGCGCGGACTGTTTCTTTCGCACGGTGATTTCTACGCAGCCACTCTAGTTGAACGGTTGGGGCTTGGAGCGGAAGGCCTGGTGCGCGCTGGTGGTGCCTGTTATACGACAGAAGAAGAGATTGATCGCCTGATCGAAGGTGTCGAAAAGGTCGCGCGGTAAAGGTATCCCTCAAGAAGCTCTTCAGTGTTGATTGTAACCGAATAAGTTTGAAAGTCTCTGGGTTGGGAAGGGTGGTTTACCCCCGCTTAGGTTACAAAGCTTCGACTAACCGGCTCAGCAGATCTCGTGAAAATTAGGTGCCAGCCATTCAAGCTTGGGCGGGGGTAAATCACCCTTCCCAACCTCGAGACTTTCGGACTTGAGTGGCTCATTACTGTTGAAGGCCAATCTGCCATTATCCGCGTTCATCCGCCGCTAAGTATTCTTCGCTTCATTTTCGAACAGCGTTGATAAAGTCCGCCAGCAATCCATAGGCTGTGCTTTGCAGATTTGGCCGGTGCGATGTAATGGTGAGACCCGGCATCATGTCGAGTTCAAAGTGAATCGCCAGTGAAGTACCCCGAACATTTCCCAGCGGCTCGAGTTGTCCAATTTGTTCCGGGCGTACCACTGCTGAAATCTTCCCATCTTGCTGCCGGGTTGCGCGCGCCACCAATTTATACGGCTTCCCTTCCGCGCGCGCCCGCTGCAATTGATTTGTATTCAACTCGCGAATTCCGTAGCGGACCACTTCGGTTGGCTTCAATGGAACATTCATCAACACGTTGGCCAGCGTGCATACTTTGACCGTCGCATCCCAGCCATCAATATCGTGACTAGGATCAGTTTCTGTGACGCCTAATTCCTGGGCCGTTTTTAAACCTTCGTCAAACGTCCGTCCCGCCTCCATCGTCTCGATGATCACATTCGTAGTTGAACTGAAGATGCCGCTGAAGCTGCGGAGCTTCACTCCTGGAAGTGTTTCGCGGAACAATGAAAACACGGGCGCGCTGTCCAGCACGGTCGACTCGAAAAGAAACTGTTTGCCGCCGGCCCGCGCTAACTCGCGCAACTCTTGAAAGCCGTAAACCAGCACGCCTTTATTCGCTGTAATTGCGTCCGCACCTGATTGCAGCACGACTCGCAGATAGTCGATCGCGGGCTGTCCCGAATCGAGGTTGAGTGATGTGGTTTCAAAAACGACGTCGGCTTTAGTATCTTTAAGCCATTCGCTAATACCATTCGCAGAAGAACCAATCGGAAGAGTCTGGTTTGCGGCCAAACTTGACGTATCAAATCCGTCAGCATTTGCTTGCCAACCAATACTGCGGCTGGCAACGCCCGTTATTTGATATTCAATACCGTACATTTCGCGCAGCTCGCCTGCTTTTGCGGCGAGCAGGCGCGCCAGTGCCCGACCAACTTTTCCAAAACCGAGGAAACAAAGATTGTATTGTTTCATGCTTACTTATCAGCGCGAGCGAAGTTATACTGCACTAACACGACCGCCAGACAAGATTAACAGGATTTACGAGAGACAAAATAAAATCGACGCTGACTTCAGTTTTGTATCCTGTTCATCTTGTTAATCTGTCAAATACCTTTCATGAAACAATATCACGATCTGCTGCGATCAATTCTGGAAAACGGACGCGAGCATCACGACCGCACCGGCGTCGGCACAATTTCTCATTTCGGTTATCAAACGCGTTTTGATTTGCGCGCCAGCTTTCCCATTGTCACTACCAAGAAAATTCCCTTTCGCTGGGTGGCGGAAGAACTATTTTGGTTTCTGTCCGGCGACACCAACGAAGCCAATTTGCGAGCGAAAGGGGTCGATATCTGGGCCGAATGGGCTGATGAAGAACACACCGGCCGTTTCGATCGCGCCGCCGGTGATCTCGGGCCGGTTTATGGTTATCTGTGGCGTTCTTTTGGCGGAGATTATCCGCAGCGAAATGGAGTAGACCAGATCGCAAAGTTGCTTGAAGAGATCCGCCGGAACCCAAATTCGCGCCGTTTGATTGTTACCGGTTGGGATCCACGGCAAGCGGACAACGTTGATTTGCCGCCCTGCCACACATTGTTTCAATTCAACGTGGACGACGGATTACTGCATTGCCAACTTTATCAGCGCTCGGCGGACGCTTTTCTTGGTGTGCCTTTTAATATCAGCTCGTACGCTCTGCTGACGCACATGGTGGCGCATGCTACTGGCCTGGAAGCCGGCGAGTTTGTTTACACGCTCGGCGACTATCACATTTATAAGAATCACCTCGAACAAGTTGAGACGTTGTTGTCGCGAGAGTTTTATCCCTTGCCTAAGCTTGAAATTCTCGATCGTGAAAACAAATTGAGGGGTCTTGAAGGCATGCTCGCGATGCGCTACGAGCATTTGAGTTTGACGGGTTACCAATCGCACGGAAAAATTGCCGCGGCCGTGGCGGTGTAGGACAGACATTCCTGTCTGTCCTATTTCTATTGAAGCGAAATGACAGACAAGAATGTCTGTCCTACTTTTATGATCATAGGGATCGTCGCAGTAGACAGAAATGGCGCGATTGGCAAGCAGGGGAAACTGCCGTGGCATTACTCTGCGGACATGAAGTTTTTCAAAGAGACAACGACGGGAAACGCCTGTGTGATGGGATATAAAACGTGGCTCACACTCAAGAGGCCGTTGCCCAATCGTCTGAACATCGTGTTGAGCCGTCAGTCCGAAATTGAACCGCAAGATTCCGTGTTGGTGCTTCGAGATCTGGAATCAGTTCTCTCCCTGGCAAAGGATTTGAAAAGCGATCTCTTCGTGATCGGCGGCGCCCAGGTTTATCGATCCTTTCTTCCTCGCATCGAGAA
>Ga0137415_10006815_pt1 | contig 11326 bp, 2 predicted proteins | sample CZODoug3_1_1_16f_FD_183082 | JGI IMG/M metagenome (GOLD analysis project Ga0137415, IMG submission 183082) | Vadose zone soil fungal communities from Angelo Coast Range Reserve, California, USA - CZODoug3_1_1_16fungal (Hybrid Assembly) | ecosystem: Environmental > Terrestrial > Soil > Vadose...
CCGTGTTGTTGATGAAGTCCACCTTCAACGCGTCCTGCATCGAAACGCCGCCGCCATCCCAGCCGGCGACGTTGTTCGCGATGATGTTGTTGGTGACCGTGACCCCGTACCACAGCATTGGAAGGAGCGGGAAGGTGCTGACCTCGGTACCATTGACCGACTGGATGCGCAGGCCGCCGCCGCTGCCGCTCTCGGCGCTGTTGCCCATGATCAGGTTGGCGTTGATCACCAGGCCCGGACCGGTCCCTTCGCTAAGTCCGGGCGGGCAATCCAGGTCGTTGATGGTGCCGCATTCCTGGCCAGCGTTAGGTCCGGTGGTGATCGTACGGTCCGGGCCTGCTCCCTCGATCAGAAGACCGCCGCCGTGGGTCGGGATCGTCGGGTTCATGCTCTGATTGAAAAGGATCCAGTTGTTCGAGATGTTGCCGTTGGTGTTGAACCCGGCGTGCATGACGCCGCCGCCGTCGCCCGTGCTCAGGTTGCCGCAGACCCAGTTGTTTTTGAATTGATAGTTGTCGGAACCCGGGTAGAAGGTGACGCCGCCGGCCGCCGAGGGCGTGCCCGAATACAACGCGTCGCCGATGGAAGCGTTGCTGGTGACCGCGTTGTGGTGCAGGCGCACGTTCGTAACCAACGCATAGCCGAGCTGGGTGCCAATCGGAGTACCCGGCGGGACAGGGATTGGAAGCGCTGTGACCCCATCGTTGATGAATGGGATAGGAAATTCGCCACTGCCCACGTTGATGCCGCCCGCGAGCGTGCCATGGTTGGCATAAATCCGGGTGTTGGCGATCTCCATCCTATGGTTCCAGCCGTGCAGGTAGATGCCGCCCCCGCCCTGGGAACTGTTGGTGATGCTGATGCCGTCGATGCGCGACGGATTGCAGTTGAAGTTGCTGGTTGCGTAGTCACGCCCCGGGGTGGTGCTCCTCGCATTGCAGTCCGTATTGCTCCCGGTCAGATATAGGGACCCGGCGGGGAAACCAGCTTCCACCCCGGTTCCAAAAAAATCGGTGCTATCAGCCGGGATCCTCACGCCTTTCGCAAGGACCGTGATGCCCGCGCCTTCGTACGCGCCCATCAGTGAGGGCTCCAGCAACATCTCCGCGAGGTTGCCGTTGAAGGTGGTGTCCCAGCCGAGAATGCCCTCGAGCGGGATCCGGTCGATCCTTTGCCGCATCGCCGGCCCTAGCGCCGGGTCGTTATTGCAGACATATGTGCCCGCGGGATCGTATGGGTTGCTCACGCTAATCGGCTGGCCGTTCAGCGCCAATCCGAACAGACAATTGACCTGCCGCCGCCATGGATCGAGCTTGCCCGCCGGGTGGGCGTCCGCGTCTATGGTCACGGAGCTCGCGCCGACGCCTTGCAGCCGCACCGGCTTCCACATCAGCAGCATCTCTTGGTACGTGCCCGGGCCGACGATGATGAGATCGCCCGGGGTGGCGTTGTCGATCGCGGTCTGCAGCGGGTTGGGGAACGTTTGACCGAACGTCGTGCTGCTTGGGCTCGCTTGCGTAACGTACTTCGGCTGTGTGCCGCCAACGCTGACCGTGACCGTGTCGATGGACCGCTTGCCGTTGGCTGCCGTGATAACCAGCTCGCCCCCATAATTAGGAGGGCAAGCACCGGAGGGTGGGCAGACACCGGCGGGCACGAACGCACTGATCGTCGTATCGGACCAGGTGACGCCGCCGAGTTGCACGGGATTGCCGTTAGGGTTGGTGATGGTCACCGTGCCCGGGGTACTCCCGAAGCCGTAGTGGCGCGTGATGTACTTTTGGTTGAATGGCGCGGTCGACGCCCGCGGCCCGGAGTAGGCGTCGTTGAGCACGGTCTTGTCGCCCAGGGCATTGATGGTCAGCCTGTGGGTGTTACCAGTGCTGCTCACCCAAGGCCCACGGCCTGTACTGCCTGGTATCGCGTCGCCCGTCACGCTCTTGATCGCCGGGGTCGTGTCCGGGTACTCGCAGTTCGGCGGGTTGTATCCCTCCGCGAACGCCATGGTGGGGATCACCGGCGTGTCCATGTACTGGGTCTGTCCCGGCATGAACGGCGTCTCGTAGCAGAAATTGCTGTAGGCCGGGTTGTACAGAGGATCGGTCATCGTCTGGCCCGGGTGCGCCGGGTCGGGAATCGGACCGGGGTGGTTCATGCAGGCAACCGCCATCTGCGGAACGTACCCGGTCGGATTCGGCGGATTGACTCCCCAGGTCGAGAAGAACAGGCCATTGAAGATTCCCCACTGATCGGCATAGACGCGGGAAACTTCGTTGCCGGCAAAATCCTTGAAGGACACCGGCAGGTTGGGTGGGGCAAACTTCTCGCCGAACTGCGGCGAGAACGGATCGAATTCGGAAGCGAAGTCGTTGGTGATGGTGCCGGTGAAATGGCCGGCGACGTGCGTCGAGGAGAAGACATAGAACTTCGCCAGGGCCGTCATCTGGTCCGCGAGCGTCACTTCCTTGCGGTCGCACAAGGGCCGCGACGCGCCCGCGAACGGCGCATTTTGCGTCGCCCCCACGAACAGGCTCATCCAGTCGGGAACGATGCGTGTGGCTCCCACGCAGGGCCAGAAAGTTTCAACGCTGCCGGTGTCGCCTTCGTGGCGCGGCAGGCCGAAGTTCGTGGTCTTGATCAGACCACCCGGGTTGCTCTTGTTGTAGAAGGCGTTGATCGCGGCCTGGTCCGGCATGATGAAGATGTTGCCCAAACCGGCGAACTGCTGCGTGACCGGCGCGATATAGACGTCGCCGAGCAGGAGGTTCTTGTCTTCTTCTTTGACCAGCTCATAGCCAGACGGCAAGACCACTTCGACTACGTACTTGCCGGCGGGCAACATTGGCGTGCTGTCGTCCGGGTTCGCGACACAAATCGTGCAGTTCGAGCCGGGGCGCGATCCGGGCGTGCCATTGACTGATCCGGCGCCAGTGGGTGCTCCGGTCAGCGGATCCCTGCCGATGATGCTGGGGAACTTGTACATTCCGTCATAGGGTGCCGGCTGGACCTGGTTCAGCATCGACCAACCGTCGTAGCACTTGAAACGGGAATTCTGCCCTGCCGCCCCACCCGGTATCGGGGTGGTCGGGTTGAGCCATTGCTTGCCGTCCAGCAAGGAGTAGTAGAACGGGCTGTCGATTTCCTGGCCCGGGCAGTTCATGTTCGAAACGCCATCGGAACGGAAGCCCTGTGCCCAGGCGTCCCAGCTGCTGCTCTGAGTGGTATCCACGAGCTTGAGGCTGCGGGTTCCATCCGGCGCCGTGCCGACCTGATACAGATTGAGCGTCACGTTCGGTACGGCGGGCAACCAACTGAGCTGGAGGTACAGGGCTGGATCATCGAACGGCCGCGTCGAGGCGTAGAGCACATGGCCCTTGATGCCACCGTTCTCGCCCGGCATAAATGGCTTCATGCCCCACTCGATGAAACTGTTCTGGCCAAGCAGGCCCTGCCAGGCTTGGGTGGTTGCCCATGGAGGATCGATGCGGCCGGTCGACGGGCTGGCCGCACTTGGGCTCGGCAAACCCGTACCCGGGTCACGAATCGTAAAACCGGTGCAGTCCGCATTGTCGCAGTACACGGCGCCCGGAACCCGCAGGCTCGGGGGCAGATGGGCAGTCGGTGATTCGAGCGTGTTCGCCAATGCTGCCGCGATGGTCGAGCTACCTCCTCCGGTGGTGCCGTCGGCGGGGCCGCCGGAGTCATAGACGACGTGGGCACCCGTCTGCTTGAACCGCGTCGTATCCGTCTCGACCACGAGCCAGTTCAGGAACGGGAAGACTTCGTTGAACCCCGCGTAGCCGTTCAGATCGGTGTTATTGAAGAAAGCATAGCTGCCGTCGCGGTAGCGGATGTTGGTCGCAACCAGCGGAAGTCCGGGCTCGTTTGGCTGCGAGACGCCGTCTCCCGCGCTGCCCGCTGTACCGTCGCCAACGTCGAGGAACGTGCGGGTGTAGAGATTCGCCCGCCATTGCGTCACGGGGATTTCGACATTGACCACCGAGCCAGCGACTTTGACGGGCGTAGACAGGCCGTCGACGAGAAGGTCGTTCCATTGGTCGAAGACCGTGACTCTCCAGGTGCCTGTGGGAATCCCGGAAAAGCTGAATTCTCCGTTGGCGCCACACTTGGTGAACGCGAAATCGGCGCCATTCGGATCGCCCAGGCTCACGTAGCAATTCGTGAAGCTGTAGGAATCGTAGCTGCCGCTGCTGTAGACCCGCTGGTCGGGGGTCCGGCTCATGCGCGCGTTCGTGACCGTCCCGTTGAGGGTGGCGGTGCAGGTTTGATTGGCACAGAAAGGACCCTTGCGGTCATTGATGATCTTCGGGTTCGCGAAGCCGATGGCGACGTGGAATCCCCCGGGCCCGAACTCCTGGAAGTACCTGGGCTCGCCCGGCTTGATGAACGCCTCGATCGCCTTGGTTCCGTCCAACGTGTTCGTCTGCAGCCATTCTTCGCCGCGCGCGATCCTGTCGGCCCCCGCCGTCGCCACGACTTCGTACAGGCCAGGGTACAGGTTCGCGATGAGGGCCTGACCGGCCAGCGGCGAGAGGACGGGGTTGCCATTGATGTCTTTTCCGTCTTCGTATTTCGGGCAGGTCGGAATCATCCCCACCAGGCCATCGGACCTCTTCGTAATCGGGCACGCATTGAACCCGGTGACCGGGTCGATCATCCCCGCCAGGGCATTGGACAGGGGCATGTTGAACATGTCGTAAGTGGCCTGCCCGGTCGAGTCACCGAAACCGCCCGCCTGGTCCAGGATCTTGAGCTCGAAGCCGCCCAACCCGGGCTCTTGGGGCGCCAGGACGTCGACGCCCCCGCCGGCGTCGTGTTCGCCGTTGAGCGGCCAGTCGTCCTGGAAAATGAACGCCGTGATGTTCGCCGTCTGTAGAGGCGTTTGTTGCAGGTTCACGTTGATCGTCGTTGCCAATCCCGCTGCGACCTGTGCACTCGAGATCGGTGCACCGCCCATGGCATGGCCGCACAGCGCACCGGGCCCACCGACCTCCCAAGCGCCAGTGGGCGGGGACGTGTAGGCGCCACAATCCTTGGCGATGTCAAACTGTCGCATTGCGCACTGGGTGGTCGTCGGATCGCAGCTGGGATCGACCTGCATCGCGCCGCCCGCGCCGCCGACGGTCGGGTTGCCGCCGTCGCCCGGCAGGATCGAGAGGTAGTAACGCTTGGTCGGGTCCAGGTACACCTGGCCCGGATCGACTGGAGTTTTTTGCGCCACATCCGTCCGGCACGCACCGTTGCCGACGTCGCACGCGGCTGCTGTCCCGCCCAGCGACTGGCCGAGCTCGCAGGAGATGCCGCCGGTCAGAGGAACAACGCAGCCCGAAGCAACCACCGGCATGTAGCTGGTGTGGAAGTTGGTGCCGAGAGTCGGAATCGGCAGCGGCGGACAAGATGCCGGCCGCAGGGCCGGGTTGGTCGAGTTCACCTGACAGTTCGGATCGATGTAAAAGGTCCGGTCCTCCTCGATGATCCAGCGGTAGTCGTTGATCGCCCGTCCGGTCTTCGCGTCCTTGACCGCAACGATGAGGCCCGTGGCGGCCTTGAAGGTCACCGCGACCGTCGCAGGTGTAGCGCTTGACGACTTTTGCGAATTCACCGCGTTGTACTGGAATGTCAAGGGTGTTCCAGTGGCGCCCGTCGTGCGGACCGCGGTAAAGGAGCCATCGGGATTCAAATTGACGCACATGCCGCTGACGAGTACGCCGTTCACACCATTGACCGCTGGGCAGCTTGAATTGGGCGCCCCTACGATCCGCGCCGTCAACGGAAGCTTGAGTGGATCCGTATCGTTCACCAGCACGCCCGGCGGGCTGATCTGCAGGCGGGACGCAATGCTGCTGGTGTAGCTGTCGTTATTGGCCGTGGGCGCGCCACCTAACGCAGCTCCACAGCCGGTCGTATTATCAGCGTCGCACCGGGTAATCGTCGCCACCCTCGAAAGTGTGCCGTTCACCAGATATGTGAACGACCCACCGCAATCGCTGCTGGGTGGCGTGTACGTGAACGTCCCGTTCGATTGAAACACCAACGAAGTGTCGCCACCCGTCAAGGAAGTAGGGGTGACCAAGACGGCGCCGTTGGCGCCAGTAGCGTCGGCCAGCACCCCCCTGCTGGGGTCCGTCACGGCCAAAGTCGTGCCCGCAACGCAATAGTAGGTTTTGTTGCTGGCGCTCACGGTCGTGGGCGTCGTACTCGGAAGCCCACTGCCATTCACACTGATGTAGCCCTGCATGCCACCGTCGCGCTGGTTGTTGGTCGACAGGCTGAGCTGGCGGTCGTACACAGGAAGGGCCGGCCCGCTTGCGGGCGGATTCATCAGCACGTCGTACGTCTTGCCGGCGGCCAGAAACACCTGGGTCTGGACCTTGGGGACGCCCGGCAGGACGTTACCGTCTTCGGCGATGAGCGAAAACCCGGAAACCGCGGGACTTCCGGTCAGCGCCCCGACGATGGAGGGAACGTGCATGCGCAGGCCGGCGTTCACGAAACGCACCAGGGCCGTGCCTGTGGCAGGGGTGGTGGGCGTCGTAGCAAACAAGGAGCGGGTTGCATTGGTCCCAGTTCGATCGAACGACACGCCGTTGATCAGGTAATACCGCGGGTCGTAATTAACCGCGGGCGGATAGCAGGTATTCGCGATTCCGGCGGCGGCGTTCGGGTCACCACACTCGCCGGTTTGCCCGTTCCACACTTTCGTCTCGCTGAAGCCGGCGGTCGCGACCGCCGTCGCCACGGCTGCGTTTTGCACCGCATCGATCTCACCGAGCAGCAGCGGAACCTCGGCGTCGTAATTGACGAGCGGGGTCGAATAAGCGATGCCTCGTGCCGGCACTGCTCCCGTTACGGGCGCAGTCGTTACCACCAGCACTCCGTACAGGCCCATCGGGGATTGAATGGACGGGTGCGTGCCGGAGTGGATCAGATAGGTGCCGGGTTTGAGAGCAGGCGTCGGGACGGTGCAGCCGGGACCCCAGCACAGCGCCGTAGTCGCTCCCTGCGCCACTTCGGTCGCGAACGACTGGACGCGTGAGGGTTGACCTGGCGGACAGTTGGTGCCGACGGCGGCGGCGGCGGCAGCAGCGCCGGGAGCTGTGCAGTCGATGGACGGATCGGGCGGGCCTGCGACGAACCAGGTGACCCCCTGCGCCGCGTGCGTCGGACTGGTAGTCCTGGTCGGCGCTCCACCCAGACCGCCGCCCACTTGACCCACGATCACAAGCGAAGTGGGCACGTTATTGAAGGTGGTATTGGTCGGGGGGTTCGTGCTGAACTGCAGGTTGTTCGTTAGATTGATCGTCAGGCTGGTACCAGACGGGTTGTACGGAACCGTAATCACCACCGGCGACCAGTTCGTCCCCGCGTTCGGGTTGGCGGCTGTGCAAGTGGGGGCCGGAGTACCAGGAGGGGCACTGGGATCAGCGGCAGCGCCGGTGCAGGTGTAGCCCCACATCGGAACCGTCTGTCCGTCCGGCAACGCGGCTTGAGCGGGCGCCGCCGTCAGATTGACGCTCTGCGCGAAGGCCACGCCACTGCCGAGCAGGAGAATCGATGCGGCGAATCCTGTCTTGATCAAGATCGCCTTGAACGTATTTGCTGTCATTGCCATTCTCCTAGGTGCTATTTGGATTCGTCGATCACAAAGACCCGCGGATCAACGAGCATCATCATCAGCATGCCGCCCGGGAAAATATTGTTCGTGGTGATCTCACGCTCATTGTGTGAGTGCCACATGAAGGCGAAGCCCGCCTCATCGGTCGGACTGTTCGCCACCGTCCCGGAAGGTGGAATCGGCGTGCTGCCGACCGCCCGAACATTCGCATCCGGCCCGAAATACGGACTGCCGGCGTACCAGGCCCCGTTCGCCACGATGTTCGGATCGGGCAGCGTCACCGGACCCCCGCTGCCAACCAGGCCGAACGGCTTCGATTCCAGTGCCCTGTTGTGATCCTGGCACCACTCGTAGTAGTTGGGCGCCGCCGGATTGCTGGTGTAATAGCCGTTGGCGTCGGGTGTGCACGTCCCCGCCGCCGTTGGCTTCAAGGGGTCGACCGTATGTCCGAAGACGTCCCAGTTCAGACCCTTGCCTGTCCACACGAAGATGCCGTCCATTGCCTGGCCCGGCGTCGTGGTGGTCGTGAACAACAGGGGGCCGGCGAGGCGTTGTTGCGGATCCGGCAGCGCCGGATTGGTCGGGTCCCGCGCCAGCAGCAGGTTCCCGTCGCGGGCCAGCACGCGCACATGGTTACCGTGCTCGTGGAACGGATGCTGCCAGCGTCCCTGCCCGATGATCCGCAACAGCGTGAGCTCACCGGGATGCATGTGCGGGTTGCCGTTGTACGGCTGGTGCGGATACTGGACTGCGTAGTGGGGGTCCATGTCGTCCGGCATGGAACGGCCATTGATCATGTAATAGGCGGGGTGGTAGGGCTCGGTCTCGACCGTATTCATGCTGGCGGGGCAAGTGATCCCCGGTCCAGCAGCACAAGTCGCAATTCCTTCTGCGGCGCGGTGGATCTTGGGATCCATCTCCGAGAACTGGAACAGATACTCGCGGTCGTAACACGCTTGGGGATGTTTGTAGGCCGCCTTGCGCAGTCGGAAGTCAGCTTCCACCCCATTTCCAAAATCATTGGCCCTCGCACTGTCGTTTTGCGTTCCCACGCAGTTGGAAGGAATGTCGGCGGTCTTGGGCAATATGATGATCGCGCCGTACAGGCCCATCTCGATCTGCAGGTCGCCTTGCGTGCCGCTGTAATAGGCGCGCGTGCCCGCTTTGCCCGTGGTATCGAAGCTGTAAGTCACGGTGCCGCTGGGAGCTGCTTCGCGCGTCAGCAAACCCTGCACACCGCCACCAGGCGTGCACACCCCGCCACTGAGGGTCCCGGCGCAGACGTCGAACCCAGGGAACAGGATCGAGGTGTTGCCGGCGGCCGCCGGCAGATTGTTCGTAAGACTCACAATCACCGTATCGCCCTCGGTCACGATCAGTGTCGGCCCTGGAATCTGCATCGTGCCGCAAGAGCCGCTGATCGCCGTCGGCGCGTATCCGGCCGGGGCGCCGGTGCAACCATAGCCCCAGGAGTAGACGCTTGTTCCATCCGGCTGACTGATGTAGGCAGGCCCGGCGCGGAGGGTGAAGGTCGGCCCGGTGATGCCGGGGACGGGCGCTTGCGCGGGGACGGCGAGCAGCGAAGCAAACGCAGCCGCGGTAACCCGCACGAGGCCGATCAAGGTCTTCGTGTTCAAGTGGCTCATGGCTGCCCTCCTAGCTGCAGGCCTTGGTGGTCGGATTTACCGAGGTGCAGATGTTCACTTCGGTCATCATTCCGCCGAAGTTCTCGGCGTCGTTCGAGAGGTGGTCGAGATTCGGCGTGTACAGATAGAACTTCTGACCCGCGGTGTAGCCAGTCGCGTCGAGGATCACATCGAGGGACTCGCCGCCGCCGAGCGTGATCGAGTTGGTGTTGTAGTAGAGGTTGTTTCCTGCCTCGTCACGCAGCAGCCGCGCATTGAGCGCGATGACCTTCATCGGAATGCCGAGTGATGCGAGCGTCGAGAGCTCCGTGACGCTGAGGTCAGAGATCCTGAGCAGCGCCTTGCCCCCAGCCGGGATGTTGATGATGCTCGGCAGTGGCTGCGAGGAGTGCAGCGTGCCGTCCGTTGATTGCGTCTGCATCGTGCCCGGGGAAATCGTGTCGGGGTAGCTGCGCCCGTTCAGCATGAAGTACTTGTCCTTCATATCGGTGAAGGATTCCGGGTTGAAGGTCATGCCGACGAAGTGGAAGTTGGGGTCGAAGCCCATCATCTGGAGCGGGTACTCGACGTCGTAGGCGGTCGAGCCGTCGCCGTCGTTGTAGGCGTATTTGCCGGTGCCGTTGTTGATCGCGCTATTCGCGGGCGGCAGCGGTGTCTGTCCCGAGCAGAGGATGTCGTTGCATCTTTCTCCGCTCCACGTATCCGTGTTGCCGGCGGGACGCGCGTTCGCAATGTTCGCCATCTTCAACGCATCGCGCAGCAGGCCGTTCACTCGATTCTGGCGCGGCCGCACGTAGATCTGCCCCACCATGCCCATCTGCAGGTGCTCCGGCGGCGAGATGTGGCAATGCCAGAAGTAGGTTCCCGCCTCGGGCGCGAGGTAATAGTAGGTAAAGCTGCCGCCGATGTTGATGGCGATGGAGGCGTCGGGAACGCCGTCGTAGAACGAGGAGGCGTTGGGGTAGCCGTGGAAGTGCACCGTGTGCTGCTCGAACAGGTCGGGGCGCATGATCTGGCCGACGTTGGTCAGCGTGAGGAAGAACTCATCGTCCTCGTCGATCGCAAACAGCGGCGCCGGCTGGTTGGCGTTCATGACGCCGACATCCATGATCAGCCGCGGATCGACGTGGCCAGTGAGCTGGTTCGCTGGAACTGATTCCGGGTCAGGGACGAGACCGATCGCGCCATTGAAGACATAACCAGGTTGTGGATCGCCGATATTGGGCAGGTTGGGGCTGTTGTCGACGTTGAACACCGACGCCGGCTGCGTGCCCGGCAAACCTTGGACGATATCGGCGAGGCCCGACAGCGGCCCGAAGCCGAACAGATAGGTCTGCGTGCCGTCGCCCATCGTCGCGAAGCCGTCCCCGCCCGAGATCTGCTGGCACTTGATACCGGGGTTCGACGTCCCGTCGGTCAGCGGCTGATGCAGCGTGGTGTTCGTCGGGCACTGCACGCGGAAGCTCTGCGCCACTGCGCCCCATGCGAACAGCAGAACGGCCATTGCGGGCAGCAGGCGAACGAGGCGGTGAATGCTGAGCATGTCAAGTCCTCCATCCCCATGCGCGGGCACTGCGCGCTCGCGCGAACAATCGTCGGTACCTTGCAAATCGAATCGTCGACTGCACATGTCGGTTCTCGGTTACCTCGAAGTGAGCACGCCGGGCAGCTCGGCGAGCAACTGGTCGGCCGTGGCGAAACCGTCGATGCGCACCCACTGCGCGCCAGGGGCGGTGCGCACCAGCGTGGCCGGCGCGTGGTTCATCTTGTCGCCGCGGTAGACGCCGAAGGCGCGCTGCGTAGCCTGGCTCGCGGCCAGCGTGCCGCTGTAGTGCCGCCACTCGGGGCCTGCACCGAGCCTGCTCGCGTACTCGCGCAGCCGCGCCGGCGTGTCGAACTCGGGGTCGATGGAGATCGACACCAGGTGCACCTGGTTACGCGCGGGGCCGAGCTTGCGCTGCAGCTGGGCCAGGGTCGCACTCGTGATCGGGCAGACCGTGGTGCAGCTCGTGAAGATGAAGCTCAGCACCACCGGCCGGCCGTC
>Ga0137415_10006816_pt1 | contig 11325 bp, 17 predicted proteins | sample CZODoug3_1_1_16f_FD_183082 | JGI IMG/M metagenome (GOLD analysis project Ga0137415, IMG submission 183082) | Vadose zone soil fungal communities from Angelo Coast Range Reserve, California, USA - CZODoug3_1_1_16fungal (Hybrid Assembly) | ecosystem: Environmental > Terrestrial > Soil > Vadose...
ATGGCCCCTTTGGAGCGTCTCAGCAGCGGCAAGAACGCGTGCGTCACTTTGAGCAAACCTAGGAAGTTGACCGCCAGGTGCTGTTCGATCACATCGAGATTGCTCAGATCGTCGTAGATTGCGACGCCGGCGTTGTTGATGAGGACATCCAGAGATTCGACTCTCTCGACTGCTTCTTGAATCTGCGCAGCGTTGGTCACGTCCAGGGTCACGGGCGTGACGCGCTCATCCAAGTTGGCCAGGGGCTGGCGCGTACCGCCATACACCCGCTTGGCGCCTCTCTTCAAGGCTTCCTCGACCAGCGCCTGTCCTATGCCGCGATTGGCTCCGGTCACCAGAACTGCTTTGTCTTCGATTGTCATACGCCCTCCTATCGTTCACCTCTCCGGTGGCAAAGCTTGACTGCTAAGCCGCCTCTATAGTGGTGACGGGTAAGGTGGGGTGATTTCTACCGAGCCCAGAGAAAAACTTAGCCCCGCCTTTGGAGCAGAAACTCTCTCACTGCGGGATCTTCGGTTAGTCCGATCGCGCGGTTGTAGGCTTCTGACGCCTCAGGTGTCTTTTCCAGCCCTTGGAGCAGGTGAGCACGAACGGCCCAGTAGGGCTGATAGCCAGAGATCGCGTGAGAGTCGATCGCATCCAGTACCGCCAGACCTGCTTTAGGTCCATTCGCTTCGGCTATCGCCGCGGCGTATCCGGTTTGCGTGCCGAGCGTCGGCGATATGTGGATCAGCTGTTCATAGAACCGCACGATCGCTTCCCACTCAATCCGACCGCCGCGTGTCCGCTCGGCATGCACGGACTGAATCGCTGCTTCGAGTTGAAACCGGCCGAACCGCCCGTTCTTGAACGCCTCAGCGAGGTGGCCTTCCGCCTCTTCAATTAAAGGAAGGGACCTCAGCTTCGGGTCCTGATCGGAAAGAGCAACGTACCGGCCATCCTGCCCCCTTCGCGCCGCCCGTCGCGCTTCGCAGTGGAGCATGAGAGCTAAAAGGCCGTGGACCTCCGCCTCGCTGGGCAGCAGCTGCAGAAGCACTCGCCCGAGCCAGATCGCTTCTTCGGCCAATTCGCGCCCGCGTTGGTCGACGCCCGCCATGTCGTCCCATCCGATCCCGAAGGCGGCGTAAATCGCTTCGAGCACCGCGTCCAGCCGCTGCGGCAATTCACGCTCTTGCGGGATTTCAAATCGGATACCACCGTCGCGAATCTTTGTTTTGGCGCGCACCAGGCGCTGCCCCATCGTTTTCGGTGAGACCAGGAACGCGCCGGCGATACGCGCTGCATCCAGGCCTAGAACGGTCTGCAGCATGAGTGATGTGTGCATGGCTGAATCGATCGCCGGGTGGGCGCATACGAAAAGCAGTTTCAACCGTTCATCTGGAAATTTCACCGACAACGCCATTTCTTCATGGCCTTCCCGAAGAAGCATTAGAGTCGGCTCGCTCGCTAGGACTACTTGCTGATGACGCACGTGATCGATAAGGGCGCGGCGCGCCGTCGTCAGCAGCCAGGCCTCCGGATTCTCCGGCAGGCCGTCTCGCGGCCAAGCCGTGAGCGCTTTGACCAACGCGTCGCTGAGGGCGTCCTCAGCGCTCGCCACATCGCGTGTGTGAGAGGAAAGATAGGCTACAAGGCGGCCGTAGGACTCGCGGGCTACCCTCTCGATCCTCCGATGCGTGTCGTCCTGGCCAGTTCCGCTCATTCCGTGATCCGGCGTTTCAATTCAGGCGCCAGCGGACGGACCTCTACTGCCCCATACGAGGCTGCTGGGCAGCGCCCTGCCCAATCGAGCGCGGCATCGAGTGAGGGGAGTTCCAGGATGGTGAATCCTCCCAGTTGCTCCTTAGTATCAGCGTAAGGTCCATCCTGCACGCGCCGCTTTCCTTCCTTGAGTCGCACCGTGGTGCCTGTCTCTGGGACTTGAAGTGGATCGCCGCCGACGAAGATGCCGGCTTCTACGAGCGCCTTGTGGTACGCCCGCCACGCACCGAGGTAGGGATCGGTTTCGTCGTTATTCCGTGCCGCAAAAGCTTCTGGTGATTCGAAGATTAACAGGGCGAATTGCATCACCTTTTCTCCTTTGGGAACAATTGTGAGCACCTTTGCGCCTGAATGTTTGACGGATGGGAGGCAGCCCATTCGACAGATTTCAGGAAATCTCGAGAAATTTCAAGCAGGCAGAGGCGAATTGACGCACTCACCCCAAAGGCGGTTATTTACTAAGGGTTCTGGGCGGACTTGAAGGTCCTGAACACCTTGCGCAGACGTGCCTGACCCGTTGCTTCGAGCGAAGAACGAGGATATCCGGCCATGAACCGTCTGGAGCCTTTCAAATGTATTCACTTCTCCATTCAACGACCTGTAGCCGATTCTGCAATTGGGGGCGACATCGGCAGAAGCAATGTCCGGTCCACGGATCAGTAATGGGAAGTCCTAGTGTTGTATCAGAAGCGACCGCGGAAGAGGAGTTAGGAGTTCGTCAGAATCTGCGGCGGTCGCTTTTGATACAACGACTTGAAGGAAGCCGCTTGGTTCGCGGCGGACGCTACGGGATTTCAATCGACTTTAGTTTGGAAGTTGTTGAAAAGCAGTGTGTTTGCGGCACGATCTTCGAATCGGAATTCACTGAACTAACCAAGAAACTCAAGCTCAGGACTGCCGCATCGTAACGCGAGACACGCCATTCTGCAAGACGCCTAGTCTCGAATCTCCAATGCCGCTTGCTTCGGGCACGCGATAGCGTCCGCCACAACGCGGCTTCGTTCAAACGCGCTATCCGGAAACATTTGCGCCTTCTTGACGGCGCGAACCGCGGACCAAACCTGTTGCGTCCACAGATCATGGTGTTTGGTGGATAAAGTGAATCAATTTCGCTCGATACAAATGAAAGCCCGTCCCAGAGGACGGGCTCACTTCAACCAGTACACCAACTATTCCGGCTTCATTCCCATATCCTCAATCATTTTTTTCTGTTCTGCGGTCCAGGTGCCGGTCATGTCTCCGTGCTGAACCAGCAGCTTCTTATTGGCGTACATCTCTTTCGTCGTATGGAATTCCTTCACATTGGCCTGGTGGCCCGAGAGGTCCCATTCGCCGACGCCTTTGTCGTGATATTTGAAAACGACGTTATCGAGATAGGTGATCTGGTTGCCCCAAAGATCCATTGCCGGAACAAGGTGTAGAGGCTTGCCCGCGCTGTCCCGTTTCATCACGCCCTTTTCCTCGAGGATATCGGGAATCGTGAGCGTGTAAGTGTTTTTGTCGGGGGAGACCTTGAAGTCAATCGAGACAAGTTTGGTGCCAACAATGTGGGGCGGGTTCCATCCGAACATGAACGCGAGCATTTCATTGAATGCGTCCCGCTGCGCCGAGGTGGAACTCTTGTCGAAGTAAACGGTGCCTTGGACCTTGCTGGCATCGTGATCGATCAGGTCGCCGATGACCACCGCCTTGAAGCCGCCCATGTCAACTTTTCCATAGTGGCCCTGCTTGATATAGGTAAAGTCCGCGGCGTCGCAGCTGCCATGGTCGGGATGGCCATTCGAGCGGCACGGACAGGCGTAAGCAGTGCACTGACATTCGGTCATGCTGATTCCGTGCACGTCAAAATCGGGGACCCCTTTGGGTAGGCTCTTGGCTTCATCGGCGGCGATGGCCAAGCTGGAAAGCACGAACGCGAAAACGAGAAGACCGGCAATACGTAGGTTTCTCATACGTCCTCCTTCGGGTAGGCCGAGTAACCTCACTTTCCCGTTGACTTCGAAAACCGGAAGCATTGTACACCGGTTCTGACCTCCGGCTTGTGGCTGGCAACGAGCTCCATCTGGAGCTGCTGCATAGATCTCCGTTCAGTCCCATGACTGCCGAAATTCGGCAGGCGTACGGGGAGACACCGCGTTTAGTAAAGAGGCGACGAAAAGAAGAGGATTAACGCACGGACCGGACACTCGGTCTCGGTGGACCTGAACCAGCGATTCAAAGGCGAATCGCATCGATTCGCGATCCACGGTCCGGAATAGCGTTTTGATGTATCGCCCGAAACTCGGTGTATCGCCAGGATCAGGTAGCGTAATCGTCGCACCGCCATTGTTTTCAGGATCCGATGCGAGCGCAGAGATTCGAGCGCCTGGCTTTGCATTACAGACCCACCACCAGCACGGAACAGGCATGTTGGGTGGGGGCACCGCGTGCTGTTGGGAGTTTTCCTGGCCGACGCGTGATCCCCATTCAAGATATGCAACGAAAGCCGCTCGAAACTCGGCGTCGTTTGGCAGCATTGCGTCGTCAGCACTTTGACAGAGCATTTCTACCCAACGGGCGCGTTGCTCCTCGGTGATGCACTTGCCGACGTGCTGGGAGATCATGCGCGAATAGCCCCCGTATCGTTGAGAGTAAAAACCCGGCCCACCGAATACCTCGCTCAACCATGCGGCGACTCGTTCAGGATGATCCGGCGACATATTGGCAAACAGAGGACCAACGAGCGGATCCTCCGGCACATACTTGCCGTAAAAGATACGCATCATGCGGAGCAGGGCTAGAAATCCGCCTGCCCACTCGAATAGGGTTGGTTCGTGAGATGAGTCCGCGATCGGATGTTTGAATTGGATAGACCAATGCATACCACTACAAAATGGTTTGTTCTGTGAATGCCCGCAGCGACACAGACTGAAGTGCTCTCGAGAAGAACCCTCCGCTCTGGGAATGTCGCTGCCGTGTTCGTCGACGAGACCAAGGGTGCCAGTTATCCGATATGGTCCATCTTTTGAAACTTCAATCGAGGCCGGGCGCCTCTGATCGACCTGGTTGCGGGCCTCGACACCATCCGTGGCGTAACCGAGAGCTCCTGACGGGCACGCTCGAACTGACTGAATTATTCCGTCCAGTCTCCCCCCGCTTGGCGGGTGGTCGGGTTGAAGCCCGCACGAAGGGGGCCACTGAACCGTGCGAAAGGAAACCGCAGCGGCGCACTAATCCCAGTGGTTGCGTGAGATTGGATCCGAAGAGGCCGTCGCTGGTTAGTTTTTCTGCGGTGGAACGAGCCGCACCCAATCGAGAGCGAGCCTGTTCCAACCAGGCTGGGATATCCTTATAATAACGGATGCAGCTATTAAGAGATATTGCCTCATCCTTTAATAGCACTCGAGAGCGCCGCACCACTCATCGGTGTTCCTATTTAGTCCGTATCTAAGGTGGGTGGTGAAGCTGCTCTCAGCCGTAATGGATCGGACGTGGAGAGCGTCCTGGGGCAGGCACGACCGGCTTTCGTCTTGTAGCGATTGCGCGATCGCCGCCAGTATTTCGGGTCGAGAGGCAAAGCCTGCACACCGAGTAGAGACGAGAGACCGACGAATGCACCGTGATACGAGATCGCCCCGTACCGGAACAGCCGTGCCAGCAAAGCAAGGGCGTGATTAGCCAATGTCGGATTAACGAACGGTTCTTGGCGTTCGAGAGCTTCTGCCGAACTACAGCTGGGGAGGCCATCTCCGTCCAATTCGCCCTGGATGACTTCGGGGAAGAGTTCTGAGACCGTACGCAGGCGCAGCCGGTTCCGCCGGTTCAAAGGCTCTCCCAGCACGAATTGTCCGCTGTCGGCATTGTTCCCCAGATCCAGCCAGTAATCGACCTCGCTCCAATCCCCTGCGCACTTTGCGATTGCTGCTCGCGCCGCGCGGGCGTCGACGCACCCGATCACAATGTCCACGCCGTCCAGTATTCGTTTAGTGTCGAGACGCTCCGGAATGCCATCCCAGTCCAAACTCCAAAACAGGTTCAGCCGGTTGGCGAGAACCACAGATTTATAGAGACCGATCTCCGAAGGGCTGACGCACGCAGTTCGTCGGTGAGATGACATCAGGATCCAGCAATGTGACATGAACGCCTTCCGGATGGCCGTATGCTAGCAATGCCTGGTGCAGGTAAGGCAACCCGGCCGCGACTGCGCTGCCATTGCCGCCGCATCCCACAACAGCATACGCACTCTGCGCTTCAGCAATTCGGGATGAATATGGTGTGTTTACATGGCTATCTCGCTGCAACGTTGGGCGCGGACACGAAGTGAGGAAGGGGACAAGCTGCCTTTGGGTGCGGCCTCGTTCAGGGGTCGACGGGAGATTCTCGTCGCCAAGAGGCATGGGGGAGGGACGAGCGGGGCAGCGTCCCGGATCGATCCGGTCGCTTAGGAGCTACTAAACCAAGGTCGGGACCGTCCAAACTAGCAGATAGTTGCGAAGGGGTTTTCGATACGGACACCTGAAATCGTCTGTCCTGCGTTCAGATCCTCCGAGAGGATCCGGTCGGCGCCGCTCTTGACAGCGGACGCAAGAATGAGAGCATCCCAGAATCCGATGTGCGATTCATCGTCGATTCGAAATGCGCTCGTGAATTCAGCAGGTGTGGTGTCAATACACCAAGTGGTGTAGGTGCTCACAACAAGTCGCGCAGATTCTTTGGAGAGGGGATGCGGAATCTTTCGCGTGACGTTCACGTAGAATTCCTGGAGCACCTGCACGCTGAGGATACCGGTTCGTTCGTTCCAAAGCCCGTGGAGAACCCTCTTTGCCGTTTGGTGCTTTGGTTTGGCATCGACGTCGTGGGCGTAAATCAAAACATTGGTATCGACAAATGTCTTATCGCTCATGCAACTCGTCCCGCCCCGCTAGAATTTTTCCACCCAGGTGAAAGCCCTTTTCGAGAAGCGCTACTGCCTGCCGCTCGGCGCGCTCATACGCTTCTTCGTCTCCCACCAGGCATTCGATCTCATGAGCAAGGAGACCGCTGATCGAAGTCTCACGGCGCGCGGCGAGAATCTTGGCCTTCTTGAGTACCTGCCGACTTAGGCTTATCGTGACGTTCTGCTTCTCTGGATTTCGTGAGCTTGCCATAACCACCTCCGACGATCACGTAGAAGACGTGTAGCACGTATTATACGTGAAGTCAACTTTTTGGTCGGGCCACAACAAGCTGTTCTTTCCATCTGCGTGCTAGCTGATCTGCCCGATGGAGTCGATCCATGTGGCGAGAAAGGCGAGTTTCACTCGTTTGTATATGCAGGCCCAATGCTGAGTGTCGATATCCCTGTTTCCGTCGGCGAGACCATTGTACGCGATCAATTTGTGTTTGCGGAGCTGCGCCCTGCCACGATTAGTGCTACCCCTTCGTCCCAATAGCTCTCACGAAGGAGTACTGCAGGTGCTCTCCAGAGGCTTCTGGTCCCGTTATTGCGGCCGTAGTCAGTTCGGGATATTGATGGCTGTAGATGGTCTTCACTTCTTCTGGCGTCATCCTCGGATCCGGGTCCGGAAGTTTCACTCCGTTGTACGTAAAGCCGCGAGACAGCACTTTTGCTTCGATCATGGCGTTGCACTTCTCCCTTCTTCTGCGTTAGCCGCCTGCGCGGGTTCTGCACTTGGCTGCTGAGGAGCAAACAGACTCGGCGTGGTCTCTGTGACGGTGGCCGTCGAGGCCGCTGTTTCCTGCTCGGGAGCGGTCTGGTCAGGCTTCGAGGTCTGCTGAGTAGCCTTCACTTTTTGCCGAGCCGCCTTCGCCGGCGCATCCATCTCCGCCTTTGCTTCAGCCAGAGTGCTCCCAAGTTGCACCTGGGAGTCAACGTAGCCGGCCAGATGCTTGCCCAGCTCCGCATCCAACTCCTCAGGAGATCCCGTGTAGCTCGGAGGAGTTGCCAGAGCTGGGTCCTCCACTTCCTTGGCCTTCGTGAGAATCACGTTCACTTTTAGCTTTTCGTCAAGTCGCGCGACACTGATGAGCAGGGTCCGCTCCTTGAGCAGTGGCATTAGTTCAATAAACACGTTTGCCCTCCTTCGTCATTTCGTTTCAGGCATCTCCTGGTCCTCAACCTTAATAAGGTCAACCGTGTGTAGGCAGCGGTTTTTTCCATGCAAATGTCAGACCGCGCACACTATGTCGGAAGATGCAGTGGTTGGGGAATATCCGCGGATTTGCGGGGCAGAGGTGTGAGATGCGCGGCTCGTGCCTTCGATCAGCGCACGATCAGGTTTGCGCCCTGGAGCGTGCTACGCGGGGATCTTCCGCTGGGGCAGAGGTGGCACTGGCTCACGATGATACCGCACATTCCAGTAGATCCAGGAACGGCGGTCAAAAACTCCCGGCGGTGGATCGTTTATGGTTGCCTCGAAATCACTTTCCGAGAAATCCTCCAGTACCGTGCTTATATCGCTGAGAGTACCGTAGGTCATCACGTGCGCGAGAAACAGTTTCACGTCTTTCAGCGCGTCATCGGGCGCCTTGAACCACACTACTCTCTTGGCAACTCTTTGGAGATCGAGTTGGCTCATCTTTGAACGCTTTCCTCACCAGTCAGGCCGACTCTCGCCTGCACTCGGGGAACCTGTTTTAAGTTGACTTCACTCGCCAGGCCGCGAAGCTTTTTCTGCGTCGCAGGGCTGAGGTTAGGCAGGTCACCATCCGCAAAGTATGTGAGTGCTTTCAGGCTGAGCGCCCCATTGAATTCTTTTCCGTATACCGCAACCGCTGCCGCGAGAGCTTCGGCCAAACTGATCCCTGAACCGACAATCGCAGCGAGGTCTTCGTAGTCCCTCGCCTGCGCTCGTTGTTGAATGGTGGACAGCTTGGTTGCTGCGACGTCGAGAAGGGATGCCACCTGAATGCCGTTGTCTTGCGCCACTTCCGGTTCGCGTACGCGGTTTAGTTTCAGCTCCCCAAAGAATGAGACCTTCACGGGCCCACCCCGGTCCACGATGGCAGTTAGAGTGTTGGTCTCGAACTGGCTCAGTTCGGCGTCTTGGAGGTATGGAATCACCTTGCGGAGAACATCGGGAGCAAATGCTTTGTTTGAAAAGAAGTCGAAATCTTCGGAATGGCGGTGCCCCAACCGCAAAGCCAGAGCAGTTCCGCCGTAAAGAACGAACTCTCTGGGCGTGTGTCTCAGTTCGTCCCAAAGCCGTCGTTGCGCTGGCGGAAGAATCTGCAGATTGAGTGTGAACATTGAGCCTCTCGAATTTAGCCCCTCCAACTGATCACGACGCATCTTTGCGACACTCACGGTCGCTCTCCTGCCTTGTTGCACATACTATCATCGGGCCAGTGCGGCGCGTCCTAATCAACGTGGCCCAGTCGCACAGCGATCAGTTTAGAAAGGGAGGTCAGAGTCCGCGATTCCTGAAGCAACCGGCTCCGGGTTAGATTCCTCGCTCGGAGCTTCCGCTCTTGCCTCTTCTCTGTTGTCTGGCGCCCCTAGCAGCACGATGTCTCGCCCGACGATCTCTGTCCGGTATTTTCTTTCACCACTCTGCCCGTCTTCCCAGCTCGAGGTCTGCACCTTGCCTTCGATGTAGAGCTTCGAGCCTTTGCGCACGTACTCGCCGACGATCTCCGCCAAACGTTGCCAGGCCACAACGCTGTGCCATTCCGTCCTGTCGTGCCAGGCGTCATTTTTGTCTTTGAATCTCTCGTTGGTGGCGAGCCTGAACTCCGTGCGTGCTCCGCCCGGCCCGACGATGGTGACCCGATGTTGAAGGCCGCGACTTCCTGCATGACCGACTAGAGGCATTTCGCCGTGTCGCCACTCGGCACGAAAAGACCGATCGGAGTATCGCGCCATGATCCATCTCCCAGCCACCGCGCTCACTCTCCAATGAATGTGACCACGACATGGGCACAATCGTCGAACGCTTCAGCCTTAGCGCGCAGCAACGCTTGGAGTGTAGAGGTGAGAGACCTCTCGGTATGGCTCCACTGGATCGTCCTTCGCCTTCCAAGCCGCCAATCCGCCTTTGAGAAAGTTAATCCGGGGAAAATGCATGGTGAGAGCTCGATGCAAAACCGCTCGGCTGGTTTTCTCGCCAGGACAGGTGCAGTAAACGACCCCCTCTTTTTCCTTCGGGACCAGTGACGGTTTCTCCAGTACTTCTTTCGGCGGAATCCAATGTGCCCCAGGGATGATCTCAGGACAGGCTAACAAGTCGAGCGGCTGGCGAACATCAAGAAGAAGTACGTCGTGGGTTGAAGTCAACAACGAGTGGGGTTCTTCCGCTGTAATGTTGTGCTGCTCCATCTCGCGTTGGAGCGGCAGAGAAAGCACTGCAACCGCAAAACTGCAGTCAGTACCATCCCATGTTTCTCCTACGCTCTCCTGGTACCAGATTCCCAAGAGACGTGGGAAGATTCACGCGGCGCATTGGAGACCTAGTACTACTGTGTTATAAGGGTTTGCGTAGGCAGCACGGCGCACTTTGACCCTTTTCGCCGCGGGCACGGGTCTCCGCATATCCGAATGCCTGGGCTTGCAATGGCAAGACGTCAATTTCACTCACGCAATGATCCATGTGCGTCGGACCTGGACGTGCGGCCAAGTGGGTTTGCCGAAGAGCAAAGCGTCCAAGGCCCCCGTGCCACTCCAGCCGTTGCTTGCCCAATTCATGCTTTTCTGGAAACAGAAGACACCGTATCCGCAGCCGGGCGACTGGGTATTTCCTTCATTCCGACTAGAGGGCAACCAGCCGCGCGTCGCCAACATGCTTGTCGAAGATCATCTGAGGCCAGCTGCAGTGAAGGCGGCATTCTTTCGTCGCACAGGGACATCAGAGGACACTTGATCGATGATGACGCACGACGATTCGGCTTTCATAATCTGCGCCACAGCCTCGCATCGTTCCTCATCCGCATCAGAACCGATCCCAAAACCGTGCAAACTTTGCTTCGACACAGCGACGTCAGGCTAATGCTTCAGTTCTACAGTCACGCAGTCAGCCAGGATCGCATGGCCGCAGCGGGCGAAATGCTAGCTGCGATTCTCAGCCACGCGGCGGACAAGAACGGACTGACAGCGGACTGAGTAGAAGTGCCATTGGATGTAAGCTCTTCAAGATTATGCGCGTACCGTAAGTAATTTTGCGGCGCCTTCTAGATGCGGACTGAGAGCGGACTGGAACGGCAAAAGGCGATTCAACCAAGTTCTTTGGAATGATGGTGGCCAGGGACGGAGTTGATCCGCCGACGCCAGCCTTTTCAGTTGGCTTATCAGTGATTTCAATTACTTAGAGCTGCCTCCCGGCGCTGTAAGTCACTGATAGTCATTAAGGGCAAGGGCAACTGCAGGTAAAACCGCCGGTAACTTTTGTTCGCCTTCTGTTCCATCATGCTATTTCGCGATCCTCGACCTGATCAATACTCTTAAGGGAGGACGGTATCTCGGCAGCTTGCTACCCTTACGCGAAAAAGTGGAATCTTCCATATTTATGGCACGTATGAAATAATCATGTTTATGAAGCAAGAATCGATTCGGACGACGGTGGACATTCCGGCGCCCCTTTACCGGAAATT
>Ga0137415_10006817_pt1 | contig 11324 bp, 12 predicted proteins | sample CZODoug3_1_1_16f_FD_183082 | JGI IMG/M metagenome (GOLD analysis project Ga0137415, IMG submission 183082) | Vadose zone soil fungal communities from Angelo Coast Range Reserve, California, USA - CZODoug3_1_1_16fungal (Hybrid Assembly) | ecosystem: Environmental > Terrestrial > Soil > Vadose...
AAACGCTCGCGATGCTGGAACAGAGTGACCCTCCGCCGAAGCCGGTTCCGCAAAACGAGAGTCGAGCGACGTTCGCGCCGAAACTCACCCGCGAGATCGCGCACATCGATTGGACGAAGGACGCCCGCACGATCGGGCGTCTCGTGCGTGGACTCGATCCCCGACCAGGTGCTTGGACAGAGCTGAAGGGGGGGGGCGCCGAGATAAAGCTGTTCACGCCGAGCGTGATGGAGCCGCCCTTCCCAGGCACGGGCGCCCCCGGGGAAATTCTCCCCGCCGACGGCTCGCTGATCATCGCCACGGGACCGTTCAAAGACACGGCCGGTGGTACGATCGAGATCTTCGAGGTGCAGCCTGCGGGGAAAGCGCGGATGCCGGCGCAAGACTGGCTGCGTGGCGCCCGTCTGTCCCCGGGCGCAACGTTTTCTTGAGACCGCCGCTGCCACAGCTGCATGCAATCACGGACGAGCGCATCGCGCGCCGCGCGGACCTCGAAGCGGTGGCACGTGCCTTGGCTGATGGCGGCGGCAGTGATCTGGCGTTTCACGCGCGAGGACGGGAACTGACGGGGCTCGAGCATTACCGCCTTTCGGTCCAACTTTCCAACCTTCCATCGTTCTTGTTCATCAATGACCGTCTCGATATCGCACTCGCTGTTCCAGCAGCCGGCGTGCAGCTCGGGTCGAACAGTCTGCCGGTGGCCGCCGCCCGCGCACTCAACCCACTTTGGTGGATCGGTAAGTCGGTGCATGACTTGGCGGAGGCCGAAGCCGCAAGAGCCGAGGGAGCCGACTATCTTGTTGTAGGGCCGGTGTACGCGACTGCATCGCATCCATCGCGAAAACCGCTGGGGGTCGCACAGTTGCGGAAAATCGCGCTGGCAGCCGGCGACCTGCCGGTGATTGCGATCGGCGGGATCACTGTGAATCGGGTGCGGGAAGTGAGAAACGGCGGAGCGCACGGGATCGCCGCGATCCGGGCCTTGTGGGACGATGCCGAACCGGAGTTGACTGTGCGGCGCATGCGGGAGGAGTTGGTGGCGTGAAACAACTGGTGGACGTGGTAGTGAACGGAGAACGCAAGCAGCTCGCTCAGGGTGCGACCCTACTGGAAGTCTTGGCTGAGCTGGAGCTCGATCCGCGCGCGGTGGTCGTCGAGCACAATCGCCGCATCGTGCGCCGGCCCGGACTCGGCGACGTCACAGTCGCGGCCGGTGATGCGATCGAGCTCGTGCATTTTGTCGGTGGAGGGTGATGCGATGACAGCCGCCGTGGAAACAGTACTGGATACACCGCTTACGATCGGCGGACGCACGTTCCAGTCGCGCCTCATGGTGGGCACGGGGAAGTATCCCGACATGGACACGATGACGCGCGCGATCGAAGCGTCCGGCGCCGAAGTCGTGACGGTCGCCGTGCGCCGGGTGAACCTCGACCGCTCCAAAGAAACGAGTGTCCTCCACTTCCTCGACCCGAAGCGCGTCTTTCTACTTGCCAACACCGCCGGTTGTTACACCGCTGCCGACGCGATCCGCTACGCACGACTGGCGCGCGAAGCGGGGTTCAACGACTTCGTCAAGCTCGAAGTCATTGGCGACGAAGAGACGCTCATGCCCGACGTGCAGGGCCTGCTCGAGGCCGCCAAGGTGCTCGTGCAGGAAGGATTCAAAGTTCTTGCCTACACGAACGAGGATCTCGTCACCGCGCTGCGGCTCGAAGATGCCGGCTGCGCCGCCGTCATGCCGCTCGCGTCGCCGATCGGCAGCGGCCTCGGGCTGCTCAATCCGTTGAGCGTGCGGACAATCAAGCGGCGGCTCCACGTTCCTGTGATCGTCGATGCCGGCGTCGGGACGGCCTCCGATGCGTGCGTGACCATGGAGCAGGGCGTCGACGGGATTCTGATGAATACGGCGATCGCTGCCGCGCAGGATCCCGTCGCGATGGCGCACGCGATGCGGTTGGCAACGATCGCGGGACGCGCCGCCTACCTCGCGGGCCGGATGCCGCGACGCGAGATCGCCATGCCGTCCTCCCCCACCCGAGGCATGCTGGATTAAGGAAGCACCCGGGAGGACGCGGGGGACCGGAGGAGCCGCGCGTCGCGCGGCACTCGAGATTCTCCGCTCGGTACGCGCCGGAACACCCCTGGCCGACGCTCGCGACCGCCACCTCACCGGGCTCGCGGAGCGTGACCGGCGGCTCGCGTATGAGCTGTCGGCGGGCGTGTTGCGGCGTCAGCGTGAGCTCGATACCGCCCTCGACCTCGGCCGCGTCGATCCCCGTCTCCACGACGTCCTGCGCCTCGGCGCGTACCAGCTGCGCTGGTTGACCCGCGTACCCTCGCATGCCGCGGTGTCGACGGCGGTCGAGCTCGCGCGGGAGACCGTCGGTGAGGTTAGCACCGGTTACGTGAATCACGTTCTGCGAAAACTTTCAGGAGCAGGGAGCAGGGAGCAAGAAGCAGAAAGCACGCATCCCGACTGGCTCGTGGCACGCTGGACTGCTCGTTTTGGTGCAGACGAAACTCGACAATTGGTCGCATGGAATGATCGCCGGCCCGCGCTCACGCTTCAGCCGGCCCGTTGGACGCAGGACCGCCTTCGCGCAGCCCTACAGGATCACGGGATCAGCTCAACCGATGCGCCATACGGGACAGGACTTCAGTTTGCACCTGCGCCCCGCTCGCTGCGCCCTGCTCCCAAGGATCTTCCGGGGTACAGCGAGGGAGCCTTCATCGTCCAGGATCCCGCCCACGCTCTTGTCTGTCGTTTCGCTCGCATCGCTCGAGGGGAGTTGGTGTACGATGCCTGCGCTGCTCCGGGCGGGAAGGCCGTTTCGCTCGAAGCGGCGGGCGCGCGAGTGCTCGCCGGGGACGCGCGCCGCGACCGGTTGCCGCGGCTCGCCGATACGGTTCGTCGCGCGGGAGTGGCGATTCGCGGCATCGCCGCCAATCTTGAGGCGGCGCCGATTCGTCTTCAGAGCCTGAATGCGGTGCTCGTCGATGCGCCATGCAGCGCGACCGGCACGATCCGGCGCCACCCTGATGCCCGTTGGCGCCTCACGCCTGCGATCTTCGCGCGCGCAGCCGCGCGCCAATCGCGGCTGCTCGCGGCCGGCGCCGCCCTCGTACGACCGGGCGGAGCGTTGATCTACGCTACCTGTTCACTCGAAGCGGAGGAGAATGCAGGCGTCGTGGACGATTTCTTGAGCCGGCATCCGGAATTCGCGCGGGCGCCAACGTCAGCGTCGCTTCCGGCCGAGTTGATCACGCGCGCGGGCGACTTCCAATCGCTGCCGCAACGCCACGGCATCGACGGCGCCTATGCGGCGCGGCTGATCAGGGCGTCGTGATGCGTATTCGTCGGCATTTCACTGCGTTGGGCGAGCGCGGCATCGCATTCGACCGGCGCCGGTTCCTGACATGGCTGGGTCTCGGTGCTGGGGCGGTGTTGGCCGGTTACCTCACGGCCTACCTGATTCTCTTCCCCGCCCCGATCCTTCCCGGCCATCAAGCGGTGCCGCGAGTCTTGGGACTGACCGTCGCGGAGGCGCAGGCGGAGATCCAGAAATCGCAGCTCCAAGTGACCGACGGCGGCGCCGAGCCGCATCCAACCGCGCCGCAGGGCGTCGTCATCTGGCAGGATCCGCCACCAGGCGTGATCGCGCCCGAAGGAACGAAGGTGACCCTGGTGTCGAGCGCCGGCCCGCCCAAGATTCCGGTGCCGGACGTCGCCCGCCTCGATGCGGCGCTCGCACAGTCGCTCGTGACCGCCGCGGGACTGGTCGTCAGTCAGGTCGAGTCGGTGCAGGCGGCGGCGCCGATGGGACTCGCGATGCTCACCCGGCCACCGGCGGGAACCGCACTCGCTCCGGGCGCGGGTGTGACAGTGGTCGTGAGTCGCGGCGCGCCGACGATCTCGATCCCCGATCTGCTCGGCATGGCGTCCGCCGACGCCCGCACGCGACTCGAGCAGGACGGGCTGCAGCTCGGCACCGTGACGCGCCGCCGCACGTCGGAGGCATCGCCCGGCACCGTCGTCGGCCAACGGCCGGCGGCGGGGACACTCGCTTCACCGGGGACGGTCGTCGACATCGTGGTAGCTCGGAGTCCTCAATGACGAGTGGTGGAATCCGCATCGCACCGAGCCTTCTGTCTGTCGACCTCGCGCGCCTGTCGGACCAGGTCGCGAAAGTCCTCGAGGGAGGCGCCGATTGGCTCCATGTCGACGTGATGGACGGGCGCTTCGTCCCGAACATCACGTTCGGGACGAACATGATCGAGACGCTGCGCAAACTCACCGACAAGCCGATCGACGTGCACCTGATGGTCGTGGAGCCGGAGCGCTATGTCGAGTCGTTCGCGGCGGCAGGCGCGTCGGTGTTCACGTTTCACCCCGAGGCCACCGTTCATGTTCAGCGGCATTTGGATAGCGTCAAGCAACAAGGCATGATGGCGGGTCTGGCTCTCAATCCCAGCACGCCGCTCGCGCACGCCGAGGAGGTGGTGCGCGATCTCGATCTGTTGCTCATTATGACTGTCAATCCGGGGTTTGGTGGCCAAAGCTACCTTCCGGGGTCGAGTGAAAAGATCCAGCGCGCCCGCGCCCTGCTCGGCGCGCACCGCGCACAATGTTTTCTGGAGGTCGATGGTGGGATCACGCGTCAGACGATCGGGTCCGCGCACCAGGCGGGGGCCGACACATTCGTCGCCGGCAACGCCATTTTTGCCGGTGGCGATCCCGCCCGTGAAGTACAGGAGCTGCGGCGCCGCTGCATGGTGACCGCATGACGAATCGGCAACAGTGGACGCTCATCGCGAGCGTCTTGACGACGGCGATGTTCGGCGTCGCGCTCGCGATCAAGCTGCGGCCGCAGATCAATCTGCTCGAGGTGGGCTCGACCGCGCCCGAATTCCACGCGGTCCAGCTGCCGGGCGGCGCGCCCCGAAAAATCGAGGACTATCGGGGCAAGGTGGTGCTGCTCAACATCTGGGCGACGTGGTGCCCGCCGTGCAAGGTCGAGATGCCGTCCATGGAGCAATTGCATCACAGGCTGGCCGGCACCGATTTCCGCCTCGTGGCCGTCAGCGTCGATGAGGACGACTCCACGGCCGTCAAACAATTCGCGAAGGACCTGGGACTCACCTTTGAGATCCTGCACGACCGCGACGGTTCCATTCGACGCATCTACCAGACGACCGGCGTGCCCGAGAGCTTCGTGATCGATCGCGACGGCGTGATCGTGAAAAAAGTGATCGGCGCCGCCGATTGGAGTGCACCCGTCAACGAAAACCTGATCCGCCGGCTGCTCGATGCGCGCTAACCTGCTCCAGCTCATCACGCGCAACTGGCCGATCAAAGGCGCGGCGCTGTTCCTCGCGCTGATGCTCTACGTGGCGGTGCAGCTCCAGCAACCGGTCACGACGAGCTTCGACGTGGACCTGAACGTGCAGCTTCCGCCGGGGCGCGCGCTGGTGCACAAGCCGCCGAAGGTTCGCGTGCAGATCTCCGGGAAAGGCAGCCAGATTCTGAAGCTGCGCTCGTTGGCGGGCGACATCACCCGCCGCGTGCCGGACACCCTCACGGCCACCACCTGGCCGATTCATCTCGATCCGAGCGAAGTTGAGCTCGCGCTCCCCAAAGGCGCCGACGTTCGCGTCCTGGACATCCGGCCGAGCGACATCACGATCGCGCTGGACAGCGTGTCGCGCAAAGACGTGCGCATCGTGTCGCTCGTCACGGTGACGCCCGAGTCGGGACAGATGCTGCACGGCGGACTCTCGATCAGCCCCACCACGGCCCGGCTCGTGGGTCCCGAAAAAAGTCTCGCAGGGATCGAGTCTGTCACGACCGTACAGACCGAGATCACGAACGTCTCCGGCGCGTTCACACGCAACGTTCCGATCGACACCATGCCCCTCGGCATCGTGCGGCTGGCGCCGAAACAGGTGACCGTGACCGGCGAGATGGGATTGATCGCCGAGCGTTCATTCGCGGGGATTCCGGTTGAGACCGGAGCGGGCGCGATCATGAGCTTCATCGTCACTCCCGCGCGCGTCGCGGTCAACGTGCGCGGCCCCGAGGAGCGCGTGCAGGCGCTGACGCGCGATTCATTGCGCGTGGTGGCCCACATCACGGGATCGAGCGGCGGCATCGCCAGGATCACCGTGGTGGCCCCGCGCGGCATCACCGCGCGCGCCTTTCCCGATTCGGTCACGCTGCGCCGCCGTGGGACTCCGCGCCGTGGCTGACGTCGTCCTCGGGATCGAGACCTCGTGCGACGAAACGTCCGCGGCGGTCCTCGTAAAGGGTGAGCTGGCGAGCCTCGTCATCCTCTCGCAGGACATCCACAAGATCTTCGGCGGTGTCGTACCGGAGCTCGCGAGTCGCGCGCATCTCACAGCGTTGTCGGCAGTGGTCGACCGCGCGCTCGTGGAAGCCGGACTCGGTCACACGGCCATCGATGCCGTGGCGGTCACCGCGGGCCCTGGCCTGGCGGGAGCATTGCTGGTCGGCGTCGTGTACGCGAAGTCGCTCGCGTTCGCAGGCGATCGAGCGCTCATCGGCGTGCATCATATGGAAGGCCACCTCTTTGCCCCGGCGCTCGAGGACCGGGAGTTGTCGCCGCCCTTTGTCGCCCTGCTGGTCTCCGGCGGGCACACGTTGCTGCTCGACGTGCCCGCGTGGGGCCGCTACCACCTGCTCGGCGAGACGCGGGACGACGCGGCCGGCGAGGCGTTTGACAAAGTGGCGACGTTGCTTGGGGGGGGGCTCGAATATCCGGGAGGGCCGGCGATCGAGCGGCTCGCGCGCGAAGGAGAGCCGGGACGCTTCACATTCCCGCGGCCCATGATCGCCGATGGGTTCGACTTTTCGTTCTCCGGTCTCAAGACCGCGGTACTACATGCGGTGCGCGCGTCGGACGATCTCGACCGCGATCGCGCCCATCTCGCCCGCGGATTTCAGGATGCCGTGCTCGACGTGCTGGTCACGAAATTGGAGCGCGCGGTTCGCGCCACCGGCTACTCCGTCGCCGTCCTCGGCGGCGGCGTGGCATGCAGCCGCGCCCTGTCGGCTCGGGCCGCGGAACAACTGGCGGGCGCCGCCCGCGTGGCGGTCGCCAGTCCGCGCCTCAATGCCGACAACGCCGCGATGATCGCGCGCGCGGGCTGGCATCGGCTGCGGCTCGGCGAGCGCAGCGACTGGACCCTCGATGCCCGCGCCGACCTTCCGCTTCCCGGACTCGAAACTGCTGAGATTACGACATGACCGTATACCCGTTCGTTCTGCACTTCGGGCCCATCGAGCTGACCGGATACGGTTTGATGATGATGGTCGCGTTCCTCATGGCGGGTTGGGCGATCCAGCTCGATCTGCGGCAGCGGGGTCTCGATGAGGATTATGCCGCCGACATCATCATCGCCGGTGTGATCGGCGGTTTGGTCGGCGCCAAGCTGTGGTATGTCTTGCTGACCCGCGACCCCGACGCGCTGTTTCGCCGCGGTGGCTTCGTCTGGTACGGCGGATTTCTCGGCGCGGTGGCAGCGATCTTGTTGAACGGATGGCGGCGCCATGTCCCGTCGCGGTTCACAATGGAGATCTGCGCGGCGCCGCTCGCACTCGGCTACGCACTCGGGCGCGTCGGCTGTTTTCTGGTGAACGACGATTACGGTATCCCGTCCAGTGTGCCGTGGGCGATGAAGTTTCCCAACGGTCTGCCGCCCACCACCGTCGACAATCTTCAGCGCATGGGCGTGCACTTTCCGCTCGGGACCGACCCCAATCAGTTGGTCGCGGTGCATCCGACCGAGATCTACGAGACGGTGGCGATGTTTCTGGTCTTCTGGTGGCTATGGCGGCGACGCGATCACGGTCACGCCACCGGATGGCTCTTCGCCTGTTACCTGGTCGCCGGCGGTTTGGAGCGGTTCCTGGTGGAATTCGTGCGGGCAAAGGACGACCGGCTGCTGGGAGCGTTTACGCTGGCGCAGGCGACGAGCGTGATGCTGATGATCGCGGGGGCCGTGCTGGTCTACGTATGGCGGAAGCCGACGGGACCGCAGCCGCTTCCCGAGTCACTTCGCCCGAAGGAGATCGCCCTCCGCGCCCCCGCCTGATGGCTTGGGGCGCAGCGTCCACGCCGCCGCGACGATCGCCAGTGCGAGCAGCGCTCCCTGCATCACGAGCGATTCCAGGGTCGGATAAATCCCGAACACCGGGAGCCGCGGCGCCCGTTCGATAATGGTCAGTGGAACGATCCGCGCTTCCTGCAGCTCCGCGATGCCCTTCCCCACAAAAACGAACGCCATGTAGTAGAGCATCGCGCCGGTGATCGCGAAGAACGGCTTCATCGCGACCCGCAAGCCGAGCTGGTTGATCGCGAGGTAGACGACAACCAAGCCCACCGCACCCGCCGCGATTCCGCCGAGCACGGACACTCCCATGGAGCCGGCGGAGGTAAACAAAGCCTTGTAGAACAGGATCGTCTCGAAGCCTTCGCGGTACACGGCGAGAAACGCCACCGCGCTGAGCGCGATCCCCGAGCCGGAGGACAGCGCGCTTTGCATCTTGCCCTTGACGAATGCCGTCCACTTCGCCGCTTCGATCTTGGACAGCAGCCAGTAGCTGACATAGAACAGGACCACGGCCGCGAGGAGCATCGTCCCGCCCTCGATCGCCTCGCGCTGGCCGGGCGTGATCTGGAACAGCAGCTCGACGAGCGCCCACGTCAGCAGGCTGGCCGCGACCGCGAGCCACGCGCCACGCGCCACCTCGCGACGTCGCTCGGCGGCACCCGCTTTGGCGAGAAACGTCATCAGGGCGGCGACGATCAGAATCGCTTCGAATCCTTCGCGCAGCAGCAGGAAAAACGAAGCGATGAACAAGCTCATCGACGACGGACGGTCCGCGACGGCGCGCTCCGCCCGCTCGAGTCCGGCCAGCAGCCGCTCGCGGATCACGTGTTTCTCATTCGCGTCGGCGCGCGTCGCCCGCACGCGCAGCCACGCGAACGCCGACTCGAGATCGCTGGCGAGCCCCGCGTTCCGCGCGCGCACTTCGGTTTCTACTTGTTCGAAGGTGAGATAGGCGTCGAACGCGACTTTGTCGGAGCCTGTGGCGAGTGCGGAATCGACCTGACGACGAACCGCCGCGAACGTTGCCGCCGTCACCGACCCGCCGTACTGCATTGCGGCGACGTACGCGGCAACGGCCCAGCGATCTGGCTCCGAAAGGTCCTGGCCAAACTCCGGCATCGATGTGCCGGGCACGCCGATCGAGACCCTGCGGAATACCTCGAGCATCGTCGTCCCACTCATCACTCTGGGATCGGTGAGGTCCGCCGGTGGCGGCCCCTTCACCGACTTGGCCTTCGGGCCATCCCCCTTGCCGCTCTCTCCATGGCAGGCGGCGCACCGCTCATGGAACACCACCGCCCCGCGCGCGAGCGAGGGTGGGGTGGACGGCAATGCCTCCAGCACCTGCGGCCCGCCGGCGGCCTTCGTGATGAGCGCGACGAGTGAATCCGTTACGCGACTCACCGAGTCAGGGGGGGCCAGTCGCTGTAGCATCTGTCCGAGGCGTGCGAGGCCGCGACCCGCCTTGGCGCGCGCCGTGACGGGCAACGCGAAGATGTCGAACTGCGCCTGTTGGATGAAGAGTCTGGCTTCGTCCACTTCTTCGGGGCGGGTGATCTTGCCACCGGCCGGCGTTACACCGAGGGCGTATTCCTTGGCCGCGAGGGACGCGGCGGCGACAATGCGGCGCGCGACTGCCAAAGAGTCAGTCGCCTGCCCCGCGAGTGGCTTTGCGAGGCAGGCGGACGCGACCAGAATCGTTCTCAGCAACCGCACGGGCAACATACTAGAGTAATTTTGTCGGGAATTCAACCTGTTGACAGGATTGCGACTGCGACGGCGGCCTCGTGGGTGTGGGAGAGGGAAAGCAGCACCCGCCCGACGCGCATCTCCTTCGCCCGCTTGGCGGCCGGCCCTGACAGCACGACGTCCGGCCTGCCGTCAGGCGCGCGCGTGACCTCGATATCCCGCCAGCCGATTCCACGCGCTGCCTCACTGCCCTGCAGCGCCTTGTAGACCGCTTCCTTTGCGGCGAGCCGCACGGCGACGTGCTCCGCGGGGTCCGGCCGCGAGCGGCAGTATTCCGCCTCCGCCGGCGTGAGCAGCCGGTCGAAGACGTGCGCGCCTTTGTCGGCGAGCATCGCGCGAGCGCGCGAGACCTCGACGAGATCCACGCCCACACCGATCGCGCTGCCCACCCCGCCGTCACCGTTCATGTGTGCGGCCGCGCGATGAACAGCCGGTGCCGGAGGCGCTGGCCGTCTACGTCGACCACGACGATGTATGCACCGTTTACCACGCGCCGCCCCCCTCCGACAATGAGGTCCCACGCGTATTCATTGCTTGGCGCGGTCACGGTCGCCTGATGCAGAAGTTCGCCGGTGAACGTGTAGACGGAAATGTGCGCGCTCGTCGTTGTCGAGGGCCACGAGATCACGACCTGATTGCCGCGCACCGGATTCTCGGAGACTTCGGCGCCGGTGGCGGCGGCGAGCTGATCGAATGCGTTCGTCACGTCGGAGGCAAACCCAACCGCATCGATCCACCAGGTGAACTGATGGGAAATGAACCGAACGCGCGCGCCGCGCTTGTCTGTCGCCTGCGGTAAATCGACGCGCATCGGGTACCAATTGGGACCGTCGCCGACGACCATGGCGACGTCACTCCATGTTCGACCCGAGTCGCCGGAAAACTGAATGACGCCGTGCTGCTCAGGCGTGAACGTCGAGCCGATGTGTCGCGTCCAGAGATGGAGCCACACGGCGCTGCGGCCGCGGAGATCCACGATCGGAGACAGCAGCGTGTCGCTGCCCCCCCCGCCCCCGTTCGTGAACCACGAGTACTTCCCCGCTTCGTGCACCGTGTCTTTCGACCAACCGTTCCATCCCACATCGAGCGGCTCAGCACCGGCAAGCGTCATCAGCTCGGCCGACACGCCGAACCCGTCCGCTCGTAACGCGCGGACGCCATCCAGTCGCAAGTCGGAGCGCCAGACCGTGCGCAGCGTACCGCGGCGCAGTGAGTCGGTTTGTGCGCTGCGAAAGACGAGTGAGCCATCTGCCGCCCGCAGCGTCAGCGACGGGCGCGACGACCGCGCGTCGAGCGTCAGCCACGCATCCGGCCACAAGGCGGTGAAGCGCGGCGTGCCGGGCACGAGGCCGGAAGCGCCGGCGGCGCGGGCGAGATCGCCGGAGGCCGCGATCAGCGCGCGGGCAAACGGCAGATTGTCGCGGAAGACGCGTTCGACCAAG
>Ga0137415_10006818_pt1 | contig 11324 bp, 9 predicted proteins | sample CZODoug3_1_1_16f_FD_183082 | JGI IMG/M metagenome (GOLD analysis project Ga0137415, IMG submission 183082) | Vadose zone soil fungal communities from Angelo Coast Range Reserve, California, USA - CZODoug3_1_1_16fungal (Hybrid Assembly) | ecosystem: Environmental > Terrestrial > Soil > Vadose...
ACCGCTTACGCGATTTCGAAAGGCGTCATCGTCGTTGCCGCCGCCGGCAACAGCGGGCGCTCGGTGGGCTATCCCGCCGCGTATCCCGGCGTCATCGCGGTGAGCGCCACGGACCAGAACGACAAGATCGCATGGTTTTCCTCTCGCGGCCCCCAGGTGGCCATCGGCGCGCCAGGCGTCGCCGTGACCCAGCAGACCATCTGCGAGGGCGGACGAAACAAATGCGAAATCTTCGGCACCTTCAACGGCACCAGCATGGCCTCGCCGCACGTGGCCGGAACGGCGGCGATGCTCGTCGGGCTGGGCGTGACGGATCCCGATGCCGTGCGCGCCGCCATCGCACGTGGAGCCAAGCCCAAGGACGAGCCACAGCTTTACGGCGCGGGCGTTCTCGATACGGGCGCATCGTTGGCGCGCACGCACTGGCTGCACGTGGCGAGCCGGCTTCTCGCGCTGCTGGGCCTCTTCGCGCTCGTCGCCCGGCGCATCAAGAAGCGTGGCGGTGAGGTGTCGATGGGGCCCGGCGTGCTCTTTGGCGCCTTGCTCGCGGGCATCGGCCTTCTGCCCTTTGCGCCGCTTCTGGGCCTCGCGTCGCATGCCGGCCCGCTGCGCTGGCTGGTCGACCTCGCAATGCGGCCCTTCGGGGAGTGGGACCTCGTGTTTGGCGCGGGCCTTCATCGCTGGCTGCCGCTGGCCTCGGCGCTGCCGACCATGGCCCTCACGGCGTTCTTGTTCGGCGCAAAGCGGATCCGGCCGACCATCGGCGGCTTCGCCGTGGGATCTGCGGCCCTTTTGACCACCTTGGCCTTCTTTGCCGAGGTGTCGTTCCCGCTGGGCAGCGTCCTCTTGCGCCTCTGGACCGCGCTCAATGCGCTGGTGTGCGTGTGGATCGCACGCATCACCTTGGACAAGAAGGGCTAGCGTTCGTCTTTTGCCCCCGATCCGTGCTCCGGAAGCGTGAAAAAGACGGGAGCGGGAGGGGGAGCAGGATCGGGAAGAAAGCCGCTTCGGTTTGATCCGACCGCTCCCATGTGAAAAGCTCTACTTCTACATGTCGCTCAAGATCGATCAGGATCACTCGCGGTTCCGCAACATCGTTCGCGGGCGGATTCGGCAAAATCTCCGGAAATACATCTCGCAGGGGGAACTGATCGGTCGCAAGGGAAAGGATCTCGTTTCGATCCCCATCCCGCAGATCGAGATCCCGCGCTTTCGCTACAGCGACCGCCAACAGGGCGGCGCGGGGCAGGGCGACGGCAACCCCGGCGATCCGGTGGGCAGCGATCAAGGCGACGAGCAAGGCGAGGGCGGACGCAAAGCCGGTGAGGGCGCGGGTGAACACGTGCTCGAGGTCGATGTCACCCTCGACGAGCTGGCGGCCATCTTGGGCGAGGAGCTCGAGCTCCCCGACATTCGCGACAAGGGCAAATCGAAAATCATCAACGAAAAAGAGCGGTACACGGGCATCCGCCGCGTGGGCCCCGAGTCGCTCCGCCATTTTCGCCGCACCTACCGCGAGGCCCTCAAGCGGCAGATCTCGATGGGCACGTATTCGCCCGAGCGGCCCATCGTGGTGCCCATTCCCGACGACAAGCGATTCCGCAGTTGGAAGACCGAGGCCGAGCCGGTGGCCAACGCGGTCATCATTTACATGATGGACGTTTCCGGCTCGATGGGCGACGAGCAAAAGGAAATCGTGCGCATCGAGAGCTTCTGGATCGACACCTGGCTCCAGCGTCAATACAAGGGCCTGGAGAGCCGCTACATCATCCACGACGCCGTGGCGCGCGAGGTCGACCGCGAGACCTTCTTCCACACGCGCGAGAGCGGCGGCACGATGATTTCGAGCGCCTACAAGCTCTGCGCGCAGCTCATCGACGACCACTACCCGCCCGAGGAATGGAACATCTACCCCTTCCACTTCTCCGACGGCGACAACTGGTCGATGGACGACACGCTCCACTGCGTGGAGCTCCTCAAGCAAAAGGTGCTGCCGCGGGTAAACATGTTCGCCTACGGACAGGTGGAGAGCCCTTACGGTTCCGGACAATTCATCAAAGATCTGCGCGACCACTTCGCGAAGGACGAGCGGGTCATCACCAGCGAGATTCGCGACAAAGATGCCATCGTGGGCAGCATCAAAGAATTTTTGGGCAAGGGAGCCTGAAACACACGCCATGAAAGGCCGAGCGATTCATGAGTGAATTTGCCCTCCGGACTGCGCTTCCCCAGTACTTGCGCTCCGAACAAGAGAGAATCCAGAAGCTGGCGGCGGCGCAGGGCCTCGACTTCTTTCCCATCGTCTTCGAGATCCTCACGTACGACCAGATGAACGAAATCGCGGCGTACTTGGGATTCCCCAATCGCTTTCCGCACTGGCGATTCGGAATGGAATACGAGCGGCTGGCCAAGAGCTACGAATACGGCCTCTCCAAGATCTACGAGATGGTCATCAACAACAACCCCTCGTATGCGTATCTGCTGGAGGGCAATTCGCTGGTCGACCAGAAGCTGGTCATGTCACATGTGTGCGGGCACGTCGACTTCTTCAAAAACAACTACGCCTTTCGCTCCACCGACCTGGACACCGGCGGCAAGACCACTGATCCGGCGAGCCGGCGCAAGGACTACGATCCGAACCGCCGCTGGATCGACAAGATGGCCAACCACGGCTCGCGCATCCGCAGGCACGTGGCGCGACAGGGCATCAACAAGATCGAGGAGTACATCGATCATTGCCTCTCGCTCGAGAACTTGATCGACCCGCATGCGCCCTTCAAGGGCACGCGCGCCGAGCCCGATCCGGACGTGGAGGAGAAGGCCACCGAGATCCCCCGGCTCCGGGCCAAGGAGTACATGGAGTCGTTCATCAATCCGGAGGAGTACCTCGAGAAGCAGCGCCAGAAGATCGAGGCCGAGAAGGAAAAAGAGAAGAAGTTCCCGGCGCGGCCCGAGCGCGATATTTTGAAGTTCTTGCTCGACCACGCGCCGCTCGAGCGGTGGGAGCACGACGTGCTCGAGGTGGTGCGCGAAGAGGCTTATTATTTCCAGCCGCAAATACAAACTAAGATCATGAACGAAGGATGGGCCAGTTATTGGCACTCCAAATTGATGACCGAGAGCATCCTCGATGCCTCGGAGATCATCGACTATGCGGACCACAATGCGGGTGTTCTGGCCACCAGCAAAGGGCAGCTCAATCCTTACAAGCTGGGCATCGAGCTCTTTCGCCACGTCGAAGAGCGATGGGACCGCGGGCAGTTCGGCAAGGAATGGGAAGATTGCGACGATCTGGCGGCGAAGAAGAATTGGAATCTTCGGTTGGGGCTCGGCCGGAAGAAGATCTTCGAGGTGCGTGCACTCTACAACGACGTGACCTTCATCGATGAGTTCTTGACGCCCGACTTCGTGCGCGAGCACAAGATGTTTTCCTACGGGTGGTCCAACCGCAACGAGCGCTACGAGATCGAGACGCGCGAGTTCAAAGCGGTGAAGGAGAAGCTGCTCTTCCAGCTCACCAATGGCGGCAATCCTTTCATTTACGTGGAAGATGCAAACTTCGAAAATCGCGGGGAGCTCTTGCTGCGGCACGATCATCAAGGGCTCGACCTGCGGGCAGATTGGGCGCGCGAAGTGCTCAAGAGCCTGGTGCGCATCTGGAAGCGCCCGGTGAATCTGACCACCCAGCTCGAGGCCAAGCCGGTGATGATGCGCTACGACGGGCGCGAGCATACGACGCGGCATCTGCGGCGCGAGTAAAGGCCATCGGAGCGCGCGCAACGTGATCATGTTCTCTCCGGCGGAGGGTTTCGCTATAACTCGGTGCGTGGGCTCGTACGTCCGCGATCCTCAGCACTGGCTGTTCAAGTTCTCACCGGACGAGTGGATCGCTGCATCGCTTCGCGAGGCGCGCTCCGCCGAGGCGGCGTTCAAGATGCACAATGCGCGCGCAGGGCTCGCCGGGGCCAAGCGGGCGGCGGGCATGGCGCTGAATGCGGCGCTCATCTTGGAGCCCGATGTGAGCTGGGGGCGCTCGTACGTCGACCACTTGATGGCGCTCGGGCGTGATGGGGGTGTGCCCGAGGCCGTGCGTGAAGCGTGCCGCGTGCTGCTCGAGTCGCCTGCGCCCGGCGGCCAAGTGGTGAAGCTTCGAACGGTCCGCTCCGACGAAAAGGCGATGGAGGCGGCGCGCGATGTGATGGCGCACGCGTACGCGGTGGTCAAACGACATGCAGCGAAAGAACCGCAAGAGTAAAGAGGGGATCGAGCCCGTGAACGCGCACGAGGACGTGCACGAGCACGAGCAGGTGAACGTGCTCGGGCTCGGGCTCGCCTTCCTCCTCGCCGCCTGCGCCCCATCCCCCGCGCCCGCCGAGTCACCCGCACCGATCCCGCAGTCTGCCGCCCCCGCGCAGAGCGCGCGCTCGCCCGAGACGATGACCGATACGAACGCAGGCCCTTCGAACACGGCACCCGCGACGGGTGCACCCGCGGACCCAGGCCCATCGTCGTTTCCGCCCGCGAAGCCCACGACCTTGCCGCTCGCGGCCGCGACGAGCGAAGACCGCGTGGACCGCTTGCTCCTCGACGGGGACGCGGCGTTCGAGCGCGGCGATGTCGCGGCGGCCGCGAAATCCTACGAGGCCGCCCGCGCCGCAGCGCCGAAGCGGGCCGCGGCGGCCGTGGGGATCGCGCGCGTGCGCATCGCGCGGACCAACGTGCCCGCGGACTTCGCCGCGGGAAAAGGGAACAAGGAGATCGCCGCTGCGGTGAAGGATCTGCGCCGCGCCGTGCAGAGCGAGCCAGGGCTGGGCCCTGCGCAGGTGGAGTTGGGGCGCGCGCTTCTGATGCTGGGCGATGCGCAGGCGTCGCTCGATTCACTCCGTCGCGGCGTGGTGCTCCTGCCGAGCGAGTCCGAGGCGCATTCGGCGCTCGGGGTGGCGTTGTTGGCGACGGGACATCGAAGCGAATCGCTTCCAGAGCTCGCGCGCGCGGTGGAGCTCGATCCGGGAAGCGCTCCGCGCCACGGCAACTACGGCACGGTTCTCTTGATGGCCGGCCGGGTGAAAGACGCGGTCGAGCAATACGAGGCGCAAGTGAAGCTCGCAGACGGCGATCCGCGGGCGCATTCGGACCTCGGTTCGGCGCTGCTTTTCGAGAATGATTTCGCGCGCGGAATTGCTGAATTGAAAAAGGCCATTGCGCTCGATCCGCAGCGGGCCACATTTCATACGAATTTGGGATACGCATATCAGCAGCAAGGCCAACTGGTGGAGGCGATTGCCGAATATCGGCAGGCCATCCAGTTGGACGACAAGCTCGCGAGCGCTTGGATCAATTTGGCGACAGCGCTCGCTCGCGATCCGAAGACGCGCGGCGAAGCGCGTGGCGCACTCGAGAAAGCGCGAGCGATCGATCCGACGGATCCGCGCGTGAAGGCGAACCTCGACGAGCTCGACGCCTTAGAAAAAACCGAAAAAAACGGAAAAAAGTAAAGCGCGAGCATGCGCGCGTCGTGCATCGGATTCTTGACGGGCGGCGCGCGCTGCTTCTAACGTTGCCCGCGCAGGCATCTACGAGAACGCGGTATCTTCGGACGCGCATCTACGAGAAGCGGCACGAAAACGCGGCACCAGACGCGACACGAGACTGGAGGGGACGATGGCACTCGGCAAGGTGAAGTGGTTCAACGACGAGAAGGGGTGGGGTTTCATCAAGCAGGACCGCGGGCCCGACGTATTCGTCCACTACTCCCAAATTGCAGGAGAGGGGCGGCGCCGTCTCATGGAGGACGAGCTCGTGGAATTCGATTTGAAAGAAGGCCCCAAGGGACTTCAAGCGCTCAACGTGGTGCGCCCTTCCGACGACGCCTAGGGCGTGTGCAGATAGCACACGCCACAGGCTCCCGAAGGTCGCCTAGCGCGGGTCTCATGACCACGAGGCGTGCGGGACGTCCGAGACGCGGAAGGCTTCGCTCTCGGGCTCGAGCACGTGCGCTTCGACGTCGGCCAAGGTGCCGCGCTCGTCGAACTGGTAGACGTTGAAGCTGGCCATCTTCTCCGGCGCCTCGTGATGAAGCGAGGCGCTGGTGGCCCCGACGACGTGGAATTGGCCCTCCCGGGTGGGCAGCGGGCGTTGCAGCCGCCGATGCAGGTGTCCGTGCAGAATGAGGCCGTGCGCAAAGCCTTGCACGTGCGCGGTCAGCTCGTCGGCATCTTCCAGACCTTCGAGGAGGGTCTTGAGGCGCGACGGGGGATTCTGGACCGGGTGGTGCAAAAGGATCACCGGGGTACGCGTTTTGACGTCTGGGTGGGCGAGGATGCGCGCGAAGGCATCGAGCTGTGCGCTTCCGAGGCGGCCCGCGGCGACGAACGGCAAACGCGGCACGGCGCTGGAGAGCCCGACGATGGCGAGCGGTCCGCGCAGGCGCACGAAGGGAAATCGGCCAAGTCCGGTGTCGGCGGAGAGCGAAGGCAGATCGCTCTCCACGAAGGGGCCGAAGTAGCGCATGAAGCGGCGCGTGCGCAAGGCGCCACGCGTGTAGAGAACGTGATTGCCGGGCACGACGCTCACGTTGGCCGGATCGAGCCCGAGTGCATCTCGCAAAAGCGCGCGCGCGGCCTCGAACTCGGTTTCGAGCGCGAGGTTCGTGATGTCGCCGGTGATGGCCACGTGGTCGATGCCGGCGCGCGCGATCTCGCGGGCGATGGCGCGCACGTAGTCCGGGCGATGGATGTGCCCGCGTTTGAGGCGCAGGTTCGCGTAGCCGGAGAGGCGCTTGTTGAGAAAGCGGTGTGGCAAAATGCCCTGGAGCGACAGGATGTGAAGATCGGAGAAATGGGCGATACGCATCAGCGTGGATCCTTGGCGCATCGAAAGCCGACGTGCGCGGCGCGGCCGACGAAGCTGTAGGTGCGGTAGGTCGCGCGCATCCAGGCAGCCCCATGTTGATAGGACCCACCGCGAACCACGTGGTACGTGCCGTTGGTAGAGCCCTTTGGATTGGTTTGCGGCATCGGGGAATAGCCGAAGCCGTTCTCGTCGTCTTCGTACAAGTCTTGGACCCACTCGGAGGCGTTGCCGGCGAGGTTGAGTACGCCCTCGGGGGTGGCGCCATCGGGGAATGCGTCGACGGGTGCGAGGCCGACATAGCCATCGGTGGCATCGGTCTCGTCGGGGCCGAACGAGCCGTGGTTGCACAGGTGCGAGTTGTAAAACGAGCCCCACGGGAAAGCCCTTCCGGGTGCGCCGCGCGCGGCGAATTCCCATTCGGCCTCGGTGGGCAACCTTCCGCCGGCCCATTCGCAATACGTGGTGGCGTCTTCCCAGGTGACGAAGGTCACGGGCAGCTCGGGTCGGTCGAAGCGCGGATCGCCGGCGGGAAGCCCTGCGGGCGCGCAGACGCCTGCGGAGACGCACCGTTCGTAGGCGCCGACCGACACCTCCGTGCGATCGATTTCGAAGGCGGACAGGGAGACTTGATGCGCCGGGAGCTCCGCGCGAAAGGTTCGTTGAAGCTGAATGCTGTCGCACTCGGCGCGCCAGATTTCTTTTCTGCACATCTGGAGCGCGCGGGTCAAATCGAACCAGAGCGATCCCATGACGAAGACGCCACCGGGCAGCCGAATGCGCTCCGGCGCCGGCGTGCGGAGCGCTTGCACGCCGACGGCGGGGGCCGTGTGCGGTTGCACATCGAGCCCGCTCCACCAAGGACGCGCGTGGTGGGAGAGGGCCGCGGATGAATCGGGCGACGGTGGAAGAATCGGTGCGGCATCGGCGCGTCCCGGTGCGAACGCGCTGCCGAGCAGGGAAAGCGCGGCGAGCGTGGTCAGCGAGGCCAGCGAGATGGGGACGGGTGCGAGGGCGATGCCGAGTCGCACGGTGCTACCCCGTGACGATGCGCATCGGGTGCTCGATCAAGCTTCGCAACTCGGCGAGGAATGCGGCGCCGACGGCTCCGTCGACCACGCGGTGATCGCAGGAGAGCGTCATCGCCAGCTTTTTGCCAGCGACGATCTGCCCCTCGCGCACCACCGCCTCGTCGCGCACTTGGCCCACGGCGAGGATGGCGCCCTCGGGCGGGTTGATCACGGCGGCGAAGTTGTCGATGCCGAACATACCGAGGTTGGAAATGGAGAAGGTGCCATCGAGCATCTCCTCGGCCTTCAACTTTTTGGCGCGCGCGCGGCCGGCCAATTCGCGGACCTCGCTGCTGATGGCCACGACGCTCTTTTGGTCGGCGTTGCGCACCACCGGGGTGACGAGCCCCTCGGGCACCGCGACCGCCACGGAAATGTCGACGCGTTTGTGCACCAAGATGGCTTCGGGCGTGAACTGCGCATTGCACTCGGGCACGCGCACGAGCGCCACGGCGCACGCTTTCACGAGAAGATCGTTGACGCTGACCTTGAGCGGCTTCTCTTCCGGCTCCGTACCCTTGCGCGATTTGGCTTTTGCCGCCGACTCGAGCTCGCGGTTGATCTGTTCGCGGAAGAGGACCAGCTTGTCGACGTCGACGTCGACCGTGAGATAAAAATGCGGGACGTTCTTCTTCGACTCCGAGAGGCGCCGCGCGATGGTCTTGCGCATCATCGACAGCGGTCGCACCTCGGGCAGCGCGAGGCCCATGGCCGTGACAGGTGCGCCCGAAGGCGTCGTCACGGGTTCGGAGGCATGTCCGTTGCCGGAGTTGGGCTGGGGGGCCGCAGCCTTGGCAAGGTTGTCGAGATCCTGCGCCACCACGCGTCCGCCCGGACCGGAGCCTTGCGCGCCTTGGAGGTCGATCCCCCGCTCGCGGGCTGCGCGCCGCACGTACGGGGAGGCGAACACGCGTCCCTCGCGGGCGCGCGGACCATTTCCGTTTCCGGTCGCTCCGCGAGGCGCACCTTCGCGTTCGGTGCGATCGAGCAAAGATCCTCGTTCGCGCGGACGAGGTGCGGGCGCGGCTGCTTGCGCGGGCTCCAGCAAAGGCGCGCTCCGGACGACCGCGGGTGCGCGCACCGCCTGGGGCGGCGAAGTCTGCGCGACGGACAGGGACTTCTCCGTAGGCGCTGCCGGTTGCGGCGCCGCTGCGGGTGCCGCTGGTGCGCCGCCGCCTTGCGAAGCTTGCGAAAGGAGCGCCGACACGTCCTCGCCGGCGTTGCCCAAAATGGCGACCGGTTGCCCGAGTTTCACCTCGGCGCCATCGGCGACGAGAAGCTTCAGGAGCACGCCCTTATCGAAGGCGCGAAACTCCATGGTCGCCTTGTCGGTCTCCACTTCCGCAAGCAGGTCGTCGACGTTGACCTCGTCGCCCTCTTTTTTGTGCCACGCGGTGAGCACGCCCTCCTCCATCGTCGGGGAAAGCTTCGGCATATCGAGAATCTTGGCCATGGTCGTCCTTATCGCCGGTCAGGCGACCGCTTCCGAGTTGTGGGCCTGCCCGCGGTAGAGCACGCGCTTGACCGCTGCGACGACGCGGTCGGGTTGAGGGATGCAAAGCTGTTCGAGTTTGGCGTTGTACGGCATCCCCACGTCGAGGGTAGTCACGCGCAAGATGGGGGCATCCAGCGAATCGAACGCGAGCCGCTGCAGCCGATCGGCCACCTCGGCCCCAACGCCACCGTACGGCCACCCCTCGTGCACCATCACACAGCGGTGCGTCTTTTCCACTGAGTTGACGAGCGTGTCCTCGTCGAGCGGGCGCAGCGATCGCAAATCGATGACCTCCACGGACACGCCCTCTTTCTCGAGCTGCGCCGCGGCCTCCATCGCGACGTGCGTCATGCGCGAATACGCCACCAAGGTCACGTCTTTGCCCAGGCGCACGACGTTCGCGAGGCCCAGCGGAACGACATCCAGATCGTCGGGCACCTCGCCCTTGACCGAATAGAGCGTCTCCGACTCCATCACCAGCACGGGGTTGTCATCACGGATGGCCGCCTTGAGCAGCCCCTTGGCGTCCGCCGGATACGCGGGCGCGATGACCTTGAGCCCGGGCACCGTCGCGTAGATGTGCTCCATCGCGTGACTGTGCTGGCTTCCGACCTGCTTGGCGCTCCCGTTGGGCCCGCGGAAGACGATGGGGCAATTGAACTGCCCGCCCGACATCTGCCGGAGCTTGGCCGCGTTGTTGAGGATCTGGTCGAAGGCCACCGCGGAGAAATTCCAGGTCATGAACTCCACGATGGGCCGCAGCCCCACCATCGCCGCGCCGATGCCGATGCCCGTGAAGCCGCCCTCGGCGATGGGCGTGTCGATGACCCGCTTCTCGCCGAACTTTTCGAGCATTCCTTCGGAGACTTTGTAGGCACCTTGGTAGTGCCCCACTTCTTCACCCATGAGGAAGACGCGCTCGTCGCGCTCCATTTCCTCGATCATTGCTTCACGAAGTGCTTCACGAAATCGAATCGTCCGGGGCATGCTGGGTCTCCACTAGCTCGCGAAGGGGCCGTCGTAGGTGGTTTCCTCGAGAATGGACGGTTCGGGCTCCGGGCTCTCCTCCGCGAACTTGATGGCCGCCATCACTTGTTCTTCCACCTCCTGCTCGAGCGCGATGATGCGCGCCTCGGCGTAGCCCTCGTTCAAAAGCTTTTGCCGCGTCAGGAGCACCGGGTCTTTCTTCTTTCGGTCCTCGAGCTCCGCCGCCGTTCGGTACTTGGCCGGATCGCTCATCGAGTGCCCGCGGAAGCGGTACGTGCGAACCTCGACCAAGGTCGGCATCGAGGTCTCGCGCGCCCGGTCGACTGCTTGCCGAATGCGTTGCTCCACCTCGAGCACGTCGTCTGCGAAGAACCGGTCGCTCGGGATGCCGTAGCCGATGGCCTTCGTGGTCACGTCTTCCACGCTCATCGTGCGCGACATGGGCGTGCCCATCGAATACTCGTTGTTCTCGCAGATGAAGACGATGGGGAGCTTCCAGAGCGCCGCCAGCGACACGCCCTCGTGGAAGCCGGCGATCGATACCGCGCCCTCCCCGAAAAAGCAGAGCGTGACCCGCCCGTCGTTGCGGTACTTGGAGGCGAAAGCCACACCGGCCGCGAGCGGAATGTGTCCGCCCACGATGCCGTAGCCGCCGAGCATGTTCGTCTTCGCATCGAACATGTGCATCGAGCCGCCGAGGCCGTGCGAGCACCCGGTTTTCTTTCCCCAGAGCTCGGCCATCAGCGCCTTCGGGTCCATCCCTTTGGCGAGGGCGATCCCGTGGTCGCGATACGTCGTGATGACGTAGTCTTCGGGCTTGAGGGCGGCCATGGCCCCGACGCCGACCGCCTCCTGTCCGATGTACAAGTGCAGAAAGCCGCCGATCTTGCCCTGCGCATAGGCGCGCGCGGCCTCTTCTTCGG
>Ga0137415_10006821_pt1 | contig 11323 bp, 8 predicted proteins | sample CZODoug3_1_1_16f_FD_183082 | JGI IMG/M metagenome (GOLD analysis project Ga0137415, IMG submission 183082) | Vadose zone soil fungal communities from Angelo Coast Range Reserve, California, USA - CZODoug3_1_1_16fungal (Hybrid Assembly) | ecosystem: Environmental > Terrestrial > Soil > Vadose...
TGGGTTGCAAGCCAACGTCGAGGCGGATGGAGGGGGCGAGGGCGGTGCCGGTCCAGGTTCGGCGCTCGGGAACGACGAGGCTGACTGCACCCAAGGCGGCGACTGGGCCGCTGGCGCGGGTGCGGCCGACGACCAGCGTGAGGCTGCCGGGCTTCAGCGCGTTGACGTCACCGAAGCCGGAGACGGCGGCTGATGCTTCCGCGCATTTCAGGACGGCGAGATCGCTTGACGGGTCGCGACCGGCGAGCGTTGCGGGGACGACGCGGCCATCCGGCAACGTCGCGTGAATCTCTTCGTCGCGGCGCAGGGCGTGTTCGGCGGTGACGATTGTGCCTGCGCGCCAGACGACTCCGCTGGCGGAGCCGCGGGATTCCGCATGGACTGCGACTACGTTTGCCGCGGCGCGTTCGGTGGCTTGCGCGAGGGCGTTGGAAAGTTCGATGAGTTCGGATGACATTTGGTGCCTCCATGAACAAGATGCGGCAGGCGGTGGGGCGTGCACATCCGCCGAACGGCTAGGTATTGAGGGGAGCGCGAGCGGGGCGCGTTAGAGGAAGTCTCTCGCTGCGCTTGAGACTGGGTCGCGCCCTTCGTTCCTCAGGATGAACTAAAGCGCGCCCCTACAACTTGGTCGGCCGCGCTCTAGGCAGCGCGTTCCATTAATTCCAGGCGATTGCCGAAGGGGTCAAAGACATGGAAGCGGCGAAAGTTATTGAAGGAGGTGTCTGGCTTAGTAGTGATGCCGGCGCGCTCGCAGGCGGCAAGAATTGCGTCGAGGCCTTCGACTACGAAGGCGGGATGGGCGCGCATGGCGGGCGTGAAATCGGGCTCGATGCCGAGATGAAGATTCACGGCGCCGGCGACGAACCAGATACTTTTGCGCTCGGCCATTTGCGGCGGCTTTTCGACCTCTGTGAAACCGAGGACGCCGGAGTAGAAAGCGCGGGCGCGGCTTTCGCTAGCGATGGGGATGGCGATTTGCACGTGGTCGAGGCTGAGGATTGGCATTGGTTCTCGTCCCTTACAAGCCGTGTGCTACGGGAGATAAGGCATGGCGTCGGTGGATTCCACGAATTTTTTCAGGGCGGCCATTACTGCGGGGCGGGTGAAGAGTTCGCAGAAGAGATCGATTTCGCGGCGAAGCTCGTCGTGAGGAGTGGGCTTGATGAATTTTTTGGCGGCGGCGCGGGTGACGCCGTCGAACTTTGTGATTTGCGCGGCGGTGGAGCGGGCGATCTTGAGGGCTTCGCCTTCGGCGGCGAGTTGCGCGACAAGGCCAACGGTTTGCGCGCGCGCGGCGTTGACGCTACGGCCCGTCAGAAGCAGATCGCGGACAAAGCCGTTACCGAGGTCGCGCTTAAGGCGCGGGATGCCGCCGAAGCCGGGAATGAGCCCGAGGCGTAGCTCAGGAAAAGCGAAGCGCGCCATTTTGTCGGCGATGATGATGTCGCAGACTAGCGCGAGCTCGAAGCCACCGCCGAAGCAGACGCCGTGAACCACGGCGATGGTGACGAACGGAGCTTCGTCAATAGCATTGAAAACCGAGTGAATGCGCTCCAGGAATTGGCACACGCCTGCGAGGCGTTCTTTTTCGGAGAGCGGCTCGGCAGCGCGATAAAGCTCGCGGAGGTCGGCACCTGCGCAAAAGCCTTGTTTGCGGGCGCTGGAGATGATGCAGGCGGCGGTTTCCGGGGCGAGCGCGGGAATCGCGGCGGCAAATTTTTCGAGGTCGGCTAGAGTCTCGGTGCCGATTTCGTTGGCTGGCTCGTGGTCGAGGGTGAGCTCAACGAGGCCATCGCGCCAGTCCCAACGCAGCGTTTTCCCAGCGAAATGCTTCATGACTGCTTTCTATCGTACATGGAGTTGATTTCGGAGGCGAAGCGCACATTGATGGCGTCGCGGCGGAGCTTGCCGTTGGCGGTGAGGAGGCCATTGTCGGGCGTAAGGGCCTCGCCCACGATTGCGAAATTGCGGATTTGACGATAGTGCGGAAGGTTGGGATTGACTACGTCGAGGGCGGAATGAACGGCTTGCGGCTCGACGGCGCCGGCAATCAGGACACAAAGGTAGCCACGGCCGTTGCCGACGATGACTACGTGCTGCGCAGTGGGCAGATGCTGGGCGATTTTATCTTCGATCGGCTCTGGCGGAACGTTGTGGCCGGAGTTGAGGATGATTAGATTCTTGATGCGGCCGATGATGCGCCAATTTCCTCGAGCATTGACTTCGCCCTGGTCTCCGGTGTGAAACCAGCCGTCGCGTAACACGCGTGCGGTTTCCTCGGGGCGATTCCAGTAGCCCGCGAAAATATGCGGGCCTCGGACGACGACTTCCTGGTTGTCGGCGATTTTCATTTCGATGCCCTTAATCGCCTGGCCTACGAAACCGGGCTCAACGGGGACGCGGGGGTCGTCGAGCGTGCAGATCGCAGTGGTTTCGGTGAGGCCGTAGGCTTGCAAGACTGGAATGCCGAGCATCAGGAAGAATTGTTGCGTTTCAGGCGCGAGCGGAGCCGAGCCGCAGATTAGCGCGCGTACGTTGGGGCCGAAGCGCTCTTTGACTTTACTGAAAATAAGTTTGCGGCCGAGGACAAGCCACAAGGCGTCGGCCGGGCGAGCATGGCCTGACGCTTTGCGCTGCCATGCTTCGCGGGCTTTCGCGAAAAGAGAGCGAATCGGAGCTGCGCGTTTGGACAAAGCGTCTTCGACGCCGCGGCGCACGCGTTCGAGAAGCGTGGGCACGTTAAGGAAATAGTGCGGAGCGGAGAGGCGAATTTCGTCGGGAAGTTTCGTGAGATCGGTGGACAGCGTCAAAACGCTTTCGCGTGAGAGGCAGGAGAGCAGGAGGATCCATGAAGCCGCGAAGTTGAATGGTGCGTAGTGGAAGACGCGGTCAGGCTCGCGGGTTTGGCCCATGAGCTGATCGAGTCGCTCGGTCGCGCAAGAGAGCATGTGAGTGACATTGGCGGCGGTCAGGCACACGCCCTTGGCTTCGCCGGACGTGCCCGACGTGTAGATGATGGTCACGATGTCGTAATCTGCGCGCGAATTGGGAGCATCGGGAATCGATTGAGTTGGCGCGTGCGGCTGCAAGACCTCGTCGAAGAGTACGCGGCGTGGCGCGCTGGACGGATCGCCGCTCCACGCACCCATTGTGGTGTCGCCGAGAGCTGCATCACTGGCAAGGAGCAGCTTTGGCTGGGAGTCGCGCATCATGGCCGCGAGTTCCGCGGGCGATTGCCGAGAGTAGAGCGGGACGACGATCAGTCCTTCAGCCATGAGTGCGAGATCGAAAGCCGCCCAGCGAATTGAGTTAGGAGCGAGAAGAGCACAACGATCTCCTGTACGAAGTCCGGCGTTGCGCAGGTAAGCGCGAATACCGCGCACTTGATCGAGCAATTCCCTTCCCGTGGTACTGACAAATTGCTCTCCGTGAATCTCGCGCAGGACAACCCGGTCAGCGCCGCGCTGGAGTTGGGCAAAAATGTTTTCGAGAAAGTTGGGCATGGCCTCAGAAGCGGAGAGTCCCGGACGCGTTCGGCGCGACGGCGAGCCTGCTCATCGAGATGCGGATCCGGCGACAGAATGCTGCGCAACCGTGCTGGCGTCGTATTGATGCGCCAAATCAATCAGCGTTTTGCTGAGTGGAGGCAGATAGTCTTCCCAGGAGAGTACGCCAGAGCGCAGTTGGAATTCTGGATACGTGCGCCGGACAGTGTCTTCAAGAATGGTGCCCATGCGCGCCATGACTTTCAGATTGCGGACGACGGTGCGGCCTATGCCCTCCCGGACGGAGTCCGCTTCGCGGACGAGAGATTCCATCATTTGCAAGAGCTTCGGCTCGAGATCGGGTTCATCAACGGTGAGGAAAAGATGCTCGTGGCCGCGTTCGCGCATGAGGTTGCGTATACGCTCGTCCATTGTGACGCCGGCAGAGGCAACCAAGCTCGGCATACAAGTGACAATACCGTGATAGCGCGACGAGACCATGTACGAGCCGGCGCGCAGAATGGAGACGAGCTGGAACATGTCGTAGTCGTCGGAAGTGAACACCGGGGTGCCGGGCAGAAACTCCAGCATTGCGCGGCAGGCCTGCGCATCCAGCCGCTCCATCGCGACGAGGATTGGGAAGACGCGATGGCGCGCGCGGAAGGCGGCGACGGCTTTGCCAAAGGCGGAGATGTAATTTCGATATTTCTTATCAATCTCATCGCCAGATTGAAAGAAATAAACGGTGCGATATTGGCTTTCTTTATAGGCGCCGGTCGTGGCGCGCGCAATGTACTTGGCGATGGACGCTTTCACGGGCCAGACGAACGGATGGATCGGGCAGAGAACGAGGATGGGAGTTTTCTCGTCCCAGCCTGCCTCGCGCAGCGTCTTGCGCGCGTATTCGGGCGGATGCGGCTCGAATGTCCACGCGGTGTCGGTGCCGAGTTCGGTGGAGATACCGAGTTTGCGCAATAAATCCTGCGATTCCACGTTGCGCGTGATGACAAGCGAATCGTGCACATAGCGTGCGCACATGTCTTGGATCACGGGATCCATCTGCCCGGCTTCCCCGCCATACCCTAGGGACAATTTATTTTCCGCGGATGCCAGGCCGAGAGAACCAATCATCATCGTCGTGAGCGCATTGGCGAATTTGCTTTTGAACATCGAGCCTTCGCAAGCGACGACGCCATGATTCTGGCGCACTTCGCGAAAAAGAAACGGCGGAAACACGTCTGGCAGATAAACCTGGCGCGTACCCGCGAAATAGCCGCGGCTGCGATTGAAGTCCTGCGACATCACGCTGAAATCGACGTTATCGGCGCCAAGCACGTGGCGCACCTGGCGCAGCATTTCCTGTACGCGAACATCTGAGCCCGTATTGCGCGTGCCGTTATACCCAGCGAAGAGCAGGCGGAGCTTTTCGCCAGGTTCCCAGCGGTGGCCGAGCCCGAATGTCCAGCCGAGCCGGCGGATTTCGATCAGCGCGCTGACCCAGGCAACGAGAAGGAAATCGGTCATGCGCGAGCGCTCCCAGCAACTGTTTTCGAGGCTGCGTCACTTGCGGAAGAAGGCCAGGGTTTCGCGGGGTAGCGGAACTTGTTTTCGCGGCTGTATTTGAGCAGCGGATACGCGTAACTGGAAAATTTCGCGGGTGACTCCCCAAGCTCGGCGACGACTCGCGAGTTGTCAAACACGGTGTTCCAATCCAGATAGGGCCAAAAGACTTTCATCAGCGAGGCGCCATAGCCGACCGCGCCTCCACGATTGGCCAGCCAATTCACCGTCGCGGAAAACGGCCGCCCGAACGATGGCATGTAGAGAGGCCGACGCCACCCGCCAGTTTCCGCAAGACTGTCGGTCAGCTCTTGATACGTCTGCGAACCCCCGCCAGCAGAAAGATGATAAATGCCGTGCGCGGGTTGCGGTTTCTGATGAATGGTCACGATGGCTTTGCCGACGTAATCCGCCGGTACGATATCGATTTTATCGTGAGGACGCAGCGGAAGAACAGGCAGGCGCGCGAGCAGATCAAACGCCTGCACCATATCGAACTGTGAAGTTTCCGCGCGCCGGCTGTCGCCCATAACAATAGCGGGACGAAAGATCGTACGTGGAACGTCCGGCAGAAGCTGCGCGACCATGTGCTCGGAAAATTTCTTGGTGCGGGCGTAGGGATCGTAATCGGAACGCGCCCAATCGATGGACGCATCTTCGGTTACAACTTCGTTGCGCCGCTGGCCGGCAACGGCAACGGTGGACACATGCGAGTAACGCCGCAGTCCTTTTCGGTCCTGCGCGCGCCGGGCGAGCTGAAGTACTTCCAGCGAGCCGCGCAGATTCACGTTGAGGCATTGCTTCTCGGACTTGCGGTTCAACGACGCAGCGCAATGAATGATGGAGTCTGTCGTGTCGACCAATACGCCGTAGTCGTCGTCCGACAAACCGAAGCGCTCGCTGGTAAGGTCGCCGCGGAAAATACGCACGCGCGAGTTGATGTGATCGAAAAATTCCGGAAAATCGAAATGGAGCTGCAACGATTGCCATAGGCGCTCGCGCGCTTCCTGTTCAGAATTTGCGCGCACCAGCAGGTTCAGCGAGTCGCGATGATCGCACAGCAGCCCAGCGACGAGGTAGCTGCCGAGATATCCGGTCGAACCGGTTACGAAGATCGCCATAAAGGGTCGGAGGGCGGCGCTGTGCCAGGACCAGCGGTGGCGCATGCGGCTTGCGCGGACCAATCAAGCTCGCGAGGCACGCGCGCCTCGAGCGGACGCCCTTCCATCAGGGGATAGCACCAACGACGCAGCGCCGGAATATGGATATTGATCCAGTAGTCCCACCAATCGATGGATTCCGGATCGAACGCGAAGAGAGCGCGCTCCTCCGAAGACAGCGCGGCGGAGAGCAAGCGCGCATTTTCGGATTCAAAAACGTGTTCGTTATGGAGGATAAAGGGCTCGTACAGCTCGATCAGCTTTTCTGCGCGCAGCAAATCTCGCTCCTGGCGGGCCAGCGGAGCTTTCTTCAAGCGCAGCGTGACGGCAACGCGATTGATGCGCGAGACCACCGCTTTTTGCATGGGAATCGACAATCGCTCGTAGCGCTGCTTGGAGACGGGGATGGTCTCGAACTTCACCTTGAGCCAATGCTCAATTCCCTGCTGGGTGCGGTAATGCTTGCGGTGAGCCAGCGCGGTAAGCTCGATGCTGCGCCCCATGTTCACGGGATTGATCGCGGATGTGGCGAGCTGATACATCCGGGCGCTGCGTCGCGCGATCACGGCGGCGGCGATCAAGGTCATTCCGCGGCAAACCATGTCGACCGGAATCACATCGAGGCATTTGCGCTCGTTCGTTGGAAGCTGCCGAAACGTGGTGCCCAGCAGATATGATAATGGCCCGGAAGTATTGATGCCCTCGTTCCAACCGGAGAACGGTGAACGCATCGAGCTTTCGACGATGGAAGGCCGAACGATCGCGATCGGCAAATCCGCGCCCTGGCGGGTAAGGACCGACTCACCCAAACTTTTCGTGAATGTGTAGGTATTCGGCCAGCCGAGGTGTTGCGCGCGTCGCAGGCCCACACGCAGCAAGCGGTTGCGCGCCCAACGCACGCGATTCCGCTTTAGCACGCCGTCCAATTCGTCTGCGGGGACAGCAGTCGGATCTCCCGCCCGTCCCAACACTTGGCGGCGTAAAGCCCGAGTTAGCTCTGGGTTTTCCGAACGCGCTTCAATGCGCCCAATCATCTCGCGCAGCGACTCGATTTCGCGCTCAGCGTCAAAATTCGCATCTTGCGCCGGATTGTAATTATCATGCAGCTCTTCACCTACGCGTCCATCGCGCATGCCAACCACGTAACACGTGGAAAGGTGCATCAGGCCCGCGTGATCGCTCTTCCGCAAAAAATCCAGGAGGTGAATGGCAGAATCGACATTGGAGGCCAACGCTTCGCGTAAATCGGGATTAAAATCGGTGAGCCCGGCGCTGTTCACAATCAAGTCCAGCGATTTTGCTAATCTTTCTTGCGTCGCCTCGTCCATCCCCAGACCGGGCTGGCTGACATCGCCTTCCACTACTTCCACTTTTTGCTTTAGAAACGCGGCGAGTTGCCGTCCGTGGCGCGCCTGCAGCGTGTCAAAGGCCGGGGACTCCTCAAGTATTTTTTCAAAGCGGCGTTGTGCCGAGGTGGTGCGATTGCGCCGGATGAGCAGGGTGATCTTGCCAATATTCGGAACGTTTTCGAGCAAATCGACGAGCCAGACCTTGCCGATGAAACCTGTGACGCCGACCAGCAAAACGTGCCGATTGGCCAGCGTTTCACGCACTTGGAGCCGCCCGACGCGCGGCACGTCCCCAAGCGCCGCAACCGCCCGGACAGCTGGCGACTCGGGACGCGCCGTGCTTTGTCTGGCTCGCGCGAGCGCGGACTCGCTCCAACCAAGTTGCGAAAACAATTTCTGGCTCGATACGCGGCCATCCGTGGTGCCGCTCGCGATCCAGGCTAGCGGGCCGCGCGGCCGTACCACCGGCGAAAGCAGGCGACCCGTCGCGTAGCCATCGCGAAACTCCAGGCGATTCGAGACAAACGAAGAGATACCAAAGTGATGAGCCATGGGCCTGACCACGTGCTCGAGGAGCTGGCTCACCAACACGATCTCTTCGCCGTTACGCACGGCCGTAATTAGCTTCTCCGCTGATTCGCGGCGCAACTGCGGCTTCAGCACATACTGGAAGTATTCTTCGCCTAGCAAGTCCAGACGGTCTTGGCTAACGCCGCGAAGCAACGTGTGCAGCAGGCGTGTGGCGAAGGTGCGGCTCACGGCGTAAGCGAAGGGCCGCGAGAGCGCCATGGCTGCCATGCCCAATCGACGCGCCCAGCGCTCCGAAAAACTCTGCGAGTTCCAGGTGAAAAACCCGACCAGGCGCATCGCGCCCACTTCAAACAACGAGCCTTCCACGCGCCAATAGGTCACGTGTCGCGACGCACCGGGTCCTGGAGCGCCTTTCAATGTGGCAATGGTTTCCGTCATACCAACAAACGATTATCAAGCAAGTGCACGCACCGCGGCTATCCCGAATGTTCCGGACGCCCGAATGTTGCAGAAATGTAGGCACATAATTGACCCGGAGGACAGCACCCATGAAGCTCCGCCTGCACCTGGGTCAATCGTCCCCGACCTAGGTGAGCGGTCACCTATTTGGGAAGTGAAAAAGTAGCATCCCCGACGCGTTCTCGCAAGGAGTGTGCGGGCTAGCGAGACACCGACGTGGCAGGCCCCCGATGCCCTGGAAAGTGAAAGACGGTCGAGGAAGCTAAACGCCCCAGCCGTAGCGCTCGGCGTGCTCAAGTGTACGCTGCATCTCTTCGCGGAGCATTTCCGTGAACGCGGAGCAACTCACAGTGCCTGTGCCAGCTTCAGCGATATCCGGGGTGCGATAGCCGCCGCTCAGGACTCTCAGGAGTGAATGCTCCACCCAATCGGCCTCCAACGATAATCCAAACGCGTCGCGCAGCATCATGGCCACGCTGAGAATGGAACCGATCGGATTTGCCGTATCCGTGCCCGCCAGAGATGGCGCTGAGCCATGAATTGGCTCGAACAGCGGTGCGCCGGACCCGAAGCTTGCGGACGGGATTACGCCGATCGACCCGGCCAACGCGGCGGCAGCGTCGCTCAAGATATCGCCAAACATATTGGTGGTGAGCAAGACGTCAAACTGCGACGGCCTCAAGGTGAGCTGCATCGCGGCGTTATCGACGTACATGTGCTCGAGCCGGATGCCGGGGTAGGCCGCGCTCATGGCTGTGACCGTGCGGCGCCAAAGGTGCGAACTCGCTAGCACGTTGGCCTTGTCCACGGAGCAGATGCGTCGCGAGCGGCTTTCGGCGCGCGCAAACGCGAAAGTGGCGATGCGCTCAATCTCTGACGTGGAGTAGGACTCGGTATCAAAGGCGCGCTCGACGCCATTTTCCACGACGCTCCCGCGCTCGCCGAAATACATCCCTCCGGCAAGCTCGCGGACGATCTCAAGGTCCAAATCTCCGAGCCGGTCAGCTTTTAAGGGCGAAATCCCGCGCAGCGGCTCCAACAGCTTCACCGGCCGCACATTCACATAAAGCCCCAGCCCCTGCCGCAAAGCTAGCAGCCCGCTCTCCGGGCGTTTGCCGACGGGAAGCGCATCCCATTTCGGTCCGCCGACCGCGCCAAGAAAAACGGCGTCGGCTTTGTGGCACGCGTCGAGCGTAGCGTTGGGAAGCGGCGTCCCCGCGGCGTCGATCGCCGCGCCACCAATCGGAAATTCCGCAAAGTCAAATTGATGGTGGAATTCGTGCGCGGCTTCTCGCAGAACAGTAACCGCAGCCCGAGTGACTTCCGGGCCGATCCCATCTCCCGCAAGCAATACAATGCTCTTCTTCATGACAGACCCCGATCGAGAAAATCCACTCCGCGCCGGGCCTTCGAAAGCTCAAGCCGACGATGCGGCTTCCGCGGCGACGGCCACGGCTCCGCGGCGAATCACCTGATGCGCGATAGCCACCAAGTCGCGCTGGCGAACATCCTTCTGCTGATCCGCGAGAGCAGTAACCCTCCGGTAGATTTCGATGAGTTCCGCATCGCTGGGCTCGTAGCCAAGATCGCGCAGGCTCAAACGCAGCGCATTGCGGCCGGAATGCTTTCCAAGTACCAGGGACCGCGCAGGGACTCCCACTGTTTGCGGCGAAATGATCTCGTAGGTCAGCGGATTCTTGATAATGCCATCCTGATGGATTCCCGCTTCGTGCGCAAAGGCATTCGCGCCAACTACGGCTTTGTTGGGCGCAACTACCGCGCCGGTAATCTCAGAAAGCATGCGGCTGGTGGGGAAAAGCTCCTCGAGCCGGATGCCCGTGCTGACTCCGAAACTCTCTTTGCGTACAGCGAGGGCAACCACCACTTCCTCGAGCGCTGCGTTGCCAGCGCGTTCTCCGATGCCATTGATTGTGCATTCGATCTGGCGAACTCCCGCGCGCACGGCAGCCAGCGAGTTGGCCACGGCCATGCCCAAGTCATCATGGCAATGTGCGCTGAGGGTGACGCCTTGGGGATCGCCCAAATATTCGCGCACCTGGCGGAACATCGCGCCGTACTCTTCCGGCACGGCGTAGCCGACGGTGTCCGGCAAGTTTAGGACTGTGGCCCCAGCGTCCACAGCTACCCGGCATACTTCGCACAAAAACTGAATATCCGTGCGGCCGGCATCTTCGGCGGAAAATTCGACTTCACCAACGTGCTGTCTGCCGAAACGGATCATCGATGCGATGGCCTCGAGCGCCTGCTCGCGCGACATATTGAGTTTGACGCGAAGGTGCAGATCCGAGGTAGCCAGAAAAATGTGCAGCCGCGGGGCGGCCGCGGGCTCCAGCGCCTCGATGGCAGCTGCGACATCATCTTTCCTTGCGCGCGCCAGCGCCGCAATCGGCACATCGCGCACTTCCGTAGCGACCAAACGCACAGCCTCGAGGTCTCCGCGCGAGGCTATCGGGAAACCCGCCTCAATAACGTCCACGCCGAGTTTGGCCAACTGCCGTGCCATGCGGATTTTCTCCGCCGTATTCATGGAAAAGCCCGGCGATTGCTCGCCGTCGCGCAGCGTAGTGTCAAAAATGCGCACTGAGTCCATACACTCTCCCCAGGATAGGTAAACAGACTGAGAAGCTCTGGTCAAATTTATCTTTATTCTGCTTTTGATAATATTGCCTTATACTTACCGAATCGGAGGGCGACAGGTGGACCTCGGCGAGCTTCAGGTATTTCTGACCGTGGCGCGCGAAGGCAGTTTCTCGCG
>Ga0137415_10006822_pt1 | contig 11321 bp, 9 predicted proteins | sample CZODoug3_1_1_16f_FD_183082 | JGI IMG/M metagenome (GOLD analysis project Ga0137415, IMG submission 183082) | Vadose zone soil fungal communities from Angelo Coast Range Reserve, California, USA - CZODoug3_1_1_16fungal (Hybrid Assembly) | ecosystem: Environmental > Terrestrial > Soil > Vadose...
TGGGGGCGCGGCCGGTTGCGATCCTCGACTCGCTGCGCTTCGGCGCCCCCGACCATCCCCGCACTCCCTACCTCGTCAAGGGGGTCGTCGCCGGCATCGGCCACTACGGGAACTGCATCGGCGTGCCGACGGTGGGGGGCGAGCTCCACTTCGATGCGGGCTACGATCACAACGTGCTGGTGAACGCGTTCACGATCGGCATCGCGCCGCGCGACCGCCTCTTCCACGCCCGCGCCGGCGGGACGGGAAACCCCGTCATCTACGTCGGCGCGCGCACGGGCCGCGACGGGATTCACGGCGCGAGCCTCCTCGCGTCGGCCGCCTTCGATGCGACGGCGGCCCGGAAGCGCCCTGCCGTCCAGGTGGGCGACCCCTTCACGGAGAAGCTCCTCCTCGAGGCCTGCCTCGAGCTCACGCAGAGCGACCACATCGTGGCGATCCAGGACATGGGGGCCGCGGGCCTCACCTCGAGTAGCCTCGAGATGGCCGGGCGCGGCGGCGCCGGCATCGTCCTCGACCTCGATGCGGTGCCGCTCCGCGAGGCGGAGATGGTGCCCTACGAGATTCTCCTCTCCGAGTCGCAAGAGCGCATGCTGCTCGTGGCGCGTGCGGGCAGCGAAGGCGCGGTGCAGGCGATCTTCGCCCGCTGGGACCTGGAGGCCGCCGTCATCGGACGCGTGACCGACGATGGCCTCTTCCACGCGCGCTGGCACGGGACGGAGGTCTGCACGCTGCCGGTCGCCGCGCTTACGGAGAAGGCCCCCGTGTACCGGCGTCCGGCCGAGGAGCCGGCGGCGCTCGAGGACCTGCAGCGCTTCGACCTGCAGGAGGTGCAAGAACCGGTCGATTTCACGCACGCCCTCCTGACGCTGCTCGAGAGCCCGAACCTCTGCTCGCGGGAGTGGGTCTACCGCCAGTACGACCAGCTCGTCGGCGGCAACACGGTGGTGCGGCCGGGGGCCGACGCGGCAGTCGTGCGCGTCGAGGGGACCCGTCGCGCGCTTGCGCTCACCGTCGACTGCAACAGCCGGTACTGCAAGCTCGATCCCTACCTGGGCGCGGTGCTGGCGGTGGTGGAGGCCGCGCGGAACCTGGTCGCCGTGGGGGCGCGGCCGCTCGCGGTGAGCGACTGCCTCAACTACGGCAATCCGGAGCGGCCGGATGTCATGTGGCAGTTCCAGCAGGGTATCCACGGCATTCGGGACGCCTGCCTCGCCCTCGGCACGCCCGTCGTGAGCGGCAACGTGAGCTTCTACAACGAGACCGATGGGCGGAGCATCCCGCCGACGCCGACCATCGCCATGGTCGGGCTTCTCGACGACGTCGAGACCCACATCACGTCATGGTGGAAGGGGGAAGGCGATCTGATCGTGCTCCTCGGCCGGAGCCGCGAGGAGCTCGGCGGCAGCGAGTACCTCGCGGTCCTGCACGGGATCGAGCGCGGCATCCCGCCGTGGATCGACCTCGACGCGGAGAGGCGGCTGCAACGGCTCTGCCTGCTGGCGACCCAGGAGCGGCTCCTGCGCTCGGCGCACGACGTGGCCGGAGGCGGGCTCGCGGTGGCGCTTGCCGAATGCTCGCTCGGCGGAGCGGGCCTGGGGGCGCGCATCACGCTCGAGCAAGGCATGCGCGCCGATGCGCTGCTCTTCGGGGAGAGCCAGTCGCGCATGGTGGTCTCCCTCCGGCGACGTCACCTCGGTCGCCTCCGGGATCTCGCCAGGCGAGAAGAAGTGCCGTTCGCCGTGGTCGGGGAAGTGCGCGGCGCGCGCCTCGTCATCGGCGATCTCGTCGATCTCCCGGTGGAGGCCGCGCGGACGCGTTGGCGACAGGCGCTCGAGCGACGGCTGGGCGGCTAGCGGCGTGTACAAAGCGCGTCTCCTCGGCTACAGTGGAGGCGGGCGGATGTTCGACAAGTTCCACGAAGAGTGTGGGGTCGTTGGGGTCTACGGCCACCCCGAGGCCGCTACGCTGGCGTACCTCGCACTCTACGCCCTGCAGCACCGCGGCCAGGAGTCCGCCGGCATCGCCGTGTCAGATGGGACGAACGTGCGCGTGCATCGCGGCATGGGCCTCGTGGCCCAGGTGTTCTCGCCGGCAACAGTCAAGGAGATGGGCGAGGGTTCGATCCTCGCGCTGGGCCACACCCGGTACTCGACCACCGGCTCGAGCCGCCCCGAGAATGCGCACCCTTTGCCCTTTCACCATCCACAGCTCGGACCCGGGGCCATCGCGCACAACGGAAACCTGCTCAACGCCAACGCGCTGCGCAGCCAGCTCGAAGAGGAGGGAGCGACCTTCGACTCGGGCCTCGACACCGAGGTGATGGCGCGGCTCATCGAGCACACTCACGGCCGGACGTGGGAGGAAGTCATCCGCAAGACGTTCGCTCGCGTCGTCGGCGCCTACTCGTGCGGCATCATCACGCCCACGCAGCTCATCGCGCTGCGGGACCCTTATGGGTTCCGACCGCTGTGCATCGGCTACATCCCCCTCCCGGGCCAGCCGGCGCACATCGTGGCCTCGGAAACCTGCGCACTTGACACGGTCAACGCCACTTTCGTGCGCGAGGTGCAGCCGGGCGAGATGGTGGTGATGGACGAGCACGGCGTCCACAACCTCACCTTCCAGACCTCGAACAGGCACGCGATGTGCGTGTTCGAGTTCATCTACTTCGCGCGCCCTGACTCGATCCTCAAGAACTGCGAGCTGGAGGAGGCGCGCATCCGTATGGGCCACGAGCTCGCTGCCGAAGCTCCCGTCGACGCGGACATGGTGATCGCGTTCCCTGACTCGGGCACTCCGGCGGCCATCGGCTATGCCGAGGCGGCCGGCATCCCGTTTCGAGAGGCCTTGATGAAGAGCCGCTACATCAATCGCACCTTCATCCAGCCGGACCAATCGCTGCGCGAGGCCGGAGTGATGCTCAAGCTCAATGCGCTGCCGCGATCGATCAAAGGCAAGCGGGTGATCGCAGTCGACGACTCGATAGTGCGAGGGACGACTTCGCGCCGGATCATCGAGCGCTTGCGTAGGGCGGGAGCGAGCGAGATCCACATGCGAATCTCCAGCCCGCCGATGCGGTTCCCGTGCTTCATGGGAGTGGACATCGGCTCGACCAAGGAGCTGATCGCAGCCGGCAGGACGGTCGAAGAGGTGCGTAACCACATCGGCGCCGACAGCCTGGCGTACCTGTCGATCCCGGGCTTGATGCGGGCGATCGGCCGCGGCACGGCCGAGCAGTTCTGCCGCGCATGCTTCGACGGCTCGTATCCGGTGCCCGTGCCTCAGCAGCTCGAGATGGACAAAATGCAGTTCGAGCCGCAATTGATTCCGGATCCCGTCCTGCTCGACACCAACGGCTGATGTCCGGCGAAGGCATGTCCTACGCCGCGGCGGGCGTCGACATCGAGGCGTATGAGCGCGTGCTGGCGCGGGTAAAACCGCTGATCGCCGCCACGCACGGCGAGGACGTGGCGGTCGGCGTCGGACCGTTTGCGGGACTCTTCGCGCTCCCTGGCGGCGGCCACCTGGCGGCCAGCGCGGACGGCGTGGGCACGAAGATCAAGGTCGCGATCGCCGCTTCCTCTCATCGAGGCATCGGCGTCGACCTCGTCAATCACTGCGTGAATGACATCGCGACCGCCGCAGCGCGACCTCTGTTCTTCCTCGACTACTTCGCGACGGGCAAGCTCGACCCGGAGGTCTTCACCCAGGTCATCGAAGGCGTCACTCTGGCCTGCCGCGAAGCCGGCTGCGCGCTGCTCGGCGGCGAGACCGCCGAGATGCCTGGCGTTTACGCGCTCGGTGATTACGACCTCGCCGGATTCATCGTCGGCATGGTCGAGCCCGGCCTCATGCGGGACCAGAAGAACATTCGGGCTGGGGACGTTCTGATCGGGCTGCCGTCCAGCGGCCTCCACACCAATGGCTTCTCTCTTGTGCGCAAGGTGTTCGAGGACGTGCCCCTCGATCGCGTCTTCCCCGAGCTTGGCCGTCCCCTGGGTGAGGAGCTGCTCGAGCCCCATCGCTCGTACCTGCAGGAACTTGGGTCGATCAACTGGAAGGCCGCCGCGCACATCACGGGCGGCGGGGTCCTCGGCAACCTGCCACGCTGCCTACCCGAAGGACTGGGCGCGCACCTCGGTCGCCGCTCGTGGGACGAGCTCCCGATCTTCGGCCTGCTGTCAAAGCGGGGCCGGATTGCTGACATCGAGATGTTCGGGACGTTCAACATGGGTCTGGGCATGATCCTGGTCGTCGATCGAGACGAGGTTCCGCGCAGCGCCTGCGTGGTCGGTGAGGTGGTCGAGCATTCCGGTGGCGAACGCGTGGTGATCAACTGAGACTTCACCCCAGAAAATCTGCGATTTTGCGGGGACCCCGATGAAATTAGGAGTGGTCGTCTCAGGGAAGGGGTCGAATCTTCGCAACCTGGTCGATCGCGGATTCGACGTCGTCGCCGTGGCCACCAACCGCCCGTCATGTGGAGGCGCGGCGCTCGCCCGCGAACGAAACATTCCGGTCGGTGAGCTGTCGCTTAAGCGCTTTGCAACTGAGGAGGAACGCGACGCCGCGATGCGAGACTTCTTCATGTCGCACGGGGTCGAGCTCGTCGTTGACGCGGGCTACGACCGCATCCACACCCGACCGTTCCTGGAAGCCTATCGAGGCCGCATCGTCAACGTCCATCCATCACTACTGCCCGAGTTTGGTGGCAGCATGGACGCGGTGGAGCAAGCGCTGGGCAGTGGCGCATCAGTAACGGGCGCGACGGTCCACCTCGTCACCGAGGACATCGATGCCGGCCCTATCCTCACGCAGGAAGAGGTGCCGGTGATGAAAGGCGATACCGTGGAAACCCTTCGTGGGCGCGTCCACGAAGCCGAGCACAGGATTCTTCCCAAGGCAATCCGGATGCTGGAGGCGAGACTTGCCGAGAGCCCTGCTGTCGGTCAGTGACAAGAGCGGGCTGACCGGGTTCGCGCGCGGCCTTCATCGCCTGGGCTTCGAGCTCTACGCAACCGGAAACACTCTGAATGCGATCGCAGATGCCGCGATCGACGCGCACCCGGTCACCGACCTGACCGGATTTCCGGAGATGATGGACGGCCGGGTCAAGACTTTGCACCCGGGCGTGCACGCGGGTTTGCTAGCGCGGCGTGATCTGCCCGGTCACATGGAGGCGCTGGAGCAACATGGCCTGAAGACAATCGATCTCGTGTGCTGCAACCTCTACCCGTTCGTCGAAACCGTGACCAGGCCGTCGGTCGCGTTCGAGGAGGCGGTCGAGCAGATAGACATCGGCGGGCCGGCGATGATCCGCGCGGCGGCGAAGAACCATGAATCGGTCATCACCGTGGTGAGGCCCGAGCGATACACGGAGGTGCTGGCCGCGCTGCAGAGTGGCGGCGCGGACCTCGCGATGCGGCGCCGGCTCGCCGCGGAGGCTTTTGCACACACCGCTGCGTACGACTCCTGGATCGCCGCCTACATGCTTGCCAACAGTGACACCGGGTTTCCGGCGGAGCTCTCGATCACCGGTCAGCTCGCGCAGCCGCTGAAGTACGGCGAGAACGAGCACCAGCAGGCTGCGTTCTACCGATTCGGTCCGGATCCAGGTGGAATCGGAGGCGCCAAACAGATCCAGGGCAAGGAGCTCGGCTTCAACAACATCCAGGACGCCGCGGCCGCATTCGCGCTGGTGACCGACTTCGAGCGACCCGCCGCGGCCATCATCAAGCACATGAACCCCTGCGGCCTCGCGGTGGCCGATGACATCGCCGCGGCATACCGGATGGCATACGAATGCGACAAGGTCTCGGCATTTGGGGGGGTGGTCGCGGTGAATAGGCCGCTGGACCGCTCCACCGCGGAGCTGATCGTCCAGATCGTCACCCACGTCGTGATCGCGCCTGCAGTCCTCGACGAAGCTCACGAGGTGCTCGCTCGGCGTAAGGCGATGGTCGTGCTGGCCGCCAATCAAGGCAAGCCCGGGCTGTTCGATTACGACGTCCGCACCGTCGCCGGAGGATTCCTGGTGCAGGCGTGGGACCGAACAGGCTTCGACCGCGCCTCATGCGTCGTGATGAGCAGGCGGCAACCAACCGAAGAGGAATGGGAGCAGCTGGGGCTCGCTTGGACGGCGGTCAAGCACGTGAAGTCCAATGCGATCGTGCTGTTCCAGCACGGGGCCGCGGTGGGCGTCGGCGCGGGGCAGATGTCACGCGTCGAGGCTGTGCAGCTGGCGGTGAGCCGGGCGGGTGAGCGAGCCCGAGGCTCGGTGATGGCGTCCGATGCCTTCTTTCCGTTTCCAGACGGGCTCGAGGAGGGGATTCGGGCCGGCATCACCGCGGCGATCCAGCCCGGCGGCTCGATGAAGGACGCCGAAGTCGTGGCTGCAGCCGATGCCGCCGGGATCGCGATGGTCGCGACCGGCAGGCGCCACTTCAAGCACTGATGGGCACCCGCTTTGGCGAAGAGGGCCGGAAGCTTTCTTACGGCTCGTATCTGAAGATCCCCGAGCTCCTCGCGCTCCAGCAAGGGTTGAGCCACGAGCATGACGAGCTTCTGTTCATCGTCGCCCACCAGGTCTACGAGCTGTGGTTCAAGGTGGTGCTGCACGAGCTCGAGGCGGCGCGCGCACGCATCGACCGCGACGACGTCTTCTTCGCGCGCCACCATCTCAGGCGGGTGTACGTCATCGAGAGGCTGCTGGTCGAGCAGATCGAGGTCCTGGAGACGATGTCGCCCCAGGATTTCCTCGCCTTCCGCTCCCAGCTGGCTCCCGCCAGCGGTTTCCAGTCGGTGCAGTTCCGCGAGATCGAATTCCTGTCCGGCTTGAAGGACCCGAAATACCTGGCGCGGATCGAGGCCACGCCAGAAGAGAAGGCAAGGCTGCAGCGACGACTCGACGAGCCGTCACTCGCCGATGCATTCGACGCGCTGGTCGGGCGCCGGGGGTCGCCCTCGCTGGTGGACATCTTTCGCGATCGCGAGCGCTACGGCGACCTCTTCGACCTGTGCGAGGAGCTGCTCGATCACGACGAGACGTTCGCGCACTGGCGCGCCCGGCACGTCCTGATGGTCGAGCGCCAGATCGGTTCCAAGCCGGGCACCGGAGGCAGCACCGGCGCCAGCTATCTCCGGTCCACCCTTGGGAAGCGCTTCTATCCCGAGCTGTGGGAGGTGCGATCGCAACTTTGAAAGCGGGGTTCGAAGGCGAGCGGCCGGAGCACCATATGAAGAAGACGCGCGTGGAGCACCCTCGCGTGACCTGTGGCACATGTCGCATGTTCGACGGCCTCGCCTGGTGCCGGCACTGGAACTTCCACACCACGGCCGAGTCGCCGCCGTGCAAGTTCTACAAGAAGAGGTGAAGGTGCCGGAGCCACTCGGCCAGTTGGCTCCGGCTTCCTTGTCGCCCGGCGCGTAGTCTCAAGCAGCCTCGGTTGCATCTTCGGATGCCGGCTCGGCCAAGACGACCGGTCGCCGCGAGCGAGCGGCGCCCGCCGACCGCAGCACCACGACAACGATCAGCAGCCCGGTTGCCACGCAAGCGGCCGCAATCGCGAATCCAAGCTGGTAGCCACTCGTCAACGCGCTGGCGATCGAGTTCCCCTGCGCGATCAGGGTTCGAGAATGGTCGGTTGCGATCGTGCCCAGCGCGGCCAGGCCGAACGCGGCGCCGACCTGCATCGTGACGTTGGCCACACCGGAGGCGACGCCCGCGTCGGCGGCTGGAACGTCGGCCATCATGATCGTCATCAACGGCATGAACGACATGCCGGCGCCGATGCCGAAGAGTAGGTACGCCCCGAAGATGCCCGGGAAGTAGTCCGCGCGCTGGTCTGCGGTCGACAGCAGAACCAATGCGGAGGTGATGATCAGCAGCCCCGGGATGAGCAGAGCCCGCGGACCGAAGGTGCGCATCAGCCTTGCGGTGATGCCGAGCGACAGCACCGCCAGCGCGAGGGTCGTCGGCAGGAAAGCGAATCCGGTGCCGACCGCGGTGTAGCCCTTCACGTTCTGCAAGTAGAGGGCACCAAGGAAGAAGTTCGTGAACATGCCCGTGGCGAGCATTGCGCGTGCCGCGCTTGCGCCGGTCAGGCTTCGCAGCTGGAGGATCCGCGGCGGCAAGATCGGATTCTCGAGTCGCGTCTCGAGCCAGAAGAACGCAACCAGCAGGAAGATCGCCGCCGCGCCGAACCCGATCGTGTGGTCGGATCCCCAGCCCTGGTCGGCCGCAGTCACGATGGCGTAGACGCCCAGCATCATCGCGACGCTGACCATGATCGACCCGACGACGTCAACGCCCTTGCTCAGGCCGATGCCCTCGTTCTCCTCGATCAGCCGCCAGCCCAGCAGCAGGGTCCCGATCCCGATCGGCAGGTTGATGAAGAAGATCCAGTGCCAGCTGATCATCTGAGTCAGCGCCCCCCCGGCCATCAGACCCAGCGAGCCGCCGCCGGCGAGCACGAACGTGAAGACGCTCATCGCCTGCGCGCGCTCTCGCGGCTGCGGAAAGCCCGTCACGATCAGGGCGAGAATGACCCCGGCGGACAGCGCACCGCCGAGTCCCTGCAGGAAGCGGGAGGCGATGAGGGTCGCGGGGTCGTTGGCCAGCCCGCTCAGCACCGAAGCCACGGTGAAGACCACGACTCCGGCGAGGAACACCTTCCGGCGGCCGATCAGGTCACCTGCCCGGCCGGCGATCAGAAGGAAGCTGCCGTAGGCGATCAGGTAGCCGTTGACCACCCAGGTCAGGTTGGCCTGGCTGAAGTGCAGGTCGTGCTGGATCGCGGGCAGCGCGACGTTCACGATCGTCGAGTCGAGGACGATCATGAGCTGGCCAAAGCAGATGACGACGAGGGCGATCCACCGCCGCCTATCGGGTTGCCGTGCCGAAGAATGTATTTTCATAACGCCTCCACTGACGAACCAACTGTCGTGACGATCACTATAACAGGATCATTACGATACTTATTGCATGGATTATCTGAAAAGTGGGAATGATTCTCATCTAGTGGTAGGATCAGAAATGGTCAAGATGGAGAGCGGTTCCGATACAGGGCTGATCGCGCTGATGACCCAGATTTCCAAGGGGATTCACCGGCGGACGTCCGAGGAGCTGCTGGGCATGCGCCTCAAGCAGTTCATGCTCCTGGGCTACGTTCGCGACCATGGCAACGGCGGGGTCTCCCAGCAGGAGCTGGAGAGCGCCCTTCTCATCGACGCGAACAGCGTGGTGCTGCTCCTCAATGAGCTGGAAGCAGCCGGATTCTCGGTGCGTAAGCGCGACCCGAACGACCGCCGGCGTCACCTGGTGGAGCTCACTCCGGCCGGCCGTGTGGCGGTCGACCGCGCCGAGAAGGCACGCGAATCCCTGGAAGATGCGATCCTGGCCGACTTCAGCGCTGAAGAGCGCGCAACCCTGAGGAAGCTACTAAGCCGGGTCCGCGATGGTCTCCTCCAGGCAGCCCCGGAGCCCGCGAAACTCTAGTTCAGGCGCTCCACGATCATGGCCATGCCCTGGCCGCCGCCGACGCACATGGTCTCCAGCCCGTAGGTCTTGTCCTTCTCGCGCAGCCCGTTGAGCAGGGTGCACAGGATTCGGGCGCCGGTCATGCCGAAGGGGTGGCCCAGCGCGATCGCACCACCGTGCGGGTTGAGCTTGTCGCTGAACGGGTCGATGCCGATTCCGCGGGCTGCAGGAATGACCTGTGCGGCGAACGCCTCGTTGATCTCGACGATGTCGATGTCGTCGATGGTCATCTTCGCTCGCTTGAGTGCTTGCTTGGAGGCTTCGATCGGTCCGAGGCCCATGATCTCGGGCTCTAGCGCCGTCAGGCCCGTCGAGATCACACGCGCCAGCGGCTTGATGCCGAGCTCCTTTGCCTTGCGCTCGGACATCACCACGACAGCGGCGGCGCCGTCGTTGAGCGGGCAGGAGTTGCCTGCCGTGACGGTGCCGTCTTCGCGGAAGGCCGGCTTGAGGGTCGCCAAGACCTCCATGGTCGTCCCCGGCCGCGGGCCGTCGTCCTTGGTGAACATGTCGCCGTTGGGCAGCGGGACGGGAATGATCTCGCGGGCGAAGAACCCGTCGTCGCGGGCCTTCACGGCCGCGTTCTGGCTCTTGACCGCGTAACGGTCCTGCTCCTCGCGGCTGATCTTCTCTCGCCGCGCCACATTCTCGGCGGTCTGGCCCATGGTGATGTAGATGTCGGGGTACTCCTCGGCATTGCCAGGCACCAGCCTCGGGTTGTACGTGTCGGGAGCATCCGGGTAACCGCTGCCGTATCGGGAAACACACTCGACGCCGACCGACAGGAACACGTCACCTTCGCCGGCCTCGATCGCGTGCGCCGCGATCCGCGTCGTCATGAGCGATGAGGAGCAGTAGCGGTTGACAGTCACTCCGGGCACGTCGAGCCGGCTCAGGACCGACACCACCCGGCCGATGTTGTGTCCCTGCTCGCCGCCGGGCAGGCCGCATCCGCAAATCAGGTCTTCGATATCGGAGCGCTCGAGCTGCGGGACCTGTTCGAGCACCTTGGTGACGACGTAAGACGCGAGGTCGTCCGGCCGGACGTCCACAAGGGATCCCTTGCGAGCCCTCCCGATAGGAGAGCGGCCCAAAGCAGCGATCACAGCTCCATTCATGGTTCGAATTATTACCTCTGCCCGAGGCTCGCTATTTCAGCCGGGCCTTGCGCTCACCCGAGATGGCGAAGATGACGAAGCCAAGCAGCATCAGCGCGATGATGCCGAGCACGACGATCCCGTGGATCCCGCCCCATGACGCGAGCACCAGGACGGTGGCCAGGGCCGGCAGCCACAGCGCCCCCGCGAGCTCGCGACGGCCCAGGGTTCTGTACCGGCGACTCTCCTTCACGAGCTCGCGCGGCAGCGGCTCGTTTGCGTCCAGGGGAGCGAAGATCGAGTACATGCTCTCCCGGTCCAGGCTGCGGAGTCGGACGTCGCCTCTGTGATCCATGACCCGGATCCAAGTTTGCCACGCCGACATTAAGACCGAGTAAGCAATCCCTCGCGGGTGAAGAGCCGGAGGGCCGCATACCAGGAAAGAGCCCCGGTCCCGAGCAGGCTGATGGTCGTGACGGCGAGGTTCGCCCACTCCACCGCGTTATGGACGATGGCGTCGCGCAGCACAAGCACAGCATTCAGGATCGGGATCAGGTAGTACGCAAGACCGGGGTTGAAATCAGGGATGAACAGGATGATCGACGCCGGGAAGATGGTGACGAAATACAGCGGCGTCACGTAGGCCTGTCCCTGGCGGAATGACTTCGCGAGCGTCCCCAGCG
>Ga0137415_10006823_pt1 | contig 11321 bp, 11 predicted proteins | sample CZODoug3_1_1_16f_FD_183082 | JGI IMG/M metagenome (GOLD analysis project Ga0137415, IMG submission 183082) | Vadose zone soil fungal communities from Angelo Coast Range Reserve, California, USA - CZODoug3_1_1_16fungal (Hybrid Assembly) | ecosystem: Environmental > Terrestrial > Soil > Vadose...
CCACGTCGGCGCCGTCCGTGGCCTGATCGAGGTCGATATGGTTTACATCATAGGTGTGCACCGCAGCCCCGGACACGAGCGCGGACGCTTCCGCGAGAGCTGCCGCGCCGCCGTCACTCACGGCATTCATCCGGGTCCAGCCGTCCTTCGGCTCATGGACAACCACCTCGACGCCGAGCCGAAGCAATTCGCGCGTTATGCCGCGCAGGAAATGCGCGTGTCCATTGTTCCAGCATGACACGATCGACTGGCAGAACAGGACGACCTTCATACGGCGAGCTCCAACGCTGCGCCGGCGCGCGCCCCCTCCCTACCCTCCCCCGCGTGCGGGGGAGGGTAGGGAGGGGGTAGCGAGGCCGTCATCTCCCGATAGAGCCGCAGGTACGCGCCGACCATGGCGCGTTGCGAATAGCGCCGGGCCCGCATCCGTGCCGTGGCTTGAAGCCGGGCCCGCAAAGCGTCGTCCCGGCAGACCGATTGCAATGCCGTGCGTAATGCATTCCGATCGCGTGGACCGACGAACAAGGCGGCGTCGTCCCACAATTCGCGGAAGCTCGGCAGGTCGGACAGCACCAGGGCACATCCCGATGCCGCGGCCTCCAGGACGGTCAATCCGAACGGCTCATAGAGGGCGGGCGAAACGAAAATCGAGGCGTCGCGCATTTCGTCGAGGAGCGCCGGGCGCGGCAGGGCGCCGATGGATTTGATTTGGCCGGAGGCAGCCTTCACGTCGCCCCCGTCTGGTCCGCACATTTCCCCGGCGACCCGCACGGGCCAGGGAAGGTCGGAGGCGATCGCGGCGACGGCAGCGAGATTCTTTGCCTCGTCCCAGAGGCGCCCGGCTCCGAGAATATACGGCTGCTTTGCGGTTGCGCGTGCCGCGATGGTCAATCCGTTCCGGATGACGCTGCCTTGAACGGGAGGGCGATACGTCGCCGAGATGAGGTCGCGAAATGCCGCCGACGGGGCGACCCAAGCATCCGCGCGGGACAGTCCGGCCGCGACCCGATCGCAATACGTGAGCCACCGCCCGCCAGGGAGTTGGCCGGAACGACAGGCCAGCCACCAAGTCTGCACGCAGGAATGAGCGACGATCAGCACCGGCGCCGACCAATTGAGATTTCCTTCGCGAAAGCTGTTGAGGTGCACCACGTCTGGCTGAAACGCGTCCGCTATGCTGCGCAGCATCTGGCCGGCGCGCCTTATGTCGGTCCCCGCAGGGTCCATCCACTCCAGCAGCAGATCCGTGATTTTGAGTTGAAGGCCGTGAACGCCGCGCAACGGGCGAAGTTGATCGGGCCGTGGGCGGGGGCCGATGACGGCGAGCATCACCTCGTTGCCGGCCTTGCAAAGCGAGCACGCGAGTTCGGTCGCATAGACCCACACGCCGCCGACTGCGTCGGTCGTCATAAGGATCCTCAGAGGCATGGTCATGCTGCGACCTCAAGCTCACACAAGCGACGCGGCCGCTGCTCTTGCACGTCGCTGAATGCACGGAATTGATTCAGATAGTGGTCGTGCGCCCGCTCCCACGCGGTGTCGTCCGGCTCGCCCCACAGACGGCGGTAATCCGGCGAGCCCGGATAAGGGAACAGCGGCACCGGATCATTGGCCCACACGCCGGCATCCCGCATTTGCTTACGCCAGCGGCGGACCAGTTCGCCGTCGTCCTGCGGCATCGCAATGAGATTGGCCTGGACGAACGGGATGTGCCGCTTGGCTTCGAGAAGTCGGTCGGCGAGTTGTCCGGTCGTCATGCGGCAATGTTTGGCGAGCATGTCGCGGCCTTCGACGGTGAGGCTTTCCACGCCGCATTCAGCCGAGACGCAGCCGGCACGACCGAGCAATTCCAGCGCTTCAGGTTTCCACACGTCGATGCGCGTCTGTACGCCGAACTTCACGCCGCGTCCGAGCAAACCGCGCAGCAGCTCTTCGTGCGGCAAGAAGATCTCGTCGATGAAATAGATGTATTCGACGCCCTGCCGGGCAAGCGCGTCGATTTCCTGCAGAACGAGGTTCGCCGGCCGTCGGCGATATTTGTTGCGGAAATTCTCCTTGGCGCAAAACGTGCAATGGTACGGGCAGCCGCGCGAAGCTTCGACTTCCGCGCCCGGTCCGATCGGCTCGGCATCGAAGCGATGATGATGATGGTCGTGACGGCGGATCATCTCGCCGGGCCAGGCGAGCGGGAGTTGATCCACAAAAGCCGCGGCTCGGGGCCCTCCGATCATCCTGACGTCGCCGCCTTCGATGAAGCAAGTACCGGCGACATCGCGTTCACCGGCGGCAAGTTGCAGGAGGGCCTCTTCGCATTCTCCCATGACCACGAGGTCGACGCAGAGCTTGCGCAACACCGCCCGCGGCGTCGCCGATCCGTGCGGACCGACGGCGACCAGGAAACCCGCATGGCCGTGCAGGGCGCGCACCAATTCCTGCGGCACGGTGAGTTCCGGCGGCGGGCAGCGCCAGAACAGATACGTCGGCGCCGTCGTGACCACGGTCATGTCGGGACGAAAGTGTTTCAACTCGGCGACGATGTCGCTCGGGCTGAGATTGTGCAAATGCGCATCGATGAGCAGCGTGCGGTGCTCATTGCGTTGAAGGAGTTGGTGCGTGATCCCGAGTTCGAGCGGCAGGTGCGGCGACCGGCATCCGAAATATATGCTGCCGTCGTAGCGCCAATCGGGATTGATGAGCGCTACTTTCATGCGACCTCCCGGCGCGGGTGCGGCGCTGCGCCGAATCGACCGTGCAGCCACTTTTCCAGCGTGCGCAGGCCATCCTGCAGCCGCACGCGGGGCCGCCAACCGATCGCTGCCGAGAGGGCGCCGGTGTCAGATACGTACCAGGGCTGATCGCCGGGCCGCCTCAAGTCGAACCGCACATCCGGAACATGGTCATGCATTCGCGCGATGAGATCGACGAGTTCGAGCAAACTCACCGCATTCTCCGGCCCGCCGCCCAGGTTGAATGCGCGGCCGCGGACCACGTCGATGTGGGCGAGTGTTCCGAGCCAGGCCGCGATTGCATCATCGATGTGCAAGGCGTCGCGGACCTGCAAGCCGTCGCCAAAAATCGTGATCGGGCGGCGCCTGATGGACTGCAGCATGAAGTGGGCAATCCAACCCTGATCTTCCGTTCCGAACTGGCGGGGTCCGTAGATGCAGCTCATCCGCAGCGCGGCGGTGCGCAGGCCATAGACGCGTGCATAGTCGCGGACATAGTGGTCGGCGGCTCCCTTGGAGCAGCCGTACGGACTATAGAGGTCGAGGGCGGCGGTTTCGGCGATGCTGCGACCAACTCCAGCGTCAGTGACGATGTAGCGCTTGCCGTGCCGAACAAAGGCGCTGGGCGCAAGCAGCCGGCCGTAGACCTTGTTGGTGGAGGCAAACACTATGGGCGCCCGCGGATTGTGGTTTCGCAGGGCCTCCAGCACGTTCAAAGTGCCGCGCACGTTGATCTCGAAATCGTCAACCGGCCGGTCGAGGCTTGTCGTCACCGCGACTTGAGCCGCAAGATGCAGAACCGCGGAGGAACGCGCCACCGACCGCTCGACCTTATCGATGTCGCGAATGTCGGCCGCCTCGACCGCGATCCGATCGCCGTGCCGCTGCTTCAGCCAAGTTACATTTTCCTGCGCGCCGTCTCGCGACATGTTGTCGAACACCAGGACGGACATGCCCCGGGCCGCAAGCGCATCGGCTATATTACATCCGATAAATCCGCCGCCGCCGGTGATCAGAACAGGCGCCACCGCATCGCCTCGCGCCGAATGTAGGGCGTTCATGCCACTAGTCCTCGGGATTCGAGTTCGGCGGTGGCGTGGTCAACGCGATCTTCGGCGACCTTGTCCTTGAGCCACTCGGCGAACTCCGCGAGCCCCTGGCGGAAACCGACTTGCGGGGCGTAGCCAAGCTTGCTCCTCGCCAGCGCGAGGTCTGCGAAACAATGGCGAATGTCGCCGGCGCGATACTTTCCGGTCACATGGGGCGTGATCGAGGACTTGCCGACGATCCGCGCCACCTCCTCGGCAATCGACAGAACGGTCCGGCTTCTTCCGCATCCGATGTTAAAAACGCCGCCCTGTGCGGCCGTGCTCTCCAAGGCGAGCAGGCAAGCCCGCGCCGCATCGTACACATGGACAAAATCACGTTGCTGCTGTCCATCTTCGAACACCAGCGGCGGCTTTGCGTTCATGACGCGGGCTGCGAATATCGCCAGCACGCCGGTATACGGATTGGAAAGCGCCTGACGCGGGCCGTAGACGTTGAAGAACCGCAGTGCCACCGTCGGAACGTGGTAGGCCCGGCCGATAATCAGAGCCATTCGTTCCTGCGCGAATTTGTTGAGGGCGTAAATGGAATTGAGCGACGGCGGTTTGTCTTCGGGAGTGGCAACCGGTGTAAGACGTTCACCATCGGTGTCCGCAAGCTCCCAGACGCCACGGCGGATCTGCTCGTAAGATCGCTCCCGCGGCGAAACCAGTTCGCCCCGATTTCGCCTGGCAAGGCCTTCGCCATAGACGCTCATCGAAGAGGCAATGATCATGCGCTCCACCGGATGTCGCGAAACGGCCTCAAGTAAAACTGCGGTGCCCAGCTCGTTGGTGCCCACGTATGAGCTCACGTCGTACATGCTCTGGCCGACCCCGACGGCTGCCGCGAGATGTACGACCGCGTGCACGCCCCGCAACGCCCGATCGACGGCTTCACCGTCACGCACGTCCCCGACGATCAACTCCGCATCGTCGGAGAGATATGGCGGGCGGCGCCTCTCAGGGCCGTGTACTTGCGGCGCGAGGTTATCGAGTATGCGGACGCCGTAGCCGTTGTTGAGCAGCAAGTCGGTAAGATGTGAGCCGATGAAGCCAGCGCCGCCCGTAATCAACACGCGCATTGGCACGACCGTTCCCAGGACCACGAGTTTAGGTTAACGCGCAACTCAGGCGTCGCGTGCATTTGCCATTTCGTCCCCCTCAACGTGTCCTGAGGTGGGGGATAGGATAGGTTAATGCATGTCACCTAAGTCCAACCACGTCGAATTTACTGCAGGGCTCCCGTGTTACGACGTCCGCGGCGACTCGTTGCCTTGCGACAGTTCCTGAGTGATGTTGCTTTTTCTAACGCAGCGCAAAAAGGTTTGTTCCTTTTCTGGACCGCCTGTCCGAGCTGGACGAAGCTCCGAGTCCGGAATGCGACTCGTCGCGTGCGTGCATCGTTGGTGGATCGATTTGGCTCCTCAGGACGAGGGTTGATGATGACGTTAGGGCGCAACCGGAAAGCTTTCGGCGAGGACGATGGGTCGGGGAGGTTGGATGTGATCGCTGTAGCGATCGATCATGCGGGCGCAGAACTCCGCGAATTCCGCGTTGACCTGCGGGGCGCTCGTGTGATGTGGCGCGATGCCCCGATGTTCAGGCGTAAAGCAAAAGGTGACGGTGACGTCGAATTCGGCCAAAGCATCCATCTGGCGATCGAACCAGGCGAGCGCGTTGGGGCGGAAGCTGTCGGCCCATGACAGGCCCGTCCGCACATGTCGGACGCCGAGTTGCCTCAACCAGCGCACAGCGCCATCGAGCCGATGGTCCTCAAAATGAAACCACTGGCAAATCCCGAGCGCCGGCGTGAGCGTGGCGAACGCATCGACCCCTATTTTCGGAGAGCCGTCCTCGCGGATGAGCCCCATGTGAAAATGGCGATAATAGGAGGAGCCCTCTGCCTCCTTATGACGCGTCGTCGCGGACCAGGTCTTGGGCAGGTCGAACAAGCTGTACCAGTGAATGCGTTCAACGCGGCCAATCAATAGCTCGGCCGTACGAGCGATGCCCCATCTCTGCACCTCTTCGGCGCCGAAGGACGATACGCCGGCCTCGGTGACCCAGATGGGCAGCGACGTCATGGCGCTGATCTCTTTGATCTTTGCCGGCCATTCATCGATGCTCCACAAATTCCAATCCAACGGAAAGCCGTGCAATGCGACGACGTCGACGTGTTCAAGCACGGCGCGCGCAGCGAGATTGGCGATGAACAGCGGATCGATCGGCGAAATCCCGCCAAGGACGCGCGGTATGTGCGGACTGGCCGCTCGGATCGCCATGCCGGCGGCGATCGCCATGTCGGCGAATTTGATCCAGCCGGGGTCAATTTCCGGATCCCAGTGCGACTTGTTGTTGGGTTCGTTCCAGATCATCGCCGCTTCGATCATTCGCGCCTCCAGGCTCGGGCAAGCGGGACCGTGGGCGTCTCGCCCGCCCCCACCCTACCCTCCCCCGCAAGCGGGGGAGGGTAGGGTGGGGGAAGAGCGGGCGAGACGCCTGCTCTCCGGGCGAGTGTCTTCGGTCGCCGGCCCGCCGGCCAGCCCATGGCCTGGACGACTTTGGCGGACGCGCCCATGTTGCTTTGCTCGGCAAGGAGCGCCATGGCGGCGCGATAGCCATTGAGCGTACCGACGTCGACATAAGCCGCTCCGGCCCTCACTCCCAGCGCGGTGCCGCCGTCAGCCAGATAGGCGTTGATGAGCGTGCCGAAATATTCGTCGGCGCGGCCGCGCGCGATCCACAAGCGCCGGAGCGCCGGGAAGACGCGGCCAGGGATCTTGAAGGCGCCCCAAATCCAGTGCGATGACGGGTCAGGCCGCTTGACTTCGACCTCCAAGACACGGCCCGCGCCGTCGAGCACCACGGCGTCGAAGAATTCTGGCCGCTCGACCGGGAAAAGCAGGAACGAGAGGACGTCGTCGGGCAGCGCGGCGAGCGCCGTGTCAGGAAACCAGATCGTGTCTGGAAGCCCGACAATCACCGGCTCGCTGTCAGTCATAAGCGGATGGGCACGAAACACCGCATCGCATAAACCGCACGGCCGCGGTTGAACCGCGTACACGATGTGGGCGCTGCCGTAGCAATCTCCGAAATAGCCGAGGATATCCGACTTGTCGGGCGATATGACGATGCAGATCTTGTCAGCACCGCCCAGTATCATGCGCTCCAGCAGATATTCGCTCACCGCGCACGGGCGCTCGATCCCGTTATCGACGCGGCTGCCGAGCGGAAGGAGCTCTTTCGAGAAGGCGAGCGGCTGGAGGCGGGTTCCTCGTCCTGCTGCAGGCACAATGCCCCACATCTTCAGGCCTCCGCCGTCTGCCGGACCCGAGCGGACGTTCGCGCCAACTCCAGCGCGGCCATCAGCGCTCGCGCCCGGTGATCGGACGTGTGCTCGTCGAGCGTTCGCTCGCGCCCGGCGCGGCCGATGCGCGCGAGGTCGCCCTCGCCCGTATCGATTGCCGCAATCGCGTCGGCTGGGTCTGCGGCAACGAGGATGTCGCTATTCGGCGTGAAGAAAGTGTCGAGCCCTTCCCATCCGTCGGTCAACACCGGGGCGCCGCAAGCGGTGGCTTCAAACAGCCGGCCGGACGGGCACCAGCCCATGCGCGCCATGGCCGAACGTGTCAGGTTGAGCGCCAGCCGAGAGGATGAGAAAAATGCCGCGTGCTCTGCGGGCGGCAGGTGGCGGACAAAATAGATGTTGGGGCACCACGGGAAATCCTGCGGATACTGGGCGCCGGCGATGAGAAAGCGGCGCTCCGGACGCTGCCGCGCCGGACAAAGCAGCAAGTTCTCAAGGGCGTTTTGGCGGTCCGCCGCATAGGTTCCAAGGTAGCCGAGATCGCAGCGATAATGCTGTTGCGGCGCTGCCGGCCGATGGACTTCCGGATCCACATGGCCGTAAAGCGGGACAACCAACTTAGCGCCAAGGCGGACTTGCAGCTCGGTGAGGGCGAGGCCGCCCGTGTAGCTTAAGACGAGATCGAAGCCGCCAAGACCTCCCGGGCCGATATAGGGCACCGCCTCGCCCCGCGAAATGGCGGCCAGAGTCACTGGCGTGTCAAGGTCGTAGAAAACGCTGACTGTGCGCGCAGACGATGCGGCAAGTTCGCCAGCCGCGATGCCGTCGGGACAAAAGGAGGTGACGATGGTCACGTCGGCGTCGCCAACTTCGCGGCGCGCCCGCGTCTCGATGCTTTCCCAATCCGGATAGAGCACGAGAACTCCGCCCGGCAACTCGTGCATGTCACGCGCGTCAGCATAGTAGGGAACGTCGCGCTCGAAGAATACGACCCGGCACCCCTCGCGCCTGAGCGCCTTGCAAAGGCCTCGCCAGAGCGTGGCGTGGCCGTTGCCCCAGGACGAACTGACGGTGAGGCCGAACACGACGATTTTCATGTCGCCAACATCATTGCCTCGGCATCTACGTACTCAGAAATCTCACCCCGCTCCCCGTCGAACTTAAGCGTCGTGCACGAGCCCGGATCGATCTCAACGCGCGCGAATTCGCCGAGCGAAATTCCGCGGTAGTGCAGGACCGCGGCCCGTGCAGGCTCCGCATGGGTAACGACGGCAATACACTGGCCCGGATGGGCTTTCGCCAGGCGCGAAAGGCCGGCGAGCACGCGGCTCTGAAGCTCGCGCATGGTCTCTCCTCCAGGAGGACGGCAGGTCTCCCGGTCGGAGTTCCAGCGTTGCCAATGGCAATCATTTTGCAGCTGCTCGAATGCGCGGCCGCTCCAGGCGCCAAAATCCGCCTCGTCAAATTCCGCCATGATTTCGATCGGCTTGCCGAGCATCGCGGCGATCGGCTCGGCTGTTTGCCGGGCGCGGAGCTGGGGGCTCGATTTGACGTCTGCAACGCCGCGCCGGACCAATACGGCGGCGAGGCGTTGTGCCTGCCTGGTCCCGGCTGCGCTCAGGGAAACATTCGGCTCTCGACCGACCAGAACGCGACCGATGAGATCATGGTGAGAATGGCGGACGAGGATGATCGTGGTCGTCACGGATCAATGGTCTCCGGCGCGCCGACCATCGCCATTAATAAACTCAATCGTTCGCGCCCGGGCTTCGCCGTCGGTGAACTGGCGAGGCGGCGATTTCATGAAGTAGCTTGACGGGCCGAGCAGCGCCCCGCCGAGGCCGCGGTCCATGGCCAATCTGGCGCATCGTACGGCGTCGATGACGACGCCGGCGGAATTGGGGGAATCCCAGACATCGAGCTTGAGCTCCAGGTTGATCGGCAAGCTGCCGAACGCGGTTCCTTCCAGCCGGATATAGGCCATCTTGCGATCGGTCAGCCACGGCACGTGATCGCTTGGACCGACGTGAATATCGTCCGCCGTCAGCGGCACTTCGAACTGGCTCGTGATGGACTGTGTCTTCGACAATTTCTTCGACGCCAAGCGCTCGCGTTCGAGCATGTTCTTGAAGTCCGAGTTGCCGCCGAAATTGAGTTGGTAGGTGCGGTCGAGCCGGACGCCGCGCTCGCGGAACAGCGCCACCAGTACGCGGTGCACGATCGTGGCCCCGACCTGACTTTTGACGTCGTCGCCAATGATTGGAAGATGCGCCTGCTGAAAACGCCTGCGCCATTTGGGATTGGAGGCCACGAACACCGGAATGCAGTTGACGAAGCCGCAGCCCGCCTCGATTGCGCGCTCGGCGTAAAACTCGGTCGCATGCTGAGAGCCAGTCGGCAGGTATGATACGACAACGTCGGTGCCGGACCTCAACAAGACATCGGCGATGTCGGCTTCCGCGGCCGCGGACTCGACAATGTCCTCGCGAAGATATCTGCCGATCCCATCGAGCGTTGGCCCGCGGTCGACGAAAACGCCTGAAGGAGGTACCGATGCAAACCGGAAAGTATTATTCGGCTGGGCAAAGATTGCCTCCGAGACATCGCGCCCTACCTTGTTGGCGCTAATATCGAATGCCGCGGAGATTTCGACATCGCCGACGTGGTATCCTCCGACGTCGACATTCATTAATCCTGGCGCCGGTTCGTTGGTTTGTGCCCTGCTATAAAAGGAGAGGCCCTGGACGAAAGACGATGCGCAATTGCCGACACCGACGATACAAACGCGAACCTTTTTCGAACGCACTGCTGCTGAAACCATTTTGAGCTCTTGCTTCGCTTTCCAGGTGAAGCTCAAATCATTTGGAGTGCGGTTTCAGCGGAGGGCTACGGCCCTTCGCCATGGACGGAATCGTAAGTACGATTCGCTACCGCAACGTCGGACATGTTCGTTTGTTCCAGGGCGTATTCGGGGTTTCGGAACGCGTTGTTTTCGGAGCTATGCTCCCGTTTAGAGTTGCGCGAAAATGGAAAGCGGATTGCAGAGTCAATGCGGACCGCGTCGAGCGGCGCCGCGCACTTCTTTGTCGCCGAATGCCCGAGCATAGCTCTTGCCGGAACTCAATCTATGCTGGACTGTTGGACCTGGAGGCTGGCAATCACGGACGATGGAGTTCGTTATGGTCCAACCTTCGGACAAGCTTGCGCTCGTGACTGGCGCCTCAACGGGCATTGGCTACTTCCTCGCACAAGAATGCGCGAATCATGGCTACAACCTGATCGTGGCTGCCGACGAGGCGCGCATCGAAAAGGCGGCAGAGCAACTGCGCAAAGTGGGTGTCGAGGTTCAAGCTGTCGAAGCGGATCTCGCCACGGCGGAGGGAGTCGATCGGCTTTTTGCCGCCGCCGACGGACGGCCGATCGACTTGCTCCTGGCGAATGCTGGGCGCGGACTTGGCGGAGACTTTCTCGAACAAGATTTTGCTGAAGCTCGGCGGGTCGTGGACACCAATATCATCGGTACGCTCTATCTTATTTGGCGGGTCGGCGGCGACATGCGATCGCGGGGAGAAGGGCGCATTCTCATTACGGGCTCGGTTACCGGCTTCATGCCGGGCGCCTATCAGGCGGTTTACAACGGCAGCGAGGCGTTTCTCGATTCCTTCTCGTTTGCGCTTCGCGCCGAGCTTGGTGATTCCGGCGTGAGCGTCACGTGTCTGATGCCTGGCGCGACGGAGACCGAGTTCTTTGCGCGGGCGGATATGCTCGACACCCGATTGGGAAGCGCCAGAAAGGACGATCCGGCGGAGGTCGCGCGGATCGGCTTCGACGCTATGATGCACGGGGACAGAGACGTCGTCAGCGGATGGAAAAACAAGCTGCAATCGGCGCTCGCCAACGTCATGCCTGCGGCGATGCTGGTCAGGCATTATAAGAAGATGGCTGCGCCGGGATCGGCGCGACGATGACGCCAATGCGCGGCGCTTGCTTCACGTAGCGTTGTCAGACCCGATTCCGTTCAAGCTCGAAGCGCCGGCCTCTTTCCCGGTCGTGGCCGGGCTCGTCCCGGCCACCCAATTGTCATTGCTCTGTGCCTGGAATACGGGGTCGCCTGGAACAAGCCTGGCGACGACGCCGGTCCTTCATGAAAACGACCGAAAATCCGCTCTCGCAGCGTGAAGTTCAGGAAACGCGCTCGGG
>Ga0137415_10006824_pt1 | contig 11320 bp, 9 predicted proteins | sample CZODoug3_1_1_16f_FD_183082 | JGI IMG/M metagenome (GOLD analysis project Ga0137415, IMG submission 183082) | Vadose zone soil fungal communities from Angelo Coast Range Reserve, California, USA - CZODoug3_1_1_16fungal (Hybrid Assembly) | ecosystem: Environmental > Terrestrial > Soil > Vadose...
GAGATCTCGCTCCAGGCATTGATGCGCCACCAGAACCAGCGCAAGATGTAGACGGCTCCAGTGCCCGCGCCGAGATTGAGCACTAGCTCCCAGCCAGCGCTGATGGACGTAAGCTGACTGGCCACGTATCCGCTGGCGAGCACGAGAATCACGGTGATGACCTTGCTGATGAAGACGTAGTGGTTCTCGCTGCTATTGCGCGTGATGAAGCGGCGGTAGAAGTCATTGACTAGGTAGGATGTGCCCCAGTTAAGCTGCGTGCCAATGGTAGACATATAGGCAGCCAGGAATGCGGCGATCATCAGGCCACGGAGTGCGGGGGGCAGGAAGTCGCGCAGTACCATGACGTAGCCCTGTTGCGGATTTGCTCCGAACTCCGCGCTCGGGTGCAATCCACCATGTGGAGAGTAGAGCGCAAGAGCTACCAGGCCGGTGATGATCCAGGGCCAGGGGCGAAAGGCATAGTGCGCGATGTTGAACCAGAGGGTTGCGCCGAGCGAGTTCTTCTCGTCCTTGGCGCTGAACATACGTTGTGCGACGTAGCCGCCGCCGCCCGGCTCTGCGCCTGGATACCATGCCGCCCACCATTGCACGCCGATGTAGACGAGGAAGGTGAGGACGGGGAGCGTCCACAAGTTTGAGGTAGTCAGACCGGCGTGGAAGTCAGGCAGGAAGGACATGACATTCGATGTAGGTGCGCCTGCTTTGCGTGCCGCTGCGTCGACTACGGCCAGTTGCAGCTTGAGCGCGTGCATGCCGCCGAGTTTCGCGACCGCGACACAGGCAAGCACGATAATCATGGTCATCTTCAATGCGAACTGGAAGAGGTCGGTTACCAGAACGCCCCATAGTCCGCCGAGGAAGGTATAGAGGCCGGTGAAGGGAACCAGCACGAAGATGCAGATGGCGAGCGCTGTATGTTTCGGGTCGCCCAGAGTGTAGTGCAGAAGTGCGTGGCCGCCAAGTGAAAGAGTGAGAACGCGGCCTTCGGCAATCATGGGGCCGAGTACGACGGCGATGATGTCCACCATGGCGCGCGTGACCCAGCCTAGGATGAAGCAGTTCATCAACAGGCCGAGGTAGATGGCCTTGAAGCCGCGCAGAAAAGCGGCTGGCTTGCCGCCGTAACGGATCTCAACCAGCTCGACGTCGGTTAAAATTTCCGCGCGGCGCCAATAGCGCGCGAAGAAGAAGACGGTCGTCATGCCGCTGAGGCAGAGTCCCCACCAGATCCAGTTGCCGGAGATACCCTGCGTCGCGACCAGTCCGCAGACCAGCAGAGGAGTGTCGGCGGCAAAGGTGGTGGCGACCATCGAGGTGCCGGCCAGCCACCAGGAAACATCGCGGCCAGATAGAAAGAAGTCTTCTGTCGATCCGCTTGCTTTGCTCCGGTAATAAAGGCCGATCAGCAGGTTGAAGAGCAGGTAGGCGGCAATAACGAGCCAGTCCAGGGTGGTGAGGGACATCGCGCTCCCTTAGTTGTAATGATTGAAACCAGTATATACAGGTAATCAAGAACAGGTTAAAGAAATTCCTGTGCCGGTTTTCTATCGTACAGCGGCAGCGGTTAAACAGTTAACGCGGGTTCAGGCTGATCTTTGCTTTCCGCGACTGTTGCGTGCATCAGCCCTCCTTGCGTGAGCCGGTAGACTTTGCCGCGCCACAGGATATTGCTGCTGCTGTAACTGGCTGCCCAATAGCAGAATCCCAGCAAGTCGCGCAACGGGAAGAGCAGTATGGTCCGCAACAGATGCTTTTCTTGTACGACGCTTGCTCCTACAACGGCAGCCAGGAGCATCCGCGAGACGACACTGTAGGTCAAGAGAGACAGTCCTAGTACAGGATGGTGCATGGCCAATGCTGCCGCGCATGCGAGTAGTCCAAACGGGGCGCTGAAGGTAAGTGCAGTGCCGAAGTGACCTTTGGGACGGGAGAAGCGCGTGGACTTCATCCAGCGGATCTGATGTTTTTGGGAGGCGGTAAAGCTATGGTTGAGAATTACGTGGTCAATGACATGCGTCGAGAGCACGACAGTGTGTCCGTTGTTTGCGATCGTGTTTCCAAGCACGAAGTCGTCGGCGCAATAGGGGCCAAGTATGCCGAAACCGCCTATTTCGTTTACGCAGGAGCGGCGCACAGCCATAGTAGGGCCAAGCGTAAATTGCATGCCTTCCATCAGATCGGCTGCCAGCACGCCTGAAGTCATTTCGATCGACATGCCTGCTGCTTCAAGCTTCGACCACAGGCCTTGATCGGCTACGCCGCGATACAGACAGGTGACGGCTCCTACTTTGTTATCGATGAAAGGTGCCGCCACTTCACGGATGTAATCAGGAGTCACACGCACGTCACTGTCGCTGATGATGAGGATGTCGTGCGCTGCTGCTGTTCCCATCAACTCGAGTGAAGAGACCTTGGCGTTGATGTAGGTGTTGTCGCCTGTGAAAAGAAATTTGGCTGGGATATGCGGATAACGCGCGGTGACGGTGCGGGCAATTTCCAGTCCTGCATCGTTTGCTTGTCTTGCGCAGAAGAGAATCTCGTAGGAAGGGTAGTCCTGCTGAAAGAACGATTCGAGATGGGCTTCCAGATTCGGTTCCGCCCCGTGCAGCGGTTTCAAAAGGCTTACCGGCGGACAGAATGGCTGGGGTCGCGCATCACGGCGACGGCGTACGAAACGAAACACACCAGCCAGCACCATGCCGGTAAAAACTGAAGATGTAATGAGGCCAAAAACGCCCAGGCCAAGCAAAAGCTTCAACATGCGTTTGACTGCACAGGCTTAAAAAATCAAGATTTTCACGGAAGCCTGTTTATTAGACTAACTCAGCTAGGCATAGAAAGCTGCTAAAGATTTCGCGAATATCAGGCGAAAGTATTAACGTTTTCCTTTGGCCGGAGGAACCACAACGACTGGTCGTCGTAGTGGAACCATAGCCGAACCCTGCTGAGAGAATCCCTGCTGCATGTGTGTCAGCATTTCCGAGCGGACGTAGTCGACAAAACTCTGCATCTGGCGGTTCATCTCCTCCATGCGCTCGCGCATTTGCAGGATGATGGCGATGCCGGCGATGTTTACGCCCAGTTCGCGGGCCAGGTTCAAGATGAACTCCAGCCTCTCAAGGTCTTCATCAGTGTAGAGACGGGTGTTGCCTTCCGTGCGTGATGGCTTCAGCAGCCCTTCGCGTTCGTAGAGGCGGAGAGTCTGCGGATGAATGTCATACATCTCGGCGACTGCCGAGATCATGTATGCGCCTTTTGACTTACGTTTCGTAGGCATAGGATTCAGTCAGTTGCAAAGATGTGTGTACTTCCATTCTGTACACGAACTGCACCAAACCGCACAACCCGCGGGAATATCTTCCAGTACTGCCCTCCTGCAATTCTGTAGGGAATGAAGGCTTGGGTGCAGTATCCATTCTGGTGCTCTATCTCGACGAGTACCGCGTCGGTAAATCCTTCCTCTGAGCTCTGTGTCATCGAAACATTGATAGCTGTTGCAGCGGCGATGATTTCGCCCATCTGTGCGCGCTCGGAAAGGTGCCTGCGCAACAGATCGAGCAGCATAGCGGTATCGGCGGGTAGATTATCGGCTCCCAATGTCTCGCGGGTAATTTCTCTTTCGGTATTCATGGAAAAACCGAACGGCCCAAACTCGCCGAACTTCTTCAGAGCGCGGCGGGCATAATTCACCGCCGCACTCACCAGGTCATTTGCAATCTCGCGTGTCTGCTCGTCGGTGGACACGCTAGACCTTGGCCCACATCTGTTCACGCGGGTCTTCGGAGTTCAGTTTCGCGAATTCGCGCAGGATTTCCTTCGAGCGCTCATCGCGCACCTGAGGGACAACAATCTCCACAGTAACGATCTGATCACCACGGGCACCATCGCGCGTGGCGGAAGGCACGCCTCGCTCGCGCATGCGGAGCTTCTGACCGCTTTGCGTGCCGGGCGGAATTTTCAATTGTGCACGTCCGTCGATCGTAGGTACTTCGATCTTCGCGCCCAGCGCAGCTTCTGTCACGGAGATGGGCGCGGTGATATGGATGTCGTCGCCTTGTCGCGTGAAGACCGGATGCGAACCCGTCCGGATAATCAGATAGAGGTCGCCTGCAGGACCGTTATGCGTGCCTGCATTGCCTTTGCCGGCGAGGCGAATCCGCTGACCATCGCGTGTGCCGGGCTTGATGCGAAATTCGAGAGATTCTGTACGGTGAACTGTGCCCTGTCCATGGCATGTTGGGCAGGCATTCTGCACTTTGCCCGATCCGCCGCAGCGCGGGCATTGAATGTTGAATTTCATCCGGCCGCCCATCTGCGTTACCTGGCCGGAGCCGTGGCATTCAGGGCAGGTATGCGCTCCGCCTGTGGAGGCCTTGCCTTTGCAGGTTGGGCAGATTTCCTGCTTCTGAATCTGGAGTCTGGTGGTGCCGCCCCGAATTGCGGTCCAGAAGTCGACATTGACCTGGTATTCGAGATCTGTGCCTGGCTGCGGTCCCTGTTGTTGCCGCTCGCCCTGGCTGAAGATTCCTGAAAAAATGTCGCGGAAGCCGCCCCAGCCCGCTCCACTGCTCGCTTCCTGTTGGGGCGCTCCTGCGCCACTCGCGAAGTCAGAAAAATCAAAGCCCCCAAAATCGATAGGGACGCCCTGACCGCCACGTCCTGCCCCCTGACGAGCGGCTGCTTCCGCTGCTGCCGGATCGATCTGGTCGGAGTAGAAGCCGAACTGGTCGTAGATCTTCCGCTTTTTCTCGTCGCTCAGGATGTCGTTAGCTTCGGAGATTTCCTTGAACTTTTCTTCGGACTTCTTGTCTCCGGGATTCACATCCGGATGATATTTGCGCGCGAGTTTGCGAAAGGCCTTGCGGATCTCCTCCGGGGTGGCCGTCTTCTTAACTCCAAGTGCGCCGTAATAATCTTTCTGTTGGGTTGGTGGCATTGTTCTCTAAACCTCTATGCCGAAGCTTTCTGCTTTAGCTCTCCCGTTTTGCGATCACGCGGTGCAGGGTGAACTTCTCGGCGAATCTTCTCTTCAAGCGTGTCCTGAGCAACGTCGAGGTCATAACGTATCTGCATATTCATCCAGAATTCAGGACTCATTCTGAAGTACCTTGCCAATCGTAAAGCAGTATCAGCAGTAATTCCGCGACGTTCATTCACAATCTCGGAGATGCGTGTTGCCGGAACCCGTAGCGCGATAGACAACGCATTCGCCGAAAGCCCAAGCGGTTTCATAAAGTCTTCTCGCAAGAATTCTCCCGGATGAATTGGAGGGGTTCGATCCGATGGTTTACGAGGAATTGACATCGCTTACAAATAGTCACTCTTAAGATGAATTCAAAATAAATCGTATCACGCTAAACGTTAAACGGTTTGCGTTAAATCTTCTGGCACCCTGGACACCAGTAAGCGGTGCGGCCTGCCATAGTCCTGTTTTTAATGCTCGTGCCGCACACTAAGCAAGGCTTGCCTTTGCGTCGATAAACGTAATGTACTTCGCCATCCTGGGCTGTGCCTCGCTTGTGCGGGCGATGCTTCGGTAGCGTAGTAACGATGCGTCGGTCATCCATTGCGGCGCGCATCAGCGTCTTCGCCTCGTTCCAGATGCCTTTGATCTCTTTAGCTGCAATCTCTTTGCCTGGGCGCATTGGGTTAATGCGTGCGCGATACAGTAGCTCCGCGCGAAAGATATTGCCAATTCCTCCAAACACCGACTGGTCCATCAGTAGTAAGCCTATCGGCGCTTTACTCTTTGCGATGAGCTCGAATGCCGGTTTCGGGTTAGACTTAGGCCGCAATGGATCGGGCCCAATGCGTGCCAGCAGCTTCTCCCACTTTTTTGCGTCGTAGATAGAGGAGTCCATCGCACCGCGCAGCTCGATCCAGTTCTTTGGAGTCCACATGCGCAGCCGGAGTGCGCCTTTTTCTTCGGGCAGTGGCATATCGCCTTCCCAGAAATCGCCATACATGCCGAGATGAACGTGCAGGATCAGGTCGTGCCCGAATACATATCCCAGATGCTTGCCGTATGCTTCGACAGTCTTCAGTGTTCTTCCATTCAGAATATCGGCGTCGGGAAAGCCGCCGTTGGGAGAATCCACTTTTACGCGCTTACCCGCGAAGGCGGCGGTGTGACGCTCGGCGAATCTGTGGATTTCGTTTCCTTCGGGCATGTGTGTTGTTTAGTTCCAAACCAACTTAGCCTCGACAGGCTCCATCAACCAAAACAGATCAGGTTCTACCTTGCGCATCTGCGAGACAAACTTTTCAGCTTCTTCGCGGGAATCGAAGACTACCTTGTTGTAGACCTGCCCAGCTCGCAGTTGCACGCATTTCCAAAGGGTCTCAGTCATTTTCTTCTTTAACTCCTTAAAGCATGAGGGGCACCCCTGTTTTGAGACGCCCCTCTGAAAATGCCCCACCCTAACTTATGCAGAATGGGTACCGGTATTCGGGTTATTTCTTATCTTCGACGTCCACGTACTCGGCGTCGATGACACCTTCGTCCTTCTTCTCACCCGTTGGTGCCTCAGTGGGAGTACCGTCAGGGGAAGGACCGGCAGCCGTTGCCGAAGCGGCGTTGGCCTTGTACATGGCCTCGGCCAGCTTGTGCGATGCTGCGGTCAGCTTCTCCTTCGCGGCGTTCAACTCGGACGAGCTAGGCGTTCCTTCGAGCGTCTTCTTTGCGTCGGCAAGAGCTGTCTCCACATCTGTCTTGTCGCTGCCGGAGACCTTTTCGCCGTTCTCCTTCAGCATCTTTTCGATGTTGTAGACGAGGCTGTCGAGTCCGTTGCGGGCTTCGATCTCCTCGCGTTTCTCCTTGTCCTCGGCTGAATGCGCTTCGGCTTCCTTCGCCATGCGCTCGACCTCTTCCTTGCTGAGGCCCGACGAGGACGTGATGGTGATCTTCTGATCCTTGCCCGTGGCGTTGTCCTTCGCCGTTACGTTCAGGATGCCGTTGGCATCGATGTCGAACGTCACTTCGATCTGCGGAACGCCGCGTGGAGCTACTGGAATACCTCCCAGCTTGAACTTGCCCAGTGTGCGGTTCTGTGCCGCCATGGGACGCTCGCCCTGCAGCACGTGGACTTCGACTTCCGTCTGGCTATCGGCCGCTGTCGAGAAGGTCTCGGTCTTCTTCGTCGGAATCGTCGTATTGCGCGGAATCATGGGCGTTGCCACTCCGCCCAGTGTTTCGATGGACAGAGTCAGTGGCGTCACGTCAAGCAACAACAGATCCTTCACTTCGCCCGCCAGCACGCCCGCCTGTACGGCAGCGCCAATGGCGACCACTTCGTCAGGGTTCACGCCCTTGTGGGGTTCCTTGCCGAAGAGATCCTTCACTACCTGCTGGATGCGCGGCATGCGCGTCTGCCCGCCAACCAAAACCACTTCGTCGATCTTGCTCGCGTCTACGCCGGCATCGGCCAGAGCCTTCTTGCAGGGTTCGATGGAGCGCTGGATGAGGTCTTCGACCAACTGCTCTAGTTTGGCGCGGGTCAGCTTCTTGACAAGGTGCTTTGGACCGGTCGCGTCTGCCGTGATGAAGGGCAGGTTGATCTCGGTTTCGATTGCGGTCGAAAGCTCGATCTTGGCGCGTTCTGCTGCGTCCTTCAAACGCTGCAGGGCCATTTCGTTGCCCTTGGCGCGCAGGTCGAGTCCTTCGTCCTTCTTGAACTCATCGATGAGCCAATCGACGATCTTCTGATCGATGTTGTCGCCGCCCAGGTGGGTATCACCGCTGGTCGACTTTACTTCGATGACGCCTTCGCCTACTTCGAGCACGGAGACATCGAAGGTACCGCCGCCAAAGTCATATACGACGATGGTCTCGTCCTTCTTCTTGTCGAGGCCATAGGCGAGCGCCGCCGCCGTTGGCTCGTTGACGATACGCTTTACGTCGAGACCGGCGATGCGTCCGGCGTCTTTTGTCGCCTGGCGCTGCGCGTCGTTGAAGTAGGCCGGGACAGTGATGACGGCTTCCGTCACCGACGTGCCGAGATAGTCTTCAGCGGCTTTCTTCAGTTTCTGAAGGTTCATCGCCGAAATCTCGGGCGGAGTGTAGTCCTTGCCCTGTGCCTCTACTACGATGTGGTCGCCCTGCTGCTTCACCTTATAGGGCACCATCTTCATTTCGTCGGTTACTTCGTTGAAACGGCGTCCCATGAAGCGCTTGATCGAATAGATCGTGTTTTCGGGGTTGGTAATGGCCTGGCGTTTCGCCACCTGGCCCACAAGGCGCTCGCCGCTCTTGGTGAATCCCACGACCGAAGGGGTGGTGCGGCCACCTTCTTCGTTGGGGATTACCTTGGGCTCGCCGCCTTCCATCACGGCTACGACGGAGTTGGTCGTACCGAGGTCAATTCCAATAATCTTTGCCATTGCTGTCGCTGCTCCTGAGCAGAAATCTTGAATAAGTGCCGGGTCCGGCTGATCTTACACTCCCAGCTTCGCACTTGAGTGACTTATTGTCAATCTATCTGATGATAAAAACTAAAGCCGGGATGCAAAGGTTTCAGTTGGGCTTATATTGCAAGTAAGCATATATAAATGAGCTGTTTACAAGGGAAGATCAAAACTTTGATATCCTGTTAGTAGTCCCCTTGGCTGCCCTCAATTCAGCCAACCCACCTCAAATGAACGAATTTTTCCAGCTTCTGCGCCGCAATCGCAACTACCGCTATACGTGGATGGGGCAGATGGTCAGCGAGATCGGCGACCACTTCAATAACATTGCCGTCTTTGCCCTGGCAATGGCGCTTACCCATTCCGGCCTCGTGATCACGGCGATCATGCTGGCCCGCGCTGTTCCAACGATTGCCATGGGGCCAATTGCAGGAGTGCTGCTCGACCGTTTCGACCGCAAGCGGATTATGATTGCCAGCGATCTTGCCCGCGCTGTTGTCGCTCTCGGATTTCTTTTGACCGTACACGCGCACCGTATCTGGGTACTGTACCTCTTCAGCGCTTTGCTGATGGTGGCCTCGCCGTTCTTTTCAGCTGGCCGAGCCGCCATTCTGCCGACGATTGCCAGTGCCGAAGAACTCCACACTGCCAACTCGCTCACCCAGACCACGCAATCGATCACGCTTACGATTGGGGCGTTTCTGGGAGCGACAGTCGTCGCTATCGGCTATAACTGGGCGTTTGTCCTGAACGCGCTATCGTTTGTCTTTTCGGCGTGGTGCATCTGGAATCTGCGAGCTCCAAAGGGCGCGGGCTTCCGCGTAGAGCGCAGCAGCTTGACAGAGACAGATGTCGTTCGCCCCTGGCACGAATATCGCGAGGGGCTGCGCTATATGCGGTCCATGCCATTGATATTTGGCATTGCTCTGCTTGCGGTAGGATGGGCGAGCGGCGGGGGAGCAGCCCAGATACTTTTCACGCTCTTTGGAGAAGTGGTCTTCAATCGAGGAGCCGCCGGGATCGGTATTATCTGGGCATTTGCGGGAGTAGGCTTGCTGGCTGGCGGCGCATTCGCCAACTGGCTCGGAAAACGGCTCTCGTTCGAAGCCTACAAGACAACCATCTTTATCGACTTCATTCTGCACGGCGGCGCATACGTGTTGTTCAGCCGTATGGAGCACTTCGGCTTGGCCTTGCTGTTCATCTTCCTGTCGCGCGCAGCGTCGGCGGTGAACTCAGTCATGAACTATTCCTATCTATTGCGCGTCGTCGATAACCAATACCGTGGACGCGTCTTCTCTACGATGGAGACGCTTACCTGGACCATGATGATGCTCTCAATGATGGGTGCGGGCCTCGCCTCGACACACTACAGTCCACGGACGATCGGCACTGTGGCCGGCCTGCTCAGTTCTTCGACAGCGATTTTCTGGGGTTGGGCCAACTGGAGAGGCCGCTTGCCGTTGCCGAAAAACGCAGGTGTTGCAGCGGAAAGCATTGAGATTCACGGTGATCCGGTAGTGTGAAGCAGTGAAAGGCAGCGCAAAGCTCGTCCAGATATGTGTTATTCCGCGAATTTGTTAGGGTCAATGCTTTCAAGCGGAATGAATTTCCGTTCGATCGGATCGTACTCCTCAATGGCTCCGGTCAGGATGTCGTAATACCAGCCATGCACCTGTAATGTCTTGTGCGCCAGACCTCTGGCCACCTCAGGATGTGTACAGAGATTCATGAGCTGCGCGATCACATTTGCGCGGATCAGGGCCACGTGCCGTGCCTTGAAGTCATCCGCAGGGACGCCGGGGTCTTTGTATTTCCATGCGCTTTCGATGTAGTTAAGCCACTTGGCAGTGAGAGGCAGGCTGCTCAGGTCCTTCTTTTCGACAACAGCTTTGATTGCTCCACAGTCTGAGTGTCCGCAAACGATCACATGCTTTACATGGAGCACTTCGATGGCGTATTCGACTGTAGCTGAGACGCCACCGGCCATCTCTCCCATAGGCGGAACGACGTTGCCTGCGTTGCGGCATAAAAACAGGTCGCCTGGTTCGGTTTGCAGGATGAGATTCGGAACGATGCGCGAGTCGGCACACGTGATGAACAGTACATTCGGCTTCTGCATCTCGGCCAGCAGATGAAAGTGGTCTTTCCACTGGTCGAAAACTTCGTTGCGGAACTTCGCGTAGCCTTCCAGAATGTTTTTCATAAATGCCTTATGAGCGCAGGAGTCATTTTATATCTACCTCAAAAGCATACCGGGTACGAGAACAGAGACCGATATATGCAACTTAATGGCGGTTGTTTTCGTAGCGTATGTTGAGAAAATTGGCAATGTGCGCGCAACACTTAAGAACCCGAACTGCATGCTGGTTTATTGCGATTCTTCTCGCCATTTCTGCGTGCCTGCAGATGGATGACACTTTTGCTGCTCTGCGTTTCTGGTGGTTGGTTCATCATGCTTCCCTCGGAGCATTTGTTGTTCCATATTGGTGGACGTCTTATACGGTTGTATCCTCATTTTTTGCGCCAATTTGGCTAGTCTTAATTGGTTTAGCGCTTCTACTCAGTCATTCGCGACCGGTGTGGGGCATTATTTCATTGAGTTGCTTCTTAGTCCTTCTGCCGCTCAGCTGTGCCTCGGCCCCAGCCCAACGAGGTGGTTCTGGTTATCTTTTAAGCCTCGAAGAGCTTCCTTTTGCATCAGCAGAGCGCGAAGCAAATTTGTTGCATATGGGTCGCCTTGCCGAACGGTTAAAAAAATGGGGTCTGAGCCACGGGCGCTATCCAAATACTGAGAGCGAGCTCATGGATGCTTCGAGGTATTTGGCATCAGAACCTTCGCCGTATGAACAGAACTCAATGCGCATTCCCTATCAATTAGTTTTGATCCAGAATAACGGCGTTCCTTACAGTA
>Ga0137415_10006826_pt1 | contig 11319 bp, 11 predicted proteins | sample CZODoug3_1_1_16f_FD_183082 | JGI IMG/M metagenome (GOLD analysis project Ga0137415, IMG submission 183082) | Vadose zone soil fungal communities from Angelo Coast Range Reserve, California, USA - CZODoug3_1_1_16fungal (Hybrid Assembly) | ecosystem: Environmental > Terrestrial > Soil > Vadose...
GACGTGCGGGCCACCCCGGCGCAGCTGGCCGCTTTCCGCCGGTTCGCCCAGGTCGGCGACCCGCTGGCGGACGACCTGGTCGCGGCGATGCGGGAGCTGCCCAGCGGTGAGGGGCGGCGGTTGTTCGAGCTCGCCCTCGAACGGGGCATCGACGTGGTGGCGGACGCGCCCGAGGCGATGTGCGCGTTCTTCGCCCAGGCCGACGAAGTGCCCTACTGGCTCGACCGGGACCAGTTGGAGCTGGCCGCGCGGGTCACCGGCCGCGCCGGGCTGTGGGGCATGATCGTCGCGCTGCCCAACCTCGCACTGATGGGCGGCTACCTGGCCTCCCGGCCGGACAAGACGCTGGTCGCCACCGGCGACCTGGACCGGATGGCGCCCCGGCGGGTGACCGAGACGGCGAACTGGTGGGTCGACGTGACCTCGCCGGGCGGGCTCGGCCGATACGCACCGGGGTTCGCCGGCGTGCTGCGGGTGCGGCTGATGCACGCCTACGTCCGGGACGCGATGAACCAGCGCGCGGATTGGGACCACGACGAGTGGGACCACCCGGTGAACCAGGTGCAGCTCGCCGGCACGCTCATGCTGTTCTCGCTGGCCAACCTGGCCGGCTGCCAGGCGATGGGGCTGCGGTTCTCCGTCCGGGAGCGGGCCGCCGTGTTCCACCTCTGGCGGTATGTGGGCTGGCTGCTCGGCATCGACCCGGAACTGCTCCCGGTGACCGAGACCGACACCTGGCGGCTGCTCTGGCTCGAGGCAGCCACCGAGTTCCGCCCCGACCCGGATTCCCGCAGGCTGGCCCAGGCACTGGCCGGCGCGATCGGCCCGCTGCTGGTCCCCGGCGACGGTGCGCTCTCCCGCACTGCCTCCCGAGCGCTGACCACCTACCTGACCTCGTACAGCCGACTGATCCTGGGCCGGGAGAACGCCGACTTCCTGGGCCTGCCGGACAGCAAGCCGTTCCAGGCCGCCGTACTCGCCACCGCCGCGGTCAACCGCACCCTGGAGTACGCCCGCGCGGTGCTGCCGGGCTCGACCCGACTCAGCGAGACGCTCGGCCACCGGGGCCGCACCGCGCTGATCAAACGGATCATGCACGAGCAGCGGGGCGACGGCAGCTACGCCCGGCACGACGCGTTGCGTACCCGTCCGCTCACGAATCTCACCCGAGCCAGCTAATCGAGCCCGTCCGGTGCCCCCGAACGGCGGCACGGATACCACCACTCGGTAACCGATCAGACGGTTTACCCGTGCCCGGAATGCGAGCAGGCTGACCCCGGCACTGTTGTCGGGAGAAATGACTCTAATGATCAAGATCGGTGAGTTGACCCAACAACTGAGCGTGAGCCCCGAGAGCACCGGGGTACTCGTGACCCGACTTGACGAGGAACTGCCGGACGAGCAGCTGAGCTCCGACCTCACCGACCAGCTGGACCCGTACGCCCTGCTCGCCATCCCGGAGCTCTACCTGGGCTGACCCGGCTCAGCCCCACTCCCCCACGAGCCGCGCACCTGCACCGCGGCTCGATGCCTGGCGCGATGCCCTCCGGTTGCGCCGGCCTCGATCGGGGTACTCGACGGCACAGGCGCCGGCAACGGACGGTTATTCGCCGGATACTGAGCGTCCCGTCACCGCCCTCGGAGGTATCCCATGCTCGCCATCGTCGCCGCCGTGCTCTTCCTGCTCGCCTTGATCTTCGAGCTCGCCGGCATCTCGCTGGCCGTGATCACCGCAACCGTGCTGGTCACCGCCGGCCTGCTCTGCGTCGCGCTGTCCATGGCCGGGGTCGGCGCCGCTGCTCCGCGACGCTTCAGCCGCCGCTGAGTACCCGTGAGTGGCAAGTGGTCCCAGGGAACCACTTGCCACTCACGACATCAGCGGCGGGCGTCCACCGCCGCCGCGAGCTGGTCGAGCAGTACCGAGGTGGTCTCCCAGGCCAGGCAGCCGTCGGTGATGCTCTGCCCGTAGGCGAGCTCGTCGCGGCGCCCGAGGGTGAGGTCCTGCCGGCCGGAGACCAGGAAACTCTCCATCATCAGCCCCATGATGCCCGGCTCCCCACCGGCGATCCGGGCGGCGATCTCACCGACCACCCCGGTCTGGCGCTCGTGGTTCTTGCCGCTGTTGCCGTGGCTGGCGTCGATGATCACGCGCTCCGGCAGGCCGGCCGCGCGCAACCGGCCCAGCGCGGCCTCGACGTCGGCGGCGGAGTAGTTCGGGCCACCGCTGCCCCCGCGCAGGATCACGTGGCAGTCCGGGTTCCCGGTGGTGCTGATCAGCGCGGCCAGCCCGTCGGCGTTGATGCCGGGGAAGACGTGCTCGGCGCCGGCCGCGCGCACCCCGTCCACCGCGACCTGCACGTCCCCGTCGGTGGAGTTCTTGATCCCGACCGGCATGGACAGCGCACTGCACAGCTGCCGGTGTACCTGGCTGGCCGCCGTGCGCGCCCCGATCGCGCCCCAGGACACCACGTCCGCCAGGAACTGCGGAATGATCGGGTCCAGGAACTCGCACCCCACCGGCAGCCCCAGCTCGGACACCTCCAGCAGCAGCCCCCGGGCCAGCCGCAGCCCCTGGTTCACCGCGTAGCTGCCGTCCAACTCCGGGTCGTTGATCAAACCCTTCCAGCCCAGCGTGGTGCGCGGCTTCTCGAAGTACGCCCGCATCACGATCCGCAGCTGACCGGACAGCCGCTCCGCGTCCTTGGCCAACAGCGCGGCGTACTCCAGCGCGGCGTCCCGGTCGTGGATCGAGCACGGGCCGACCACCACGACGAGGCGATCGTCTACCCCGTTGAGGATGTCGGTGATCTCGGTTCGGGCACGTTCGATGCTCGGCGCGAGGTGCGCCGGCATCGGATGCTCCTGGCGCAGCAGCGCCGGCGAGATCAGCGGACTGATCTTCGCGGTCCGCTTGCCGTCCAACAGCGGCGGGGCGACCGGGTCAAGTGCGACGGTCATGGCAGGGGCGTCCTCTCTGGGGGGAGCCGCCCGAACCATCAGCCGAGCCGGCTCGCGTGATGCCGGCTCAGGGGGGTGGGAGGTCAGCGCGAACGGCCGCTGGCAGGCCCACCCGGGGCCGGCCTGCTAAACCAGAAATAACGCCGCACGGCACGAAGTCTAGCCGGTCGGGATCACGGCACGCACCGAATACCCATCCCCCGGCCAAAGAACCTGTGAGTGGTTTGCGTGGCTATAGCCATCACCCATTTGGTTACCCAGTTCTGACCTGCGACCTTGCACCGGTGGAGTCAGCTGGTGCGGATGCCGTGCCGGCTCGCCGTGTCGCAGGCCGGTGGGTTGGTGCTGACCGAGGTCATCCGCACGGTCGGGCTGGACCGCGAGCTGTCGGAAGCGCTGCGTCGGTGGCGGCGCCCGCTGGTCGTCTGGTCCGGCCGGCCGGCAGATCTGCATTGCGATCACACCGGTACGGGAGCACGACTCGCGCAGCTGCCCACCCACCGACCCGGCACTCGGCCGGGTCGTCGGATCCTGGTGCGCTCCGACGCCGGGCGCGCGGCGAAAGGCTGAGGTCTCCTCGCGGTGAAGGCCGCAGCGAGGTCAGGGCAGGGGCCTCGGTACGAGAGCGAGCGTGTCGACATCCTCGCCCGCTGGGAGGGCGAGCACGGCGCGAGCACAGCGCGACGAACCCTCGGCCGACATAATCGGCTCACAAGATGAAACCTTAGGCTCCGCTCATGAGCAACTGGTCTGTCAAACAACACGGCGGGGTCGCGCTACTGACCTTCACCCGCCCGCCCCGCAACTTCCTCGACTTCGCCTCGATGCTGGACCTGGGCGACCGGCTTGAAGAGATCGCCGAGCAGTCCGAGCAGGTGAGAGTCGTCATGCTGACCGGTGGCGTCGACGGCTACTTCGTCGCCCAAGGCGACATGGCCGACCTGCAGCGCGCCGGGCGCGGCGAGGCACCAGAGGGTATCCCATCGTGGCTGCGCCTGACCGGCCTGCTGCGCGACATCCCGCAGCCCACTGTCGCCGCCGTAGACGGGCAGGCGTGGGGCGGGGGCAACGAGCTCGCGCTGGCCTGTCAGCTGCGGATCGGCTCCGAGCGGGCGCACCTCGGCAACCCCGAGGTCAAGGTCGGCATCATTCCGGGCGGTGGGGGCTCGCAGCGACTGCCGCGCCTGATCGGCCCCGGCTTCGCGGCCGACGCCATCTTGCGGGGCAAGGTCTTCCAAGCGGCCGAAGCACTGCGTCTGGGCTGGCTCAACGCCGTCCTGCCGGTGGAGGGCTTCGTGGACGCGGCAGTCGCCTGGTGCCAGGAGATGGCGGACCTGCCGTCGGCCGGTCTGTTCGCAGCCAAGAAGGTCTTCGTGCAGGGGCTGGAACTGCCGCTGGAGCAAGGGATCAAGCTGGAGACCGAGGAGTTCCTCAACATCGTCGGAACGAGCCCGGAGTTCGACGAGCGGATCCGCCGGCTCTCGCAGCAGTAGCGGGAGACCGGCGGATCGCCGCTCGATGCCCCTATGAGGTGGTGGTGAAGTCGTCGAAGTCAACCTCTGCGGTGGTTTCCGCGGCGTGCGAGGTGGCGGTGAGGCCGACGTCCTGGGTGGCCGCGGCCGACGGGACGTTGACGGTGCCGACGAGGTTCCAGGTGGCGCCGTCGGTGGAGTAGTAGCCGCTGAAGGTGGTGCCGTCGCGTACCAGCTTCAGCCAGGACGGGTAGGCGGCGTACCGGTCGAGTCCTGGGAGTCGAGCTTGCCGTTCGCCGTCGCTGTCCCAGTCGAGGAGATAGCCGTTGCCGGGGGTTTCGACCAGGGCCAGGTAGCCGGCCGAGGTGTCGGCGTCAGTGATGTCGTTACGGATAGCAACGCAAACCACTCACGGCTCCACGCTCTAATCGAAGTCGGTGAAGCCGGGGACCCACTCCGCCACGATCCGCCGGGAGGGCACCCAGCAGTCGATCTGGGCCAGGATGCTCATCCAGCCGGCGACCACCCGGATGAACATCAGGTACTGCGGCGGCAGGCTCATCGCGCGGCCGGTGCGGAAGTCCATCGTGCCCGGTGCCGTCACCCGGCCGCCCTCGGCCTGCATGAACTTCCGGTTGTAGTGGAAGGTCTCCTCGCGCAGTGGGTTGGCCAGCGCGCCGATGTAGTGCATCACGTCCTCGGCGGTGACCCGGTCCTCCAGGCCGACGAAGCCCTCGGCGCGCAGCAGGTTCATCATCTCGTCGGCCCGCTCGTCGGCGGCCAGCCGCAGGATCCGGCCGAGCGGGCGCGGGATGCCGTCCGGCAGCCGGGTCACCGCGCCGTAGTCGATCATGCCGATCCGGCCGTCCTCGAGCAGCCGGAAGTTGCCGTGGTGCGGGTCGGAGTGCAGCAGGCCGACCCGGGCCGGCGAGGAGAAGTGCAGCTCCATCACCGTCTCGCCGATCCAGTCGCGCAGCTTCTGCTCCTCGGCGTCCTCGGCGGGCCGGTGCGCGAACTCGGAGAGCGGCCGGCCGGGCATCCACTCGGTGATGATCACCTTGGGCGCGGAGGCGACCACCTTGGGGATCCGGACCTTCGGGTCGTCCTCGAGCGCGGCGGCGAACGTGCGCTGACTGTCCGCCTCCGCGCTGTAGTCCAACTCCTCGACCATGCGGTCCTGCAGTTCGTTCAGCAGCGCGCGCACGTCGGCGCCGGGGACGATCATCTGCAGCAGCTTGGCGAACCGCTGCAGGGTGCGCAGGTCGGACATCAGCGCCTGGTCCGCGCCCGGGTACTGCACCTTGACGGCCACCTCACGGCCGTCGTGCCAGACCGCGTGGTGCACCTGCCCGATGCTCGCGGCGGAGGCGTCCTCGGCGTCGAACTCGGCGAACCGCCGCGTCCAGTTCCGACCGAGCTGCTCGGCGAGCACCCGCTGCACGTCCTTGGCCGGCATCTTCGGCGCGTTGGCCTGGAGCTTGATCAGCGCTTCCTGGTATGGCTCGGCGAGCTCGTTGGGGATCATCGCCTCGTACACCGACAGTGCCTGACCGAACTTCATCGCGCCGCCCTTGAGCTCACCGAGCACCGCGAAGATCTGGTCGGCGTTGCGCATCGCCAGCTCGGCGGCGATCTCGTCCCGGTCCCCGCCGGCGAGGCGCCTCGCCCAGCCCGCGGCGGCGCGCCCGGCGAAGCCCACCGGGAGCGACCCGAGTCGAGCGGAGCGCTGGATGGCTCGCTTCGGCGGTTCCGTCATCGGCTCAAACTAACCTACCGACGGTAACTCGGCGACTCACATACAGGCGATACCTGCGGTATGTGAGCACCTGCGCGACCCCCGGCCCGAGCCTGCGAGCTACTCCATTCGATTGGTCTAGACCAAAGTTCACCTACTGTTTGCTCGGCAACTCTCGATTGGTCTAGACCAAACTGCGAGGGTGGTGTCCATGCGAATCGTGGTCATTGGCGGCGGGGTGCTCGGCACCATGCACGCCGCCGAGTTGGTCCGCCGTGGGCACCAGGTCACTCAGCTGGAGCGGGAACCCGAGGCCCGGGGAGCCACCGTGCGTAACTTCGGGCTGGTCTGGGTGTCCGGCCGGGCCGCCGCCGAGTTGCCGGTCTCGCTGCGCGCCCGCGAGCTGTGGGAGCGCCTCGGGGCGGACGTGCCGGGCATCGGGTTCCGGCCGTGCGGATCGCTGACCGTGCTGCGCACCGAGGCCGAGGTCGCGGTGGCCAAGCAGGTCGCCGCCGCGTCGGACGCGGCCGACCGCGGTTTCACGGTGCTCGACCCGGCCGAGGCCCGGCGGTACAACCCGGCGTTGCGCGGGCAGTTCCTCGCCGCGCTGTGGTGCGAGCGGGATGCCGCCGTGGAGTCCCGGGTGGTGCTGCCGGCGGTGCGCGCCCACCTCGAGCCGTCCGGCCGCTACCGCTTCCTGGCCGGCCGGGAGGCCCGCCGGATCGACACCGGGTCACCGGGCGCCCGGGTGCACGACCAGACCGGCGAGCGGCACGACGCCGACCTCGCCGTGCTCTGCCCCGGTGCCACCCTGACCGGGCTGGCCGGAGAGTTGGCCGGTGAGCTGCCGGTCCGCCGGGTGCGGCTGCAGATGATGCAGACCGCGCCGCTGGGCGAGCCGCTGCCCACCGCGGTCGCCGACGGCGACTCGATGCGCTACTACCCGGCGTTCGCCGGCCCGGAGCTGGACACGCTGCGCGCCGTCGAGCCGCAACCGGCGATCGCGGCCAGGCACCACATGCAGCTGCTCTGCGTACAGCGCCTGCACGGCGGGCTGACCATCGGCGACACGCACGCCTACGCCGAGCCGTTCCCGTTCGACCTGGACGAAGCGCCCTACCGACACCTGGCCGGGGTGGTCGAGTCATTGCTCGGGCGCCCGCTGCCACCGGTCGTACGCCGCTGGGCCGGCGTCTACGCGCAGTCCCTCGACCCGTCCGTCGTAGTGCACCGCCAGCTGGTGGACCCGGCGTTGTGGCTGGTCACCGGCCCGGGCGGGCGCGGCATGACGCTCGCCCCGGCACTCGCCGAGGACACCGCCGACCAGGCCGGCCTCTAACCTCCAGGAGCAACCTGATGACCGAACACCCAGACATCCGGCTCGCGGTGCTGGACATGGCCGGCACCACGGTGGCCGACGACGGACTCGTGGAGACCGCGTTCGGTGCCGCGCTGGCGTCGGTGGCCGACGCCGCCGGGGTCACCCCGGGGTCGGCCCGCGAGGCCGAACTGTGGCAGCACGTCCGGGACACCATGGGTCAGTCCAAGATCGAGGTCTTCCGGGCGGTGTTCGACGAGGACAACGCGCAGCGGGCCAACACCGCGTTCGAGCGGTCCTACCTCGACCAGATCGACGCCGGCCGGGCCGTCCCGCTCCCCGGCGCGGTGGAGGCCATCACGGCGTTGCGCGCCGCCGGGGTACTGGTCGCCCTGACCACCGGGTTCAGCCGGGGCACCCAGCGGCGGCTGGTCACCGCGCTGGGCTGGGACGACCTCGTCGAGCTGGTGCTCTGCCCGGAGGACGCCGGGGGTCGAGGCCGGCCCTACCCGGACATGGTGCTCACCGCGCTGCTGCGGCTGCGGGTGGACGACGTGGCCCAGGTGGCGGTGGCCGGCGACACCGCCAGCGACATCCGCACCGGCCGCCGCGCCGGCGCCTCCGTGGTGGCCGGCGTGCTCACCGGGGCGCACGACGGCCCGACGCTGCACACCGCCGGCGCCACCCACGTGCTGTCCTCGATCGCCGAGCTGCCCGCCGTCCTCATTCCCGCCCGAATTCCCGCCCGCCGACCCGCCACCCCTTGACACCGACATGGAGTCCCCATGCGCATCCGACCGTTGTCCGCCGCGGCCGTGCTGGCCGTGCTCACCGTGTTACTCGCCGGACTGCTCGCGGGTTGCGGCGGTACCGCCGCAACCGGCTCCGGCGGCGCGTCCGTCACCGTGTACAGCGCCGACGGGCTCGGCACGTGGTACCAGAAGCGGTTCGCCGAGTTCACCCAGCAGACCGGGATCGCGGTCAACTACGTCGAGGCCGGATCCGGCGAGGTGGTCTCCCGGGTGGACAAGGAGCGGGCCAACCCGCAGGCCGACGTGATGGTCACGCTGCCGCCGTTCATCCAGCAGGCCGCCGAGCGTGGCCTGCTGCAGCCCGGCGGGATCGGCACCGGCAACGCCGCGACCGTGCCGGGCAAGGACACCCAGGGCCGGTACGTGCCGCTGGTGAACAACTACCCCGTGTTCATCGTCAACCCGACCGTCGCGAAGCCGCTCCCGACCACCTGGGAGGACCTGCTCGCCCCCCGGTTCGGCGGCAAGCTGCAGTACTCCACCCCGGGTCAGGCCGGGGACGGCACCGCCGTGCTGCTGCAGCTGCAGCACGTGCTCGGCAAGCAGGGCGCGCTGGACTACCTGCACAAGCTGCAAGCCAACAACGTCGGCCCGTCCTCGTCCACCGGCAAGCTACAGCCCAAGGTCAGCAACGGTGAGCTGGCGGTGGCCAACGGCGACGTGCAGATGAACCTGCAGTCCATCGTGGCCGACAAGTCCAACTTCCAGCTGTTCTTCCCGGCCGACGCCGCCGGCGCCCGGTCCACCTTCGCGCTGCCCTACGAGATCGGGCTGGCGATCGGGGCGCCGCACGCCGACGCCGGCCGCAAGCTGATCGACTTCCTGCTCTCGGACCCGGTGCAGAACACCATCGGCGCCGACGCGGTCGGCGTGCCGGTCCGGCCGGACGTGCGCCCCACCGACCCGAACACCACCAAGATCCAGCAAGCTCTGCAAGGCGTGACCATCTGGCAGCCCGACTGGGACGCGGTTACCCGTGACCTCAACGCCGATGTGGCGGCCTACCAGCAGGCGGTGAACAAATGAGCCAGCCTGACGGCGCCGCGGCCCCGATGGAGTCGAGCAGGACCGACGCGGTGCTGCTGGACCGGATCGACCTGGACTACCGGCAGGGCCGCACCAGCACCCCGGCGCTGCGGGACGTGAGCATCCGCATCCGGGCCGGTCAGACGCTGGCCCTGCTCGGGCCCAGCGGCTCGGGCAAGTCCACCGCGCTGAAGGTGCTCGCCGGCTTCCTCCGGCCCACCTCCGGGCGCGTCTACCTGGACGGGCGGGACGTCACCGACCTCCCGCCGGCCCGGCGCGGCATCGGTGTGGTGGTGCAGTCCTACGCGCTGTTCCCGCACCTTCGGGTGGACGACAACGTGGCGTTCGGGCTGCACGCCCGCCGGCTGCCCAAGGACGTGATCACCGAGCGCGTTGCCGAGGTCCTCGGCCAGGTCGGCATGTCCGAGTACGGTCGGCGGCTACCCAGGGAACTGTCCGGCGGGCAGCAACAGCGGGTGGCGATCGCCCGCGCGCTGGCGATCCGCCCGAAGGTGCTGCTGCTGGACGAACCGCTGGCCGCGCTGGACATCCACCTGCGCCAGGGCATGCTCGCCGAGCTGCAGCGGCTGCGGGCGAACCTGCCCGATACCGCCATCCTGTTCGTCACCCACGACCAGGCCGAGGCGCTCGCCCTGGCCGACCAGATCGGCGTCATGCGGGCCGGCCGGCTGGTCGACCTGGCCGACACCGACGAACTGTGGCACCGGCCGCCCAGCCGGTTCACCGCGTCCTTCCTCGGCGGGGCCAACCTCATCCCGGTCACCGTCGCCGCGACCCCCGACCGGTCCTCGGCGGTGGTCCGGGTGGCCGAGTCCGAGTTCGTGGCCAACCGGGCGCGGGACTGGTCACCCGGCGCGCCGGCGGTGCTCGCGGTACGGCCACACGCACTGCGGCTGACCAGCTCACTGGACGGGCCGGACGTGCTGCCCGCCCGGGTCACCAGTGCCCAGTGGCGGGGACCGGCCACCCGCGTCACCATCGCGGTCGACGCCCTGCCCGACCTGCTCGTCGAGATCGACCAGCCCGGGGAGATCCAGCACCAGGTCGGGGACCGGGTCGGCATGCACATCCCCCCGCGCGCCGGCGTGCTCATCCCCGCCGACCAGCCGGAACCGGCCACCGACACCCCTACCGACGCCGGCACCGAGGCCGGCACCGGCACTGACACCGGCACTCATGCCAGGACCGCTTCCCTGGCGCCCACCGTCGGGCCGAGCGCCACCAGGCCGCTGGGGAGTGCGCCGTGAGCACGCTGGCCGCGGCGCCGCCGAGGGCCGCGCGCGGCTCGCTCCGGCTTCCGGCCGGCGCCTGGGTGGTCCCACCGCTGGTCCTGATCCTCGGCTTCGTCGGCTGGCCGATGATGACCGTGCTGGGCGAGTCCGTCCGCGACCAGAACGGGGCCTTGAGCCTGTCCAGCTGGTCGACCGTACTGACCTCGGCGGAGTTCCGGGGCGCACTGGGCCGGACCGCCCAGATCGCCATCGGCTCCACCATCGGCGCGCTGATCCTCGGCTCCTTCCTGGCCATCGTGCTGGCGTTCGTGCCCTTCCCCGGCGCCGGCCTGGCCGCGCGGCTGATCGACACCGTGCTGGCCCTGCCGTCGTTCCTGATCACCCTGGCGTTCACGTTCCTCTACGGCAGCGCCGGGGTGCTCCAGGCGCTGGTCACCGGGGTGGCCGGGCAAGGGGCGCGGATCCCGCCCATCCTCACCTCGCCGCTCGGGGTGATCCTCGCGGAGGTCACCTTTTTCACCCCGTTCGTCGTCCGCCCCCTGCTGGCCGCCCTGTCACTGCTGCCCCGCGAGCAGCTGGAGGTGGCCGCCAGCCTGGGCGCCGGCCCGGCGCGGGTGCTGCGCACCGTGGTCTTCCCGGAGGTGCTGCCCGCACTGGCCGCCGGCGGCAGCCTGGTGCTGCTGCTGACGCTCAACGAGTTCGGCATCGTGCTGTTCACCGGCGCCAAGGACGTCATCACGCTGCC
>Ga0137415_10006827_pt1 | contig 11318 bp, 10 predicted proteins | sample CZODoug3_1_1_16f_FD_183082 | JGI IMG/M metagenome (GOLD analysis project Ga0137415, IMG submission 183082) | Vadose zone soil fungal communities from Angelo Coast Range Reserve, California, USA - CZODoug3_1_1_16fungal (Hybrid Assembly) | ecosystem: Environmental > Terrestrial > Soil > Vadose...
GCGGCCGCGGGATGCGGGTCGTCAGGGAGCGCGGCGAAGTCGTGCAGGCGTTCGACGCCTGCCAGTCGGAAGCCGGCGCGGCCTTCGGCTCGTCGGAGGTCTACTGCGAGAAGTTCGTGCAGAACGCGCGGCACGTCGAGGTCCAGGTGCTCGGCGACCGCAACGGCATCCGGGTCCACCTCGGCGAGCGGGACTGCTCGGTCCAGCGACGCCACCAGAAGCTTCTCGAGGAATCGCCGGCACCGCTCCTGGCCGTCAAGACGCGCGATGGGCTGCTGCAGGCCGCGCTCACCGTGGCGGCGGCCGTCAACTACGTCAGCGCGGGCACCGTGGAGTTTCTGGTCGACGAAGAAGGCAACTTCTACTTCATCGAGATGAACACGCGGATCCAGGTCGAGCACCCCGTGACCGAGCTCGTCACCGGGATCGACATCGTCCGCGAGCAGATCCGGATCGCCGGCGGTGAGCCCCTTGGTTATCGGCAGGACGCCGTGCGGTTCGAGGGGCATGCAATCGAGTGCCGGATCAACGCGGAAGATCCCGAGACGTTCGCCCCGAGCGCCGGCCGCGTGACCATGTGGGTCCCGCCCGGTGGTTTCAACGTCCGAGTCGATAGCCACTTGATGGCGCCCTACGCGGTCCCGCCGTTCTACGACTCGCTGCTCGCCAAGATCCTCGTACGCGGCGCGAGCCGCGAGGAGGCGATCGACCGGATGCGCCGGGCGCTCCGCGAGACGGTCCTGGAAGGCGTCAAGACCTCGATCCCGTTCCATTTGAGACTGCTGGACGATCCGGCGTTCCAGGAAGGGCACGTCAGCAAAGTCGAGATGGTCCGACGCCGGGGCTGATGGACCCCTCGCTGTACGTCATCCTCGATCGGACGGCCTCCCGGGGACGCGATCTCGAGGAGATCCTGGACGCGACGATCGCCGGCGGCTGCCGCCTGATCCAGCTTCGTGAGAAGGAGTGGCCGTCCGGACGATTCCTTCCGCTGGCCGAGCGGCTGTGCGACCGGTGCCGCCGGGCCGGCGTGACCTTCATCGTGAACGACCGGGTCGACCTGGCGATCTCCGTCGGCGCCGACGGCGTGCACCTCGGCCAGGACGATCTCCCATCCCGTGTCGCCCGTCCGCTCCTGCGGCCCGGCATGGTCCTGGGCCGCTCGACCCACAGCGTCGCCCAGGCACGAGAGGCGCAGTCGGAGGGCGCCGACTATATCGCCGTCGGCTCGATGTTCCCGACGCAGACCAAGCCCGATTTCGAGCTCGTCGGGCCAGAGCTGATCCGCGCGGTACGCCCCGCGACCAAGGCGCCGCTGATCGGCATCGGCGGAATCACCCGTGAAAACGTCGCCGAGGTGATCCGGGCCGGCGCCGACGGCGTTGCGGTGGTCTCGGCCGTCTGCGGAGCGCCTGATCCGGCCGCCGCGACCCGCGGATTCCTCGCGGCGATCCGCGCGGAACGTGACTTGACCCGGCGCGGGCCGCTATAATGGCGCCGCGCCGACCGACACTCATCACGTGACCGAACGTGACCGAAACCTAAGGAGGGCACCGATGATCCGTCACAGGGCCTACCTCGTTCTTGCGCTCGTCGCCGTCCTGGCCGTGGCGTGGCTCCCGGCCTCACTGGTGGATGGGCAGGGCAAGGGCACCATCAAGATCGCGACGCAGAGTCCTCTCAGCGGCGGTCAGGCGGCGCTCGGCGAGGGCATCAAGCTCGGCGCGCAGCTCGCGGTCGAGAAGTTCAAGGGAGCCCTGGAGAAGCAGGGCTTCAAGGTCGAGCTCGTCCCCTTCGACGACCAGGCCAAGCCCGACGTCGGCGTGGCCAACGCGAAGAACATCATCGCCGACAAGGACATCCTCGCCGTCGTGGGTCACCTGAACTCGGGCGTCGCGATCCCGTCGTCCGAGGTGTACAAGGAAGTCTCGCTCGCGATGATCTCGCCCGCGAACACGAACCCGGTCATCACCGATCGCGGCTATCCCAACGTCAACCGCGTCTGCGGACGTGACGACGTCCAGGGTGTCGTCGGCTCCGAGTTCGCGCACGCCACGATGAAGGCGAAGTCGGTCTACATCATTCACGACAAGACTCCGTACGGTCAGGGCGTCGCCGAGTTCTTCAAGGCCGACGCCGAGAAGAAGGGCCTCAAGGTCCTCGGCTTCGAGGGCACCGAAGAGAAATCGAACTTCGACCCGATCGTCACGCCGATGAAGGCGAAGAATCCGGACGTGATCTACTTCGGCGGCATCTACGATCAGGCGGCGCCGTTCTTCAAGCAGTCCCGCGAGAAGGGCGTCAAGGGCAAGTTCTTCGGCCCCGACGGGATGGACTCGTCCGATTTGACCAAGATCGCCGGAAAGGCCGTGGTCGGCATGTACTACACCTCGGCGGCCGGTCCCGCCTCGGAGCTCCCGCGAGCCAAGGCGTTCGTCGAGGAGTTCAAGAAGAAGTTCGGCAAGAACCCCGAGCCGTACGCGGCCGAGGCCTACGACGCCGCCACGATCGCTCTCAAGGGCATCGAGGCCGCCGCGAAGGGCGGCAAGCTGCCGAGCCGCGAGGACGTCGCGACGGCGGTCCGCGGCACCAAGCTCCCCAACGGCATCACGGGTGACATCGAGTTCGACGGCAAGGGCGACCGCAAGAAGGCGCTCTACTTCGTCCTGCAGGTCGCCAGCGACGACCCCGGGAAGTGGGGCAACAATAAGATCGTCAAGCAACTGGCGATCGCCGCTCCCGCCGCTCCTAAGAAATAGCGCCGTCCGAGGGGGCCGGCGGCGGCACCGGGAAGGGGTCCGGGGCTTCGGAACCTCACTCGCCCCGGACCCCTCCCCGGTGCCGCCGCCGGCCCCCTCGGACTTTTTCTGGCATAGGGCATGGACGTCGATCTTCTGATCGGGATCTTCCCGCAAGTTCTTCTCGACGGCATCACTCTCGGCTTCATGTACGCCCTCATCGCTCTCGGCTACACGATGGTCTACGGCGTCCTCGAGTTCATCAACTTCGCGCACTCCGAGATCTTCATCTTCGGCGCCTTCGTCGGCGTCGAGGTCCTCCTGGGGCTGAAGAGCATCGGGCTCCTCGAGGGTCTTCCGTGGCCGCTCGTGCTGCTCCTGGTTCTGATCGCGGGCATGGCCTCCAGCGGGCTGCTCGCCGTCACCGTGGAGCGGATCGCCTACCGTCCGCTGCGCGGCGCACCGCGGCTGATCCCGCTGATCTCCGCGATCGGGATCTCCTTCTTCCTGCAGGACCTCATCCGACTCGTCGAGTCGCTCTGGCGCAACGCCTTCAATCTGGTCTACCCGACGATGGACGTCCTCAATCGCCGCTTCGAGCTCACCGAGACGATCGACGTGTCGGTGAAATCCCTCGTCGTCATCGGCGGCGCGCTGCTCATGCTCTGGGCCCTGCACCTGATCGTGAACCGCACGAAGGTCGGCACCGCGATCCGCGCGGTGGCCGAGGACCAGGCGGCGGCGAGCCTCATGGGAATCGACGTCAACCGGATCATCTCGCTCACCTTCCTGATCGGCGGCGCGATGGGCGGCGCCGCGGGCGTGCTCTTCGGGGTGCAGTACGGGCTGATCAACCCTTATAGCGGCTTCATTCCAGGCCTGAAGGCCTTCACCGCGGCCGTGCTGGGCGGGATCGGCAACATTCCGGGCGCGATGGTCGGCGGGCTCGTTCTCGGGCTTCTCGAGGCGTTCGCCGCGGCCTATCTCTCGCTGTTGACGGGCGGCGCGTTCGGCGCCGAGTACAAGGACATCCTCGCCTTCTCGATCCTGATCCTGATCCTGATCTTCAGGCCCAAGGGTCTGCTCGGCGAGATCGTGCGGGAGCGGGCGTGATCCACTCGCTGATCTCCGTTGCGCTGGTGGCGCTGTCGGCGCTCGCGGTCGCCACGTTCCCTCGCTCCGTTCTCGTGTTCCTTCTCTTCCAGGGCTCGCTCCTGTTCGTCTTCAAAGCGCGGATCCCCGAGCGACTCCGCTGGAGCCTCTTGGCGATCGGGCTCCTGGTGCTGATGCCGACCATCGGGTACTTCAACAGCTACTATCTCGAGGTCGCGACCCAGGTCGGAATCTTCGTCGCGCTGGCACTCGGCCTCAACATCGTCGTGGGACTGGCCGGGCTCCTGGATCTGGGCTACGTGGCCTTCTTCGCCGTCGGCGCCTATTCTTGGGCCATCTTCGGCTCGCCGCACGCCAACATCATCTTCGGCGGCCAGACCTTCCCGCTGGCAGGCTGGTGGTTCTACGTGTTCCTCTTCGTCGGCCTCGGCACGGCGGCGGTCACCGGACTGCTGCTCGGCCTGCCGGTGCTACGCCTGCACGGCGACTACCTCGCCATCGTCACCCTGGGCTTCGGTGAGGTCATCCGCGTCCTCGCCAACAATCTCGACAAGCCCATCAACTTGACCAACGGCCCCAAGGGCATCACGCCGATCTCGAGACCCCCGACGCCGTTCGGGCTTCCGTATGGCGAGTACTTCTACTTTCTCGCGCTGCTCATCGTGGTCGCGGTGATCATCGTCAACCGCCGCCTCGAGGATTCCCACATCGGCCGGGCGTGGGAGGCGATCCGCGAGGACGAGCTGGCGGCCCGAGCCATGGGCGTGCCGCTCGTGCGGATGAAGCTCATGGCCTTCGCCTGCGGCGCGTCGTTCGCCGGCGTCATGGGCGTGCTGTTCTCCGCCAAGCAGGTCTTCATCAATCCCGAGTCGTTCACGTTCCTCGAGTCGATCGGCGTCCTGGCCATGGTCATCCTCGGCGGGATGGGCTCGATTCCCGGCGCGATCGTCGGCGCGACGGTCGTGACCGTGCTCAACCTTCAGGTGTTGAAGGGGTTCTCCCTCTGGCTCAACGAGCTGAAGAACGCGGGCGTGACCATCTTCGGCTACAGCCTCGCCGATCTCCCGACCCAGTTCGAGCCGGCCAAGTACGAGCGGATGGTTTTCGGCATCATCCTCGTCCTGATGATGATCTTCCGACCGCAAGGGATCTTCCCCGCGCGACGCCGCCAGCGCGAGCTCGCCCATTGAGGCCGTCCCTGTTCGAAGCTCGCGGCGTTACGAAGAGGTTCGGCGGACTCACGGCGCTGCACGGGGTGGACTTCGCCGTCGACCGGGGGATCGCGTCGATCATCGGGCCGAACGGGGCCGGGAAGACGACGCTCTTCAACATCTTCACCGGGCTCTACGCCGCGGACGAGGGCAGCGTCACCTTCCGAGACCAGCCGCTCCTCGGCCTGCGCCCCGATCAGATCACCGCGCTGGGCATCTGCCGGACGTTCCAGAACATCCGGCTCTTCGCCAACATGACGGCGATCGAGAACGTGCTCGTCGGCATGAACTCGCGGATCACCCTGCGCCTCTGGGACGTCCTCTCGCGCAGTGCCGGCTTCCACCGGACCGAGTCCGAGCTGGCCGCGCGCGCGGGCGGCTTGCTCAACCGTGTGGGACTGCAGGCCAGCGTGAACGTCGTCGCGCGAAATCTCCCGTATGGCGATCGCCGTCGGCTCGAGCTGGCCCGGGCGCTCGCGTCCGAGCCCGCGCTCCTGCTCCTCGACGAGCCGACCGCCGGCATGACGCAGGGCGAGGCGAGCGCCTTGATGCATCTCCTGCGCGGGCTCGTCGCCGACCTCGAGCTCGCCATCATCTTGATCGAGCACAACATGCGCGTGGTCATGGAGGTCTCCGATCGGGTGACCGTGCTGGACCATGGCGAGAAGATCGCGGAGGGTCCGCCCAGAGAGGTCCAGAGCGACCCGCGCGTGATCGAGGCCTATCTGGGCAAGCGCGGCGCCGGGCCGAGGGCCAGGTCGGGTGCTTAAGGTCGAATCGATCGACGTCGCCTACGGCGAGATCCGCGCGCTCAAAGGCGTGGCGCTCGAGGTGGGCCAGGGCGAGATCGTCACGATCCTCGGCAACAACGGCGCCGGCAAGACGACCACGCTCAAGACGATCTCCGGGCTCCTCCACCCGACCCGCGGCGCCATCACGCTCGAGGACGAATCGCTCCTCGACGTGCCGCCGCACGCGATCGTCTCGCGCGGCATCGCGCACGTGCCCGAGGGCCGCCGGATCTTCAACCGCCTGACGGTCCGCGAAAATCTCATGATGGGGGCCTATCTCCGCGGCGACTCGCGCATTGCCACCGATCTCGAGCGGGTCTTCGGGCTCTTCCCGCGGCTATCCGAGCGGCTCACTCAGGTGGCCGGAACATTGTCGGGCGGCGAGCAGCAGATGCTCGCGATCGGGCGGGCGCTCATGGCGAACCCTCGGCTCCTGTTGCTCGACGAGCCGAGCATGGGACTGGCACCCGTTCTCGTCGAGCAGATTTTCGACACGATCACCGACATCAACCGCCAGGGCATGACAATCCTGTTGGTCGAGCAGAACGCCGCGATGGCGCTGTCCATCGCTCACAGGGGTTATGTGCTCGAGACCGGTTCCATCGCGCTGGCGGGAACCGCGGCTGAGCTGTCGGAGAACGCCGATGTCCGGAAAGCGTATCTGGGCGACTAGCGCGGTCGCGGGGCTCCTGCTCCTCGCCGCGCTGCTGATCTTTCCGAACCTCGACGACCGTTATCTCTGGGATGACGAGGCCGAGACCGCCCTCCTCGCGAAGAACGTCCTGCGCTTCGGCGTTCCCGTCGCCTGGGACGGCGTGAGCCTCATCTCCCAGGAGTGCGGCTCGGACTATGACATCAACTATCTCTGGCGGCAGACGCCGTGGCTACCCATCTATCTCACCGCCGCCTCCTTCGCGCTGCTCGACGCCGGTACCTTCACCGCCCGACTTCCGTTCGCGCTCCTGGGCCTTCTCTCCGTGCCCTCGATGTACCTGCTCGCGCGCCGGGTGTTCGCCGACCGGGCAACGGCGCTCATCGCCGCCGGCTCCCTGCTTCTCTCCGTACCTTTTCTCCTGCACGTCCGCCAGTGCCGCTACTACAGCGTGGCGATCTTCGCCGCGATCTGGATCCTCTACTTCTTCTTCAGCCTGCGGAGGTCCCCGCGCCTGGCCGCCGCGGGGCTGGCGCTGGCGCTCAGCGTGCTCCTGCATACGAGCCATCTCCTCTTCTTCGGCGCCGTCGCGGGGCTCGCGCTCGGCTTTCTCGTCGTCGTCTACGACCGCGCGGTCCTGCCGTGGCTCACCGCGGCCCTCGTGGCGCCGGTGCTCGTGAATCTTCCGTGGCTCCTGGCGGCGGATCTAGGCGGAAAGAGCCGCCTGCTGCTCTCCCTCAACTCGGTCCTGCAATTCGTCGGAAACGTCGCGCGATACGCGTCAAAGATCGAGCTCCATGCGTTTCCGGTGTTGCTCTTCGCCGCGGCCCTCGTGCTGATCGCCGTCGGCGTCGGCGCGCGCATGGCTCTCGGCGCTGCCGAGACCCGCGCGTGCCTCTTTCTGGTCGCCTTCGCATTCGCCCACGTTCTGGTCGTCGCCACGGTGCCGTTCGTCTTCTTTCGGTATTTGCTCACGCTCTTACCCGTCCTGGCGCTCCTTCAGGCCCGGATCATCAGAGCCGTCGGCGCGCGGAGCCGCGTACTCGCCGCCGTCCTCCTGCTGTTGGCGCTCGTGCCGGACCGAGCGGACCTCGTCCGAGGCCGACTCTCGGTAACGCTGGCCAAGTACGTGGACGAGATCACTCATCACGTCCAGGGTCCCATCGAGGGCATCGTCCGCCATCTGAAGACCACCGCGCGGCCGGGCGACCGGGTGTTCATCTCGTACGGCGATCTCCCGCTCCGCTTCTACACCGGTCTGGAGGTGCGTGGCGGGCAGGGGTGCCAGAGCCTGGCGGGCTGGCCGGTGCCGGACTGGGTGATCGTCCGCTATTTCTTTCGATTCCAACCAGCGGCGCCGGCCGCGACGGCAGATGCCGAGCGTACGCTCCAGTACCTGCGAGCCAACGTCACCCTGCCACGCTACCGGCGCATCGACCTGCCCCTGGCCGATACCATCTGGGAAAACATTCCCGAGCCGGATTGGCATGTCTTCCGGGAGCCGGGCGAACGGCCGAAGATCACGCTTTACGTGAAGGTGCGCGAGTGAACCTCGATACCTTTGGTTCTCTCCTCGAGCCCGGTCGGTACTGATGTCTTGAGCTCCTGGGTGTGGGTGACGCTGCTCTGCCTGCTCGGTGCTTTGCGTGTCTGGGTATTCGCGGCGGCGTTGCCGCCCTTCCACCCTCTGGACGAAGCCTTCCACTACGACCTGATCGTCAAGTATGCGCGTGGTCACGTGCCCCTTCGGCTCACGGACGAGCGGTTGGATCCAGCCACCCGGGAGGCGATCGTGCTGTACGGCACCGGCATCTCCAGCCCTCGCCCCGACTCGATCCTTCTGCACCGCAGTCCCGAATACCTGAATCCGCGTCCGCCCGATGGATTGCCGCCACCGGTGTGGACGGCGCCTCCCGCGATAAGCGCGGTCGCAGTGCCGTGGGGGATGCGAGAGTGGGATCGCCTCAACTACGAAGCCGTCGAGCCGCCGCTCTATTACGTCGTCGCCGGCGCCTGGTATCGCCTGGGGACCGCCCTCGGGCTCTCGGGGGGCCGACTCTTCTACTGGACCCGATTCCTCAACGCGCTCCTGGAAGCGGCGACCGTGGCGGTAGCGGTCGTTGCCGCACGCCTCGCCATGACCGAGGCGCCCGCGCTCGCCGTCGGCGTCGCGCTCTTCGTCGCGCTCGTGCCACGAGGGAGCTTCTACGGCGTGAGCAATGATGCCCTGGCGCCTCTGACGAGTGGGCTCGCGTTCTACGCACTCCTGCGGCTCGCGCGCGAGTCGGCGCCGTCCGTGGCGCTCTCGATCGGAGCTGGCGCTCTGGTGGCCGCGGCGCTACTCACGAAAACGACCGCCATTGCGATGCTGCTGGTTCTCGGAGTCGTGCTGGCCGGCCGCCATCCGTGGGCGAGTCGCGCGGAAGCCATCGGGGCCCTCGCCACGCTCGCGAGCATGGGGGTCCCGCTCCTGGCGTGGCAGAGCCTCTACTGGATCGCGGGAGAGCCGTCAGGGGCGACGCAGAAAGCGATGGCGCTCGGGTGGACACCGAAGGGTCTGGGCGAGCTCTGGCCGCACCCGATTTTCGGGCCCCCGTTCGTTACGGTGTTCCTTCGCGGACTGCTCGCGACCTTCTGGCGCGGCGATCTCGTCTGGCACCTGGCCCCGATCGGCTGGCCCCATCTGGACCTCATGTACGTCGGATCCACCCTCGTCTGCGTGGTGGCCGCACTCGTCAGGCGCCCCCGGTGGGCTCACGTCGGCATGTGGAGCTCGGCCGCCGCCGTTGTCGGCACCATCGCGTTTCTCGCGCTGCTGTCAATCCAGTTCCACTTCGGTACTCGCACGCAGCACCCCTCACCAAGCTCACCGTACTTCACGGCAGGGCGACTCCTTCTCAGCGTGCTCGTGCCCATCGCGCTGCTCTACGTCGGCGGCCTTGCTCGAATTCTGCGGGACGATCGCCGCGCCGTCGTGGCGCTCGCGGTTCTACTCCTCGTGCTCACTGGCGCCGAAGTGGCGACGACGCGCGGGATCTTCGGCAGTCCCTACAACTGGTTTCATCTGCCCTAGCCGGCGCGTGCATCGCGTCGTCTATACTGATTCGCTCACAGAGGGAGGAACTGCATGATCGGCGAGGGCCTGCACTTCGAGCAGCACGAGATCGGCGCCACGTTCCACACGCTCGGCCGGACGGTGTCGGAGACCGACATCGTGAACTTCGTCAACCTCTTCGGCTTCACCGAACCGCTCTTCATGGACATGGAGTATGTCGCGCGGGAGTCCCTGTTCAAACGGCGCGCCGCGCCCGGTGCCATGACCTTCGCCCTCTCCGAAGGGCTGATCATGCAGACGGGGCTCATTCACGGCACCGGCATGGCGTACCTCGGGAGCGAGGTGCGTGTGACGGCGCCGGTGCTCGAGGGTGACACGCTCACCGTGGAGGTGGAGGTCGCCGACAAGCGTGAGACGAGGAAGCCCGACCGCGGCATCGTCACGTATCGCCACCGTGTCCTGAACCAGCGTGGCGAGCTGGTGCTGGAGGCTCGAGTTCAGCGGATGATCCGTCGTGCGCAGCGCTGAGTCTCGCGTACAATCTTGTGGCCGAAGGGAGACCGCCCTGTGATCGGAAGAATCGTCCAGATCAGCATCTCCCGCGGGGGCGTCCCGAAGACGGCGGTCGCGCACGCGCGTGTCACGCCGGTGGGACTCGAGGGCGACGCGCACCGTGACACCGAGCACCACGGAGGCGCCGAGCGGGCCGTGTGTCTCTATGCCATGGAGGCGATCAGGAGCCTCCGGGCCGAGGGCCACGCGATCGGGCCTGGCACCGTCGGCGAGAACGTCACGGTCGAGGGGTTGGACTGGTCGGCCGTCGCTCCAGAGTGTCACCTACTCCTCGGTGACGCCGTGCTCCTTCAGATCACCCGCTACACGAGCCCCTGCATGAACATCATGCGCACCTTCAAGAGCGGTGACTACACCCGCGTGTCCCAGAAGCGGCATCCCGGCTGGAGCCGTGTCTATGCCCGCGTCCTGGTGCCGGGCTTCATCCGTCAGGGCGACCCGGCGCGCTTGCTCGACGAGGTCGAGGCCGCCGAGGTCACCGCCGCGACGTCCCGGTGATCCACCGCGCCGAGGTCGTCATCATCGGAGGCGGCGTCACCGGCGCCTCCATCGCCTTCCACCTGACGGCAGTCGGTATGCGTGACGTCCTCGTCCTCGAGCGCAAGTCCCTCGCCTCCGGCGGCACCGGCTGGTCGGTCGGCATCGTCCGCCAGCTCTACCCCACCCCGGAGACCAGCCAGATGGTCGTGCGGTCCCTGGCCGCGTTCCGCGGCTTCCGTGATGTCGTCGGCGGCGAGTCGGGCTACATCGACTGCGGCGTGGTCATCGGCGTTTCGGCCGCGATGCGTCCCAAGCTCGAGGAAACGGTCGTACGCCAGCGATCGTTCGGTGTTCGCGCCGAGGTGCTCGAGCCTCACGAGCTCGCCCGTGTCGAGCCGCGGATCAACGTCGATCATCTCGGCGCCGTCCTTTACGAACCGGAATCGGGCTACGGCGACCCAACAGCCGTCACCACCGGCTACGCCGCGGCGGCCCGACGGCGGGGCGTCCGCATCGAGCAGGGCGTCGAGGTCGTCGCAATCCGCACCGAGGGCGACCACGTCACCGGCGTCGAGACGGCCTCGGGTGATCGTGTCGACACGCCCTTGGTCGTCAATGCGGCAGGGCTCTGGTCCGGCGCCGTCGCGCGACTGGCCGGCGTGGCGCTTCCGATCATCGTTGGCCGCCATCCCGTCTTCGTCGTCG
>Ga0137415_10006828_pt1 | contig 11318 bp, 12 predicted proteins | sample CZODoug3_1_1_16f_FD_183082 | JGI IMG/M metagenome (GOLD analysis project Ga0137415, IMG submission 183082) | Vadose zone soil fungal communities from Angelo Coast Range Reserve, California, USA - CZODoug3_1_1_16fungal (Hybrid Assembly) | ecosystem: Environmental > Terrestrial > Soil > Vadose...
CGCGATGTGCAGGTGAGCGCCCGATTCCTTGGCGACGGTGGCGGCCGCCGCAACCGCGACCGCCTCGGCCTCGGGCGGCCTCGACTCGAGCAGGTCGTGGTATGTGAGGAGAGGACGCCGAAAGGCGGCCAGCACCGTCGGATCCTCGGCATGGATGGCCAGAGGCAGGCCCAGCGCCGCGACGGTCGGAGCCAGGCGCGCCAGCGTCCCGTAGTCAGCCGGCGATTCGAGGTCGGGGTCGTCGCCATCTGGCGAGTAAAGGACCTGCTTGCGGCTCAGGCTGAACGAATACGCGAGGTAGGCCTTGAATCCGACCGCGCCCGCCTCGGCCATCTCCTCGAGCTGCTCGTGCGTGGTGCTCGACCGGATCAGCCCCCACAGCCCGAAGTCGACCTGCGCCTTGCTGTGCGCAAGCGCCGCCTTCGACTCCAGCACCCCAGCGCTATCGACCGCCGGCACCGTGTTCGGCATGTCCAGGACGACGGTGACCCCGCCCGCGGCCGCGGCCGCGGTCATCGTCGCGAAGTCCTCTTTCTCCGGAAAGCCCGGGTCGCGGCTGTGGACGTGGACGTCCACCGCGCCCGGCAGCACGTACATGCCGTTCACGTCGATCTCTCTGCCGTCGGGGCCGATCGCAAGGCCCGGCTCGACGCGGACGATGGCGCCGTCGCTGACATGCACGTCGGCGTGGCGTGGCCCGTCCGGCGTGTAGACCGTCCCGCCCTTGATGAGGAGCTCAGTCAAGTTCGAGTTCTTGAATCCGGAAAAGTGGCGAGTAAGGAATGCCGGCCTCGCGAATGTTTTCTTCGCCCCCTTCTCCACGGTCCAGCACCACGACCAGGTGGATCACTTCGAGTCCCGCGTCGCGCAGTGCTTGCACCGAGCGCAGCGAGTCGCCGCCGGTGGTGACGACGTCCTCAATTACTGTGACGCCCTCTCCAGCGGTGAAGCGGCCTTCGAGCTGTTTGCCAGTCCCGTAACCCTTCGCCTCCTTGCGCACGAGCAGAAGGGGCAGGCCCGTCTCCATCGAAACCGCGCCTCCGAGCAGGACGGCACCCAGCTCGGGTGCGGCGAGGCGCTGGGTTGCATTGGGCACCAGCTCGGCGAGGTGATGCCCCAATCGCTTGAGCAGAAGTGGATCGGTCTCGAAGAGAAACTTGTCGAAGTAGCGATTCGAGCGACGGCCTGACCGCAAGACGAAATCGCCTTTGAGATATGAAGCCTTCACCAGGTCGCGCCCAAGCTCGCGCAAATCGGCCTCCCCCGCCTTCACAGACCTAATCTAGCTGAAGGATGTCGTCTGCTCTGACGGTCGGACTGTTGCGAGTCGTCATCCACATGCCCGAAAGCGGATCGCTCAAATCAAAGCGGCAGGTGGTGAGTGGACTGCTGCGCCGGCTGCGCCAGGAGCTCAAGGTGGCGGCCGCAGAAGTGGGAGAGCTGGACCGCTGGCAGCTCGCCGAGCTTGCGGTCGCGACCGTGAGCGGAGATGGCCGGCAGGCAGATCGCGTCCTCGCCGCCGCGCTTTCCTTCATCGAGTCGCACGCCGACGGCGCGCAGATCACCGACGTGGCAACCGAGCTCGTCCCGCTGTGAAGACGGTCGACTCCCTGGTCGACGAGTTCGAGGAATCGCTGCCTTTCAGCCTGGACGCGTTCCAGCGCGAAGCGATCGACAAGCTCGAAAACGGAAATGGCGGAGTCCTGGTCAGCGCCCCCACCTCGAGCGGCAAGACGATCGTGGCCGAATACGCCATCTTCAGGGCGCTGCGAGATGGCGCCAAGGTCCTCTACACGACGCCGCTCAAGGCGCTGAGCAACCAGAAGTACCACGACTTCGTGCGCGCGTATGGCGAGGCGACGGTCGGCCTGGTGACCGGAGAGAACACGATCAACGACGACGCGCCCGTCGTCGTGATGACCACGGAGATCCTGCGCAACCTCATCTATGAGGACCCCGCCCGACTCGACCTCGTCCGTTACGTGGTGCTCGACGAGGTCCACTACATCGACGATTTCCCGCGCGGTTCGGTTTGGGAGGAGATCGTCATCCAGGCGCCGCGAACGATCAAGCTCGTCGGCCTCTCGGCAACGATTGGCAACTACAAAGAGATCGCCGATTGGATGGCGGAGAACCGTGGCGGCATGGAAACCGTCTTCCACGACGTGCGCCCGGTCGAGCTGAAGATGTGGCTCGCCATCAACAACAGGCTCTACCCGCTGTTCAAAGGTGACGGCGGCATCGACCAGCGCACATGGAGCAAGGCGGCGCAGGAGGAGGAGGCGTCCTACCGCATCGGCGGTTATCGCGGGCTTCCGTCCAACGACCTGCTGCATGTCATCGAGGAGCTGCGCCGGTTTGACATGCTGCCCGCGATCTACTTCATCTTCTCGCGCCGCGGTTGCCGGGAGGCGCTCCAGCGATGCGCGTACCACGAGATCGACCTGACCACCGCCGCGGAGAAGGAGGCGATCGACCTCGTCGCCGCGGAACGATTGCAGGGACTGAAGGACCAGGACGAGGAAGCGCTCTTCCGCCGCATGGTCGACGCTCGTCTATTACGCCGCGGCCTCGCTGAGCATCACGCCGGCCTGCTGCCTTACCACAAGGAGATGGTGGAAGAGCTGTTCCAGCGCGGGCTGATCAAGGTCGTGTTCGCGACCGAGACGCTCTCGCTCGGCATCAACATGCCGGCCCGGGGCGTGGTCGTCTCGTCGTTCACGAAGTTCGACGGCGTCAACTTCTCCACGCTGACCACCGGCGAGCTGACTCAGCTGATGGGACGCGCCGGCCGGCGCGGCATCGACGTCATCGGGCACGGCGCCATCCTCAAAGAGGCGGACGTAGAGGTCGGGACCATCTACGAGGTCGCCATGGGCCCGACCCTGGTCGTCGAGTCGAAGTTCCTCCCGAGCTACAACATGGCGCTCAACCTGCTCCGTGTTTACACGCCGGAGGAGGCGGAGGCGCTGATGCAGCGTTCGTTCGGACAGTTCCAGAAAAGGCTCGCCGCCACCGAGACCGATGAACGGCTCACCAACGTGCGCGAGCGGCTCGCGGACATCAGGCGGATGTGGGACGACCCCCAGGTGTCGATCGACGACGTCGCGCAGTACTTCAAGATCGAGGACCGACGCCGCGCGATCCGAATCGAGCTCCGCCGCCTGCGCCGCGAAGCCGGCTCCGAGAGGCGTGGAAGGCGCGGCGCCGGGCGGGGCCGCGTTATGGGCCACGCGTCACGTCTGGCCCAGCGACTGGAGATCGAGGCCAAGGGATTGCTCGAGCGGCAGCGCAAGCTGAAGGTCGTCCGCTCGCCGCGTTTCGGCGAGCTGCTGCAGAAGTACGGGGAGATCCGGACGCTGCAGCAGGAGCTCGACAAGGGCCAGCGCGAGGTCGTTGGGCAGATGGACGAGTACCCGCTCAAGCTGCGCCGGCTGTCGAAGATCCTCGCCGAGACCGGCTTCCTGGATAAGAACAAGCCCACCAACAAAGGCCTGTTCGCGGCCCGGGTGTACGGCGAAAACACGATCCTGGTCGCCGAGGCGGTATGGCTCGGCTGGTTCGAAGGGCTCACGCCGGAGGAGCTGTGCGCGGTGATGGTCATGCTCGCCGCTGAAGACCGGGAAAGGCGCGGGGACCGGCAGGCGCACGGGCCCCGCCGCTACCCGACCCCCGCGATCGCGCAGACCGCACGTCTCATCCGCTCGCTGTACTTCAGGTTTGCCGACATGGAGCGCGACCTCGATGAGCCGAACCTGCGCTCGCCGTCGCACGACTACATCGACTTCGCGTATCGATGGTCGGCGGCCGAACCGCTCGACCGAATCCCGCTGCCCGCCAACGTCGACATCGGCGACGCAATCAAGGCGATGAAGGCGGTGTACTCGCTGCTCCGCCAGCTCGAGTTCGCGCTGCGCCAGGCAAAATCCCCGTTGCTGGAGGCAGTGTCGCGCGCCGTTCTCCTGATGGAGCGCGATGTGATCAAACGAACGTACTGAGGCCCGGTTCCCCCGGATAGTCCGGACTAACCGGGCACGTCGAGCGCGAGGACGCCGGATGGTCCGGACTATCCGGCATGATGGGAGCGTATGGCCAGGAAGCGCCGAGTTCTCGTAACTGGCGTGGCGCGTTGGTGGGGCGCGCTCGTGGTGCAGCGGCTGGCCGAAGATCCTGACGTCGCCGACATCATCGGCATCGACATCCGCGAGCCGCGCTACGACCTCGGCCGCGCCGACTACCTGAAGCTCGACATCCGCCACTCGCTCATCGGCAAGCTCGTCCGCGCCGTGGGCATCGACACGGTCGTACACACGCTGACGCGCATCGACTCGTTCGACATGGACCCGGTCCGGGCACACGAGATGAACGTCATCGGCACGTTGAACCTTCTCGCGGGCTGCGCGGGCGAGGGCAGCCCGGTGCGCCGCTTCGTATTGAAGTCGTCAGGCCACGTCTACGGTTCGCGTTTCGATCTGCCGACCGGCTTGCGCGAGGATCACCGCCTCGACATCAACTCGCGCCACCAGTTCGTGCGCGACATTGTCGAGGTCGAGTCGTACGTGAGCGACTTCGCCGTGCGCAATCCCAACATCACCATCCTCGCCCTGCGGTTCAGCAACAGCCTGAACCCCGACGAGCCGCAGCCGCTCGCGCGGTACCTGGACCTCGAAGTGGTGCCGACGGTCATCGGCTACGACCCGCCGATTCAGCTCATCCACCGCGACGACTGCATCGAGGCGATGGTGCTGGCCACCAAGCGCGGACCCGGAGGCGCGTACAACATCGCGCCGGCGGGCAACGAAGCGCTTTCCACGCTGCTGGACTCGGCAGGCAAGCTCCATGCCCCGCTGCTGCCGCCTTATGGTCTCGGTGTCGCGGCGTTCGCTTTCCGGCGGGCCGGGATTGCTTCTCTGTCGCCGCAGCTGCTGGACCTCCTGCGCTGGGGTCGGACGCTCTCCACCACCAAGGCCGCCCGCGAGCTGGGCTTCCGCGCCGCGCGCGACACACGCTCCGCTTTCGAGGACTTCATCCAACAGCGCCGCGTCCTTCGCTACGAACCCGACCGCCACGCCTACCAGTACGAGAAGGAGCTCGAGGACTTCATCCACAGCCGCCAGGTCGCCTCAGCGAACGGAGACGGCGAGATGGACGGCGTGCTGCCTGAGAAGCCGGGCGGCGCTAAACCTCGCCGCCGCCCCCGTCCACGACAAGCACCTCACCGTTCACGTAGCTAGCGGCGTCTGACGCCAGGAACAGGACCGCCGCCGCGACCTCGTTCGGCACCCCGATCCGGCCCATGGGGTTTTGCGCCAGGACGCGGTCGAGGATCGCCTGGTTGCCCCACAGCGCTTCGGCAAAGCGGGTCTTGATCACGCCGGGGGCGACCGCGTTGACCCGGACCTTGCCGCCGGCCTCGCGCGCCAGCTGCCGGGTGAGCATGATGACCCCCGCCTTGGTGACGTTGTAGATCCCCAGGCCGATGCCCGGGCGCAGGCCTCCGATGCTGGCGACGTTGACGATCGAGCCGCCGTGGTCCTCCATCCACGCCTCGTAGACGAGCTTGGTCAGCACGAAGACGCCGCGGAGGTTGACCTCGAACGTCTTGTCCCATGCCGGCAGCTCGGCGCCCAGGACGGGTCCCATGTACGGGTTGGTGGCGGCGTTGTTGACCAGGATGTCGATCCGGGAGAAGCGCTCCATGACCTGCTGGACCAGGCGTTCCAGCTCCTCCGGCCGGCCGGAGTGGGCGGCGATCGCGGTCGCCTTCTCGGCGTATTGGGCATTGATCCTCTCGGCTTCGACGTCGAGGTCCGCCTGCTTGCGGCTGGACAGCACGACCTGGGCTCCGTGCTCGGCCAGGATCTCGGCGATCGCGCTCCCGATGCCCCGGCTGGCCCCGGTCACCAGCGCGACTCGCCCAGACAGGTCGAAGAGGGAGCCCGCGGGCACGACTGATACGATAGCCGCCACTTAATTCATTTTTCGTCTAGGGGTTAGATGGCGATAACCGGCAAAGCAGCCGAGGACATCCTCGAGCGCATCTTCCAGCCCACCACCAAGCCCAGCGCGCGCGACCAGGCTGAGGAGACGCTGCGCCATCCCAAGCGACTGGTCTACGTCGCGATGTCCAACAAGAGCTTCTACTGGCGCGCCCACATCCAGAAGTTCGTGCTCGACTCGGGGCTGGTGCCGGTCAGCCCCTTCATGCTGTTCGACTACTACCTGATGCACACGGTGGACAAGGACGTCGTGCGCGAGGCCATGAACAACCTGCTGTCGCGAAGCGACGAGGTGTGGGTCTTCGGCCGGCTGTCGCTGGGGGTCAAGGTCCAGGTGGGCATCGCCAAGCGGCTGAACAAGCCGGTGCGCTACTTCGACATCAGCGACCTCCCGGTCGCGGTGATGCCGATCACCGAAGAAACCGCCCAAGAAGAGCTGAGGGACTAGGCGGACATCCGTCGGTACCACGACTCCGGGTTGCCGAGCTCGTTGAGCCTGGGCATCGACTCCGGCCCGCCCCAAACCCGGTTCAGCACCTCCATCCCGTGGCGGTCGAACACCGCCTGACAGAAAGCTTCGCCGCGTTTGTACTGCTGCAGCTTGAGGTCCAGGCCGGTCAGCTTCCAGATCAGGACCTCGAGCGCGCTCTTGCCTGAGCTCCGCTCGCGGTAGGCCTGCTCGAGGCGATCGAACCCGGGGAGCAGCTTGCGGCCCAGCTGGTTCATCACCAGGTTGCTGTAGCCCTCGATCACCGACATCGTTCCCTGCACGTGGCGCATCACCCGCCATTGCGCCGGCAGCACACCCGCGAAAGCGGCGAAGCGCGCCACCGTGTTGCCCTTGCGCGTGACGGAGTCGATCAGCACCTTCATCGACTCCTCCATGTACGACCGCAGCCACGGGTGGGCGGCGAACTGCCACGCGTGGGTCATCTCGTGGAGGATGAGCCAGCGCCGGAGATCCTCGTCGGGCAGGTTGGCGTGCCGCTGCCACTCCTCGACGTTCGTCTCGACCAGGTACAGACCCTCGCCGCCGATCGGCTCCGCGCCGAGCAGCTGCGGATCGTATTGGCCCAGCACACGACGGCCGAGGAAGGCGAGCATGTAGCCGACGTACCGATCGACCCCCATGCGGCCGACCTCCGCGAGCAACGAGTTCGGCATGCGGCCCGCCTCGAGCACCGGGTCGACCACGCGGCGGAGGATCGTGAGGTTGAGGTCGATCCAACCGTCCCGGTCCAATGCCTCGAATGGGGGCATCGAGGCTCCCCGAGGCAAACCACCGACGAAGTTCAGCAGCGGCTTCTCGAGCTTGCTCGCGAGGGATCTATAGCTCATCGCCGCGGTTGCCAGCCTGCCGCGTTCGAGGTTCGGATTTTCGAGTCGGGCGCGAGCCGTGCGGCGCACCTCGTCCCAGTCGAGGAGCAGCGTGGTGCCTCCCCGCGGGCGGACAGCCTCCGCCACCGCGGCCGTTGCCAGACCCAGCAGGACACCGTAGAACGCGGTGCGGCCGTACCTCCTCATCGCCCTTTCAGGCTACGAGGTGCGGCGACTACGGGGCTAGTAGATGTACGGCCAGTGCCGGTTTCGCTTGAAGACGACCTTGCAGCCGTCGCAGCGAAACACGATCTGAACATGGCGCCGGCCGATGGCCTGCGCGTCCCGTCCGCACACCGGGCAGGAGGCGGTCTCTTCCATGTACATCGCCGGGATCGGGTCGACCTTGATTTCTAGACGCCGTCTTTTCTTTGACATTTGCCTCTTTGTTGCCTTTCCCTCAAACCAGGTTTTTGCTTAGACGTCGAGCTGGGTCACGTCCAGGTTCTTGAGTTCCTCCGGGGGGTCTACGCCCGCGTTCTGCAGCCGTTTGAGCAGCGCGAGGATGTAGCGAACGCCAGCGAGATTGACGTGATGCTCCCTTGTCAGTGTCTGGATCGCCTGGAGCTTCATCACGTCTCGGCGCGAATAGCGCCTGCGATTGGTAACGGTCCGCCTGGGCTGAATCATGCTCAGGTGCTCGTACATCATCAAAGTGCGCGGATGCACTTCCAGGATTTCTGAGGCCACGCTGAGCGTGAAGATGGGCTTGTCGAGATCGATCGAGCCATCGTGGCTGGCCGCGACCGGACTCGCGAGGGCATCGCGTGGTTTGACCTTCATGACTTTCTGGGGTGGGCGAGTTGTGTGCTTTAAGCGATTAAGGGCCTAACTTTGGGTGACAGAAGCGTTTGCAGGTTCGGTGCAATTGTGAAAGGCCCAAATGGGGCAAGCAAAGTATTTTTGTAAAGGAGTGCGGTCATATCGCCTAACGAACTCACGCCAGGCGGCTTTCCGTAGCCTCCCTACAATTCCGGCGTGCACGCGATCCTCAGCCTGCTGCTCGTCAGCCTCTCCGTCGGCCTCAGCAACTTCGCAGGCGCGATCGGGATCGGCCTCAGCGGGATCAACGTCAAGACCAGGATCCGGGTCGGGCTGGCCTTCGGTTTCTTCGAGGCCTTGATGCCGGCGCTCGGCCTCCTGCTCGGACACCAGCTGGCATGGCTGTTTGGCGGCTACGGAAAGTACGTGGGCGGCGCCATCCTCATCCTGACCGGCGCCTACACCATCTTCCAGGAGCGGGTCATCAAAAAGGACCAGACACAGCGCCAGGAGATGAGCAGCCGCGGCTTGCTCGTGACCGCGTTGGCGCTCAGCATCGATAACCTCGCCGTCGGTTTTGCGCTTGCCGTTTACCCCGTCGACGTCTGGCTTGCCGCACTGACTTTCGGCGTTGTCAGCATCGTGATGTCGCTCGTCGGCCTCGAGGTCGGCCACCACCTGGGCAAGCGGGTTGAGGAGTGGAGCGAGGAGATCGGCGGCGGCGTCTTGATCCTCGTCGGAGTATTGATCGCGGTCGGAGTTCTAGGCTAAGCGGGTGGCGGAGAAACCCGATCTCGAGCAGGTCTTGCTCGTCGCGGACGGGCACGTCGCCACCGTCACCCTCAACCGGCCCGAGCAGCGCAACCCGCTCTCGGCGGTGATGCTGCGAGACCTCGCAGCCGCCCTTCAGTGGTGCCGCGACGAATCCGACGTTCGCGTCGTGATCCTCACCGGGGCCGGACGCGTCTTCTGCGCCGGCGCGGACCTAAGCAGCTTCGACGGCGAGATGACCGGCCTCGAGCGCTATCGGAGCCGAGATCTTTTCGTCGACCTGTTCATCCTCATGGCCGAGCTCGGCAAGCCGATCGTCGGTCGCATCAACGGCCATGCCCTCGCCGGCGGCCTGGGCCTGGCTTGCAGCTGCGACATCCTGGTTTCCGTCGACACGGCGACATTCGGCACGCCGGAGATCAACGTCGGGATCTGGCCGATGATGATCCAGGCCATCCTCTCCCGCAGCATCCCGCGCAAGGTGCTGCTCGAGATGGAGATGCTCGGCGACCGGTGGACAGCGACCCAGCTGCAATCGCTCGGGATTATCAACCGCGTCGTGCCTCTTGAGCAGCTCGACTCCGCCGTCAAGGAGATCGCGGACCAGCTGGCGAAGAAGTCCCCCGTCGCGATGCGGCTGGGCCGCGATTCCTTCTACCGCCAGCAGGACATGGACTTCCGCGCCGCGCTCCATTACCTGCACGGACAGTTCCTGCTGGTGTCACAAACAGAAGATTCGCGGGAGGGCATCAAGGCTTTCTTCGAGAAGCGCGAGCCGGACTTCAAGGGACAGTGAGCTCTCGACAGCGCGAGCTGCGCGACAAAGCGCTCAAAGGCGGGACGCGATACATGCCCAAGCTTCGGGAGCAGAACAAGCTGACCGCGCGCGAACGTCTCGACCTGCTGCTGGACAAGGGCTCATTCATCGAAGACGGACTTTTCGCCAACGTGCTCGCCGAGGAGCTGCCCGCGGACGGGGTGGTGACCGGACTCGGGACGGTCGAGGGCCGCCAGGTCGCCGTGATGGCGAACGACCCGACGGTGAAGGCGGGCAGCTGGGGCGCGCGGACGGTCGAGAAGATCATCCGCATCCAGGAAACCGCCGCGCGCATCCGCGTGCCGCTCTTCTATCTGGTCGACTCGGCGGGCGCGCGCATCACGGACCAGATCGAGATGTTCCCCGGCCGCCGCCACGCCGGCCGCATCTTCTTCAACGAGGTGCAGCTGTCGGGCGTGGTGCCGCAGATCTGCATGCTGTTCGGTCCGTCCGCTGCGGGCGGCGCGTACATCCCCGCTTTCTGCGACGTCGTGATCATGGTCGAAGGCAACGCGTCGATGTACCTCGGCTCCCCGCGCATGGTCGAGGTCGTGGTCGGAGAGAAGGTGACCCTCGAGGAATTGGGTGGGGCGCGGATGCATGCCACCGAAAGTGGGCTGGGCGATGCGCTGGTGGCGGACGACAAGGGGGCGATCGAGTTCGCGAAGGCTTATTTCCGTTACATGCCGCAGCGCACAGGCGAAAAGCCGGCGCCGTGCGAGGCCAAGCCCGCGCGGCTCAGCCCGAAGCCGATCGGCGAGCTGATCCCGGAAGAGCCGAACCGCGGCTACGACATGCGCAAGCTGATCGACGCTGTCATCGACGAGGGCAGCTGGGTCGAGATCAAAAAGCTGTTTGCCCGAGAGCTTCTGACCGGGTTCGCGCGGCTCGAGGGCCAGCCCGTGGGCGTCGTCGCCAACCAGCCCATGCAAAAAGGCGGAGTGCTGTTCAACGACTCGGCCGACAAGGCGGCGCGCTTCATCTGGCTGTGCGATGCGTTCGAGATTCCGTTGCTGTTCCTCGCCGATGTGCCAGGTTTCATGATCGGCACCGACGTCGAGAAACGCGGCATCATCCGGCACGGCGCGAAGATGATCAGCGCAGTTTCCGAGGCGACCGTGCCGAAGATCTCGGTCATCGTGCGCAAGGCATACGGCGCGGGCCTGTACGCGATGGCGGGACCGGCGCTCGGCTCGGACGCCGTGATCGCGCTCCCGTCAGCACAGATCGCGGTCATGGGCCCGGAGCCGGCGATCAACGCCGTCTTCTACAACAAGCTGGCCGACTTGCCGGAGGACCAGCGCGAGTCTCGTCGCAAGGAGCTCGAGGACGAGTACCGCGAGGACGTCGACCTCTACAAGCTCGCGGCCAACCTCATCGTCGACGACGTGGTGGAACCGGAGCGGCTGCGCGAGACGCTGATCGCGCGCTTTCGCGCCTACGCGACGCGCGTCGCGACGCGCGTGGACCGCAAGCACGGAGTGTTCCCGGTCTAGCGCAGCAGCTTCGCGGCGACGAGTCCCAGGCCGAGCAGCACGACTCCCCACGAGAAAGCACGCAGCGCGCTCTCCAGCGGGTGCAGGAGCGCGGGC
>Ga0137415_10006829_pt1 | contig 11318 bp, 9 predicted proteins | sample CZODoug3_1_1_16f_FD_183082 | JGI IMG/M metagenome (GOLD analysis project Ga0137415, IMG submission 183082) | Vadose zone soil fungal communities from Angelo Coast Range Reserve, California, USA - CZODoug3_1_1_16fungal (Hybrid Assembly) | ecosystem: Environmental > Terrestrial > Soil > Vadose...
GTGGAAGTGGCGCGCGCGGTGGCGTGGATGGCCGATCAGGGAGGGGCGAACTTCAAGGCGCCCTAGCGCGACCAGCAAGCGTCGGGGTTGACCGCGCCGATCGTTCCGGTGGCGGTTTTCGCGCCGGTGTTGTTCAGCGTCAACGCGCCGCAGTCCGTATCGGTGGATATCGGCGTCGCGGTGAGAATGAAATACTGTCCTGCCGTGAAGCCCGCGACTGGCGTGAAGTCCACAGCGACCGCATACGTGGCCGCTCCGCCGTCGGTCGGCGCCACCGTCAACGTCGTCGGCAGCGCGACCGCAGACGCTCCGCCCTGTGCGGTGCAGTCGGCTGCATTGCCGAAGTTGTAGCAGCCACTGCCCGTGTAATTGCGTTCGAGGTACTGCGCGGCCTGTTCCAACGCCGCCTTGGCGGCAGCGCGCTGGCCGCGCGTGATGTAGGCGGAATACGACGGAATCGCGATCGCCGCCAGAATGCCGACCACGACGACCGTGATCAGCAGCTCGAGCAGCGTGAAGCCGAAGCAAGCCTTGCGGCCCATGCGCCTCCCGGTTCTCATCGCACCAGCTCGTGCCACGAGATGCGGCCCTTCAACGGAATCACCGTGTGTGTGAAGGCCCCGGTACCCTGCGAGCCGCCCGCCACGATAATGTCCTGCTTATTCGCCGGGTCCGAGACCACCGCGAAGCCCTCGGGCACTCCAAACGTGGACTTGACGCCGTCGGCGCCGGCGGTGCCGACCGTGAAGAAACTCTGCCCGCCGACCGTGTTGGTGGTGGCCGACACGGCCATCAACCACCCGCTCCCGCCGCCGTGGCACGCATCCGCATTCGGCACCACCGTGCCAAAGAGCACGAAGCCGTCGACGAGCAGCGGGGAGAATGTCACGCGTTCGCCGGTGCCAGGGGGCAGGTTCATGAACCAGCCCAGCTTGGGAGGGGCGACCATATTCTGGCTGACGGTCCGTGTGTTGCCGCTGGTCGTGATGGTCTGCGCGACCAGTGCGCCTTGTCCGCCCGAGACCGGTGTCGTGCCGCCTTGATCGAGTACCCCGTAAAAGCTCTGGGTCGAGATCGTGGCGGAGTCGCCCACCGCGAACAGCCGCCCGGTGCCGAAGTACACCATCGTGCCGGTCATCCCCGGCAGCGCCGGCCCGAGCGCCGGCGCGCTGGTGATCGGCTGGCAGGCGGCCGGCGCCGAGGCGCAACCGGAGCCGTTCGTCGAGGCCGTGAACAGCGGCGCGCCCGCGAACGCGACCTGCCAGCTGCTTGAGCTCGTGCTGGTCAAATCGAACTTCCACAGATTGCCCTGTGCATCCCCGGCGTACACGAAGTCGGTGGTCATGTTGCCGTCCACGTCGGCCAGCGTGACCGGCCCAAGGCCGTTGGCCGCAGGGTCCGTCCCCGTTCCGCAGGTCGTTCCCGCCTGAATCTTCGTGACCGCGCCCCCATTCAGGCTCACGATATAGAGCACCGCGCAGCCATTGCTGCTCAGGTAGCCATTGCCAAAAACGGCGGCCCAGTCGCCGCTGTTCAGGCGCGCGATGATCGGTTTGCCGATCGTGTAACCGAGGTCCGGGTCGCCGCTGGCGCCGGTGGCCGGCTGGCCGACCAGGTCCCACTGCACGGCGGACGGGCTCATCGCGCTCGCGTTGGTCACATCGAGCGCGAACACGTCGCGGCCGCCGGCGCCGGTGGTGCCAATCAGCAGGGTTTTCCACGTGCAGCCAATCGGCGCGAGCGGCGTCGTAGAGCTCACGCTTCCCCCGATGCACGCATCCCCGACGTAAGGGGTCTGGTCGACGTAGAACTGGTGCGCGTAGGCCGGGTTGGCCAGCGCCGGCAGGTTCGGGATGACGGCGGTGGGCACATACCCGAACACCTCCATTCCGGAGTTGGCGTCGAACCCGTGCAACATGCCGTCGTTGGCGCCCACGTAGACCATGCCCTTGCCTCCGGGCCCCCCCGCCTTTTGCGAAACGAATTTCGCGTAATTCGGCGTTGAGCTGCTGCCTTCCGGCAGTGCGCCATAGCCGAAGTTCTCGCGCCAGGCAAACACGGGGGCCGAATCGACGATGTCCCCCAGCACCGTCCTGGCGCGGCGGCGCAAGTAACCCGTCGGCGTGCCCGCGGTCGTGACCATGATCTCGTTGGTCTGGTCGCCGCGTATCCAGTTCAGGATATCGGTTGCCGCGCTGGCCGGTGCCCAAGGCGCCGGCGTCGCGCTCCACAACGCGCTCCACACCGAACTGAACGTCGTGTCGGTGCTCAGGAACTGGATGCCGTTGCCGACGTAATAGCCCGAGGTCGAGGGCGCGGTCAACCCGCTGGTCAGGATCAGACGGGCCGGGGTGCCGCTGGAGCCGAGGGCCGGGGCGAAGATGCCCGGATCGGTCGTCTTCCACTGGGCGGTGCCGCTGACGCTGCTGCCCGTGGCGCCGCTGACGATCGGGTAGGCCGCGAGCGTCCCGCTCCAATCCGACGGCTCAAAGCCTGCCTGGTAGATCACGCTGCCGCTGTTCAGGGTCGTGGAATTGGTGGCCACCGCGGAGGTGCCTGGCTGTGACTGCGACTTGACCCGCCCCAGGCTGGTTTGCAGCGCTGCCTGCAGGTCGGTCGACGACTGGGCGCTGAAGGCCAGGCCCCGGCTGTTGATCGCTGCGTGCCACAGGTCGTACGCCTTGCCGAGGTCGCCCCCGCCTGAGCCGTTGTTGATCGACGGCCACGGGTCTCTCCCGTTCCACAGGTCCATGTACCCGGGGCTCAAGTATTGGGTGGCAGGATTGTTGCCCCACCACGGCCGGTTGGCAGCGGTCATCGTGTTGGTCATGCCGAGGCCGATCGTGATCTGGACCAGATGCGGCCAGGTCGCCGGGTCGTTTTGCGGGTACCAGTAGTACTGGGCCGGCGTCAGGGCCGCGCCGGTCGCGTCTGTGGTGACGGTAATGTACGGCTTTAGCGCGGTCGCGCTGTTGGGCAAATCCGGCCGCAGATTGGTGGCCCAGTAGTGAAACGCGATGTCCGACAGCGTGTCGCTGTTGCCATCGTTGCTGTAGATCGCAGTGGGCGCCGCTTGCGAGGGTATCGCGGTGGGAGGCGCCAGCAGCGGCGTGGAGGTTGTGGCCTGATAGCTGGCCACGGTGCTGTCCGCAGCGCCGAAGTATGCTCCGGACGCGTTGCTGTCCCCGTTCCACTGGCCGTCGGTCAGCGTGATGTTGAAGTTTTCGGTGCAGGCGATCTCGCCAGCGGGCGCCGTGCCGGTCAACGGGTTCGGATTGATGCCGTATGGGCCGTTGGCGCCTAGCTGGGTGTTGCTGAAGTAGTCGCCGATGTATTGCCAGGTGGAACGGGTCGGGGTCGAGTGGGCGGCTGGCACGCGCGACAGCCACTTATAGAAGGCACCGACCTGGGCGCCGGTGAACGTGCGGATGCGGTTGTCCACTGTCACTTTGGCGTCCCAGCTGTCGCAGGCGTTGGTGCCGGTCATCGTCGTGCACGTGCTCAGTGCGCGCCAAGTTACGCGCGCTGAGGACAGGCCCGGGTCGGCCATGGCGATCGCGGCAGAGCTGGCGATCATCAGGTGGCGCGTGCGGTAAAACGAGTACCAGTTGGCGAAGTTCGACTGCTCGGCCTGACCGACCGCCACGTAGCGGTAGCAGTTGTCGTCGTCCGGCGCTGCGTTGGGCGACGCCGCGACCGTGTTCGGCGCCGAGCACGGTTGTGGAAGGGTCTGCGAGCTGTCGTACACGTAGTAGTAGGCCGGTGCCCCCACCGCGGTGCCACCACCGCCGCCACCGCCTCCGCCACCACCGCTCGCGCATCCAGGGGCGCTTGCTGCGCTACCCCCACCGCCGCCGCCCGTGCTGGCAACGCCTATCAGCGCCAGGTCCTGGCTCGGGTGCGGGGCAAAGCTCTGCTGACCCGATGAGCCCGGCGCCGAGGTGCTGGTTGGTTGATAACCTGTGGCCAGGTTGACCCAGAGAGTGCCACTTTGATTGAAGCCGTCGATCCACGCCGTCGTGAAAGAAGTCGTCAGCGCGGGCGGGGTCGAACCGGAGCCATCCAGCAGAGTCGGGGCCGTGTAATGGGCGGTGGGGTTATACGCAAGCGCGTTGAAATTCGCTGCGTTGAAGCGGCGCGAACCAGCACAGCTTCCCATCCCGTCCGGCACGTAGGCCGACGCCATGCTGCCCGAGTCGTCGACCATCAACACCAGGTTCGCCGGGGGCGAAGCGGTCGACAGCGTCGGCAGCTGGGACACCGCGTACTGGGCGCAGGCATTGCCGGCGAGCAGCATCAGCACGGCCGCGCGTGTGGCGACCGCGATGGCTTGGGACGGCGAAGGTCGGTGCATCGAAGCTCTCCAGTCGCAGTGCGAATTGCGGCGGTCAGGTGACCCTTACATCGCGTAATACGATTCGAGCCGTACCACGGTGCTCTTATTCAGTCCGTAACCTTGCGCGACGATATGGGCGATCGTCGTCATCGGGACCGGCTGCCCCACGACGATGGCACCACGTTGCACCTGGAACGATTCGGCGATGCACGCCGGCGCCTGGGACCACTCACGGTTCGCGTTGGTGAGGTTTGAGTCCGTATACACCGTGGCCGCGTTGGTCCAATCGACCGTCTCGGCGTGCGGGGCCGTCGTCGAATCCGGAGGCGCCGTGTACATTCCGCCGACTCCGGACGTGAATGCAGCCTGGCCGTTACTGGCCAGGTAATCCTCGCATAGGCGCAGCGCCGACTCGGCGGCCTCAAAGGCGCGCATGCGGTCGCGCGAGTTGCCGGCCATGCGTTCTTCCTGGGTCGAAATCGAGAAGGCGGCGACCCCGATCATGCTCAGGACCGCCAGGATCACCAGTCCGACGATCAACGCGACCCCGCGCTGGCCAGGCGTCTCATATCGGAGAGATGCTTCGAGTGCCATGAGGTCGGTTCCGCTCGTGCGTGGGTTCATTGAATTCGATCGCGGACCGCGGCCGTGGCGGTGAACACCTGGCGCAGCCGTGTGTCCGGCGCAGTCCATGGCGTGGGGGTCAGGCTGGCACCGGTGTCGCGAAACAGCAGGATCTGATTCGGCGGGGCAACTCCTTGCTGGTCACCCACGGCCATCAGCGACACCCGGATGCTGGCCACCTTGGCCCAGTCCCCATTTGCGCGGGCGGTGTCCGCGTGTTCGAACGCGGTGATCGCAACAGGGGCGCCGGTTCCGCCGCCGATCCCGTACACCACGTCCATGTCCTCGATGTTCTCGACCAGCTCCTCGGCGCCCGTAACCGGTGAATAGCGGTACAGCGCTGGGCGCCCGGGAGGCGCCGTCGCCGCCGTGCCCGGGATGATGCCGATGTAGTAGGTGATCTGGTCGAAGTGCTGCAGCGTCGGGTAGGTGTCGACCGAGAAGGCGGGCGTGCCCGGCGGCGAGAGGACCGGAATCGTTCCTCCGGCCAGCGCAAAAGGAAGGGCCGTCGAGGTCCGGGTGACCGCTGGAGTGGACGACACGCGGATGATGGCCGCCGCCGAGCAGTTGGCCAGCACTGCGTAGTCCCCGTTCTTGAAATTTTTCACGCTGGCGTCGTCCGGCATTGCGTTGCCGGCAATCGAGATGGTTCCGGCGGCGAGGTCAGGATTGGCCGTGACGCGCACCGGCGCGCCGTTGCCGATCTGCAGTTGCAGGACGTCGCCACCCCAGTACGCGGGAATGACGCCCGGACCGGTCGGCAGGGTCCAGTTCGCGGGAGACGTCGTGAGCGGCGGCGGCGTAGTCGCTGGCACCAGGTAGCCCGCGATCTCGGTGGTCTGGTCGACCGCCAGGCCAGCGGGCGCGCCGTTGATCTGAACCGGCTTTCCACTGGCCACCGACAAGGTCGACCCGCAGCCCAGCGCCCCCGCACGGCGGATATCGCGCGTGATCGCGTCAAGCGCGAACCGTCCCGCTTCCTGAATGCGGGCCAGGCCCTCGTTGCCCCGATAGACGCCGTGCGTGCCCACATACAGATACGTCACGGCGCCGACCACCACCAGCCCGATCGCGATGCTGATCATCAGCTCGATCAGCGTCAGACCGCGCTGGGCGTCACGCAACGAAGGATGGTTCAATCCCACAGCTCCGTGGTCATGACAAACGATTGGAGCGGCGTGATGGTTTCCCCTGCGCCGCCCTGGGCCCGCGTATCCACCCACGAAACCGTGATCGTCATCTGGTTGAAGGCCGGACCGGCCGGAGCAGTGATACTCGCGGTGCCGCCAGGCAACATCGCCACCCGTGTCTTCCATTCAGTAACGGCCGCCAGGGTTGCGCCGGTGGGTGCGGCCGTCGGAGTAGGCAGCACGTAACCGGCCGCATTGGTCGCGTCGGCGCGAATGCGGTCTGCAATGTCCTCCGCCAGCACTGCCGCCTGCCATCGATAGGTTGAACCCTGGCTGACCTGCAGCCCCTTCAGCTGCAGCCCGGCCAAACCCAGCAGACCGATCGACAGCACGACGATCGCGACCAGGATCTCGATCAAGGTCATGCCGCGCTGAAGGGCCGGCTCGCGATCGCGCCATGGCGAAGTGATCATCGGTTTCGTCTCCCAGGTGTCAGGTCGCGTCAAGGCGTACAGGTGGTTACCGCGCTGCCGCCATCGTTGATCGGCTGGCCCAGGTTGTTGTTCGGGGCGACCCGCACACGGCCGGAGGCGGCGAGCGTGATCATCCTTGCCTCGCCACCACTGGTCCGGCAAATCACGAACTCGCCAGTGCCGCCGCCATCCAGGCGCCCGGTGGAATCGAACGACAGCGAAGGGGAAAAATTGCTGGTCGAGTACAGCGTATACGCGGCCGGAACGGGCGCACCTTGCCTCAGCAGGGCACCAAGGGAACCGTTCGGATTGATCACGTTCATCGTCCAGCCATTAGTGCCCCAGTCGACGCTGCCGGATGTCGACGTCACCCTAACCCGGGTTCCCCGCTTGCCCGCCTCGCTGCGCGCCAAGTTCAGCGCGCTTGCGAAGTCGTCGGCCAACGAGGTCAGCTGATTGGATGTGATCAGGCTTTGCATCGCCGGCACGCCGATCGCCAGCAGGATCGCTGCGACCGCGACCACGACCAGCAGCTCGACCAGCGTGAAGCCGGCCGGGCAGCGCTTGCGCACATGGAGCGATCGTTCCCCCCGAGACATGGCGCGAATTGTGACCGCGTCGGCGGCAGGGACCTAGGCTCGGGACCCCGTTCGGTCGCCGGCAGGCGACGGACGGGAACACGAGCCGTCCGGATCCCCTAAACGGCCGAGCTGCACGCGGTATACCGCGGATCGCGGCTTTGCGTGACCTGGGGGTTCCGCGCCCTCAGATCGTCATCGGGTCCACGTCGATCTGCCAGCGCAGCTTTCTCGGTGCCTTGATCGCACGCACCTGGGCTAGCCAGGCCTCCAGAAACTGGTGCAACGGCGCACGCCGCGCCGCCTCGATCAGCAGCTGTGCGCGCGTCTCCGAGGCGAGCCGCACCAGCGGCATCGGCACCGGGTCGTAGAGCACGACGGATTTACTGTCCTCGAGCTCCAGTCCGGACCGGCGGCAGGCCGACAGAAATTGCAGCACCTCGGGCAGCGTGGCGGCCGTAGCCGTCAACAGCGCGTGGTGCGTGAATGGCGGCATCCGTGCGGCACGCCGCTCGGCCAGCTGCTCGTGTGCGAATTGTCCATAGTCGCCCAGCGCCAGAGCTCGGTACAGCGGGTGGTCCGGAAAGCGGGTCTGCACCAGGACCCTCGCCGCCTGGCCCGCGCGGCCGGCGCGCCCGGCAACCTGCATCAGCAGCGCGAACAGCCGCTCCGGGGCTCGGAAATCGGCTGCGATCAGCTGGGCGTCCGCATTCAGCACGCACACGACCGATACGCCCTGGAAGTCATGTCCCTTGGCAATCATCTGCGTTCCGACCAGTAGATCGAGCTCGCCCGCGTGGACTCTTTGCAGCGTCTCCTCCGCCGCGCCCGGCCGACGCGCACTGTCGCGATCGAGCCGGCCGATCCGCGCCGCGGGCCAGCCCAGGCGCAACACCTCCCGCAGCGTCTCTTCCACCCGCTGCGTTCCCTGCCCGACCGGCTTCAGATCCTGGTTGCCGCAGGTCGGGCAGGCGCGCGGCACCGGCTGGCTCCAGCCGCAGTGGTGACAGCGCAACGACGCGCCCGCGCGGCCCTCGGCCCGGTGAAAGGCCGCGTGCGCGCTGCAATTCGGACAGGAGGAAAGCCACCCGCAGGCGTCGCATGCCAGCACGGGTGCGTAGCCGCGGCGGTTGATGAACACCAGCGCCTGCTGGCCCCGATCCAGCGCCTCGCCAAGCGCCGCGCGCAGCGGTGCGCTGATGCCCTGTTGTGGCGGATGCTGCCGCACGTCCACGGTCTGCACGCGAGGCCCCTCCTTCGCGCTGCGCGCTTCGGAGGGCGGGCCCAGTGAAGCTCCCGGCACGGCGGCGTGCTTGCCCTCCGAAGCGGGCAGCGCGAAGGAGGGGCGCTGCTCGAGGCGCAACAGTGTGTAGCGGCCGCCCAGGGCCTGGTGCCACGACTCCAGCGACGGCGTAGCCGACCCGAGTACGACGGGCATGCGTCCGAGCTGGGCGCGCTTGACGGCCAGGTCGCGCGCGGAGTAGCGCACGCCGTCGGATGCCTTGAACGATGCATCGTGCTCCTCGTCGACGATCACGATCCGCAGGCGCGGCAACGACGCGAAAACGGCCAGCCGGGTACCGAGCACGATGCGCGCGCGCCCTTCGTGCGCCGCGAGCCAGGCCGAGGTGCGCTCGGCTTCGCCCAGGCCGCTGTGCAGGCTGACCACGTGCACATCCGCGAAGCGCTGCTGCAGTCGCCGTTCGAACTGGGGCGTCAGATTGATCTCCGGCACCAGCCACAGCGCCTGTGCCTGTGGATCCGATCCGAGCACCGTGGCGACCGCGCCCAGATACACCTCGGTCTTGCCGCTGCCGGTGATTCCGTGCAGCAGGAACGGCGCAAATCCGTGCGACTGCGCGATCGCGCCGATCGCCTTTCGCTGCTCCTCGCGAAGGTCTGGCGGTGCTTCGATCGGCGCGGCGGCCTGGGCGGGCGGCGCGCGCCGCAACCGGGCCATCCGGGTGGCCGCCCTGGGACCGGGAACACGACGCAGCAACGGCGGCAGCGCGCCCAGCACCACTTCGGCCCAGGGATGGTGGTAGTAGTCTGCCGCGAACCTGCAAAACTGCAGCCAGTCCTGCGACAGCATGGGATCGTCCAGCAGCGCGCGCAAGGGCCGAATGCGCCGCTCTTCGATCGAGCACTGCGGCGACAGGTCTACGATGACGCCGAGCATCAGGCGGCCGGGGCCGACCGGCGCGACGCACCGCATCCCGACCTGTGCGAACGATTGCTGCTCCGGCGCGATCCGGTACTGCAGCGCGTGCGGCACCGGCAAATCGAGCAGTACCTGAGCGAAGAGCGTCGCGCGAGCGGCCGCGCTGGCCTCCGTATTTCCGGCGCTCGTCGAAACGCGCGCTTTTGCGGTCTTTGTCAAGGGCTTCGGCGAGCCCAAGCGCCTGTGGACAACTTTGTGGACAAACACTGCGAAGATGAGCTAAGTCCTCGCCAGGCCTTGTCTTCAATCGGACACATTGCGAGCCTGCGATCGATAATCATTTTTTATTTCAAAGACTTAAACAGAAAAATCAAGCTTCGCAAGCCTTAACGCTTCGGCGAGCCGCATGAATACGGCCGCCGCGCGACTTTGTGCATAAGTCAAGCGAGTCGGGCCCCTTTTGCGGCGTGTCCAATATTCAGCTACGTGAGTACCGACTCCGTCGAAAACGAGCCTAGTGCCTGAGGCTGCGGCTGTGCTCGTGAACGGCCTGCACCAGCGTATCAACCGCCTCGACTGGCGTGAAGCGGGAGATTCCATGCCCAAGATTGAAAACGTGCCCGCCGCACGTTCCGTCCCCGTTGCGCAGGGGACCGAACGCCTGCAGCACGCGGCGCGATTCGGAGCGGATGACGGGCTCCGGCGCCAGCAGCACGGCCGGATCCAGATTGCCCTGCAGCGCGCAGCGATGCCCGATCCGCGCCCGCGCCCGCCCGATGTCCTGCGTCCAATCCAGACCCACCGCGTCGCAGCCGCAGTCGGCGATCGCCTCCAGCCAGGCGCCGCCGCCCTTCGTGAACACGATCGAGGGCACCTGCTCGCCCTCGTTCTCCCGGTCCAGGTGCCGCACGACCTGCGAGATGTACGCCAGCGAGAATTCGCGAAACGCGCAATCGGTCAGCACGCCGCCCCAGGTATCGAACAGCATGACCGCCTGGGCTCCGGCCCGGATCTGCGCGTTCAGGTAATCGGTCACCGCGCGCGCATTGACCGCGAGCACCCGGTGCATCAGGTCGGGCCGGGAGTACAGCATTGTCTTGACGGTGCGAAAGTCCTCGGAGCCGCCGCCCTCGACCATGTAACAGGCGAGCGTCCAGGGGCTGCCGGAAAACCCGATCAGCGGAACGCGACCCTGCAGCGCGGTACGGGTCGAGCGCACCGCGTCCAGCACATATCCGAGCTCCAGCTCGGGGTCGGGCGCCGCCAGCGCCTTCACGTCGGATTCAGTTCGCACGGGCCGTTCGAACTTCGGGCCCTCGCCGTCGGTGAATCGGAGGCCCAGGCCCATCGCATCGGGAATGGTCAGGATGTCGGAGAACAGGATCGCAGCGTCCAGCGCGAATCGTTCGACCGGCTGCAGCGTCACCTCGGTGGCCAGTTCCGGCGTCTTGGCGAGCGTGAGGAAATCGCCGGCCCGTCGCCGGGTCTCGTTGTACTCTTGCAGGTATCGGCCCGCCTGGCGCATCAGCCAGATCGGCGTGTATTCGGTGGGTTCCCGGCGCAGCGCGCGCAGCAAAGTATCGTTGGCTGGTTTCACTCGCGTTCGATTCAGGCCATCGAGCCCCTCGGAGGGCACCGATTCTCGCACGCAGGCGCTGCCGGCCTGGATTCGCTGCGAAGCCGGCGCCGTGCGACTGATGCTGCACGTGCAGCCTGGGGCCCGCCGCTCCGCGCTGCTGGGGCAATACGGTGAGCGCCTGAAGGTCGCGGTGCAGGCTCCGCCGACCGACGGCCGCGCCAACGAAGCGCTGCTGAGCTATCTGGCTGCCTGCCTGGACCTGCGGCCGGGCGCGCTACGGCTCGTGGCCGGTTCGTCCTCGCGCGACAAGTCGGTGCTGATCGAGTGCGACCCGGCCGACGCGACGCGGATCGCGCAGCGCCTGGCGGCTGGGTTCAGCCGCTGAGTTGCGCTGCGTGATCTTTTCTACCTGACTTCTACTTCTTGGTGTCGGGCGT
>Ga0137415_10006830_pt1 | contig 11317 bp, 9 predicted proteins | sample CZODoug3_1_1_16f_FD_183082 | JGI IMG/M metagenome (GOLD analysis project Ga0137415, IMG submission 183082) | Vadose zone soil fungal communities from Angelo Coast Range Reserve, California, USA - CZODoug3_1_1_16fungal (Hybrid Assembly) | ecosystem: Environmental > Terrestrial > Soil > Vadose...
CAACAGAAGCCCAAGAGAAAGCCATCCCCCCGATCCTTGAAGGCAAAAACGTCCTTCTGATATCACCTACAGCCAGCGGAAAAACCGAGTCAGCGATCCTTCCAGTCTTCACTCGGTTCTTGATGAGCACTGACAGAGGCCCTGGGGTCAAGATTCTCTACATGACCCCGCTTCGCGCGCTGAACAGGGATCTTCTGGATCGACTAGAGTGGTGGGGGAAGAAAATCGACCTTAGGGTCGCAGTGAGGCATGGAGATACCGAAATCCGTGAGAGAGTATCCCACGCGAGAAACCCACCTGACTTGCTGATCACGACACCGGAGACCCTCCAAGCTCTATTGCCTGGACGTATCATGCGGAGACACCTCCGCGAAGTCAGATTCCTGATCATTGACGAAGTGCACGAGCTGGCGGAGGACAAGAGGGGCAGCCAGCTATCCATCGCCATCGAACGGCTAAGATGGATCACCCAGAGAGACTTCCAAGTTATCGGCCTCTCCGCAACTATTGGATCGCCTGAGAAGGTTGGAGCATTTCTCGTCGGAACCAAACGACCGGTAGAGATCGTCCGGATTCCTGTCGCCAGAAAAATGCGGTTGGAGACACTCTTTCCCGAACCGTCCGGGCAGGACCATCAACTGGCCGGGAAGATATTCACACACCCTGAGGTTGCTGCTAGGCTTCGGATAATGAAGGAGATGATCCAGAACCACAAGTCGGTCATTCTCTTCACAAACACGAGATCGATTGCTGAGATATTGGCGAGCAGGTTCAAGGTCTGGGACCTGGACTTTCCAATCTCAATACATCACGGAAGCCTCGCTAAACCATCTCGGATAACGGCTGAGCGAGGATTGAAGGGCGGAGAACTACGAGGACTCGTCGCCACCTCAAGCCTAGAACTGGGAATCGACGTTGGAAGAATAGACTACGTGATCCAGTACATGAGCCCTCACCAAGTGACGCGGCTAATACAGCGAGTTGGACGATCCGGTCATAGCGTTGGCAAGATGGCCGACGGAGTGATCATCGCAAGCGACTCGGATGATGCTCTCGAAGCGCTCGTGATAGCCAGAGGGGCACTCAGCGAGGACCTAGAAGAAGTGTCGGTCCCAGAGAAACCGCTCGACGCTCTCTGCCACCAGCTGGCAGGCTTGTTGATACAGAATAGGAAATGGTACTACAACGAGCTTGTTGAAATGATATCGAACGCATTCCCATATCGGAATCTCACCGAAGAAGATGTGGCCTCAGTCGCGAACTATATGCACTCACGATTTCCACGCCTCGCTTGGGTCTCACAGCAAGACAAAATGATCATGAGGCCCTCGAGGGTCAAAGACCTCTACACATACTACTTCAACAAGCTCTCAATGATACCGGACGAGAAACAGTACCTGGTCATCGAGCAGGAGACCGATACAGCGGTTGGCGTCTTAGACGAGGCTTTCGTAGCCGAGTACGGCCAACCTGGCACGAAGTTCATTGTCCGTGGAACACCATGGATGATGCAAAGTATCAGAGGGGACAAGATATTCGTCAAGCCAATCTCCGACCCGACAGGCGCCATCCCAAGCTGGGTGGGAGAGGAGATCCCAGTACCTCACAAGGTCGCCAGCGAGGTAGGCGAGATCAGACGGAAAGTAGGAGACCTATACGAAGCAGGGAAAAAGATCACGGAAATAGCTCAGACGCTGAGCGAAGAATATCCTGCGGACCCTAAGACGTTTGAACGTGCCATATCGGAGACATACGAGCAGTACGAACAAGGCCTCCCGGTCCCAAATGATCACCTGCTGACGGTCGAAGAGTGGGACGACTTCATCATCGTCAACTCCCACTTGGGAACCCTGGTCAACAGGACCCTGGCCCGGCTCATCGGACACTTGTTGTCCGACGAGGCAGGCGTTAGCGTCGGAATCCAGCAAGATCCCTACAGAATTGTCTTCCAGGCCGTAGGTGGAGTGGACGCCAATGATGTTGTGAAGATGGTTCGCCGTCTCTCCGAGATTGAGGTGGACGAGGTGGCGATAACGGCGTCGAAAAGGACTGGACTCTTCAAGCGAAGACTTGTCCATGTGGCGCGAAGATTCGGCGCGATCTCGAAGTGGACGGATTTCAGCAGCATAACCCTCCGTCAGCTCGCAAAGAGCTTCGAGGGAACAGTCATCATGGACGAGGCCGTACGCGAGACATTGGAAAGAGACATGGACATACCCCATACCAAAGAAGTATTGCGATCAATCGCCAAGCGCGAGATTCAGCTCAAGGTCGTCAAGACCGTTGCTGGCGAGGCAACGCCGATCGCGAGGATCGGGCTCGAGAGGATTAGCAGAAAGACGGACTTGATCCCGACCGAAAAGCTAAGCCAGATCTTGGTTGGATCCGCGAAGGCGAGAATCCTCAATGAGGTAAAGACGATTGTCTGCACAAACTGCTGGAAGTATGTCGAGATGAGGAGGGTCAAGGACATTCATGACTCGTTAGAGTGCCCTGAATGCGGGTCGAAAGCCCTTGCCGCGTTGGCAGTCTCCGACGACGACATGAAGAAGATCCTCTTGAAGAACGGGGCCCACCTTTCGGAGAGAGAAAAGAACGTTCTATCGAGAGCCGAAGAAACAGCGAAACTCGTAAACAAATACGGCAGAATTGCAGTCTACACCCTCGCAGGACGCAGAGTGACCCCTGAAGCAGCAGCCGATATTCTCAAAAAGCACAAGAAGCCAACAGTCGGCTTTTTCCAAGCGGTAATGGAAGCTGAAAGAGAAGCTCTGAAAGAACGTTTCTGGTAGGTCCTTCAAACAATCCTTAACTGATCGACTTCCCACTGGGCCTCCCCACGACACGCGAAAGCCGACCCGAAGAGACCGAGAAAGATTGAACGTACTCGACCAACCGTTAAATGACGCACGGAAAGTCCCAGAAGAGCAGCCAAGGTTACGGAACGTCATGAATCGAGTCGACGCAGAAATCACTGTTCAGGTCGATGGGCTTAGACGCGAGTTCAATAGCAAAGAGGGCAAAGTTACAGCGCTCGACGGTGTCAACCTTCAGGTTCGAAAGGGCGAGATCTTCGGCGTTTTAGGCCCGAACGGGGCGGGAAAGACGACTATGATCAGAATACTTTCCACACTTCTCCTTCCCACTTCTGGCAAAGCTGGCGTGATGGGTTTTGACGTCGAGAAGGAGCCGGAGAAGATCCGGATGGTGATCAACATGGCGAGTGGCGCTGAGAGAGCGGGCTACGACTTCATTAGTGCCCGTGGAAACCTTTGGTTCTTTTCCCAGCTTTACGGCATACCCTCCGAAGAGGCGCATAGGCGAATAAACGAACTATCGGACATGCTAGGGCTTCAGAGCTATCTCGACAGAAAATTCTATGCGCTCTCAACGGGCTACAAGCAAAGAGTCACCCTTGTAAGAGCATTCATCAACGATCCGAAGGTCGTATTCCTTGACGAGCCGACGATAGGTCTGGACGTCATGACCGCACTCAGCATACGCGAATACATTCTGAAACAGGCAAAAGAGCACGGCAGAACCATCCTAATCGCAACTCACAACATGGCTGAGGTAGACGCTATCTGCAACCGGGTAGCGATTATCGACAAGGGCAAGATACTCGCTTGCGACACGCCAGCGGCTTTGAAGAGATCTTTGGGGGCCCCTTCACTTGTTCTTGAGGTCTCACCACCTCCGGCACCGGGAAGCCTTGAGCCACTAGGGAAACTTAACGGAGTCAAGGGATACACATCATCAGTTGATCAAGAAAGAGGACTGTCACGGATTCAAGTCGTCGTGGACGGTGACGAAACTGCCCAAGCAGTCATCGACTCGGTTCGAAAGTCAGGAATGACCGTAGTCTCAAACTGGAGACAGCAAGCAACGCTAGAGGAAGTTTTCGTCGCCTTGGTGGGTCGAGGGTTTAGGGAGAGAGAAGTTGAAGCTACCTAGTAACCCATGGCTCAGAACCGCATACGCCCGATTGTGGGTCCGAGCGAAGAGCATCTATGGAGAACCACTCTGGGTTGCCGTTAACGTCGGATTCCCATTTTTCACCTCCTTCTCTTTTACAATGGTCTACAGAGCCTATGGACTTGGCTCATATGCGGGATTCGCTATCCTGGGCGGAGTAATGATTTCCTTTTGGGGCAACGTGCTTTGGTCAATGGCAAGTCAGTTCAACTGGGACAAACAAGTTGGACTCTTCGAAATCTACATCAGCTCCCCCGCACCGATCACCGCCCTACTCGTGGGAATGTCGCTCGGCGGCATCATAGGCACAGCCCCGTCTGCGGCGATGGTGGCACTGCTCGGCTGGATTATTTTCGCTCCAGCCATCCATCCTTTCTGGCCAGCAGTCATCCTTGTCTTCTCTCTGACCCTTGCGTCTCTCTACGCCATGGGCATGGCCTTGTCGTCTCTCTACCTGGCGTATGGTCGCGAGGCTGATTCCGTCAACGAAGCTCTTCACGAACCTGTATCTCTAATCTCCGGCGTCTATTTTCCCTCGGTCGGGCAAGGAATCTCTCCCTTCCCATTCGCCGTACAAGCCGCAGCGTCAATAATTCCTCTCACAATCGGAATGGATGCCCTACGACAAAGCCTGGGGTTCCCCATCCCGTTCCCATTCATTCCACTCTACACCGAAGCCCTCATTCTCGCTCTAATGGCCCTAATCCTCCTCTTCGCTTCTTCTAGAGCACTACGATTCCTTGAAAACAAAGGGCGAAGGACAGGTTCAATTGCAGTGAGACAAAGATGAGCGTCCTCCGAAGTATTATCGCGTCCATACGAGTCGGGTGGTATCGAGAGTTCAACTGGACCAATCCATTGCTGGGATTCTCGATGAGGACGGTCGGGCCGCTTGCTGGTGTGATCACCGCCTCAAGCGTGTATTACGTTGGGGCTTCTGCCGCTATTCCATCTAGGTTTACCCCTGCTCAACTCGCCTTCATACTAATCGGAGCGGCACTATACGCCCATGTTGCTGCATACTCTTGGGTTCCTACGCTCGCGATTGCCGAAGGAAAATGGACCTATGTGTTCCCACAAGTCTACATTTCTCCCCACTCATCATTACCATACTTGACTGGGAGGACGATTGCCTCGTTCGCATCGTCGACAATGACCGTTATCGTGTCGCTTGTCTTATCTTTCTACGTCTTATCGTCAATTTTCCACACGAACATTCCCTTTATTGTGACGCCGATTTCGGTCAGTCTCCTGTTTCTTGCGATGCTTGTGAACATCCTTGCCGCGCTGGGTCTCGGACTACTGCTCAGCGCTTACGCCTTGTTTGCCACAAAGTTCGAGTGGGCCCTTCCTACTTATGTTGCAGGGCTTTTGATGGTTTTCTCGGAAGCCCTCTTTCCGGTATCATCCCTTCCCCGTCCAGTGTCAGACATTGCGAACGTGCTCCCGTTTACTGAGTTTATGAGGGCGTCTCGACAGGCAATGATCTACGGAGACATGTACTCCTACTCGTTCTATCTCGGGCTATCAGCTATTGGAGGCGTTATCTTCCTAGCGATGGGCTTTCTGGCTTTCAGGTATGCTGAGAACAGAGCGAGACGGCTAGGCGTCATCGACAAGAAGACCGCGTAGGATCGAATGAAATTACAAGCCTAGAACTTTGGTTGTTGCCTCGAAAGCATCTTTCCATCCGCCGGCCTTGTAGTCGCGTAGACACGTCAAAAGCTCGGCCTTGTCCACCGATCCCAGCACCCTAACCATTTTCTTGGCGATGCTGCCCCCGATAAACAGGTACTGAGCCAGAGAAGTAAAATTGCTGGGGCGTCTCATCAAACTGGCGGATTCAAAATCCAGAATCCGAGGAATGTCGTCGTTCGATATGATGACATTCTTGTGTGCACGGCTAAGTTCTCCGTGATCGAGCCCGTAGGCATCCATTCGCAGACACTGTTCCAGTAAGGGTTTCACTACACTTCTGACCCGCGCTCTTCGCCCTCTGCCCTTGAGGCTGTCAAGCCATAACGGAAGGGACAAGCCTTCGACCAGCTCCATCGCCAGTATGTCAGCGGTGCCACCCAAGCACTTGGGTCCCACGTTCTGAGAATTTGCAATCTTGAGAAGTTCTGCCTCGCGAATTAGGCTAGGGCGTCGCGCATCAACTCGTCGGATCTTGACTGCGATGCGTCGATTACCTCTCATCCCTATGACGACGATTCCTACGACTCCCTTCCCGAGAATGGAAAGACGATCGGTTTTCAGCCGGCCTTGAAAATCTAGTCCAGTTATCTTCAGCTGCTCTAACTGTCGAATTCGGGACTCGACCTCGTCCGGGTCACCGCTAGGGTATGCTACGAGACGATTGTAAGGCGGTTTTGCTAGGGAGGATAGCGGTGCTAGTGATGGGTTTTGAGCCAAGCAGGCTTCGCCCCCAAGAATTCCGATAGTGCTTGGTCAAAACCTTCTCGTCCGAGCAGTGAGAGAATTTTCTTGTTCTCCAGAACTCTCACATTCTGCCGAAAGGAGCGATTCAGCTGCTCTGGGATGGCGAGCCCGAGCCTTGGATCTTTGAGGGCTGCAGATAGGAGTTGTTTGATCGTAAGGATTCGTCGTTTCTTATCGACGACCCATCGATCAACTTCAATCCATGGGCCGCGAATGGTATCTCTCGCGTCCTGGTGTCGATCTAAGAATCCCTGACTATCTTCTGGCTTCGAAACAGGTGGACCGTGACGCAATTGGACGCCGGTGAGAGTTGAAGTGTCTAGCTCGACGAGAATCGCGCTGGATCGTTGTTCGTCGCTCCAGATTGTCGACCTGATGGGATGGAATTCCTGTCGGGTCATCAGTTCTGTCAGCGATTTCTCAATTTTCAATAGTTGCCCCCAGAGAACGTCAGGCACTATCCGAGGATGTTCGAAAAACGTGACTGCGGTATCCCTGTTTTGACGATCCAATAGTTTGAGAAATTGTGCCTTGGTTTCCCGTTTGTATTTCGCGGGGAAGAAGTACCATGTCCCTGGGTTCTTCTGAAGCTCTCTGGAAGCGGCCACGAATCCCCACAGCTTATCGTCCCTGACCGCGGCGGCTAAGTTTCGATTCGGATCTACTGGGTCGACCACGACTAAGGGTGAACCGAACCCTTGGTCTCGAGAATCTTTACCGCCAGCGGGCTTTTCGAGGTCTAGAAAGATGACGGGCCTCCATTTCGAGGCTCGGTCGAGTACCTGGAGGAACGATTGATAATGTAGGATCAGCGTTTCGACGAGCATTCCGCTGAATCCTCCGACCCTGATCTCTGCCCCATAGGATCGAATGCCTTTCAGGAACCTTTTCAGGAGCCGGGCTTCAAGCCGCATTTCTCGGGTAAGGTGCTCTCTCATGTACTCCGTGTGGAATGGTGTCCTGTCGGTCGCGCTCTTCCACTGGCCTTTTTCCACAGAATAGCAAGGGACTACATTGATCCTCACGCTGTCAATGTGGAATTCCAAATAGGGATGCTCGGCATAACGATCGATAGTCTTAGCTTCGATTCCCTTTCGAATTGCTGGGAGAACTCTCTCGGTCCATTCCCGCCTGTCCATGCTTGGAGGAAAGCTTGTGAAGATGTCCAAATCGGCCTCGCCGCTCAGCCAGGTGTCCCTGGCGTAGGACCCCTGGATCGATACCTTGCCTGAAAATCCTTCCTTGTCCACTATTTTCTGAACTTGTCCTTTCAATCGCTCGGCTAATTGCGACATTCTCGCCCGCTCGCTCTCGTTAGGAACAACTCTCTTGGCAATCTGATCCAAGACGGTCTGAATCGGAGTCGACATCGAGGGATTCTCGGCTGGGAATCAGTATTTGAAAGTGGACTGACGATGGCCTACTGGGACTGTGGAGGAATTTCGAGTAGGGTCGAGTACTTCGGTCCGGAACTCGAGAGGATGCTCTGTTTGAGTCGAATCTTGTCTACAGTGATTGTGCCGAAGCTCTCCTCGGTTAGACGCTGAAGAAAACTAGCAACTTCATCTCGCTTTCTGCCTGATCGAACCCGCGCGATGGTAATATGGGGGCTAAAGGGGCGGTGTTCTCGCCGGAAGCCGAGACCGGACAATAGCTTCTCCACCTGCTCGTAGATCTGCTCGACTTGACTCCAGCCCTCGTTCACGCCAACCCAGACTACATTCATATGGTTGAGATTTGGAAAGGCGCCAGCTCCTTTGATCTCCGCCGTGAATGCTGAAAAGATGACCTGTTGTAGGGAGGACTTGACTTCGCCGAGTCTAGGCGCGGACACGTTTCCTAGAAATTTCAATGTGAGATGGATGTTCTCGCGCTCGACAGGTTTCAAATCTCCACCCAGCGATTGCAGAGATGACAGGATCGATGCGATTCGGGATAGAATCTGTTGATCTTCGAGGTCTATCGAGATGAAGCTTCGGACTTGTTCCTCTGACAAATCGCTGTCAGAGATAATCGCCTCCATTTTTAAGAGCTATAACACTCTCTTCGCCAAGCTCTCCCGAGACCTGCATGGACAAAGCGAAGTCGAAAACGGTTATTGTAGTGGTTGGAATGCCTGGCGCTGGCAAAAGCCTCGCCTCTAGTGTTGCGGCGAAACGTGGGGTCCCCGTATTCGTATCCGGAGATATTATCAGGGCGGAAGCGAAGCGGAAGAAGTTGTCACCTACCAGAAAGAACCTCGGCAGGTTGATGCTGAGGATTCGAGAGGAGGAAGGGATGGGTGTGGTTGCCAAACGGTTGGCTCCACTCATAGACAAGATTGACAAGACCCAATTCGTGTATGAAGGTGCCAGAAGCGTAGAGGAGATTGAGGAGCTGAACAAGAAATATCATGTCTTCACCATCGCAATTCACGCTTCTCCGAAGAGCAGGTTCCGCAGACTGCAAAAGAGAAGAAGATCTGATCGTCCCAGAAACTGGACAGACTTTCTAGAGCGCGACAATCGAGAGTTGAAGGTTGGAGTTGGAACGCTTATCGCCATTGCTGACAGGGTTGTTGAGAACGAGGATACGAAGAACGACCTCAAGAGGCGGACAGGACGTCTGCTGAGAACACTCCCGAACTGACCTTCCTCGTCCACGGCGAAACCGAGGTCCGCCCAACTGAGGACCCCGAGAAAGTCGAGAAGGCAGTAACGAATATTCTGCGAGGCGAAACCGAAGTTCGACAACTAGACGAGTGGAGTGGAAAAGTGATTATCGAAGGAAAGAATCGGCCCTCGCTCGAAAGGTTTCGGATGATTATTCAGCGTGATAGAATCCGGGCCGCGGCGAGATCAGTCTTGAGGCGATCTGTGGACGGCAATCGAATAATCTTCTTTCTCAACAAGCAGGCCGCCTATGCTGGTCACGTATCTTTCTCTGCGCCGGAGGGCGAATCGCCCTTGGGTCCGATACAGGTGATTGTTGAAACCGATAACCCGGAACAATTGATCAATTGGCTGGCCCCTCAACCGGAAGAACGAAGAAGAGAATAGAATGCGAAGATGCGCTTGCCCACTTCTACTTCGAGCGCTTCAGGGATAAGACCATCAGGTCTTTCGGAACTAGGGTTGCTTTGAAGACACTTCTCGCCTGTTTGAGAAGAATCGAGTCATCTCTTGTAACCGCGCTTATGTGGACTAGTGCGAGTTTGCTAACCCGGGCAGCCTTTGCAACTCTGGCGGCCTCTCTTGCTGTCGAATGGAAGTACTCTTTCGCCTTGTCCCTTCTATCCTCGGCAAAACCTCCGTCATGCATGAGAAGATCAGCTTCTCTTGCCAGCGTTTTCACTTCTTCAGAAGGACGAGTGTCAATAGCATAAACGATCTTGAGGCCGGGACGAGGTTCTTCGATAACCTGGCGAGGAGTCACAGTCTTTCCGTCGGCATTCACTTCCTTGCCCATCTGAAGCTGCTTCCATAACGGGCCCTCTGGAACGCCTAGCCGCTTTGCTTTTTCAGGGTGAAATCTACCCGGTCGATCAGTTTCAATAATCGCATATGCGAGGCACATGATATCATGCGTTGCCTTCGTCGTCTTGATTGTGTAAGCGTTCTTCGATATTTCTGCTCCCGGCTTTAGCTCTGTGACTCGTACTGGAAAGTTTGCGGCGAAACCCAGGGTCCGGCGAAGCGAGCCTAGATAGGCGGAGATCCCCTCTGGACCATAGAGGTCGAGCGGCTTGTCCCTGATCAAGGAAGACATTGTCTGAAGAAGTCCGGGTAATCCGAGAATGTGATCCCCGTGCAGGTGCGAGATCATGATGGACATGGGACGGTTGAATCCGAGTCCGGCGTGCATCATCTGACGCTGGGTCCCTTCCCCGCAGTCGAAGAGGAAGAGTTCTCCATCTCGGCGTAGAGCCACGGCGGGCAGCCCTCTTTCTTTGGTGGGAAGACTGCCACCAGTACCCAAGAAGATGACATCGATACCTGCGGGCATTTAGTTTGCTCCTAGCACTAGAATCTCTCGTGTCAAGCTTCTGTGAACGTATAGCTCGTGGCGATCGTAGACTTTGAACCCCTGAGACTCCGCCAAGTCAACAGCTCCAGTTCCCAATGGTGATGCAAATACAACCTTCCCGCCGGGGGACAGGATCATTCTTGCCTGGGGCAAGAAGCTCGCCAAAATGTCTTTTGTGGTAGATTTGAGGGTTGAAGCGCCTGTTCCATAAGGAGGGTCCGTGGCGATAGCATCTACACTACGCAACGGAATGTTTCGCGCATCACCTCGGAGAAGGCCATAAGATTTGAGGCCGAAATGAGATAGGTTCCTTCGTGCCGATCGAACCATTCTCGAAAGCGCGTCGACCCCAACCACGTCACAACCGAGAAGGCTCGCCTCTATTGCTATACCACCAACACCGCAGAAAGGATCAAGAAAAGTCTCCCCATCTCTCACTTCTGACAGATTCACCAGACAGCGAGCAATTTTTGGGGGCATTGTGCTGGGATGGAATACAGCCCTTTTTCTGGGGCGTCGCCGATGGATACTCCCTTTCGGACGCTGATGAATAATGAGTCCCAGATGGAAGAGAGATCCTGCCAAGATTCCTCGAAAAGGTTTCTTTGGAGATCGAAGATCGACTTTTGCGCCGGTCTTGTCTGCAAGTAGTTTTCCTAGATAGCCTTCTAGGTGGACTCTCGAGAGTTCTTTCGAGACTCCGCCAAACCGCAGCATTCGTATGCTAAAACTGTCTTCTGAGGAGAGGAATGGTTCCAGATTAGCGAATTCGACCTCCCTCTTGATACTCTCTAGATTGTCTTTTGTGTGAAGGACTTCTTCTCCCATCTCGTCAACACACGCCCCGCGGCTCGCGATTGATTCCAGTTTGGCTCGGTCGGCTTCGATCTCTATG
>Ga0137415_10006831_pt1 | contig 11317 bp, 10 predicted proteins | sample CZODoug3_1_1_16f_FD_183082 | JGI IMG/M metagenome (GOLD analysis project Ga0137415, IMG submission 183082) | Vadose zone soil fungal communities from Angelo Coast Range Reserve, California, USA - CZODoug3_1_1_16fungal (Hybrid Assembly) | ecosystem: Environmental > Terrestrial > Soil > Vadose...
CCTGGCTCCCGGTGGCCGGCCCCACGCGCTGGGACTATGCATTCGTCGACCAGCGCGAGCATCGCCTTTACGTCGCGCACGGCACTCAGACCGACATCATCGACACCGCTCAGGACACACTGATCGGCCAGCTGGCCGATACGCGCGGCGTGCACGGCATCGCAACCGCGGACGAGCTCGGCGTGGTGTTCACCAGCAACGGCGCCGACGACGAAATCGGCGTTTACGATCTGGCTACGCAGAAGCGATTGCGATCGATCAAGGCGGGCGGCAATCCGGATGCGATCGTCTACGAACCCCTGTCGCGGCGCGTGATCGCTTTCAATGGACGCTCGCACGATGCGACGGTCGCAGACGCCAGAACCGGCGACGTCGTCGCGTCGATCGCGGTGGGCGGCAAGCCGGAATTCGCGGTCGTCGACGGCCATGGTCTCGTGTACTTCAACGTCGAGGATACCGCCGAGGTCGGTGTGCTTGACGCCCGCTCGGGCCGATTGGTCAGGCGCTATTCCATCGCCCCGTGCAACAGTCCGACCGGATTGGACCTGGATCCGCAGGGCAGGCTCTATTCGGTATGCGGCAACGGGCTGATGGTGGTCAGCGATCCGCTTGCCGGCAAAGTGATCGGTCAAGCCGGCATCGGTGCAGGCTCTGATGGTGTCGTCTGGCTGGACGGGTACGCGGTCAGCGCCAACGGCCGCGACGGCACCGCCAGCGTGATCGGCGAAACGGCGCCGGGGCATTTCGAAACACTCGCCACCGTCACGGTCGCGCGCGGCGCTCGAACGATCGCCGCGGACCACGCCTTGCACAAGCTTTACCTGCCGACGGCCGACTTCAAGCCGGAGGCGCCGGTCGCGCCAGGGCAGAAGGCGGCGCGTCCCGAGGCGGTGCCCGGAAGTTTCAAAGTGATCGTGGTCGGCTCGCCCTGACCGGGCGCGGCGATGTCGGCAGCGGCCGACTGAGCGGGACAATGAGCGGGCCAACGAGGGGCTCAGCGCTGGTCGAAGCGGTCGATCGCCCAGGTCACAGCGCCCAGCAGCACGTAGCCTGCCGCCAGCGCCCAAGTCGACCCCGGAGTCGAGGCATCGGGCAAGAAGAGGCGGCCGTCCGCGTAGGGCGAGTGAATCGCGCCAAACAGCGTCAATGCGGCCGCCAGCAGGCAGATCACCAGCGCGCGGCCGCGCCGACGGTCGATCAGGTCGATGACCAGCGTGCTCCAGAGCATCGCGCTGACGATGAAGCCGTTGGCCAGCAGCAAGAGCGCTTGGTACGTGTCCAGCTGTGCCGGCGGCAGCTGCTCGGGGGCGAGCTGCAGCGCGCCGAGCAGGCCGTTCCAATGGATCAGTACCAGCTGGGCGATCGCCGGAATGAAGGCGATCGCGATGGCCGGCATGTGGTCGCGATCGGTCTCGCGAAATGCCTGCGCGCTGATCTCCAGGCCGACGAACACCAGCACCGGCACCAGCACCGTCTCCGGCAGCCGGGACAGCAACAGGCCAACGATGCCGGAGCAGGCCCCCAGTCCGATGAACAGGCCGGTGGCCGCGGTGTAACCGGCACGGCTGCCCATCCGCTTGTAGGCCGGGTGCCCGATGTAAGGCGTGTTCTGTACCACGCCGCCGCACAGCGCGGCAATGAAGGTCGCGGCCCCTTCGACCAGCAGAATGTCGCGCGTCGGGTAGCGGTCGCCGGCCGCCGCGGCGCTTTCGGTGTTGTCGATGCCGCCGACCAGCGTAGCCAGTGCGAACGGCACCGCCAGCGGAATGTAGTGCAGCGAGGCGGCCAGCCCGTCCAGCCACGAACGTGTCGGCAAGGGCACCGCCCACTGCAGGCCGACGCCGTCGATCCGAGCGGCGGCAGCTGGCGCTCCGAGCGCGTGCGCGGCCGCCCACGCCGCCAGCCCCAGCAGCACCGCGCCGACCATCGCCGGAACCCGGAACGGCAGGCGCCGGCCGCCGATCAGCGTGCAGAAAACGACCCCCAACGCGACCAGCCCGCCGACCGGGTCGGCGATGATCCTGGTCATCGGAAAGAAGCAGATCAGCACGATCGCGACAGCCGAAAGAGCGGCGAGCAACGCGGTGCGGGGCAAGCTGCGACGCACCCAGTCGCCGAAGAACGCTGCGACGATCTTGATGGCGCCCATGGTCGCCAGCACCGCGGTGCTGATCGCCAGCGTCCGGTCGGCGTCCCCGGTCGCCAACCACGCCGGACCGATCACGCCGAGACACAAGCCGAACATCGACGGGGTATCCACGCCCAGCGGCATCGCGCACACGTCGTCGCGCCGCTCGCGGCGCGCCAGCCGGAATGCCAGCGCGGTATAGGCCAGATCGCCGACCAGCACTCCGAGCGCGGTGCCGGGAACCATCCTTCCGAAGACCAGGCCCGAAGGCAGATGGAAGACGCCGGTCAGAAGCGCGCTCATCCCGCCAAGCAACGCGAGGTTGTCGATCGCCAGCGCGAAAAAGCCGTTCAGGTCGCCGGGGACCAGCCAGTGGTAACGGAATCCGACGGTTCGAGGCAGGTCGGAAGTTGAAAACCGGCTCATCGCGGATGACCTGCTGGTGGCCGGGCCCCGGCACAGGGCTCCGGACCGCGAGCATACTGGCTTCGAAACCGGTAGGCTCACGCGATGCGCGTCGGAAACCGGCTCGACCTCGTCACGCTCAGAGCCGCCGTGCTGTCGCTGGCGACGGCTGCCTGGTTGCTGCCGCTCCCCTGCGCTGCCGGGCCTTTGAAAGTGCTGAGTGCAGGAGCCTGCGAGCGCTTCGTCGGCGCGATGGCGGCCGAATTCGAAAAGCGACGGGGCCAGCGGGTGTTGATCGAGGAGGACACGGTCGGCCGCCTGGTGCAACGGATCAACCAGGGGGAGCGATTCGATGTCGCCTTGCTGACGCCGGCCGGAATCGAAAAGACCTCCGGTCGCTTCGCGGCCGGCTCAAGAGTTGAACTGGCGCGGGTCGGCCTCGGGGTTGCGGTGCGCCAGAACGCGCCGCGGCCCGACATCGGCAGCGTTGAGGCGTTCAAGCGCACGTTGCGCCAGGCCCGCTCGATCGCCTACGTCGACCCGGCCGCCGGCGGCACCAGTGGCATCTATTTCTCGCGCCTGCTGGATCGCCTCGGCGTCGCCGATTCGGTGAGGCCAAAGGCGCTACTGGTGCCGGGCGGGGCGGTCGCGCAGCGCGTCGCCACCGGGGAAGCCGAAATCGGCATCCAGATGACCAGCGAGCTGGTCGGCGTCAAGGGAGTCGCACTGGTCGGGCCGTTGCCAGCCCCGATCCAGATCTACACGGTGTATGCCGGCGTGATCGGGGCTTCGACGCGCGATCCAGCCGGTGCCCGGGCCCTGCTCGACCTGCTGGCGAGTCCCGAAGCGGCCGGCCCCTTGAAAGGGGCCGGCCTGGAACGCCCCGAAGCCCGCTGATCGCAGTGCTAAGCGCGGCGCAGCTCGAACAGCGGCTGCAGCGACCCGACCGTCAGGCCCCGGTAATTGTTCAACGCTGGCCGAAAGAACCGGGCGAGCGGGCTGTCGGCCGGCTTGGCCAGAAGCCCTATCTGGAACAGCACCTCGGCAGTGACGGTGTGCAGTGCGCGCGCGTTGCCGTCGGCGATTCGCACCGCGATTCCCAGCCCGCGCGAACGCACCCCAATCGCCTGCACGCCATCGGCCCCCGCCTTGGCGATCCAGTCGCCGCCGCCGGCCCGCGCCAGCGCCAGATCGATCCGCGCCGTGCCCGATACCAGGTCCGGGTGGCGCAACATCGCGTAGCGCAGCGCGCTCAGCGCCTTGTCTTCGCCGGCGGCCAGCCGCGCATAAGCCTGCGCCAGGCGCACCAGCGGCAACGCGTAGTTCGGAGCGCTGCAGCCATCGATCCCCGACTCGATCGGGCCCGTTTCGGCGAACTGCTGCACCGTGTTGCGGACCCGCACCTGCAACGCCGATTCGGGCGCCAGGTAGTCGGCCAGCCGGTGGCGGTGCAGCCGGCAGTAGGCGAGAAAGCCCGCGTGCTTGCCGGAGCAGTTGTGGTGCAGCGCGCTGAAGCGGGCTCGCGGCGGCACCGGCTCGCCGGTGGCCGCGTAGTAGAGCGGCGGGTGGCAGCCGCATTGCAGATCGGTCTCGCGGGCGCCGACGCGCGCCAGCATCCGCTGCACGATCCGCACGTGGACCGCTTCGCCGCTGTGGCTGGCGCACATCAGCGCCACTTCGTGCGATCCGAATCCGAAGCGGGCCGGACCGTCGTCCTCGACGAACGGCAGCGCCTGCAGCGGCTTGAGCGCGGAGCGTGCGAAGTTCAGCGCCTGGACGTCGCCCAGACCGAAAACGAGGTCGCCGCGCAGGTCACACACCGCGATCGAGCCGTGATGCACGCACTCGATCGCGCGCCCTCGCGTCGTGACCATCAGCGGCACGTGAGCCGGAACTGCGCTCATCTAGCGCGATCGGATCGCGCCGGCATCGCCCCCACGAGCGCCGGCGCAGCAGCGATCCCCGGCCTTCAGGCCGGCGACGATGTCAACTCCTTGCGATACCGGTTCAAGTCCTGCACGGTTTCGAACGTGCGCTCGAACAGCAGGCCCAGGTTATGCAGAATGCGCTTGACCACGCGCGTCTCCCATTGCGCATCGAACCGGATCTGCTGGTCAAGCCAGCGGTCCAGCCATCCGGGATCGGGCAGCCGCGATTGCACCGTGTCCCTCGGATACAGGCGCCGGTTCACATGCAGATTGGTCGGGTGCAGCGCCCGGTCGGTGCGGCGGGCGCTCGCCATCAGCACGCCGATCCTGGCGAACGCGGCGCGCGCGGTATCGCCCAGTTCGGCCAGATGCTTCTTCATGTAGCGCAGGTAGGCCCCGCCGTGCCGTGCCTCGTCCTGCGACAGCAGCTGGTAGATGTGGCAAATCACCGGTTCCGTATGCCATTCCGCGGCGCACCGGTACCAGTGGTTCAGGCGCACTTCGCCGCAGAAATGCAGCATCAGCGTTTCGAGCGCCGGCGCCGGATCGAATTCGAAGCGCACGTTGTGCAGTTCCTGGCGGGTCGGCACCAGATGCGGGCGGAAGCGGCGCAGGTACTCGATCAGCACCAGCGAATGCTTCTGCTCCTCGAAGAACCACACCGAGATGAAGGCGGAGAAGTCCGAATCGTCCCGGTTGTCGCGCAGGAACATCTCGGTGGCGGGCAGCGCCGCCCATTCGGTGATCGCGTTCATCTTGATCGTCACCGCCTGGTCTTCGGTGAGCCGCGCGCCGTCGAATCGGTTCCAAGGGATGTCCGTTTCCATGTTCCAGCGGACGGCTTCGAACGACTTGAACAGGTCCGGATAGAGCATGTCCATATCGCGTCTCCCGCTGGACAGTCCGCCGAAAGATTCCGCGAGCCGCTTATCGAGGCCAGGCTCGCCCCGCTGGCCGGGCAGTGCCTTCAGCGGCTAGCCGGCCGTGCGCTTGTCATGCGCGATCATTGCATAGGCCGAGTGATTGTGTATCGACTCGAAATTCTCGCATTCGACCGTGTACGCGATCACGCGGCCGTCTCCGTTCAGCTCCAGCGCCACGTCGCGCACGACGTCTTCGACGAACTTCGGATTGTCGTACGCGCGCTCGGTCACGTATTTCTCGTCGGGCCGCTTCAGCAGCGCCCACACTTCGCACGAACCCGAGCTCTCGGCGATCCGGATCTGCTCGTCGAGCGCCAGAGCCGATGCCAGTTCCACCTGAACCGTCACGTGCGAGCGTTGGTTGTGCGCGCCGTAGTCCGAGATCCGCTTGCTGCACGGGCACGCGCTGGTGACCGGGACGACGACTTTCTGCGTCAGCGACAGCGCTGCGCCCGAAGCGCGGGCCGCCAGAGTGACGTCGTAGTCCATCAGGCTCTCGACTCCACTGACCGGGGCCGTCTTGTTGACGAAGTAGGCAAAGCGGGCCTCGATCGAGCCGCTGGAAGCCTCGAGGCGCTGCAACATCGATCGCACCAGCGAACCCACCACCGCGGCCGAGAGCGGCTCGCGGTTTTCCTGCAGCACCGCGATGAAGCGCGACATGTGCGTGCCCTTCTGGTGGGCCGGCAGCCCGACGAACATGTCGATCGAGGCCACCGCCGGCTGCGGGCCGCGCGCAGAGGCGATCGTCACCGGGTGGCGGATCGCGCGCACGCCGACCTGCTGAATGGCCAGTTGCCGCAGATCGGCCGACGACTGCACATCGGGCAGGAAGAGCGAATCCGGAGCGTTCATCAGCTGGCAGGACCTTCGTTCCGCGTCCAGTTTGGGTTCAGGTCGAAGCGGTCGAGTGTGCCGCAGCCCCCTCGTTTTCGCAAACCGCGCCGCTGGGATGCCGCGGCGCGGTCGCTGTGTGCCTGGCGCTTACGTGCCTTGGACAAACGCCCGCCGATTGGCCGATCCGCGCGCGCGTTACGCCGGCACTAGCCAAGCGACCAGCCAAAAGCCGTATCGTTACCCCTGCAGCGTGATACGCTAGAGTCGATAGATTGTCGTGGACAGATAGACGCTGACCTCGCCATGAACGATGCGGTTCCCGACTCCGCCGGCGGTGCATTCGGAATCGCCGCGGTCGAACGCGACACCGGACTGAGCAAGGACACGCTGCGGGTCTGGGAGCGCCGCTATCGCTTCCCACTGCCGGCCCGGGACCCTTCCGGCGAGCGCGTCTATTCACGTCAGGACGTCGAGAAGCTCCGGGTGTTGAAACGGCTGCTCGATCAGGGCCATCGGCCCGGCAAGGTGATCGGGCTGGCCATGGAGCAACTCGAGCGGCTGGCCGACTCGGCCGCCCCTCACGCAGCCCGACGCGCCGAGGTGGCGCGTTTGCACGGCGGCCTGGACGTGTACCTGGACCTGATTCGCCAGCACCGGGTCGAGGAGCTACGCCGGCAGCTCTCGCAGTCGTTGTTGCGCATCGGGCTGGCGCGCTTCGTGTCTGAAGCCGTGTCGCCGCTGAACGAGCTGGTCGGCGACGCCTGGGCCCGCGGTCGCCTGGAAATCTACGAAGAACACCTGTACACCGAATCGATCCAGGTGGTGTTGCGCAATGCGATCAGCTCGATCCCGCGCCCGGGCAGCCGGCCTCCGGTCGTGCTGCTGACCACCTTCCCGCAGGAGTCTCACGGACTCGGACTGCTGATGGCCGAGGCGTTCTTCGCGCTGGAAGGATGCCGATGCGTGTCGCTGGGCGTTCAGACGCCCCTGCTGGATATCGTGAGGGCGGCAGCGGTGCAGCGCGTGGATATCGCCGCGCTGTCGTTCAGCGAAGCCTTGAACCCGAACCAGGTGATCGACGGGATCGTGGAGTTGCGCAGCAAGCTTCCGCCGGTCACGGCGATCTGGGTCGGCGGATCGTGCTCGGCGCTCGTGCGGCGCGTACCGGCAGACGTGTTGGCGCTGCGGTCGCTGAACGATATCCCGCCGGCCCTTGCCACCTGGCGCAGCACGCACCGGTCGACCTAGGCTCAGGACGGTTTCCGGGCGGACTTGCCTTCCGGCGGCGCTTGCGGCGCCTCTGCAGGCCACTTTGGCCGCACGGCGTCGGCCTTGCCTTCAGCGGGCGGATCGGCAGCAGCGGGTTGCTGCGCCGCTGCCGATGCGACGCGAGCGAACTGCTCATGCAGCGCGTTCCACCACTGCGACGGGTCAAAGGCCAGCGGCTGGGCGCCCGCCGGGGGGTCGCCGCGCGCCTGGGCGGCCGGATCGGGGCCGACATTGCCGGTGCTTGCGACCGAAGGGCCGGCCTGCGCGGAGCGCGCCATCGACTGCAGCGCGACGATCGCGTTGCGCTGCATCTCCAGCGTCTGGATCGTGGAGTGCAGCAACGCGCGGTTCATGTCGAGCCAGTGCTCGACCGTGCGCAGGTCGGTGATCCGCTTTTCGAGCTCCTTCGGATCGAGCGTCGGCATCAGCATCGAAGGCATGCCCACGGGCAGTGGCGGTTGAGCCCCGAACAGCGATTCGGCGCCGGCCGCCGAAGCCGCTGCCGGGTTGCCCCACATGCGGGCCATCCACTGCAGCGACTCGTTCATGTTGTTCGCGAGCGATTCCGCAAGCGGCATTCCAGCCAGGGGATTCGGATCGGCCATTGGATTGAGCCTCCTGCGTTCGGATCGACCGTTGGGGACCCCGGTATCTTATTCTCCCTGTCGTGTCCTCGATGCCCCTGACGTACGGCGGTGCGAGCCTGGCGCCGCGGGCCGGTGTCGCGCTCGTGCTGGCCGTCCTGATTCACCTGTCGGCATGGCAGACGCTGGCGGGCATCCGGGTATTTCTGCCGCGGCGCGAGCCACCGCCCCCGATGATCGACGTTGCGCTGCTGCCGCCGCCGCAGACTCCAATCGCATTGCCCGCTCGCCGCGCCGTGGTCCGGGCCCTCACGGCCCGACGCCGCGGGCCCACGAGCGTCGAGGCCACGCCGTTGACGGCGGTCCGCACGGGTGCGTCGGGCCGACCCGGCCCGACCCGCGCTGCTGCGCCGGCGCCCGAGGCGCGAACGCAACAGCCTGTGCCCGCCTCTGGGCAATCGGCTGCGCCAAAGACCAGCGACATCGCGACTGCGGCCCCCCCGCCATCGGGACCCGGTGCGGCTCCCGACCAAGCCGTCGCAACGGCCGCGCCGGCCGAGACGGCGCCTGAGCCGGCCGCCGCTGCCTCGGCGGCCCCGGAGCCGCCGCCACGCTCGCCGCCGGGGCACGCCGCGGTGCAGGTGGTGCTGCCGAAGTCGGCCCGCTTGGTCTACGCGTCCTATGGGACGGTTCGCGTCGGAGGCTTCATGCTCGGAGTGCGCGGGCGCACCACGACACGCTGGCGGTTCCAGAACGGACACTACCAGTCGGACCTGAGCATCGATGTCGTGAATTTCGTCGAGTCGTCGCAGGGCCTGTTCGATCCCGATTTTGGCCTGGAGCCCGAGCGATATTCCGAGACCCGCCCTCGCCGTCCGGTATCGACCACCCAATTCGACTGGGCCAACCGCCGCGTCACCTTCACCGAGGACAATCGACAGGGAGAGGCCGAACCCGGAACGCAGGATCGACTGAGCGTGCAGTTCCAGCTGTCGGTACTGCGGCAGGTCTACCCGGAGCGTTTCGTCCGCGGCAGCGTGGTACCGATCACGCTGGCCGGCACGCGCGACGTCAGCCACTGGACCTTCACGGTGACCGGGGAGGAAATCGTCGATTCCGGGCTCGGTCACCTGCCGGCGCTGCGCGTGCTGTCGAACCGCACCACCGCGTCCGGCGATGAATCGCTCGAGGTCTGGATCAGCGAGAAGCTGAACTGGTTCCCGGTCCGGATCCGGATCATCGACAAGAATCGCAACATGATCGACTCGGTGCTGGACGAAGCGACGATCGATTGAATATTCGGGTCCGACCTTATTGACTTGGCTCCCGCGCGACCCCATTATTCGTGATGTGTCAACTGCGGGGAAATACCCCATGGAAAGTGGCCCTAGTCGGTCTCTGAAGTGATCAGCGGGATCCGCGGCACGAGTCCAATCTCATACCGCCGTCCCGCTTAAAGAGCGGGGCGGTGCGTCAGGCAGAGCAAGACCCGGCAGTTTCCTGGCCGGGGCGTCGACCACCTCCCAGTAGTTCGGATTGCCGGATTCGGTTGCTTCGTCTTTGCCGGCGAAGCGCGTCCGGCCTGCCTGTGGAGGTGTGAAATGACCCTCAAGACCGTGCACAAGATCGGGAAGTCCTGCGGTCGCTTCGCGATCGCGATCAAATCCTGGGTGATCGGCGGGCCGGTCGATGATGCGCGCATCGGTTCACGCTATCGTTACCGCGATGGGCAGCAGCGCCCGTGCCCCGGTCCGTACGCACTGTTGGCCGGCATCGCGCGCCGCTGATTCCACTCAGAGCCGTCGATGATCATCGTTTTTTCATCCGTCGAAGTTAAGCTCGAAGTTAACCTACGTCTCGGCGGCGATGCGCGCACCGATCCGGTTCCTGCTGGGCGCCTTGTGCTCGATGCCGGCGAGTCAGGCGGGCGCCGCCATTGCCGATGCCGGCCTGGTGAATCAAGGGAGCGCGGCCACCACCGATGAAACGGGCAGCGCCTCCTCTGCGCAGTCCTGGAGCCTGCGTGGGCAGTTCACGGGTGTCACCCAGTACCACCCCGCCTTCAGATCGCCGTACCGGGGCCCGAACAGCCTGGACCCCGGCAACAGCGGAAGAGAGACCCTCGATCTGACGCTGTACGCGGGCGTGCGACTCTGGAGTGGCGCCGCCGTCTACGCGAATCCGGAAGTTGACCAGGGATTTGGGCTAAGCACCTCCGTGGGGCTGGCCGGTTTTTCGAGCGGCGAGGCCTACAAGGTCGGCTCCTCCGATCCGTACCTCCGGCTGCACCGCCTGTTTCTGCGCCAGGTGCTCGGTTTGGGCGGCCACGACGATCAGATCGCGCCCGGCGCCAATCAGCTGTCCGGTCCGCAATCGCCGGACAACCTGACGCTGACGGCGGGCAAGTTTTCGGCGGTCGACCTGTTCGACACCAACCGTTACGCGCACGATCCGCGCGCCGATTTCATGAACTGGGCCGTGATCGAATCCGGCGCCTATGACTATGCGGCCGATGCCTGGGGGTACTCGTACGGGGCTGCGGCCGAATGGACGCAATCCTGGTGGACGCTGCGCGGGGGCGCATTCGCGCTGTCGCGCGTTCCGAACGAGCGGGAACTGGACCGAAGCTTCAAGCAGTTCGAGTTCGTCGCCGAGGCCGAGGAGCGGCACACGTGGCTCGGCCACCCGGGAAAGCTGAGACTGCTGGCGTTCAATAACCGGGGCAGGATGGGACCCTACGAGGCTGCCCTGAGCCTGGCCTTGAAAACGGGTGCCGCCCCGAACACGGCAGCCGTCCGGCAGATGGCGTCACGACCCGGAATCGCGGTCAACCTCGAGCAGGAGATCGGGTCCGATCTCGGTGTTTTCGCGCGCGCGAGTTCGAACGACGGCGGCAAGGAGGCCTTCGATTTCACCGAGATCAACCGATCCTGGTCGGCCGGCGGTTCGCTGACCGGCAATCGCTGGGGCCGGCCCCAGGACACGCTGGGCGTGGCGGCGGCGATCAACGGCCTGTCGAGCGCCGCGCGCCGATACTTCGCAGCCGGGGGAATCGGCATCCTGATCGGTGACGGGCGACTGCCCGATTATGGCCGCGAAAAGATCCTCGAGACCTACTATGCGGCGCGCCTGTGCGACCTCCTGACGGTCAGCGCGGACTTCCAGTACGTGGTCAATCCCGCGTACAACGCCGACCGTGGTCCGGTGTCGATCTTCGGCTTCCGGGTCCACGCGGAGTTCTGA
>Ga0137415_10006832_pt1 | contig 11315 bp, 11 predicted proteins | sample CZODoug3_1_1_16f_FD_183082 | JGI IMG/M metagenome (GOLD analysis project Ga0137415, IMG submission 183082) | Vadose zone soil fungal communities from Angelo Coast Range Reserve, California, USA - CZODoug3_1_1_16fungal (Hybrid Assembly) | ecosystem: Environmental > Terrestrial > Soil > Vadose...
ACACCGGCACTGGCGCCGCGCCCTGTCGCGACCATGATGCTCATCGGAGTGGCCAGACCGAGTGCGCAAGGGCAGGCGATGATCAGCACCGAGACGGCGTGCACGAGCGCATGCGCAAAGCGAGGCTCGGGACCCACGAACAGCCAGACCGCGAACGTGACCACTGCCACTGCCATGACAATTGGTACGAACCACGCCGCGACCCGGTCGGCGAGCCGCTGGATCGGTGCACGGCTGCGTTGCGCCTCACCCACCATCCGTACGATCTGTGCGAGCAGCGTCGCCTCGCCCACGCGCTCCGCGCGCATGAGGAAGCTGCCAGTCCCATTTACGGTCCCACCGATGACCCTGCTGCCGGGCTCCTTCTCGACGGGCACCGGTTCTCCCGTCAGCATCGATTCGTCGACCGAGCTCCGGCCTTCGACCACCACGCCATCGACCGGAATCCTCTCACCGGGCCTGACCCGCAGCACATCACCCGGCTGTACGGTTGCAAGCGGAACGTCTCGCTCTTGCCCGTCGGGTTGTACGCGGCGCGCCGTCTTGGCCGCGAGACCGAGTAGCGCTTTCAAAGCACCCCGCGTCTTGGCACGAGCGCGCAATTCGAGCACTTGACCCAGCAACACCAGGGTGACGATGACAGCGGCGGGTTCGAAGTAGACGGGCACACCACTGTGCGCGGTCCGCATGGCAGCAGGCAGGAGCTCGGGTGCGAGTGTCGCCACAACGCTGAACACGTACGCGACGCCAGTACCCAAAGCGATCAGCGTGAACATGTTCAGTCTTCGGTTCACGACCGACGTCCACCCGCGCTGGAAGAACGGCCAGCCGCCCCAAAGGACGACAGGGGTGGCCAGCACCAACTCGATCCACGCGATCGTCCGCGACGAAAGAGCGTTCTGCACGGGATGGGTTGGCAGCAGGTCGGACATGCCGAGTAGAAATACCGGCACGGTCAGAACGACGCTGACCCAGAAACGGCGCGACATGTCCTGCAGTTCAGGGTTCTCCTCTTCCAGCGACACCGTACGCGGCTCGAGCGCCATGCCGCAGATCGGGCAAGAACCCGGCGCATCACGCACGATCTGCGGATGCATCGGGCAGGTCCATTCGGTACGCGTGAGCGACGCCGGCTCCAGTGCCATCCCGCACTTCGGGCAGGGGCCCGCCTTGTCGGCGTCGATCTCGGGGTCCATCGGGCAAACCCACTTCGTGCCGGCGGGCGCAGACGGGTCCGGCGGACGCTGCTCGCCCAGATAGCGGTGCGGGTCGGCCTCGAATCTGGCCTTGCAGTTCGAGTTGCAGAAGCCGATCTCACGGCCCTCGAACAAGGCCTTGCCACCCTTGGGACGATCGAGGTCCACGGTCATGCCACAGACCGGGTCCTTCCCAGTGCGGGAGGTGCCAGGGTGAGGCAGGTGCTCATGACGAGAGTGCATCCGGTCCTCCTGCACCTGCTGACGCACTGGCGGCGGAACTCTTACACCCGCTGTTTCTGGCACCGGCAGTCGAGGCAGCCGTGCCTCGCACAGGCCCCGCAAACGCCCCTGAGCTTGTCCCGCAGCGCCGCCCTGGCGCGGTGCAGCTTGACGCCCGCATTGTTCGCCGTGATGCCCGCCGCGCGGGCCGCTTCCGGGACGCTTGCGCCTTCGAGATCGACACGCCGGACGAGCTCGGCGTACTCAGGCTTGAGCGTGGCGATGACACCGCCTACGCAAGTACAGATCGCACGGAAGAGCTCCTCGTCGCGTGATTCGGGCTGCTCGTGCTCCAGCCCCTTCTGCACGATCTGCTCACGGCGATGGGCATCGACAAGCGCATTACGCAGCAGCCGGTAGAACCACGCGACCGTGCTGTCGTCGTCGCGGATCGTGTCCGCCTTCTCCATCGCTTTCACGTAAGCCGACTGGAGTGCGTCGCGCGCAGCCTCCTCTGTCCCGAGCCGGGATCGCAGAAATCCGAGAAATTCACGCTGGCGGTCCAGCAGTGGCTCGGGCAGCCGGGTGGCCTCCTTCATGCTACCTCCACAGCGCAGTTCACTTCTGCTTGGCGATACTCCAGTCGAGCGACACGATCTTCCAGCCCTCCCGTCTCAGCTCGAGAACGTACACGGACCACAATACGTGGGTGACCGTCCGCGGCTTCGCGGAGCTCGCAAAGAGTTCCGTGCGCGTGTATCCCCATGCCATCTGGGGCGTCGCGCGCAGCTTCACAGGCGTGCCCTTCACCGGATGCCTCGGTCCCGACATCTCGGGCACCAGGTGATTGTCGCGAAAGTCCTGCCAACCGTCGTTGCGATGGCCGTTCTCGAACACGACGATGTCGTCTGCGACCAGCGCCGCAATACCGGGCACGTCATGGTCTTGCAGAGCGCGCTCGAAGCGGGCCACGACATCCCTGGCCGCGTCCTCTGGACGTGAGTCAGCCTGGGCGTGGCTTGCAGCCGAGAACAAGGCCACTGCGCCAAGAGCGACGGCGCAGCGATTTGCCGCGGCGCGATCTCGCGCGCACACCTAGGGGTTCCTCTTTCCCGTGGTGCCGTAGCGGACTTCGACTGCTTCGAGTCCGTCGCCCTTCTTGCGCGTGTGGACCACGACGCGGTCTCCTTGGTGGAGGTCCTCGCGGTTGCCGACAGCCTTCGAGCGGATGTAGCGGGTTTGGGGTGTGATCTTGGCCATCCATTCGTGATTGCCAGCATCCTTGACGGTGATCTGATCCGGGGCGATGGCCGAGACCGTGCCCTTCAAATGGGGCCCGCCCCCATGCGCCAGGACCGGGGATGCTGCAAGTCCCAGGAACACCGCCATCATCAACACCTGTTTCTTCATAGCGTTCTCCGATCAGTGGTGATGCCCACCCTTTACTGGGGCGGGCTTCTGACCCTTCAAGAAGCTCTCCTCGTCCTGCTCCTCCTGGCGCTCCTCGGGTCCTTTAGGATTGAGCGCTTCCATCTGGATCCGTTCCTCTGGAGTGAGGTGCGGCAGGTGCCGGATGAAGTTCACCAGGTGCCAACTTGCAAGCTGGCTCTGCTCACTCTTGTCGCCCCAAGCGGGCATACCGGTGAAGCGGACCCCGTCCTCGATGATGGCGAATAGTTCACCGTCGGTGAGCTCCTGCGTTTGCGCCAGCCTCATGTCGGGCACGCGCGGGTACAGGTGCTGGCCCATCTCAGTCTGGCCGCTGCCGTCGTTCGCATGGCAGGACGCGCAGTGGTCCGCGAAGTGGCTGCGGCCCTCGCTGATCACTTCCGGCGTGGGCGTCACGGGATTGCGCCTGTCGCGATAGCCACGCAGCGCCATGCGCCTGGCCTTCAACGCCAGCGATGCCTCGAGCAGCGACGGTTCAGTCCTGGCGCTGATTCCGCCCCGAAGGAGCATCGCCGCGAGGGTTCCGCCAGCAGCAAGCGCACCGGCTGCGATCACCGTCGCAATGATCGCCCACGCTCGCATCAGTCAGTGCCGCCGTGCTGATGCATCTGTTGGTCTGATTCGGGGCGTTTTTGCTTGCCCGATTCCTCCGCGACCTTGCGCGCCACCGTGCCGGGCGGATTCTTGTACGGCCCCGGATCGGCGTAGCTGGTGATGCCCTCGCGCACTTTGACCACCGTGAACATGCCCCCCATGTCGATGGTCCCGAACTGGCCCTTGCCGGTCATCATCGGCAAGGTGTTGGGCGGGCGACCCATGTCCATCATGTCGCCCATTCCGGTCTGGCCCATCGCCATGTAGCCGGGAAGCAGGTTGCGCACCTTCTCCTCGACGCCGGACTGATCGACACCCGTCAGGTTGGGTACGGCGTGGTCCATTTGATTCATCGTGTGGTGGTTCTTGTGGCAGTGCATGGCCCAATCGCCCGGCGCATCGGCGACGAACTCGATGTCACGCGTGGTGCCCGGCGGAACGTTGACCGTCGTCTCTCGTACCTGCGCGGACCCCGGCGTCGGCCCACCGTCCGTGCCCGTCTCGATGAAATGGACGCCGTGGATGTGAATCGGGTGACTGTCCATGCTCAGGTTCGCGAGGCGCACTCGGACGCGCTGGCCCTTCTTCACGACGAGCGGAGCCGTACCGGGAAAGGCGCGCGCGTTGAACGTGAACAGGTTGAAGTCGAGCATGGTGTTCGGATTCGGAGTTGCGCCGCCGATGGGGACGTCCCACTCGTGCAAGAAGACCGCGAAGTCGCGGTCGATGCGGACGCGCTCCTTGCGCGGGTGGATGATGAAGAAGCCTTCCATGCCCAAGGCCATCTGGAGTGTCTCGTCGGCGTGCGGGTGGTACATCTGCGTGCCGCTCTGCCGTAGCGTGAACTCGTAGGCGAAGGTCTCGCCGGGCTTGATGTGCGGCTGGTTCAGGCCCTGCACGCCGTCCATGCCGTTCGGAAGCAGGACTCCGTGCCAGTGGACGGACGTGTCCTCGGGCAGGTGATTGGTCACGAGGATCCGGACGCGGTCGCCCTCGACGGCCTCGATGGTGGGTCCCGGTGTCTGGCCGTTGTAGCCCCAAGCGTTGATCACCATGCCCGGCGCGATCTCGCGCTTCACCTGTTCGGCAACGAGGTGGAAGACCTTCACGCCGCGGTCGAGCTTGTAGGGCAGGGTGGATCCATTGGGCGTCACGACCGGGACATAAGCCTGGGCGGCTGCAGGGACTACCAGCGCTGCGGCTAGCATGAGTGGGGCTTTCACGGGTTCTTCTCCTTCGGAGGCTGCGCATCGAGCGAGCCCCCGCTGGCGCGCTCCAGTTCGGCGCGCGTGATCCAGTAGTCACGGACGGTGTCGAGGTAGGCCTGGTAGGCTTCGATCTGATCTCGCCGCGCTTGCAGAAGCTGGAAAACGCCGAGAAGCATCGCATTGTACCGAAGCTGCGATTCCTTCAGCCCCTTCTCGCGCAGCGGCAGGAGGACGGTGCGGTAGTGCTCGGCCGACCGGTGAGCGACGTCGAGGCGATTTCGCAGCGCTCTAACCTCGGCGCGGATGTTGACCGCAAGCTCGGCCTGACGCGCACGAGCTTGACGGACCTGGGCCAGAATGCGCGCCGCTCGTGCCTGCCCCTGGTCGAAGATTGGCAACTCGACCGATAGTTCAGGCCCTGTGACCCGGGTGCCTTCGGCATCCCGTTCCGTGGAGACACCCACTTGGAGCGCGGGGAGCACCCGGCTCACGCCAGTCAGCGATGCCGCCTGCTCCAGCGCCTGGCCCTCGGCGCGAACCGCGAGGAGGTCCAGCCTGCGCCCGATGGCCAAGGATTCGACATGCTCGAGCGAGGGATCCTTCTCGGGCAGGTCCGGCAGCCTGCTCTCAACCCTCCACGAGGCGCTGTCGGGTCCCCACAGCCCGAGCAGTCGGTTCACCTCCTCACGCTGCTGCACGGTCCGTTCCTCGGCGCGGCCGAGATCGAGCTTGCTCTGCTCGAAGAACGACTGCTCCTGGATGACGTCCAGGTCGCTGACATTACCCACCGCGCGTTGCCGGGCGCGCAGCTCGGCGGCGGCGCTCTGGGCTTCGAGTACCAGCTTGCGAATCTCGACCGTCGCCTGTGCCGCTTGGAGCGTCACCACGGCTCGACGGACCTGCGCGGTCAGTTCAAGCACCGCACTCCCAACACGGGCCTTGGTCGCATCCAACTGTGCGGTGGCTACCCGCTTGCGCAGCGGCAGCGTGAAGATGTCGAGGAAGTCCTGCGCGATGGAGAACTCGGTGTCGACCACCCCGCCGGACGTCGGGAACCGGACCCGTGCTCCGAAGGTCGGGTTCCGCAAAAGCCCGGCCTGCACGAGGTCCGCCTGCCCGATGCCGAGCTCCTCGTACGTGGCAACCAACCCCTGGTTGCGGAGCAGCGCCACCTCGATCGCTCCGTCCGGCGTCAGCGTGCCCATGACGAGATCGTGGACGCGCGCTCGGACCTGCTCGTCTGCTGGTGTGCCCTGATCCCAATGGATCCGAGGCCCCCCGCGCTCGGCGACCAGGCCGGAGACATTGTCGAAGCTCGGCTTCGGGGAGACGGAAGCGCACCCCGTTGCAGCTAGCGCGCTCCAAAGCCACCACGCGCTTTTCATGGCGTTCCTCCGTCGGTCTGGGGGCTCAAGTTGTGGTGCTGGTGCGGATCGGGATCGACGCCAGCATCCGCACCGGCCGATGGACCGGCGGACAGGCGCGCAGGGGGCGAATAGGGGGCCTCGGCCGCCTTGTCGTTCGCCGGATCATTTGCCGGTGGCAATGGCGGCGGGAGCGCGATGCAGGCGAGCGCGGCGAAACACGCCAGCAGGAACAAAAGCGACACCGTCTTCATGGGATCTTCCTTGCAGGAGGGGTGACCGACATAGCCCAACGCACTCGGCAAAGACGACGCACGGATGCGCGCTATCGCATCGCCGTTCGCGCGTTCTCTTGTTGGGGGAGGCGTCTAGATCCGCAGACGCAACGGTGGTCCCAGCGGCGGGGAAACCGGGCACTGCATGCACGCTGGTAGGCGTACATGGGCGATGAGGGCGACGGGGTGGCTCAGCAGTGGTGCGGCTGCGGCGATGCCGATGGCCGAGGCGCCCGATGGGCGCGGCGTGACCTGCTCGCGCGTCCCATTCGTCACGGTGACGGCGACCCTGCAGCAGGGAGCGCGCTCAAGCGCGGTATCCCTGTTGTCGCCGGGCTTCGCGCAGCACGCATCCGAAAGTGAGGACCCGCACCAGAGCGCGGCTAGAGCCGGAAGGGCCGCGGAGCCCATCAAGACCGTGACCGCGATAGCCGCTGCAACCCGGCGCATCGGAGGCATTCTGCTTGGCTTCACGTTCCATGACAACCCGAACGTGGAGTCCACTGGCTACGGTCGCACCGCCGATGATGAATGTTCCGCCGTTACCGGACTCGTCACAGCGGCGTGCCACGAGGTTCGTGCGAGGCGCACGATCCCATAGGCGATGAGGGCAAGAGCGGCAAACTGCGCGGGAGGCAGTCCCAGGTATCGGGCGTCGGAGTAGGGAAGATCCGTCGCGCGCAAAAAGTCGAGGAAGAAGCGCGCCGTGCCATATCCGACCGCGAGCACGGCGAGAAGCTTCCCCTGCAGACTGCGGCGGTGCTCGAGCGCGTACAGCAAGCCCGTCAGGGCAAAAAGAACCAGGGCGTCATAGAAGCCGAGATCGTGGCGCGCCCCGTAAGGGAACGCCACGGCGAGCGCGAAGGAGGTGAGACGCCCCGGATGATCGTGGACCGAAAGCATCCGAGGCGCGCCACAGCCCACCCGGGCGCGACTGCGAGCGCGAATACGACCACCAGAACGCCGGAGATCACGACATCGGACGACCATCCGATCGGCTGCCCGCTAACTGGTCGATTCCACCGGGCTTTTCGAAGGCCCCACCGTCAAACGTCGGCTGACGCTGACGCGGCTCCGCGCGCCCGAACGCAACACAGGCGCGCGCGCACGTACTCGACGTGTCTAGACGTTGGCAGCGAGCCGAGGCGAATTTGCTCGCGCTGAGCGGCCCTCGCTCGCGAAATGTGTTTGGCACGGCCAGGCGTCTCAGGGCCGAACCGGATTGTGGCGCTCGCCATCTCAGTACATGTCGGTCCTGCTCGGGGGTGCGATGGCCCCGGAACGAGCGCACCGGTCATTGAACCATGGCTTGCGCGCTCGCGCGACAGCAGGAACGGAGCCTCAACCTCAATGGACGCCACACCGCACGCAGTCCACGATGAGGGAGCGAAGCACCGCGAGATGACTCATCACCACGAGCACGGTGACCACCAGATGCACAATGGTGATGGGATGCCTGCTCGTGGGCCAGAGCATCGCGGCCACGATGCGCATGCCGGCCACAGCGTCGCGATGTTTCGCGACAAGTTCTGGATCTCTTTGCTGCTCACTGTGCCGACGCTCATCTGGGGACACATGCTGCAGCGGGCGTTCGGCTATACGGCACCGCATTTTCCCGGATCTCAGTGGATCGCACCCGTATTCGGGACGGCTGTTTTCGCTTACGGCGGCTGGGTCTTCATCCAAGGAGCCGTTCGTGAGTTGAAGGCGCGTCTGCCGGGAATGATGACGCTGATCAGCCTCGCGATCTCCGTCGCGTTCGTTTTCAGCGCGGTGGTGACGCTGGGGTACCCGGGCATGCCGCTCTGGGAGGAGCTCGCCACGCTCGTGACGATCATGCTCCTCGGGCACTGGATCGAGATGCGCTCGATCTCGCAGGCTCAGGGCGCGCTCCGGGCGCTGGCCAAGCTTCTGCCGGACACGGCGATTCGAGTCGTCGGAGATCGCACCGAGGAAGTCCCGGTCGACCAACTGCACGACGGCGACGTCGTCCTGCTGCGCCCGGGCGCGAGGATTCCCGCGGACGGGATCGTTCGAGAGGGCTCGAGCCAGGTGAACGAGTCGATGATCACCGGCGAGTCGCGTCCGGTCCCGAAGAGCCGCGGCGATAAGGTCATCGCAGGTACCGTGAACGCCGCAGGCTCGCTGCGGGTCGAGGTCACCGGGATTGGCGAGCGTACCGTCGTTGCCGGCATCATGCGGCTCGTCGAGCAGGCACAGCAATCGCGCTCGCGCGCGCAGGCTCTCGCCGATCGCGCTGCGTTCATCCTGACGCTTATTGCACTCGGTTCCGGCCTGATCACGCTCATCGTGTGGCTCGCACTGCGATCCGGTGACGCCTCGTTCGCCGTCCAGCGGCTCGTGACCGTACTCGTGATCGCGTGTCCGCACGCACTCGGGCTCGCGATCCCGCTGGTGATCGCGATCTCCACGACGCTGGCGGCCCGCAGTGGTCTGCTCGTGCGGAACAGACGAGGCCTGGAGGAGGCCCGCAACCTGACTGCGGTCGTCTTCGACAAGACCGGCACACTGACAAAGGGCGAGTTCGGGGTGGTCGACATCGCGACCCTCGACGGGCTTGCGGCGAACGACGCGCTCCGTCTCGCAGCGGCGGTCGAGGCGGACTCGGAGCACACGATTGCTCAGGGAATTGTCAGAGGAGCGCAAGAGCGCGGCCTCGACGTCCCACGCGCAGAGGGGTTTGAGGCGATCCCGGGGAAGGGCGCAAAGGCAAGCGTGGACGGCCGCGAGCTCTATGTCGGTGGCCCGGCGCTGTTGGCCGCGCGTTCGCTCGAGCTACCGCCCGCGCTGCGCGAGGCCGCGGATCGCGCTGCGCATCGTGCCCAGGCGTCGATCTTCCTCGCGGACGACCGGAAGGTGATTGCGATGTTCGCCGTGGCGGACGTCGTCCGTCCAGAATCGAAGGAAGCGGTGCGCGCTCTCCACGACCGCAACGTTGAAGTGGTGATGATGACGGGGGATGTCCGGCCGGTCGCGGAAGCGGTCGCCGCGGAGCTTGGCATCGACAGCGTCTTTGCCGAGGTTCTCCCCGAGCAGAAGGCGAGCAAGATCGAAGAGCTCAAGCGCCGCGGAAAGCGCGTGGCGATGGTCGGCGACGGCGTGAACGACGCGCCCGCGCTCGTCACGGCTGACGTGGGCATCGCGATCGGCGCGGGAACAGACGTCGCCGTGGAAGCCGGAGACATCGTGTTGGTCCGCAGCGACCCACGCGACGTGCCGCGCATCATCGCGTTGTCCCGCGCCACGTACCGCAAGATGATCCAGAACCTCTGGTGGGCGGCGGGCTACAACATTGTGGCGATTCCACTCGCGGCAGGTTTGCTGGCCGGGTACGGGTTCGTTTTGTCGCCTGCGATGGGCGCGGTGCTGATGTCCGCGAGCACGGTCGTCGTGGCCATCAATGCCCAGCTGCTGCGGCGCGCGCGGGTCTGATTTCCGGTCAGCTCTGGTTGACGTCCGGCCGCCAGGGTTCCCATTTGGGTGTCCATGCGGCATCTTCTGGCCGCCGCGGCGGCACTCGAAGTGATGCTGCTGAACCCCGCGAAGCGACCCTAGCGCACGGAAGACGCTAGTCCGACGACCAATCGGAGCGGTCGATCAAGGGTCGAGCCCTACATCGTCGGCGCAGTTGGATTTTGTAGCCAGGACGGCCGCAGAGGTTCGGACGCTTGAAGAACGGTACCTCGCGATCTTGGACGGCAACCTCAAGCGGGGCCAATCAAGGTATTTCTTGCCCCCGAACAGGAAGTCGGCACTCCTCGGGGCCGTGAGCCCCGAGGGCACCGGACACTCCCATCGACATCACTCAGCCTTGATGAACGCCAACAGATCGGCGTTGATCGTCTCCGCTTGCGTGGTGGGCATTCCGTGCGGGAAGCCCTTGTAGGTCTTCAGCGTCCCGTTCTTCAGTAATTTCGCCGACAGTGGCGCGGAATCGGGGTAGGGGACGATCTGATCGTCATCCCCGTGCATCACTAGCACTCGGACCGTGATTTTCTTGAGATCCTCGGTGAAGTCGGTCTGTGAGAAGGCAACGATCCCATCATAGTGTGCCTTCGCGCCGCCCATCATGCCCTGACGCCACCAGTTCTGGATGATGGCCTCCGAGGTTTTCGCGCCCGGCCGGTTGAACCCGTAGAAAGGCCCCGCCGGAATATCGCGATAGAGTTGCGACCGATTCGCCGCGAGCTGTGCCTGGAAACCGTCGAAGACTTCCTTGGGCAGGCCGCCTGGATTAGCCGGCGTCTTCACCATCAGTGGCGGCACCGCGGCGATGATGGCCGCCTTGGCGACCCCGCTCTGGCCGTGCCGAGCCAGATAGTGGACCACCTCGCCACCCCCGGTGGAGTGGCCGACGTGCACCACATTCTTCAAATTGAGGTGCGCGGTCACCGCCGCAAGATCGTCGGCATAGTGGTCCATGTCGTGCCCGTCGCCTGTCTGGGTGGACCTGCCGTGGCCGCGGCGGTCATGCGCGATGACGCGGAAGCCGCGATTCAGGAAGAACATCATCTGCGCGTCCCAGTCATCTGCCGACAGTGGCCAGCCATGGCTGAACACGATGGGCTGCCCCTTGCCCCAGTCCTTGTAGAAGATCTCAACGCCGTCCTTCGTCGTGACTTTGCTCATTGGGTGGTTTCCTTTGTTTTCCGTGGTCGCTCCTGCATCTCGGCGCGCGGTGGCGATTCAGCCGAAGGATGTCTGGCGTGGGGCACCGCCGTAGTGTCGCGTTGGCGGCTCGCTACTTCGCATCATCCTCCCAGAGGCGGAACGCCTCGACACGCGCCCGCCAAGGGGCGCCTCGATGCGAAAAGTTGGTGGCGGGATACCGCTTGCGCGGGATGAAGCCAGAACCCTCTCGCGGCTGAGCCGACTACTCCGATCGGTGAAACTCGTCAAGCGTGGCGCGCGGCCGTGCTGGCTACAAATGCCATCCGCGCGCCGACGGGGTAAGAGCCACACATGATCATCCACGCCGCGGTCACG
>Ga0137415_10006834_pt1 | contig 11314 bp, 13 predicted proteins | sample CZODoug3_1_1_16f_FD_183082 | JGI IMG/M metagenome (GOLD analysis project Ga0137415, IMG submission 183082) | Vadose zone soil fungal communities from Angelo Coast Range Reserve, California, USA - CZODoug3_1_1_16fungal (Hybrid Assembly) | ecosystem: Environmental > Terrestrial > Soil > Vadose...
TGCATCTTCCGCCGCAAGGTCATGGTGCCGACTCGCGAATACATCGACGCTCGCGGCGGCGAGCAGCCCGGCCGCCCCGAGCCGACACCGCGTGACTGACTCGGTTTTGGCCACCAGTAGGGCTAGGTGGCCACTGGCGGCCAAAAGCGAGCTAGGACAACGCGGCGATCAGGTCGTCGACCACGGCGACGGTGCGGCGCAGGCCGTCTTCACCGATGGCGCCGGCCACCCGGTTGGCCCACTCGTGCTGGGTGGCCGCCAGTGAGTCGACGGCCGCCCGTCCCGCGGACGTCGGCGCGACGAGTTTCGCCCGCTGATGCGCGGGGTTGGGGCGATACTCGACCAGTCCGCGGCCGGCGAGCAGATCCGCGACTCGCTGGACGCTTTGCCGGGCCAGCCCCATCTCGCGGGCGATGCCGGCCACCGATCGGGGCTGGTCGAGGACGGCGCCGAGCACCTGCCACCAGGCAGCCGTGAGGCCGGACGGACGGGCGATCTGCTCCGCCGCATCCAGGAACAGTCCGTGGAGGCGGAACGTCTTGACGACCAACTCGGTCAAGGCGTCACCTGCCCTGGTTCGGTCGACGGCGCCCACGGTCTCGGCGTCCCCGGCCGCGGCAACTTCGACGGCGGCAACGGTCCTCGCGGCCATGATCAGGACGCCGCCAGCTCGAAGAACGCCGCCGCATCACTGTGCGCGAACAGCCGGTACCACGCGTCGGTCGTCTTGTCGCCGAACAGGTCCAGACGCTCGAAGACGGCGCGGGCGAACTCGATCGGGTTGGTCGGCCCCGCGGTGATGAGGTCGCCATCGGTCACGGTCGGCTCGTCGCGGAAGTGCGCTGCGCCGGAGTAGCCGCTCGGCTCGAGGTAGGCCAGCGCCGAGCTGGTGTGCGGACGGTCGTCGAGCAATCCGTCGCGGGCCAGGCCGAACGTCGCGCCGCAGATTGCTGCGACCGGCACGCCGACGTCGAGGAATTCGCGGGCCTTCGTGGTGAAGGCGCCGCCGCCCCCGACGTCCCACATGTGCGCGCCGGGCAGGACCAGCATCGCGCTGTCGCCCGGGCGCAGCGCGTCGAGCGCCCCGTCCGGCACGATCCGCATGCCACCGAGCGTGGTGATCGGTTCGGTGGTCGGGCCGACGGTACGGACCCGCCACGGCCAGTCCTGACCCTCCCACCACGGGCTGTTGATGAACGCGGCCAGGTAACCGGTCTCCCAGTCGGCCAGCGCGTCGTAGACGGCCAGATGCACGGTCCGGTTCGATATCATGACAGTAGTCTGTCATATAGACAGCATACTGTCAAGATGTCAGGACGGCAGCACGCCCCAGGACGCGAGTGCCTCGAACACGCCGGGGGCGAGATCGAGATCGGCCAGCTGGGCGCGGGTTACCCAGCGCGCCTCGGCGGCGTCGTCACCGGCTTGCAGCTGGCCACCGCGTACCGCGCAGACGAAATCCTCGATGTCGTAGACGACCCCGCCCGGACCGTCTCGGGTGACCCGCCCGGCGCTGCGCAGTACGTCGACGATCACGCCGGTCTCCTCGGCAACTTCCCGGACGCACGCATCATGCGCGGTTTCACCCGGTTTGCATCGCCCGCCAGGAATCGACCACATGCCCGCCGACGGTGGCTTGCTCCGGCGGACGACGAGCAGCCGGCTGGAAGCGTCCAGGACGATTCCTCCGGCGCAGGGCTCACATTTGCGTTGCACTGAGTTAGTCTCTAATCACGCTAGATGGTCGGCGCGGCGGCCCCAATGTCGTCGTCGCATGCGGTAAGAAGAACAACGTCTGTGTGCGAATGGAAGTGAGGCCAGCGTGGACACCAAGAAGCTGGTAGGGGTGCTCGGTGGCATATTCGTGATCTTCTTCCTCGTCACCCAACCGAGTCAGGCTGCCGATATCACGCATAACCTGTGGACCGGCACGGTCAACGTGGCACACGGCCTGGCCAATTTCGTCGACAAGCTCTGAGCCCTTATGGCGCGGGCGGGACCGAAGGTCAGCCGGTACCTGCTCAGTAGCGAGCAGCGTGTGTTCGCCGTGCGGCGGCACTGGATGGCGCTGGCGTCCACGTTCGCGCTGTTCCTCGCCTTCCTGATCGGCGGGTTGCTCCTGCTCGTCGCGTTCCGGCGCCATCCTCCCCTGGAATCGTTCGCGGTCTTCTTCCTGATCTTCAGCGTGCTGTGGTTCCTCTGGTTCGTGCTGGACTGGTACTTCGAGGAGATCGTCGTCACGAACCGCCGGGTGCTGCTCGTGACCGGAGTGCTCAACCGCAAGGTGGGCATCATGCCGCTGATCAAGGTCACCGACCTCACCTTCGAACAGACCTTGTGGGGCCGGATGCTCGGCTACGGCACCTTCATTGTCGAGTCGGCCGGTCAGGATCAGGCGCTGTCGCGCATCGACTACATGGCCCGGCCTCTGTTCCGCTACCGGCAGATCTCCGCGTTGCTGTTCGGCACCGACATCGACACCGACCCCGAGGACAGCGGTATGGGTTCCCGGCACGACACGGCGCCCATCCCGGTGATCAAGTCCAAGAAGGACTGAGCCACGGGTTTGCGCCGGACCGTAAGCTCGGCGCGGTGAGCGTCCGGCGGGTTGAGCAGTGACGATCGATCTGCACACGCATTCGACCGCGTCCGATGGCACCGACCGGCCGGCCGACCTGGTGGCCAAGGCCGCGGCGGCGAACCTTTCCGTACTGGCGATCACTGATCACGACACGACCGCCGGGTGGGACGAGGCCCTCGACGCGTTGCCACCCGGGCTGACGCTCGTCACCGGCACCGAGTTCTCCTGCGCGTACAACGATTCGGACGGGACTCGGATCAGCCTGCACCTGCTGGGGTACCTGTTCGACCCGGACCATGACGGGCTGCGGGCCGAACGGGCGCGACTGCGGGTGAGCCGGCTCAGCCGAGGCCGAGCGATCGTCGACAACCTGATCGCCGACGGCGTTCCCGTGACGTGGAACCGCGTGGTCGAGGTCGCCCGGGGCGGCGCCGTCGGGCGTCCGCACATCGCGCGGGTGCTCGTCGAGAACGGCGTGGTCGCGAGCATCGACGAGGCGTTCGCGGCGCTGCTGTCGTCGCGGTCGAAGTACTACGTGCCCAAGGCGGACAGCGACGTCTTCGAGGCCATCGGCCTGGTGCGTGACGCCGGCGGGATCACCGTGTTCGCCCACCCGCTCGCCCGCCGCCGCGGGGCCGTGGTCGGTGAGGACGTCATCGCCGCCATGGCCCGGGCCGGCTTGCAGGGCATCGAGGTCGACCATCCCGATCATGCGCCCGAGGACCGGGCTCGGCTGGCTGTCCTGGCCGGTGAGCTCGGCCTGATCGGCACCGGATCCTCGGACTATCACGGCACGAACAAGACGATCGACCTCGGCACGTGCACGACGAGTCGCGCTGCGTACGAGCAGCTGCGGAGTCTCGAGACGGCGCGCCAGCCCGTCACGAGGTAAGCACCGGCCCACGCACTACGGTGGCGGGATGAGACGCGTTCGTCTGTTGTTCGCCGCTGCCGCCGGCCTGGGCGTCGCTGTCGTGATGGCCATCGCCGCGTCCTCCGCGGTGGCAGCCGATCCGGTGGGCGACGCCGAGGCGAAGTTGCGCACGGCCAGCCTGTACGTCGACCCGACGGCGACGGGGTTCAAGCTCGACCAGACCAAGCTCACGGCCGCCATCCCGGACGGCGTCAAGATCGCGGTCCTGCCCACTAGTGCCGGCTCGGCAACGACCTTGGCCGGCACGATCGGTCAGGCGATCGATCCGGCCGCAAAGGTCGTCGGCGTCGCCACCGCCGACGCGCAACACCTCTACTTCGGAGCCGGATCGGCGGCGTACTGCCCCGGCTATGCAGGCGAGAAAGCCAAGGCCGCCTATGCGGCGAACGTCGATCAGCTGACGAAGACGCACGACATCACCGAGTTGCTGCGCGACTTCGCCGCGAGCGTGGGCTCCGGGCCTGCGAACGGCTCCAGTGCGTGCGGGAAGGGCTCGGCGGGCGGGGCGGCCGCGCCGGCCACCGGCAAGAAGAACGACTCGGGCAGCAGCGTCTGGCCGTGGATCGTGGGCATCGGCGCCGTCGGGGCGGGCGGCATCGGGGGCCTGGCCTGGTACCGGCGGCGGCAGAAGAAGCGCGAGCTCGACCTGGCGCGCAGCAAGGTGATGCCGTACTACGACCGGCTCGCGGGCGAGGTCAACACGATCGACCCGAAGGACGACGACGTCGCCCAGCAGGCGATGGCCGACGCCTCCGAGCGGTACGCGACGGCCGGGACGCAGCTGGACACCGCTGACTCGGTCGAGAAGTTCGCGCAGGCCCGGCGGACCACGCTCGAGGGGCTCTACGCCGCGGTGACGGCGCGCAAGGCGCTCGGCCTCGACGAAGGCGCGCCGCTACCGCCCGTCGCCGACACACAGGGTGATCAGCTGACCGAGGCGCAAGAGGTCAACGTCCAGGGCAAGTCCTATCAGGGCTACCCGTCCTACACACCCGGCGCGCCGTACTACTACGGCGGCGGCTACGGAGTCCCCGGCGGCTGGTACGGCGTCCCGTTCTGGGAGACGTTGCTGATCGGCAGCGTGCTGACCGGTGGCCTCGGCGGCTTTGGTGGCGGCGGCTACGGCTACGGGTACGACAGCGGCTACCAGTCCGGTTATGACGCGGGCCAAGATTCGGCCGACTCGAACGACAACTCGTCGTCCGGCGGCAACTGGGGCGGCGGCGACTGGGGCAGTGGTGGTGGCGGCGACTGGGGCGGCGGGGGTGGCGGTGACTGGGGCGGCGGCGGCGACTCCGGTGGCGGTGGAGATTCCGGCGGCAGCTGGTAGGCCATGGCCGAACAGCTCTCCTTGGACGCGATGCCGCGCCGGCTCTTCGCGTGCACGCCGTCGCGGCTGGCCACCTTCGACTGCCCGCGCCGTTACCGGATGACCTACCTGGACCGTCCGACGTTGCCCCGGGGTGCGCCATGGGCCCACAACACGCTCGGCGCCGTCGTCCACGTCGCGCTGCACCGGTGGTGGCAACTCGCGCGCCGCGACCGTACGCCGGCGAATGGTGCGCGGCTGGTCGAGGGGAACTGGCAATCGGACGGGTTCCGCGACGAGGCGCAGTCGGCGACCTGGCGGGCCACGGCCAAGCGGTGGGTCGAGAACTACATCGAGGAGCTCGATCCGGACGACGAGCCGGTGGGCGTCGAGCGCACGGTCGCCACGACCACGTCCCGGCTGGCGCTGAGCGGGCGCGTCGACCGCATCGACGACCGCGACGGTGAACTGGTCATCGTCGACTACAAGACCGGGCGCCGTCAGCTGACCGACGACGACGCGCGGGGGTCGCTGGCCCTCGCGCTCTACGCGCTGGCCGCGCGCCGGACACTGCGCCGCGACTGCCGGCGCGTCGAGCTGCACCACCTGCCGAGCGGCGACATCGTCGCCCACGATCACACCGACGCGTCGCTGCAGCGTCAGGTCACGCGCGCCGAGGCGACCGCGGACGACATCGTCGCCGCGACCGACACGCTCGCGTCGGGCGCCCATCCCGACGACGTGTTCCCGCCCGCGCCATCGCCGCACTGCGGGTGGTGCGACTTCCGGCGGCATTGCCCGGAGGGCCAGGCGGCCTCGCCCGATGTTGAACCGTGGAGCGGGCTCGGCGAGGAATGATCAGCCGGCCACCCGGGCCATCGCCGCGCGGTAGTGCGGGCCGTGCTTCCAGTTCTCGGGCAGCGCCGTCACGGCGGCCCGCACCGTCCGCAGGCCCGCCGTTGTCGCGATCCCGGCACCGGGCAGCGCCGGTAGGCGGTACATGCGCCGCGCCCAGGACGGCAGCAAGCCGACCGCGAGCGACGACAGCGCCGTCCACCCGGCTCGGGCCGGCAGCGCCCAGCGGCGCGGCACCGGCAGCGGCGGTGCGATGACCACCCGCGCCGCCTGCCGTGCCTCGCGGGTGAGCCGCAGGCCGGGGCGCATCTGCGCGAAGTAGGAGTCGAGGTCGGCGGTGCTGTGCGGCGTGAGGGTCGCCGGTACGCCCACCAGTCGGGCCGCGCGAGCCTGCTCGTCGACGTAGCGGTCGGCCTCGGCGTCGGAGATCCGTACGCCGGCGTATCGTGCGGCGACCAGGAACGAATCGACCTCGCAGGCGTGCACCCAGGCGAGCTGCTCCGGGTCGGTGATCCCGAGCCGGCGATGCACGTCGCGGACGTGTGCGGCCGCGGCGTCCACCTCGGACGTGGTGCCGAAGCTGACCGTGGCGACGTAGATGACCGTGGCCTGCAACCGCGCCCACGGATCGTCCTGGAACGACGAGCGCGCATACAGCAGCCGCATCGCCTCGGGATGCAACGCCTGTAGCAAGAGCGCGCGCAGCCCGCCGACCATCGTCAGCGGCTCGGCATGGACCCGCCAGGTGACGCTGCCCGGCCCGAAATAGCCGAAGTCAGTGGGCATGCCAGAAGCGGATTAGTGCGGGTGTGGTGGCGGCGGCGTTCTCGACGGCGGGGGAGTGCCCGGCGTCGGGTACCTCGACGAACTGCGCGCCGAGCCGGTTCGCCATGTCGGCCTGGCGCTCGGGCGGAAACGCCTCGTCTTTGACGCCGGTGAGCACCAGCACCGGAAGACCGGTCGCGGCGAGCTCATCGACCCGGTCCGGCTCGTCGATGACCCCGGTACCCATCGCCAGCAGCCCGTCCGGGTCGCTCGCGAGGAATCGCTTGCGCAGAAAGGCTTCCACCTCGGGCACGGGGGCGACGTAGTCGGGTTCGGTGGTGGTCAGCGCCGCCATCGCGTCGTAGACGGCCGCCAGGCCGTGCTCGACCAGTATCGGGCGCAGCAGGTCGATACGGGCCCGGCGCCCGCCGTCGATTCCGCCGGGGCCGGAGTCCATCAGCGTGAGCGACGTGAAGCGCTCGGGTTCGGCGATCACCGCGGCCCGGGTGACGAAACCGCCGAACGAATGGCCCAGTAGCTGCACCTGATCGCCGAGCGCTGCGGCCACCTCGCGGACGGCCGTGCTCTGGGCGTCGACCGAGAAGTCGCCTCGCCCCGGTGACTCGTACTGCCCGGGCAGATCGATCGCCACCACGTGGAACCCCGCCGACGCGATCGGGTCGAGGATGGGGGCGAAGTCCTCCTTGCTGCCCGTGAATCCGGGAACGAGCAGCACGATCGGCGCATCGGCCGGACCGGTGCGCAGGGCAGCGATCGGGCCACCCGGCAGGTCGAACGGGTGCCGGGTCGCCGCCCCGACGTCTAGCTGCGAGCTCATGCGTAGTACGCCGTGGCCGGGCCGGTGACGAGGATGCCGCCGCCGACGGGGAAGGCCCGGCTGCCGGGCTCCGACGGCGGTACCGCGTACTGCGTCGCGACCTTGCCGGTCGTTCCGTCGAGCGCGGCCACCCCGGACGGGGTGGGTACGAGGATCCGCGCTGAGCCCAGATCAGGGGTGACAACCGAGCCGTCGGGCGCGGTGACGGTGGGCACCGTGGCGAGTGATGCGCTCCAGAGCAGGGTGCCGGTGCTGCTGAGGGCGTACGCCGTGCCGGCGATCCAGATCACCTCGTCCTGGTCGGTTGCGACCTGCTGTACCGGCGACGTCGTGGACGGCGCCGGACTGAGCGTCACGCGTCCGAGAACCTTGCCGTCGGTCGGGGCGTACCGGACGAGCTCGTGGGTCGCCGGGTCCAGCGCGGCGACGATCGAGTCGGCCGCGACCGGGACGGTGCTCGTCTTCGCCAGGCGCCACCGGATCTGGTTCTTCTTGTCCTCGTTCTGCTGCTTGTCGTCCGCGCCGGCGCTGCGGTCGCGCAGCAGCAACTGGTCGGCGTCCGTGCAATGGATGCTCATGAGCACGCCGGCCGAGCCCGGCACCACGGCGGTGAACCGGCAGTTGTCGCTCGCGGAGTACGTCCAACGGTCATAGCCGCTGATCGGATCGAGCGCATACATGAACTCCGACGTCCACACATAGACGGTGTCGGTGGTGGCGATGATCGCCGGATGCCCCGACACCGTCAAGCCGTTCTCGTCGAGCGTGCGAGTCCACGCCCGCTGGCCGGTGCCGGTCTCGAACGTGCTCACCTCGTCGCAGTTGCCGCCGTTCGCGTAGATGGCGATCGTCTTGCCTTGCACCTGCGCGACCTGGCAGACGGTGCGGTCGCTGCGGGTGTAGGTCCAGTCCGCGACGCCGGTGAGCGCGTTGCGTCCGGTGACGGTGTGCTCGGAGTACGTGACGACGGTGCCGCCGAAGAGGGGAGCGCCGATCGCGGTGGCGTCCGTGCTCTGCCATTTGGCCGATGGCGCCGCGGGCGGCGTGTTGAGCGGCACGCTCGGCGCGGCCGACTTGGCCGTGTGCAGATGCACGTGGGTGATCTCGCCGCTGGACCAGACGACCAGCGCCACCGCCACCGCGGCGGCCACCACCACGGCGATGGCCGCGAAGTACCAGCGGCGCTGGCGGCGCATCGACGCGACATAGCGCGCCAGCTCGTCGGGCCGCTCATCCAGGTCGGTCACCGGTCGATCCTCGCCTATCGGAATGTGCTCACTCTGAGGCGGGGCTCGGCTTGCTCTCGCCGCCGCCCCGCCGGCGTCGCGCGCGCCGCTTCGGGGCCGCGCCGTCGGTCGTTTCGGCCGAGGACTCGGATGCGTTCGAGTCGGTGGGCGGTAGCGGCTGGCCGCCCCGGGTACGCACCCGGGTGCGGTCGCGGCGGGGCCGGTCCGGGCGCTCGGACCGCTCGGGTCGCTCCGACCGCTCGTGGTGCCCGGCCGGCGGGCGTCGCCGGGTCTTGGCGTCGCGACCCCCGAGGTCCTCGAGCTCCTCGGCGGCGAGGCCGGCGCGGGTGCGGTCGGCCCGGGGCAGGGTCGACCCCACGTCGGTCGGGATGTCCAGCTCGAGGTAGAGGTGCTCAGACGTCGAGTACGTCTCGGGCGGCTCGTGGAACGGCAGCCCGAGCGCGTCGCAGATCATCTTCCACCGGGGAAGCTCGTCCCAGTCGACGAGCGTGATCGCGGTACCGGACGCGCCGGCCCGGGCGGTGCGCCCGATGCGGTGGATGTAGGTCTTCTCGTCCTCTGGGGCCTGATAGTTGACGACGTGGGTGATGCCCTCGACGTCCAGGCCGCGGGCGGCAACGTCGGTGGCGACGAGCACGTCGACCTTGCCGGCCCGGAACGCGCGCAGCGCCTGCTCGCGGGCGCCCTGGCCGAGGTCGCCGTGGATGGCCGCGGCGGCGAACCCCCGCTGAGCGAGATCGTCGGCCACCTTGGCCGCGGTGCGCTTGGTGCGGGTGAAGATCAAGGTCAGGCCCCGGCCGCGCGACTGCAGGACCCGGGCGAGCAGCTCGGCCTTGTCCATCGCGTGGGCGCGGTAGGCGAACTGGTCGACGTGCTCGATGGCCGGGGCGTCGTCCTGGCGTTGCTCGGCGCGGATCTGCATGGGTTGGTGCAGGAACTGCCGGGCGAGCGCCACGATCGGGCCGGGCATGGTCGCGGAGAACAGCATCGTCTGGCGCCCTTCGGGGACCAGCGCCAGCAGCTTCTCGATGTCGGGCAGGAAGCCCAGGTCGAGCATCTCGTCGGCCTCGTCGAGCACCAGGATGCGGACGCTGTCCAGACGCAGATGACGTTGCTCGACCAGGTCGAGCAGCCGGCCCGGCGTGCCGACCACGAGGTCGACCCCGCGCTTGAGGGCCGCGATCTGCGGTTCGTAGGCGCGCCCTCCGTAGATCGTGAGCACCCGCACGCCGAGCTGCTTGCCCGCGGCGCTGATGTCGCCCGAGACCTGGACAGCCAGCTCGCGGGTGGGCGCAACCACGAGGGCCTGCGGGGGCGCCCCCTTCGCACCGGGCAGCTCGAGCCGGTTCAGCAACGGGACGCCGAAGCCGAGCGTCTTGCCGGTGCCGGTGCGGGCCTGCCCGATCAGGTCGCTGCCCGCGAGCGCGACCGGCAGGGTGAGTTCCTGGATGGCGAACGTGCGGGTGATGCCGACGGCCTCCAGCGCCGCGACGATCTCCGGGCGGATCGCGAAATCGGAGAAGGCGGGGCTTTCCGGGCTGACGGGGGCCCGGGCAGCGAGCGGAGTCGGGGTCGCGTCGTCCGTGGGCGCCGCGTCGTCAGCTAGCGTCGTGTCGTCGGTGGGCGTTGTTTCGTCAGGCGTGTCTATCTCGGTCATGAACGTCCTCGAGGTCGTGCGCCGACCAGACCTCCAGACGTCCGACCTCGGGGTCGGCGGGCCGGCGAGAGGTGAGCTCGCGGCCGGGCGGGTCAACGCGGAATACCGGACCACCGCAGTTCTCGCGACGATCCACTTGCGGAGTGTAGCCGCCTCCGGTACGGGATACCCTGCCGCCGTGCCCGATGACGCTGCCTTGACCGACCTGCTCGGCGCCCTGGCCTACGGCGAGCTCACCGCGTTCGACCGGCTGGCCGAGGATGCGCGGATGTCGCCGACGCTGCCCGGGCGGGCGGCACTGGCCCAGATGGCGGCCGTCGAGATCGGTCATTACCGGCTGCTCGCCGAGCGGCTGGAGATGCTCGGCGCGGTGCCCGAGGAGGCGATGGCGCCGTTCGCGCCGGCCCTGGACGGCTTTCACGCCATGACCGTCCCGGCCGACTGGCTGGAGGGTCTGGTCAAGGCCTATGTCGGTGACGGGCTGGCCGCCGACTTCTACCGCGAGATCGCCGACTACGTCGATCCGGCCACCCGCGAGCTGATCATCGAGGTCCTGGCCGACACCGGCAGCGCCGCCTTCGCGGTGCGCGAGGTGCGGGCCGCGATCGCCGCGAATCCCGCGATCGCCGGCCGGCTGGCCCTGTGGGGACGGCGTCTCGTCGGCGAGGCGATCAGCCAGACCCAGCACGTGCTCGCCGAGCACGATTCGCTCACCGAGCTGCTCGTGCAGGGCGCGGGCGACCTGACCGGGGTGGCCGCCCTGATCAAGCGGATCACCGACAAGCACTCCGAGCGCATGGCCACCCTCGGCCTCAGCAGCTGAGCTGGGCTAGGGGCGGCCCTGGTTGCGCATTGCTTTGCTCATGACCTTCCAGTGCCTCGTCTGCTCGGCGCGGAGCCGGGCGTCGGTGCGTGAGGCCATCCAGGCCGCTTCGCGTTGCAGCTTGCGCCAGGACGCCAGCCGGCGCTCGGGCAGCTCGCCACTCGCGACCGCCTCCGACACCGCGCAGCCGGGCTCGGTGTCGTGCGCACAGTCGACGAACCGACAGTGCCCGGCGAGCTCCTCGATGTCGGTGAACACCTGAGCCAGGCCCTGCGCCGCGTCGTACAGACCGACGCTGCGCAGGC
>Ga0137415_10006837_pt1 | contig 11313 bp, 8 predicted proteins | sample CZODoug3_1_1_16f_FD_183082 | JGI IMG/M metagenome (GOLD analysis project Ga0137415, IMG submission 183082) | Vadose zone soil fungal communities from Angelo Coast Range Reserve, California, USA - CZODoug3_1_1_16fungal (Hybrid Assembly) | ecosystem: Environmental > Terrestrial > Soil > Vadose...
CAGGTTTAGCAATCCGACGCCATACCTGGCTAGGCGATCCCGGCGTTCGATGAGCCCACGCGTTCAAGCCGTAAATAACTGTATTACGAATCTGCCTTTTTCTCGGGAGTTTTCGAGGCCCCTTGGCGGCTCGGTTAAGCATGCTTATTCTAGAATTCGAAAACGTACTTTTCCGTCTTGTCCGGACGTGGTCGGTCGTCCGTAGACGTTGTCCGGATTTTTCCGACGTATCGTGTCTTTGGATCGTCTGGGTCAGCTGGTTAGAGATGGTTTATTTCGAGGACATTAGCACTGTCTTGTGCGGTCTCTCTAAGCAAAACCGCGGCGAGATTCCTCTCTTTCTGGGAGCAGGGTCGGCTTACGGGACGGGACGCCTCGGAGAGATCGTCGAAACAGTCCAAAAGGTGGTATGAATATTGGAGGAACGGAAGGAGGGCTACGATGATCTCCTGGCGAGTATTCGCAGGCTGACCGTCATGGTCTTGGATAATCTGGAAGCTGGGTCGAGGGATAGGACGCTTGATCAGGGACAGAAACGGTTGTTGAGCAGTACCGGGGCGCGGCTGTTGAGGCTCTGGCGAATTGTTCTGCGTGAAGGAGGGTCCCCGAGAATATCTGAGGAGTTGTGTAGTGTCGAAGGACTGCTCTCTGCAGCTGGAAGCGTCAGACAGGAGGAGGTTCAGAATGGAAGGTGATCTGCCTGACGAGCTGGAGGAGAAGGTGCGTGACGGCATGGTCAGACAGCTTCGCCAGAACCTGGCCAGATGCAGGAGAGTGATAATGGATGGGAATATGGATCTGAAGACTCGAGAACGCTGGACCCAACTCTACAACAACACTTCACAAGTGCTCAACCAGATCTTGAAAGACAGACAGATGCGAGACTGGGAGAAGAGACTTCGCGTAATAGAAGAGTACAGAAAGAACCCGAAAAGACCCGAGTGGTCACAAGCAAGCCCCTCATAACCGACGAGAAACCGGTCAGTTAGCGGCCGTTATCTTAGTCCCACTGTGGAGAGGAGATAATACATCAAGCCTGCTATCGAAGCGGCAGCCGGTATTGTGAGGACCCACGCATAGACGATTCTTCGGGCTACCCCCCATCTAACCGCGGACAAGCGGCGTGTCGAACCCACTCCCATTATCGCGCCAGCGATGGTGTGAGTCGTGCTCACGGGTATCCCGAGAGATGCGGTGACGAAGAGGGTCGTGGCTGCGGCGGTCTCCGCACTGAATCCACCGAAGGGATGTAGTTTGGTTATTTTCATTCCCATGGTTCGAACTATTCTCCAGCCTCCAAAGTATGTTCCGAGACCCATGGCTGTTCCGGCCATCAGAATAACATAGAACGGAACCGAGAAGACTGGTCCAAGTAGACCTTGCGCGAATAACAAGGCAGCGATTATTCCCATGGTCTTCTGCGCATCATTCGTGCCGTGACCTAGACTGTATAGGGCCGCGGACACCAACTGTAGTCGACGAAAGCTATGGTCCGCGGTTGAGCGTGGAAACCTAATTGCGATTCTAGTTGTCAGAAGGACAAGACCAATTGCGGCCAAAAGTCCGATCAGTGGCGATAGTACGATGAAGAGCAATATCTTGCTCACCCCTGAGACTTGAACGACTCCCCACCCTCCCTTGACCACGCCTGCCCCGATCAGTCCACCTACCAGGGCATGCGACGAGCTGGTTGGGAGACCGAACCACCAAGTAATGATATCCCAAGTAATCGCCCCAATTAGGGTCGACAGGAGAAGCCAGGCAGTCACGATTGCCGGATCTATCGTGCCCTTACCGATAGTGGACGCAACGTTTACTCCGAATACAAAGGCTGCTACGAAGTTGAAGAAAGCGGCCCACAGAACTGCTGTTCGAGGTGATAGGACCCGAGTGGATACGACGGTAGCTACTGAGTTGGCCGCGTCATGAAAACCGTTCAAGAAGTCAAAGATTAATGCGACGAGGACTACGAGGATTACTATCTCGATAGGGACCATAACCGTTGCCATACCTGTTTCTTGACCTAAGAATATTCCAGAATGATGTCTCGAATCACCTGGACTACATCTTCACATTTGTCCGTGATGGTCTCCATCAACTCGTAAATCTCCTTCAGCTTGATTATTGAAATCGCATCATTCGTCTTGAACAATTCTGCGACAGCTTCGTTGAGAACAACATCAGCCTCGTTTTCCAACCGGTCAACCTCGATAATGCGACTCTCGACTTCGGGAGCCTTGATCTTGTGAATACTTGCAAAGGCAAAGTCGATCTCGCGAACCGACTTCACTACTAACTCAGTGAACTTCCTCATTGGTTCAGTAGGAGAACTAATCTCGTACAGATAGAGACGGTTCACTGCCGCATAGATGTAGTCCAAGACATCGTCATAGAGGGACGCTAGTTTGCTAAGGTCCTCTCGATCGATGGGCGTGATGAAGGTTTTGATGAGCCGGTCCCAGATTGAGTGGACGATGTTATCGCCGTGATGTTCGATATCCTTGATTTGGTTCCGCTTATCGGCTAATTGGTCGAAATTCTTCACGAGATCATCGAGCGCAAGAGCTCCAGCAAGAACGTTCTTGGACTCTTGCTCTAGGAGTTCAAAGAATATCTTCTCTTGAGGGATCAGAAGCTCTCTAAGGCCCAAGGAGAATCCCCGGAACGTTCGTCATTTCTTACCAACGTCAGAACCTGGAATGCCGTGTAATTAATCGTCCCACTGATTATACGGAGCGCCTCCATAGGGATATAGATCACAATAGTCTGATGGAGGGTTAGAGCTTGGCTCACGGCTGATTGTCACTTGACACACAGTTGCTCGACACTGTAGGCGTCTCCGATTTCGGCTGTATCTGGACAGGATTCCTCAGCGCTTCTGATCCATCCGAACAGCGAACTCCTCTGGCCCGCGGGCCCTTTTGACGCGCTATCTCTCGTGTAATGGCTCGGCAATTCGCAGTTTGTACGGATTCGAGTTTGCGTTTGAAGCGGATTAAGGATCGCGATGGGCAAGAATAGTCTCTACAGAGCGGACGAGTTGTCCATATATGGAGATGGCGAACGGAATATATAGTGTTCATAAATATCCTTATGCCTCAATAGAGGTTGCGAAACTTGAATTCAGTTGAGTTACGCAAGTTGCAAATGACTGGAGGAGCAAGCTACACTGTTTCTCTGCCTAAGGACTGGGTGAAGGAACAGGGTCTCAAGGTGGGCGACGTAGTAGCGGTAATCCCGCGATCGGACTCATCTCTAACGCTGGTTCCGCATGATAAGGTACCTGCAGGTAAGAACAAAGGTGCGGAGGTCACGGTCTCTCCGCCAAAGGACCAAGACAAGGAACAGATCCTTCGAACCATTCTAGCCCAGTATCTGGCAGGATACGACATAATACGAGTAAGATTTCCCATCACTGCAAGACCTGACCTCAGAACCTACCTGAGGGAGGCCGCGAGAAAGATGTTCGTAGGCTCTGAGATCATCGAGGAGTCGAAAGATGAGCTGATAGTGCAATGCCTCTCTAGTTACGGTGATCTTCCCGCGCCCAAGGTTATTTCTCGCATGAGCCTTATCGCGAAACTGATGTTGAGAGATGCTGTAGATTCCCTGAAGGGGCGGGACCCGGCTTTGGCCGAGGAAATCATACGGAGAGATGAGGAGGTCGATCGATTCTACTTGTTTATCATTCGCCAGTTGACAATGGCGGTCCTCAATCGAAGCCTCATTCTAGAGATCGGTTTGGCCGATCCTAGAGACTGCCTAGTTTATCGTGTCGTGTCGAAGAGCTTGGAACGAATCGCGGATCACGCGACTTCCATCGCCAAGATGTCTGTCAGCATCGAAAATCCATTGCCGCCCCGCCTCGTCGATGAGATATCCAAGGCAAGCGACATTACGATCAACGTCCTTGAGGACGCACTGAAGGCGCTTGCCAAGAGCGACGGGACCCTCGCGAACCATGCAATAGTCTCGGCCGAGAGAGTAGAGAGGGAAGCGGAGAATGTGATGGACAAACTCTTCACCTTCAAGCTCAGCCCAAGGTCCACTCTCGCGGTCCGTCTTGCTCTAGAGAGTCTCAAACGAATATCGGAGTATTCCGAAGATGTTGCTGAAATGGCGATAAATCTGACCGCTCGAAGAACGGAACTTTACTGATCTCTTTCCGCAAGTGACCATGTGGTAACTGCCGACATGGTCGAGCTCGCTTCTGGGTCTATTAGAGGAATGGAATGCCCTGCAGAACGAAATTTGAACACAAAATCAGCATGAAGCCAATGATACCTCAGCCATCGAATGTATCTGTCTCCAATCGCTTGGGCGACTTAGAATCGCAAGACAGAAGTTAGGAACAGATATGCCAAGGTTAGCGCCGTCATGTGTGTAGTATCCTCCCAGGGTCCTACATGAACGTAGAATGAGAATGGAGAGAACAGGGCAGTCCCTCTCTCGAAACTCGCGCTTCCTTGACCGAGCCTATGCGAATGCATATGATATCAAATCCGGTAGATCGAGCGCTCGGCTGTCCAATTGTTGTTGTGGAACGGTTTACGTTAGAGGTGGCGAAGCCTCCATCGACTTCTATCTTTTGGAGCGAGAAACTGCGGAATAACTGTTCAAGAGCTACTAAGGAGCTTTGATTGTGCCCGACTGGATCAGATTCGGTAATGTCTCCGAACCTTCCACGGAATTAGGTCAATAGCAATCTATACCAATGCTAAGAAGAGGAAGCCAGATCGTTGCTCCTCTAAATCGATCCAGAGTCTGAACAAACATCGAAAGAAAGACTTTCAGTGCCGCGAGACCGAAAGGTGTTAGGTTTATTAAACGGCCGATTACTTTCACTCGCCCAGCCCGGTAGGTCGGACTCCACCCGTCCATCCGCTGAGGTAGTAGCAAGTACTTGGTTAAGAAACAGATCAAAGAGAAGGAACCCTCTTACGACATATTCAAACACGACCTCGTCCCTAGACACGTGCTCCTCAAACCCAACGAAGCAAAAGAAGTCCTAGAACGATACCATATCAAACCCTTCCAGATACCTTATGTCAAATCAACGGACCCAGCGGTACGAGCCATCGGCGCAAAGCCTGGAGATATCGTCAAGGTCATACGAAAGAGTGCTACTGCAGGCGAATCTGACTTTTACCGGTATGTAGTAGAAGACTTTTGAAAAATAGACTTTTGCAAGTGAAAATTTGGCAGTAACAACAACCCAGCTCTGGAACCTGACCAAAGAATTCATACACGACAGCGGACTAGTGCGACAGCACATCGACTCCTACAACGACTTTGTCGAACGCGGACTACAAGCAATCGTCGACGAGGTAGGAGAACTACCAATAGAGATAGGAGACTACCCGCTCAAGATCAAACTAGGCAAGGTCGAAATCGGCGCGCCCCGAGTAATAGAGGTAGACGGGACAGAACGATCCATATATCCCGCGGAAGCACGAATCCGCAACCTCACCTACGCCGCTCCATTACACATGGAGATGATCCCAGTTATTGGAGAACGTGAAGGACAGCCCGAGATGGTCTACGTCGGCGATCTACCCGTCATGATCAAATCCCGAATCTGTCTTCTCTCCAAACTCTCCGCGGACGATCTGATCGGTGTTGGCGAAGACCCTCTTGACCCAGGAGGATATTTCATTGTCAACGGGTCCGAGCGAGTAATAGTTGCACTAGAAGATCTCGCTGCCAACAGAATCCTCGTAGATATCGAACACACGGGCGTAAACCCAACTTACAAGGCCAAGATCTTCTCAACAACCGTCGGCTTCAGAGCCCGCATAGAAGTCACGCTCAAAGCTGACGGCGGCACATACGTCACAATGCCCGGGATTCCCAGCGATATACCGTTCATGATTCTCATGCGAGCATTGGGATTCGAGGAAGACGCAAAAGTCGCCGAACTGGTAAGCCTGGACCCGCCGATCCAGAACGAACTGGAGGGATCATTCGAGAAATCTCTTGAAGCAACCAACCAGAGAGACGCGCTGCTATACCTGGGAAACAGACTTGCGCCAGGGCAGGTTGATGAGTATAGGCTGAGAAAAGCAGAATCAGTTTTAGACAGAAACTTTCTCCCACACATGGGCCGTGTTCCGGCTGATCGGAGAGAGAAGGGGCTCTTCCTTACAGAAATCGCGACACGTATAATAGAAGTAAAACTTCAGCGAAGGAACCCGGACGACAAGGATCACTACGCTAACAAACGTCTCAAGCTAGCCGGGTCTCTGCTTGCCGAACTTTTCAGAATATCCTTCAGAAACCTTACTCGTGACCTAAAGTACCAGCTGGAGCGAATTACCATCAGGCGGCATATCGAATTCTCCATCGCCAACGCGATTCGACCTGGAATTATCACGGAGAGAGTGCAGCACGCCATCGCGACCGGCAACTGGGTTCGAGGAAGAATCGGTGTCACTCAACTGCTCGACAGGACAAACTTCGTCAGCACCCTAAGCCACCTTCGCCGGCTTCAATCCCCCCTCAGCAGGAGCCAACCCAACCTAGAGGCCCGCGATCTCCACCCGACTCACTACGGAAGACTATGCCCAGACGAGACACCTGAAGGATCGAACTGCGGACTGGTCAAGAATCTAGCCCTCTCAAGCAGCATCAGCGTCGGAATCGACCCTCACGAGATGGTTGACAAGCTCCGCAGAATGGGAGTCATACCCGTCGAGGAGTCTGACAAGAAACTCCGCGCGACAGGCGGGAAAGTGGTTGTCGATGGTATCATCGCCGGCTATTCGAAGGATCCCATGGCCCTTGCCGAAGAGCTGAGAGAATACAGACGCCAGGGCAAGATAAGCGCAGAAGTCAACTTCGGATATCATCCACCTGAAGTTGAAGGCGGGAGAAAAGAGCTCTACATCAACTGCGATCCGGGTAGAGTCCGACGCCCTCTAATCGTAGCGGATGCTGGCCGACCCAGACTCACAGAAGAACACTTAGCATCAGTAGACGACGGTCGCCTAAACTGGCAGGATCTTGTCCGGAGCGGAGTAGTAGAGCTACTGGACGCAGACGAAGAAGAAAACGCCCTTGTGGCAATGTACGAACACGAAATACGAAAGGATCATTCTCACCTTGAAATCGCTCCCTACGTAATGCTCGGGATAGCCGCAAGCCTCATACCATTCCCAGAGCACAATCAGTCTCCCCGAAACGCCTACGAATCGGCAATGGCAAAACAGGCACTCGGCGTTTTCTCTACAAACTTTTTCACACGAGTCGACTCACGCTCTCACCTCCTCCACTATCCCCAGACACCCGTTGTGCAAACGAAGCCCATGGAGGTTTTCAACTACCTAGAAAGACCATCGGGCCAGAATGTCGTCGTCGCGATTCTATCCTTCCAAGGATACAACATGGAAGACGCCATCATCATTAACAGATCATCCGTAGACCGAGGACTATTCAGATCCACATTCTACAGGATCTATGAGGCAGAGAGCCGACAATACCTCGGAGGTCTAAGGGACAAGTTCGAGATTCCGGAAGCTGGAATCAGAGGCTACAGAGGGGACCGCTACTACCGACTCCTCGAAGAGGATGGCATGATCTCGCCCGAGGCAGAGACAACCGGAAACACGGTACTAGTTGGTAGGACGAGTCCTCCACGATTCCTGGAAGAATATCGAGAGTTCGAGGTGAAGGGTCCAACGAAACGCGACTCTTCCGTAACCATGCGGCCTTCTGAACAAGGCACCATCGACCAAATATTCGTAACAGAATCCATCGAGGGCAGCAAACTCGTCAAAGTCAAGGTCAGAGATCTACGCGTCCCAGAGCTGGGCGACAAGTTCGCCTCACGCCATGGACAAAAGGGGGTCATCGGGCTCCTTGTGCCTCAAGAAGACATGCCTTTCACAGTCGATGGTGTCGTCCCTGATGTGATTATCAATCCGCACGCCATCCCGTCCAGGATGACTATCGGTCAGTTTGTGGAGACGTTGGGAGGGAAGGCTGCCTCTCAAATGGGTGAGATAGTGGATGGGACAGCTTTCGAGAACATTGGCCCCGAGGCCATAGGCGATATCCTCACCAAGCTAGGATTCGAGAGTAGCGGTAGGGAAGTAATGTACAATGGAATCACGGGAGAGAGACTTGCAGCTGACCTATTCATAGGCGTCGTATACTACCAGAAACTGCACCACATGGTCTCAGACAAGATGCATGCACGAGCCCGCGGCCAGGTTCAAATGCTCACACGACAACCCACCGAGGGAAGAGCCCGAGGTGGAGGGCTCAGGTTCGGCGAGATGGAACGCGACTGCCTCATCGGACACGGGGCCAGCGCACTATTGCGCGATAGGCTCTTGGAAGAGTCGGACAAGTACATAGCCTACGTCTGCGAAATCTGCGGAACCCTAGCATATCACGATATCAAACAGAACAAGTACATCTGCAGAATAGACGCAGAGAAGGCACAGATCTCACCCGTGGCAATATCCTACGCGTTCAAACTGCTGGTGCAGGAACTGATGGCGCTTGGGATAGCGCCGAGGCTGAACCTCGAGGAGAGGGCCTAGCCATGGCACTCGCAACACTAGACGAAACAGCCAAGGTCATACAGAGCATACGCTTCACACTGCTCTCTCCAACAGAGCTCAGAAAACTCTCAGCGGTAGAAATCCAAGCCGCAGACACCTACGATGAGGATGGAGTGCCTATTGTCTCAGGTCTAATGGACGGCAGACTCGGAACTCTAGAACCACGGCAAAAATGTAAGACATGCGGGAACACAGCATCCGCGTGTCCGGGACACTTTGGACACATCGAACTGTCCGAACCCGTAATTCACGTCAGCTTCGCAAAGCTAACACACCGACTCCTATCCATTACCTGTCGAAACTGTGGAAGAATCCTACTCACTGAAGAGAAGATCGAGAAATACCGAGCTAGATATGCAGAGCTGAAGGAGCGGCTCAACACCGTACCCGACGCGTTTCTAGACGAGATCATCAGAGACGCAAAGAAAACTCAACAGTGTCCTCACTGTAGCCAAAAACAGTATCCTATCGAACATGGAAAACCGACAACATTCCACGAGATCGTCGCGGAGGGTGGAGCCGTACGGCTGACTCCGAGTACGGTTAGAGAGCGGTTGGAAAGGATAACTGACGACGACCTCATCCTCTTGGGCTTGGACCCTAAGGCCGCGAGACCAGAGTGGGCGGTCCTTCAAGTGATGCCTGTCCCGCCGGTCTCAGTTAGACCCAGCATCACTCTCGAGTCCGGGATCCGATCAGAGGATGACTTGACACACAAGCTTGTCGACATCATAAGGATCAACCAGAAGCTCAGCGAGGCGCTCGAGTCCGGCGTACCCATCAACATCATCCAGGAACTTCACGAGCTACTACAGTACCATGTAACAACCTACTTCGACAACGAAGTCTCAGGTCTCCCTCCTGCCAGACACAGGTCGGGAAGAGCCCTCAAGACCCTTGTCCAGAGACTAAAAGGGAAAGAAGGAAGGTTCAGAGGAAACCTCTCTGGAAAAAGAGTCGACTTCTCGGCGAGAACAGTGGTCTCCCCTGATCCCAACCTCGACATCAACCAGGTCGGAGTCCCGCTAGATGTTGCCAGCAGACTAACGATTCCCGAGAAGGTTACAGGTCACAATATCGAAGAGATGAAACGGCTCATCGATAACGGACCCGACAATTACCCTGGAGCACTCTACATTGTGCGGCCTGACGGGAGACGTGTGCGTCTAGAATTCGTCACGGACAGAAAAGTGGTCGCGGAGGCTATCCAGCCCGGGTTCGTAGTAGAGAGACATCTCCGAGATGGAGACATTGTGTTGTTCAATCGTCAACCGAGCCTCCACCGCATGTCAATAATGGCACATCGAGTGCGCGTCCTGCCGTACAAGACGTTCAGACTCAATCCTACAGTGTGCACGCCGTACAACGCCGACTTTGACGGAGACGAGATGAACCTGCATGTTCCTCAAGGAGAAGAGGCGCGGACGGAAGCCCGGCTTCTCATGCAGGTACAAGATCAGATCCTCTCACCAAGATACGGTGGACCGATAATCGCGGCCATACGTGATTCGCTGACGGCAGCTTTTCTACTGACGCAGAAGTCTACGACTCTAAACCGCCAAGACGCGTCCAAGCTCATTGCTGCAGCGGGCTATGAGGGTCCGATGCCAGAACCCGTCACAGTAAAAGGCGAGGAGCGATGGACGGGCAAGCAGATCTTCAGCCTAGTGCTTCCGAAAGGGTTCAACTTCGTATCGAAGTCAAATCTCTCGAGCTACTACAAGTGCCCGGACGACGACAAAGGTGTCATGCACGACTGCCCATACGACACGTTCGTAGTCATCAAAGACGGAATTCTAGAACAGGGCGTGATCGACAAGGCCTCGATAGGCGCTGAAAAGTCTGAGAGTCTGTTCCATCGCATCGTCAAAGACTATGGCGCGGAAGAAGCGAGAAGGTTCCTAAACGCGGTCACGAGACTCTTAGACCGGTTCATGCTACTCCGCGGATTCACCTACGCCATGGACGAGCTACAGCTAGCGCCGGCGACCAAGGAAAAGATCACCAAAGGGATTGCAAAGGCCGAGGAGAAGGTTGACGAGTACATTGAGAGTTATCGAAAGGGCACCCTCGAGCGTCTTCCTGGACAGTCCCTTGAAGAATCGCTAGAAATCTACATCATGAACGAGCTCTCAAGAGCTCGCGACGTTGCCGGAGAATACGCGGACCAGTACTTCCAGATGGACAACAGCGGCGTCATAATGACTCGAGCTGGCGCCAGAGGCTCCTCACTCAACATCGGACAGATGACCGCAAACGTTGGCCAGCAGTCTATTCGAGGAAAGAGAATCCTCAGAGGCTACAGAGGAAGAGCCCTAAGCTTCTTCAAGCCTGGAGACATGCGAGCCGCACCTCGAGGCTTCGTCTATCACAGTTATCGTGATGGGTTGGAGCCGATCGAGTTCTTCTTCCACGCGATGGGAGGAAGAGAAGGGCTTGTGGATACTGCCGTTAGGACCCAGCAGAGCGGATACATGCAGCGCCGTCTCATTAACGCTCTCGAACATCTCAGAGTCGAGTACGACTCGACTGTAAGAGACTCCCGCGGTAACATAATTCAGGTCCGGTACGGAGAGGATGGAGTAGACGTCGCGAAGAGCGACCACGGCAAGTCGGTGAACATTGACAGGCTCGTCGAACGGGTCCGACTTACGATGAAGAAGGGAACACCGGCCGGGAAAGAGTATGTCGAGGAACAGGTCGACACTTCAAAAGAGGTTCTGTCGCCTCTAACTCTCAACAAGCT
>Ga0137415_10006838_pt1 | contig 11313 bp, 10 predicted proteins | sample CZODoug3_1_1_16f_FD_183082 | JGI IMG/M metagenome (GOLD analysis project Ga0137415, IMG submission 183082) | Vadose zone soil fungal communities from Angelo Coast Range Reserve, California, USA - CZODoug3_1_1_16fungal (Hybrid Assembly) | ecosystem: Environmental > Terrestrial > Soil > Vadose...
GCCATCAACTTTGGTGAGGTGTTCGCGGGGAACATCGGCTCCGACCGGCGGCTCGAATACACGGTGATCGGCGATGCAGTGAACACCGCCTACCGCCTGTGCGGCAAGGCCGGGCCGAACGAGATCCTGATTTCCGAGCCGTTCTACCAGCAACTGAAGAAGAAGCCCGCCGTCGAGACGCTCGAGCCGATTCAGGTGAAAGGGAAGGCGAAGAAGGTGCCGGTTTATCGCGTGAAGCGGTAAGGACGCCCAAACGTCGCCAGCAGATCCAGCGCCAATCGCAGTGGCAGTCCCATCACGCCAAAAAAGTCGCCGTCCACCCGCTCGATGAGCGGCGCGCCGAGTCCTTGGATGGCGTAGGCGCCGGCTTTGTCGAGCGGCTCGCCCGTTGCGACGTACTCTTCCAGGATCGCGCGCTCAACCGGCCGGAACGTCACGCGGGAAACATCGAGCGCCTGCTCCAGCCTGCCGTTCTGCGCGACGGCTACCGCCGTGAGCACGGCGTGCGTTCTGCCCTGCAGTTGACCGAGCATCTGTACGGCATGGGCTGCTGAGGTCGGCTTCTCGAAGATTTTGCCGTCCAACACGACGGTCGTGTCCGCCGCGAGAATCACTTCGCCGGGCGCCTGCGGCGCAACCGCCCGCGCTTTAGCGCGGGACAGACGCGTCACATAGGCGTCTGGAGCCTCACCCGCGATGACGTGCTCGTCCACGTCGGGGGGGATGACGCGGAAGGGAATGCGCAACATTTCGAGGAGCTGCTTGCGGCGCGGCGAGCCGGACGCGAGGACGATCGGTTTCACTTCTCCAGAATCAACGTCACCGGGCCGTCGTTGACCAGTTCGACTTCCATCATCGCGCCAAACTCCCCGGTCTCGACCGGAATCTTGCCGCCCGACTTCTCACGGAGCAGCGCCACGAACTTCTCGTACAGCGGAATGGCCAGGTTCGGAGGCGCCGCGCCGATGAAGCTCGGACGCCGGCCCTTGCTCGCGTCGCCGTAGAGGGTGAATTGTGGCACCACCAGCACCGCGCCTCCCGTCTCCGCGAGATCCCGGTTCATCTTGCCTTCGGCGTCCCCGAACACGCGCAACCCGAGGATCTTCTCCGCCATCCATTCGAGCGACGCTTCGGTGTCGGCCGGCGCGAAACCGGCGAGCACAAGAAAGCCGGGCCCCCCCCCGATGGTTCCGGTAACCCGGCTTGCGACTCGCACCTGCGCCCGAGACACCCGCTGGAGGATGACCCTCACTCGACGGTGACGCTCTTCGCCAGGTTCCGCGGCTGATCGACGTTGCAGCCGCGCCGCACCGCGATGTAGTAGGCGAGCAATTGCAGCGGCAGGACACTCAGCACCGGCGTCAGCAGATCCAGCGTCTCCGGAATCTCAATACGGTAATCGGCGAGCTTGTCGAGCGCGGTGTCGCCCTCCGTCACGATGGCGATGACCCGCCCGCCTCGCGCTTTCACTTCCTCGATGTTGCTGACGACCTTGTGATGCACCGCATCATTGGGGGCGATGAAGACGACCGGCATCAGATCGTCGATCAACGCAATCGGCCCGTGCTTCATCTCGGCCGCGGGGTAACCCTCGGCGTGGATGTAGGAAATTTCCTTGAGCTTGAGCGCGCCCTCGAGCGCGACGGGGAAGTTGTAGCCACGGCCCAGGTAGAGCACGTTCTGCGTGCGCACCAACCGGTCGGCAAGCTGTTCGATCTGCGGCGCCTTTGCGAGCACTTGTTGCACGAGATCGGGAAGCTTCGCGAGGGCGCGGACCACTTCCCTTCCCTGCAGAATCGAGAGCGCCCGCAGCCGCCCCATCTTCAATGTGAGCGCCGCCAACGCCACGATCTGGCTCGTGAACGCTTTCGTGCTCGCGACGCCGATTTCGGGGCCCGCGTGCAGGTAAATACCGCCGTCCACCTCGCGCGCGATCGTACTGCCGACGACGTTGACGAGGCCCAGCGTGCGCGCGCCGCGTCGCTTGGCTTCGCGCAGCGCGGCGAGGGTGTCCGCGGTCTCGCCGGACTGCGAGATCCCGACGACCAGCGTGCGCTCGTCGACAATCGGATTCCGGTAGCGGAACTCGGAGGCGTACTCGACCTCGGTCGGGATTCGCGCCAGCTCCTCCATCATGTATTCGCCGATCAGTCCCGAGTGCCACGACGTGCCGCACGCCGTGATGACGATGCGCTGCACCTTGAGCAGGTCCTCATCGGTGATGTTCAGTCCGCCGAATCGGACCGTTCCCTCTTCCTCGAGCAGGCGGCCGCGCAGTGTGTTGCGCACGCTCTCCGGCTGCTCCATGATTTCCTTGAGCATGAAGTGGGCGTAGCCGCCCCGCTCGATGGTGGCGAGGTCCCATTCCACCTGCGTGACCGCCTTCTCTTTCTCCGCAGCGGCGAGATCCATGATCCGGTAATCGCCCGGCGTGACTTCGGCGATCTCGCCGTCGTCCAAGTACACGACGGAGCGCGTGTGCGCCAGCACCGCGGACGCATCGGATGCGACCCAATTCTCTCCAGTGCCGATAGCGACGAGCAGCGGCGACCCGCGCCGCGCGGCGACGAGCGTATCGGGCTCGCGCGCCGAGATCACGGCGATGCCGTACGCGCCTTCGACCTGCCGCAGCGCCGCGGCGGTCGCGTCCACCAGGGGCGTGCCCTTGGTGTGCGTCTCTTCAATTAGATGGGAGAGAACTTCGGTATCGGTCTGCGAGCGAAAGACGTGACCGCGCTGTGTGAGCGCCTGGCGCAGCGCGCCCGCGTTCTCGATGATGCCGTTGTGGACGAGCGCGAGCGTGCCGCCGCAGTCGACGTGGGGATGCGCGTTGACGGTATTCGGCACGCCGTGCGTCGCCCAACGAGTATGCGCGATGGCCGTCGTTCCGATTGGCAGAGTGGCGCCGAGCTCGCGCTCGAGCGCCGCGATCTTCCCCGGTGTGCGGAAGACCTCGAGGCCGCCGTTCACGATCGCGAGCCCGGCAGAGTCATAGCCGCGATACTCGAGGCGCTTCAGGCCTTCGAGCACGAGCGGCGCCGCCGCCCGCTTGCCCGTGTAGCCTACGATGCCGCACATAATTGTCGACCTTCCTCTATCAAGCGTTGCGCATCCGCGCTCGTCGGCGCTTCGGCGATCAATCGAATAATCGGTTCGGTCCCGGAGGGCCGCACATGCAGCCAGCGATCGGGCCAGGCGAGTCGCAGTCCATCCTGCGTATCCACCTTCGCATCACCAAATCGTTTTCGTAAACCTTCGTAGACTTGCTCGAGCCGCGCTCCTCGGGGGACCTTTGCTTTTACGATCGTGTAACGCGGTGCGCGGCCCACGAGTTCGCTCACCGTCGCCCGTTCGCGAGCCAGCAGGCCCAGCAGCAGCGCCCCAGCCACCGGCGCATCGCGACCAACGTGCAGCGCCGGATACATCACGCCACCATTCCCTTCGCCGCCGATCACGGCCTTCAGCTCGATCATCTTGCGGGCGACATGCGCTTCGCCGACGGGAGCGCGAACGACGCGTGCGCCGAAATCCCCAGCTGCGTCTTCGACCACTAAGGACGTGGACAAATTGCAGACGACGGTCTGACGGCTGGACGGCCGGACGGCCCGAACCGCAAACGCAAGTGTGTAATCCTCTCCAATCGCCTTTCCTCGTTCGTCCACGATCGCCAGCCGGTCGACGTCCGGATCAACCGCGATGCCGACATCGGCCTTGGTGCGCCGCACCAGCGCGCCGAGCGCCTTCAAGTTCTCGGGGACGGGCTCGGGCGGACGCGGGAACAACCCGTCGGTGTCGAGATTGATCGCCGCGACCCGGCACCCCAACCGCTCGAGCAGCTCCGGCATGACCGCGCCGCCGGCGCCGCGCACCGTATCGAGCGCCACGCGAAAGCGACGCTTGCGAATGGCCCGGACATCGACCCCACGAAGCGCGAGCACGGCGGCGAGATGGCGGGATATCGCGTCCGAGTCCGCCTCCACACCGCCGATCGCATTGTAGTTGGCTCGTGGCAGGGAATCCCCGGCCGCCAATTCGCGTACCCGCGTGCCCGCGAGACCATCAAGAAAGATGCCATCGGAACCCACGAACTTGAGGGCGTTCCATTCGATGGGATTGTGGCTTGCCGTTAGAATAATTCCGCCTGCCGCCTTGTGGTGCTCCACCGCCAGTTGAACCGTAGGAGTCGGGACCAATCCCACATCGATGATGTTGCATCCGACCGACATCAGTCCGGCGGTCGCTGCGTCCGCGAACATCGGCCCGGAGGTACGGGCATCGCGCCCGAGCACGATGCGGACCCGTCGGCCACGTTTCCCGTTTCGCGCATCCCGTATCCCGCTCCCCGCCCACGTTCCAAAGGCCGCGGCCCATCGGGCGACGACCTCGGGGGTGAGGTCCGTACCGACAAGACCCCGAACCCCCGACACGCTGATCATCAGGGTGTCGGACATGGACGCCAATCTAATGTGTGAGTGAGGCTTCTAGGCCCGGCGCGCTTCCATGGCCCGGGTAGGCAGGCGTAGGGGTTGCAGCTGAGGCGTGGGGATAGGCAGCGCGGTATCCTCGGCGAACGCGCGGAGGAATCCCTTCACAATCTCCGCGTCAAACTGAACGCCTTTCCCTTCTTCCAGCTCCCGCATGGCGTGCTTGACCGACAGCGACGGCCGGTAGGGACGCACGCTCGTCATGGCGTCGAACGCGTCCGCGACGCTGACGAGCCGTGCCTCGAACGGAATGGCGCTCCCCTTCAAGCCATCTGGGAAGCCGCGGCCGTCGAGGCGCTCGTGATGGGAGCGCACGATCGCGAGCGCACCGGGGGCGTCGCGCATCAGCGGTCCGAGAATGCGCGCCCCAATCACCATGTGCTCCATGATGTGCCGGTACTCGGCGTCGGACAGCTTCCCGGCCTTGTGCAGCACGCTCTCGCTGACGCCGATCTTGCCGACGTCATGCAGCTCGGCGCCGAGCGCGATCGTGTCGATCAGATCGGAATCGAGCGACAGCGCGCGCGCGATTGCGACCGAGTAATTCGCGACCCGCATGGAGTGGCCGCGGGTGTAGGCGTCTTTCGCCTCGAGCGCGTAGACCAGCGCGTGCACGCCCTCGAGAAACAGCTCCTCGATGCGCCGTGCCTGGGCCTCAACCCGGACCTCGAGGTTTTTTTGATAGCTGCGGTTTTCGATCAGGAGGCGTCGCTTGTCGAGCGCCTGGGAGACGCGCGCCCGGACTTCGTCGAGATGAAACGGTTTGGCGACGTAATCGAGCGCGCCCATCTGAAGACAGGCGACGGCGCTTTCGACTTCGGCGACCGCGGTCACCACGATAACCGCCGTCTCCGGCCAGCGCGTGATGACTTCGCGCAGGAGCGAAACGCCGTCCATCTCCGGCATCCGCAGATCGGAGATGACGAGCGGCACCGGCTGACGCTCGAGCTCGGCGAGCGCCTCGACGCCCGAGCCTGCCTCCGCGCACGCAAAGCCGTCTCCCTCGAGCAACCGGACCAACACGCGCCGCAGCCGCGGCTCATCGTCGACGACGAGACAGCGCATTCCGGAGAAGTTCGGCATCGCCGCTAACGTATCTATCGCTTGCCCCTGGCGGAAGCCGCCCTTACGTTCCGGCCATGACGCGCATCGCCGAGCACGATCTCGCCAGACGGTTCGCGACCCGCGCCGTGCACGCCGGTTACGTAGGCGATCCCCTAAGCGGCGCCGTCATGCAGCCGATCTATCAGACCTCCACATACGTGCAGGAGGGCCTCGGGCGCCACAAGGGCTACGAGTACGCCCGCACCCGCAATCCGACGCGTGAGGCGCTCGAGCGCAACGTCGCCGCGCTCGAAGGCGGTCGCCACGGTTTCGCATTCGGCTCCGGGCTCGCGGCGCTCGACGCGGTGATGAAGCTGCTGTCCGCCGGTGATCACGTCGTCAGCGGCGAGAACGTGTACGGCGGCTCGCATCGGCAGATGACGCACATCTGGGCGCGCATGGGGATCACGTTCACGTTCGTGGACGGCGGCGATACGAAGGCCGTCGCGGCCGCCGTCACGCCCGCCACGAAGATCGTCTACGCCGAGACGCCAACGAACCCGATGATGCGTCTGTGCGACCTCGCCGCGACGGGGGAGATCGCCCGCAAAGCGCGCGCGCTGTTCGTCGTCGACAACACCTTCGCGACGCCCTACTTCCAGCAGCCGCTCGAGTTCGGCGCCGACATCGTCCTGCATTCGACAACGAAATACTTGAACGGCCATTCGGACATGGTGGGCGGCATGCTCATCGCCACGAGCGACGACGTCGCCGAACGGCTCGGCTTCATTCAGAACTCCTCGGGCGCGATCCCCGGTCCATTCGACTGCTGGCTCGCGCTGCGCGGCACCAAGACGCTGGCGCTGCGAATGCGCCAGCACGATGCGAGCGGTCGTCGCATCGCCGAATGGTTGGAGAAGCATCCCAGAGTCAAGCGCGTGTATTACCCGGGCCTGCGCTCCCATCCCCAGCACGAGCTCGCGACTCGACAAATGAAGGGATTCGGCGGCATGATCAGCATCGAGCTGGGCGACGTCGCCTTCACGCGCCGCTTCGTCGAACGCACCAAGATTTTCGCGCTGGCGGAATCGCTGGGCGGTGTCGAGAGTCTCATCGGGCATCCCGCATCCATGACGCACGCCAGCGTGCCGCCGGAGATGCGCCGCCGCATGGGGCTGACGGACAGCCTGGTGCGGTTATCGGTAGGAATCGAAGATGTCGAGGACTTGATTGGGGATCTGGATCAGGCGCTGGTGGACGATTGATCGTAGCGGAAACACATGGTCGTGCAGACCGTAGTTGTGGAATCCCATTGCTGGAGAACGAAATAGATGACAGACGCCACCTTGCCCGCGGCCCGTCCCCGCCGCGTTCTTACGCAGATCGCCCCCGTTTCGTGGGAGCATCCCGCCGACCGCGCCGCGCTGCAGACCCTGCGGTCGGTGCCCGGATTCGATGAAGTCGTAAAGAAGATCGTTGGCTTCTTCGGCGAACGGGGCATCCGCCTGCTGTTCCAGGCGAATGCCGTTCGCGTCGGCCCGACGCAGTTTTCCAAGCTCAACCAGCTCTACACCGACGTCCTCACGACGATGGACTGGCCCGACCGGCCGGAGCTGTTCGTTTCGCAGACGCCCTTCGTCAATGCCGGTGCATTCGGTGTCGAGCGTCCCTTCATCGTCATCAATTCGGGGACGCTCAAACTGCTCGACGATGACGAGATGCGCACGCTGCTCGGGCACGAGCTCGGGCACATCATGAGCGGTCACGCCCTCTATCACACGATCCTCGTGATCATCGTGTTCGTGAGCGCGAACATGCTGCCGTTCCTCGCCGGTCTCTTCCTCGCGCCGATTCGGTTCGCGTTGATGGAGTGGTTCCGCAAGAGCGAGCTGTCGTCCGACCGCGCCGGCCTGATTGCCTCGCAGGACCCGAACGCCTCGATGCGGATGTTCTTGAAGATGGCGGGCGGCGGTGACATGAAGGAGATGGACTTGAATACGTTCCTGGCGCAGGCCAAAGAGTACGAGGAGAGCGGCGGCGCCGTCGATCGCATCTTCAAGATCCTCAATACGCTCGATCAGTCGCATCCCTTCAACACGCTGCGCGCCGCTGAGCTCCAGCGCTGGATCGAAGCGGGGGTGTATGATCGCATTTTGAGCGGCGAGTATACGCGGCGCGGGCCCGACGCCGAGAACCGGCCGATCGACAAGGACATCGACGAAGCCTCCGCGCACTATATGAAGGAAGCAAAAGCGGTCGTGAACGACGTGGTGGATACCGCCAAACGGGCCGCCCAGGCGTTTACGGACGCGTTCAAAAAGAGGTGAGAGTACTGGTCGTCGGAGGCGGCGGCCGCGAGCATGCCCTGTGCTGGGCACTGCGCCGCGACGCCGCCTCGTCGTCCGACGATCTGACGCTGTTCGCCGCGCCGGGCAACCCCGGTACCGCCACACTCGCCACCAATCTCCAGATCGCTGCCACGGCGCTCGACGAGCTTCGCGCCGCCGTTCGCACGCACGACATCGATCTCGTCGTCATCGGTCCCGAGGCGCCGCTCGCCGCCGGTCTCGCCGACCAGCTGCGCGACGACGGCCGCGCGGTCTTCGGCCCGACCGTTGCCGCGGCACGACTCGAGTCATCGAAGGCCTACGCGAAAGAGGTGATGCGTCGCGCCGGCGTGCCGACCGCCGCCAGCGCGACCTTCGTCGAGCTGACACCCGCGCTCGATTACATCCGCGAGCACGCCGAACCGCTCGTCGTCAAAGCATCGGGCCTGGCGGCGGGGAAAGGCGCGGTCGTCTGCAAGACGCGCGAGGAGGCGGCCGCGGTCGCGCGGGCGATGCTCGCCGGTTCGTTGGGAGACGCAGGGAAGGAGCTGCTCGTCGAGGAGTTTCTCGACGGTGAAGAGCTGTCCGTCCTCGGCCTGACGGACGGCGACCGCGTCGTGCTGCTCCCGGCCGCGCAGGATCACAAACGGCTCGGCGAGGGCGACACCGGCCCGAACACCGGTGGGATGGGCGCTTATTGCCCGGTCGGCATCGCCAGCGACCAGCTGTTGGCGCGAGTCCGCACCGATGTCTTTGAGCCGGTGCTCCGCGAAGTTGCGGCGCAGGGAGCGCCCTACGAAGGCGTGCTGTATGCGGGCCTGATGATACTTCCTGATGGAACGCCGAGTGTGCTCGAATTCAACGCGCGCTTCGGGGACCCGGAGACGCAGGTGCTTCTACCCGCGCTCCCGCGCGGTTTCACCGAGCATCTCGCTGACATCGGCATGGGTCGCTGGAGCCCGCCCGCCCGGCAGTCGCTGCTCGAAGCCGAACGCGCCGCGGTGACGACGGTGCTCGCGGCCCGCGGCTATCCGGAGAATCCCGAGAAAGGCGTAGCGATCAATCTTCCGACGCGCGATGAGCTGGGCGAAGACGTGATCGTCTTTCATGCCGGCACCTACCGCGATCCCGACGGCAGGCTGCGAACCGCCGGAGGCCGGGTCTTCAGTGTGACCGGGTTGGGCGCCGACGTGCCCGCTGCCGCCGCAGCCAGCAGGGCCGCGGCGGAGCGCATCAAGTTCGAAGGCAAGACCTGGCGGCGCGACGTCGCCTGGCGGGAGATCCAGCGTGCCGGAGCTGCCTGAAGTCGAGACCATCGTCCGCGAGCTGGCGCCACGGCTCGAGGGCTTTCGTATCACGCGCGTACAACTAAAGAAAACAGACGTCCTCCGTCACGTTTCGAAGGATCGTCTCATCAAGATTCTGCGCGGCAACACGATCGAGCAGGTGACGCGGCGCGCCAAGCACGCCGTGTTCCGCCTGTCGAGCGGCCATCGCATGATCATCCAGCCCCGCATGACCGGCTCACTGGTCGTCCACGAGCGGCCCCTCACGAAAGAGCAGACCAAGTATGCCGTGCTCATCTGCACGCTGAACGACCGCCGCCGTTTCGTTTATCGGGACGTGCGCCGCCTGGGCACGATCTGGTTGCTCGATGAGAAAGGGTGGAAAGCGTACACCGAGCGGATCGGTCCGGAACCGCTCGACGAAACGTTCACGCCGTTCGTGTTCGCCGAACGGCTGAGAACGACCCGAACGGCGGTGAAGAAAGCGATCATGGATCAGCGCCGCATCGCCGGCGTTGGCAATATCTACGCGAACGAGGCGTTGTTCGAAGCGGGCATCGATCCATCCAAGCCCACGCACAAACTCAGTCTCAGCGAGTTTGCCGCCCTGCACGAAGCGACGGTCGGGATCCTGGGTCGAGCCGTCGAGGCCGCCGGTACCACCGTGCGCGACTATCGCACGGGGACCGGCGGGCGAGGACGCTTTCAGTTCGAGTTACGCGTGTACGGGCGCGGCGGCGAGCCGTGTACGCGCTGCGGCAAGAAGCTCGTCACCACGCACACGATCGACTTGCGCGCGACGACCTTCTGTCCGCGCTGCCAGCGCTAGTCCACGAACGCCCACAACAGATCTCGGCTCTTCCGATCGAGACGCTCCGGGTCGGCAAGATGATAGAGGTCACCCGCCAGATCGCGGATCAAAAGACCGCCCTGTGGCAACACACGCGGCCAATCGTCGAGCCGGGTCTGAAACGTGCGCGGACCCTGCCGAGTCTCGACCCGCCAATGCCGGATCTCGACTTCCTCCTCGATCTCCAGTAGGCGCGTCACTTCGAACACGAATCCCGCGACCGCCAGTGCCATCTCGAGAGCGGCCCGGGAGCGTGCGTCCAGATCCGCGGGATCGCGGACCACGGCGAACTCCTCCTCCTCCGATTCGCGCAGGGACAGATACCGAGCGGGCTCCGACCACGGGAAGCAGCGGCGTACGGCCACAGGGCGCTCCTCCCCGCCGCGCAACGCCCACAGCGAGCCATCGGACCGCCACTCCAGGCGTAGCGTCGGTGCCTCGCGTTCAGTTGCGACCAGCGTCATAACGTTCCTCCTTTCCTACTGCAGCTGCAGCTGCAGCTCGTACAACCGCCGATACTTTCCGTCCGGCTTCGCCAGCAGCTCGGCATGAGTGCCGTGCTCCACCAGCCGGCCGTCCTCGATCACAAAGAGCCGCGAAGCCTTGCGCAGCGTCGAGAGCCGATGCGCAATGGCGAATACCGTCCGCCCCGACACCAGTCGCTCGAGCGCCTGCTGGATTTCGCGCTCCGTCTCCGTATCCACGCTGCTCGTCGCCTCGTCGAGAATGAGGATCCGAGGATCGTGGAGGATCGCGCGCGCGATCGACACGCGCTGGCGCTCGCCGCCCGACAGCGTATGCCCACGCTCCCCCACCACCGTGTCGTAGCCGTGTTGCAGCTTGGTGATGAAGTCGTGCGCATTCGCCGCCTGCGCCGCCGCGACGACCTGGCCGAGCGACGCGTCGGGCAAGCCGTAGCGGATATTCTCCAGGATGGTACCGTGAAACAGGTACGGGTCCTGAAGCACCATGCCGATCTGCCGGCGATAGTGTCCCGTGTCGAGGTGCCTGATGTCGACCCCGTCAACGCGAATCGCTCCCCCGGTCACGTCGTAGAAGCGGGCGATCAGGTTCACGATCGTCGTCTTGCCGCCGCCCGATGGGCCGACTAGACCGATCAGCTCGCCGGGATGCACGTCGAAGCTCATGGCGCGCAGCACCTGACGAACGCCGTCGTAGCCGAACGTCACATGCTCGAATGTCACGCGACCATGCGCAGGCTCGAGCCGCACGGGTGCCGCGACGTCACGCACCTCGTGTTCGAGGTCCTGGACACCGAGCCCGAGGTGCGTGACGTCGCGGCACCCGTGCGGCTCGAGCCT